>Ga0316624_10000368_pt1 | contig 14879 bp, 15 predicted proteins | sample OWC_Aug_N3_C1_D5_FD_207657 | JGI IMG/M metagenome (GOLD analysis project Ga0316624, IMG submission 207657) | Wetland soil microbial communities from Old Woman Creek delta, Ohio, United States - OWC_Aug_N3_C1_D5_A | ecosystem: Environmental > Terrestrial > Soil > Wetlands | place: USA: Ohio... | reverse complement strand
CTGAACCACGGTGCGACCCTGGCCGTCGTCGGCTTCACGATGGACAAGGCGGAAGTGCGCCTGTCGAACCTCATGGCCTTCCATGCGCGCGCACTGGGCAACTGGGGCTGCGCGCCGCGCTTGTATCCGCAGGCCTTGGAACTCGTTCTCACAGGCCGCGTGCGGGTCGCCCCTTTCATCGAACGGCGGCCGCTCGAGGAAATCGATGCGGTGTTCGATGCGGTCCACCGCGGCCAGTTCGAACGTCGTGCCGTCCTCGTGCCCGGGTTGCCGCAGTCATGAGCGCGCCGCTCACCGTCTGGCTCGAGGCGCAAGGCCGGCTGCTGCGGCTGCGGCTCGCGCGGCCCAAGGCCAACCTGCTGAATGAGGAGATGATCGGCGCCCTCGATGCGGCGCTCTCCGCTCATCTGGCGGCGCCGGCGCTGACGGCAGTGCTGATCGACGCCGAGGGGGCGCACTTCAGTTTTGGCGCGAGCGTCGAGGAACACCTGCCCGCGCAATGCGCCGCGATGCTCGCGTGCCTGCACCGGATCCTCAGGCGCTTGATCGAGTCGCCGGTGACGGTGCTCGTGGCGGTGCAGGGCAAGTGTTTGGGCGGCGGGCTCGAACTCGCCCTCGCCGGGCACCGCCTCTTCGTCGCCGCGGATGCCGAGCTCGGCCAGCCGGAAATCAAGCTCGGCGTCTTCGCTCCGGCCGCCTCCTGTCTGCTGCCGGAGCTCATCGGCGTGGCGCCGGCGTCGGACCTGCTGCTGTCCGGACGCACGATCACCGCTGCCGAAGCGATCGGCTCGAGGCTGGCCCAAGAGATCAGCGCCGATCCGGTGGCTGCGGCCCTCGCCTACTTCCGCTTGCATCTGCTGCCGAAGAGCGCTGCGTCGCTGCGTCACGCGGTCCGCGCCGCGAGACTCGATTTCGCGGCACGCGTCGGCGCGAAGCTCGACGCCGTGGAGCGCCTCTATCTGCAGGAACTCATGATCACCCGGGACGCCGTCGAAGGCCTCGAGGCTTTCCTCGCGAAGCGGCCCGCCCATTGGGAGCACCGTTAGCCATGCTTGAAACAGCCATGCCTGAAACTGCCGCCATCATCGATCACGCCACCGCGCTGTTCGAGGACCTGAACTTCGGCGCCGCGCGCGACTGGAAGGCCGCCGTGCCGGGCCGCAAAGTCGTCGGCTATCTGCCGATCTACGTGCCGCGTGAGCTCATCCACGCGGCCGGCATGCTGCCGCTCGGCATCGTCGGCGGCGGCGATCAGCTCGAGGTGATCCACGGCGATGCCTACTACCAGAGCTACATCTGCCGCATCCCGCGCTCGACGATCGAGCTCGGCGTTTCCGGCAGGCTGGACTTCGTCGACGCGATGCTGTTCCCGTCGATCTGCGACGTGATGCGCAACTTGTCGGGGATGTGGAAGCTGATGTTTCCGCAGGTTTACACGCGCTATTTCGACGTGCCGCAAAATTACCGCGACGACATCGGCGGCAACTACTACGTCAACGAGCTCGCCGAGCTGCGCCATGAACTCGGCGCGTTGCGCGGCGCGCCCATCACGGACGCAGAGCTCAATTTATCGATCGACGCCTACAACGAGAACCGCCGGCTGGTCAACGAACTCTACGGCTACCGCATCGCGCAACCCTGGCAGGTTCCGGCGGCGGAGGTGTACCTGTTGATGCGCGCCGGTCTCGTGCTGCCGGTCGATGAGCACTCGGCGATGCTGCGCGATTACCTGGCGGCCGCACGGCGCACCGCGCGGCCGCGGCGCGACAACTGCCGCATCGTGCTGACCGGCGTGTTCTGCGAACAGCCGCCCCTCAATCTGATCAAATCGCTGGAGCTGTCCGGTTGTTATGTGGTCGATGACGACCTGTTGCTGGTGACTCGCTGGCTGACGGCGGACGTGCCCACCGGGGGCGATCCGCTGCGCAACCTGGCGCTCGCCTTCTTGCACCACTCCGAGTCGACGGCTGCGAAATACGAGCCGAGCCAAAAGGAGAAAGGTCAGCATTTGGTGCGTGCCGTGCGCCGCTCGAATGCCGAGGGGGTGATCTTCGCAAGCCCGAGCTTCTGCGACCCGGCGCTGCTCGACCGGCCCATGCTGCAGCACGTGCTGTCCGCGGCGGGAGTCCCCTACGTCGCCTTCAAGTACGCCGAGAATTCCGGGCAGATGCAGCCGATCCGCGAGCAGGCCGGGACATTTGCCGACTCAATCAAACTGTGGAGCGAACAATGAACGCAACGACTGCGGCGCCGAAGGCGCCCGGCAAGGACGCCGAGAAGGACGCTTCCATGCAGAAGCAGAAAGCGATGATGGCCGCGCACTACGACCGGCTGACCGATGCGCCGCAGAGCGGCGCGAAAGTCTGCAGTACCTTCGTGCCCGGCAACCTCAACGAGCTGATCGCCTGCTTCGGATTGCTCAACAACCTGCCGGAGGTCAACGCCATTCAAAACGGGCTGCGCCGCACGTCGGGCCAATTCGTGCTGGAAGCGGAGAAAATCGGGCATTCCGAGGACGTCTGCACGTACGTGAAATCCGACATCGGCATGATGGCCAAGGGCAATCTCGCGCCCAACGGCAGGAAGTTCCCGGATCCGGACGTCTTGCTCTTGTCCTATACCGGCTGCTTCACGTTCATGAAGTGGTTCGAGCTGCTGCGCGAACAGTTCGACTGCGAGACGATCATGCTGCATACGCCGTACATGGCCGACGGCAGGATCACGCCGAACATGCTCGAGTACATGGTCAAGCAGCTGAAGGAGGAAGTGATCCCGAAGCTCGAGCGCGTCTCGGGCGTGAAGTTCGACATCGACCAATTGCGCGAGCGGCTGAAGAAGTCGGCGCAGGCCGAGGAAGACCTCGTGCACGTGCTGCAGACCGCCCGCAACCGGCCTTCGCCCATCGATGCGTACTTCGGCGGCATTTACTATATCGGTCCGATATTCGGCGCCTTCCGCGGCACCGACGATGCGGTCGAGTACTACCGCTTCCTGCGCGCAGAGGTCGACGCGCGCCTCGCCGCCGGCTTGGGTCCCGTGACTCCCGAAGGCGACCTCGGCAAGGAGCGCTATCGCCTCGTGGTCGAGGGCCCGCCGAATTACACGAACTTCCGCCAGTTCTGGAAGATGTTCTACGACGAGGGCGCGGTGGTCGTCGCCTCCAGCTACACCAAGGTCGGCGGCGTGTACGACTTCGGCTTCCGGCATGACCCGGACAAGCCGCTGGAGACGCTCGCGGAGTACTGCCTGAGCGTCTACACGAACCGCAATCTGCCGATGCGCATCGACATGCTCGTGAATTACCTGGAGGACTACGCGGCCGACGGGCTGCTGATCAACTCGATCAAGAGCTGCAACAGCTTCTCGGCCGGCCAGTTGCTGATGATGCGTGAAATCGAGAAGCGCAGCGGCAAGCCCGCCGCGTTCATCGAGTCGGACCTCGTCGACCCGCGCTACTTCTCTGCGGCGAACATCAAGAACCGGCTCGAGAGCTACTTCCAGATGATCGAGCAACGGCGCGCCGGCGCGAGGAGCGCCGCATGAGCGCATCGGCAATGAAAACGTTCATCGGCATCGACTTGGGCTCGACGACCACGAAGTCGGTGGTTCTCGATGAGTCCAGCCGGGTCATCGGCCGCGGCATCACCAACTCCCGCTCGAACTACGGCACCGCCGCGCGCGTGGCCGGCGAAGAGGCGCGCGTCGATGCGCGCTTCACGCTGTTCCGCCGCGCGCTCGCCGAGGCGGGCGGCCTCGGCGGGCACCTGGTGGAATTCATGGCGGCGCTCGAGCGCTCTTTTCGCCTGGAGCAATTCACCGAGCAGCTCGGCGATCTCGAGCGCACGTGCCTGGCGCAATTGAAGGGCGGACGCTTTGCCGAGCTCGAAGTACGCCTGCGCGAAGCGCTCGGCGAGGCGTTTCGCCGGCTGCGGGCCGAGGCGCCGTCGCTGTATGCGCCGGGCGCGAAGCGCAAGTCGGATTTCTTCCGCGACATCGCCGGCGCGCGCTTCTACACGCACGCCGAAGCGGTGGCGCGTGAAGTCGGCTTCCCATACGAGGTGCTGCTCAACTTCTACGACAAATCCATTCTCGAGGTCGAGAATCGGCCGCCCTCGGGCAGCCTGAGCGACCATTTCCGGCGGGCGCTCGCGCGCGTGCTCGCGGCCGACCAGGCCATCGTCGGCCGGGCCGCGGGCGTCGTGCAGTCGACCATCGAGGATTCACTTGCGCTCGAACTCGAGGAGTCGTATCTGGTCGGCACCGGCTACGGGCGGGTCACGCTGCCGTTCTCGAAGGAGCACATCCGCTCCGAGATCCTCTGCCATGGCCTCGGCGCGCACCTGATGTATCCGCGCACGCGCACCGTGCTCGACATCGGCGGCCAGGACACCAAGGGCATTCAGATCGATGAGCACGGCATCGTCACGAGCTTTCAGATGAACGACCGCTGCGCCGCCGGCTGCGGCCGATATCTCGGATACATCGCCGATGAGATGAACATCGGCCTGCATGAACTCGGACCGATGGCGATGAAATCCGAGCGCCCGGCGCGCATCAATTCGACCTGCACGGTATTCGCGGGCGCCGAACTGCGTGACCGGCTGTCGCTCGGCGAGAAGCGCGAGGACATCGTCGCCGGCCTGCATCGGGCGATCATCCTGCGGGCCATTTCGATCATTTCACGCTCCGGCGGCGTCACCGATGAGTTCACGTTCACCGGCGGCGTCGCCAAGAACGAGGCGGCCGTGCGCGAACTGCGCAAGGTGATCCACGAGAACTACGGCGACGTCTCCATCAATATCGATCCAGACTCGATCTACACCGGCGCGCTCGGCGCGGCCGAATTCGCGCGCCGCGCCTACGAGGGCGGCGCCATTCCGGAGGCCAGACCATGACCATTGCTGCAGGCATCGACGTCGGTACGGGAGCCGTCAAGGCCGTCCTGATGCGGGTGGAGGACGACCAAACGGAGTGGCTCGCGCGCGCCACGCTGCGAATCCGCCAGCGCGATCCCCTCGAACTTGCCCGCCTCTGCTTCGATCAAGTGCTCGAACAGGCGAAAGTCGCCGAGAAGGACGTCGATTACGTCGCCACCACCGGCGAGGGGGAAAGCGCCCCGTTTCACACGGGACATTTCTACTCGATGACCACGCACGCGCGCGGCGCGATCTACCTCGATCCCGCCGCCCGGTCGGCCCTCGACTGTGGGGCGCTGCATGGCCGTGCGATCGCGATGGACGAGCGCGGCAAGGTGCTCAAGTACAAGATGACCAGCCAGTGCGCCTCGGGATCCGGGCAATTCCTGGAGAACATCGCGCGCTACCTCGGCATCGCCCAGGACGAGGTCGGCACGTTATCGTGCCAGGCGGATAATCCGGAAGCGGTGTCCTCGATCTGTGCGGTGCTCGCCGAAACGGACGTCATCAACATGGTGTCGAGGGGCATCACCGCGCCGAACATCCTGAAGGGCATACACCTGTCGATGGCCGGCCGGCTCGCGAAGCTGCTCAAGTCGATCGACGCGATGAGCGGCGTGGTCATGGTCACGGGCGGACTCGCACTCGACACGGGACTGGTCGCAGCGCTCGGCGAAGAAACCGGCAACATGAAGAACATGAAGACGGAGGTCCGCAGCCATCCCGACTCGCCCTTTGCCGGAGCGATCGGCGCGGCGCTGTGGGGCGCGTACCGGCACGGGAAACTGTTGGCGCGCGGGGAAAATCCCCGGGCGGCGTAATCTTGTGGAGGAGATGAAGACATGGCACTGATGATCGACGAGAAATGCACGGCGTGCGACGCCTGCGAGCCCGTGTGCCCCAATAAGGCGATCACGGCGGGGAGGCCGATCTACGTCATCGACCCGATGAAATGCACCGAATGCGTCGGCGCCGAGGACGAGCCGCAGTGCCGTCTGGTGTGTCCGGCGGAGTGCATCGTCGCGAATCCGGACTTCATCGAAAGCCAGGACGAGTTGCTCGCCAAGTACCAGCAGCTGCACGGCTGACCGGGCGGTCGAATGCGGCTATCCGCGGTCGGGTTCGCGCCAGTCAGGGAGGTATCCCTCCGGCATTGCCCGCATAGACGTCGCACAGACCGGCATCGCTCTCGGGATCGAGAGTCTCCTCGAGCAGCGGCAGCAGCACCATCTCTTCCTTCTGCACGTGCGCGAGCAGCTGTCCGCACAGCTCGGCCGCGGCCAGCCGAAACTCCGACCAAGTCGCGTCGCCAAAGCCCGCCGTGAGCGCCATCGCACCCACGTCCAGCAAGCGCCCGAACAGCGGCCGCATGGCCTCGTGCTCTTCGGTCAGATGCGCGCCGATCGCCGCCTCGCCGTCCGCGGCGAGGAGCGGGAACAGGCGTTCCTCCTCGAAGTCGAAATGCCCGGCGAGTTCGGCACCGAGTGCACGCGGCAGGTCCTCGAGGACGCCCGCGACCGCGGGATCGCCGCGGTCCGGGTGAGCCCGCGGATGCCTGCCCAGCATGGCCTGCAGGCGATCCACGAACCGCTGCGTGCCGAGGTGCTCCTCGTGCAGGATCTGGCAGACCCGGCTGGGCGACATCGTTCGGCTCCTGGGAACACTGCCCTGCGGCAGCAAGCATCTTGCCGCATAATACGATTTTGGTACCTTAATACCAAATTAGAAAAAGTCAAGCCGCCGTCGCGGCGCTCGACGCCGGCGCCCGGCCGGCCCCGCGCGCAAAGCGATTTGTGTACTCTGCGTTTCGGAGGTATTATCGTACTAGAATACTGAAATAACGCGCACGGGCATCTGGTGGTGGCGATCATGGCTGGCGAACAACCCTATAATGCCGCCGTCGACTTCCTGGACCGCAACGTCGAGGAGGGACGCGGCAACAAGCCGGCGGTGCACGAGCCCGAACGATCGCTGACCTATCGCGAACTCCTCGACGCCGCCGCCCGGGTCGGGCCGATGCTCGCGGCATTCGGCGTCGAGCCGGAGAACCGCGTCGCACTCGCGGTATTCGACTCGCTCGAGTTTCCGATCCTGTACTGGGGCGCCATGCGCGCCGGCATCGTCCCCGTGCTGCTCAATACCCGGCTAACGGCCGAGCAATACCGATTCCAGCTGGAGGATTCGCGGTCCAAAGTGGCGCTGGTGTCCGCCCCGCTGCTGCCGCTGATCGAGGAGGCCGCCCGCGGCTTGGCCACGCTGAAGGCCATCGTCGTCGTCGGCGCAGGCGAATCGACCTTGCCGAAATTCGATGATCTGCTCGCGGCGGCCTCGCCGGCGCCCGCCGCCCGCACGTCCGCCGACGACGTGGCCTACTGGCTCTACTCCTCGGGCACCACCGGCAATCCGAAGGGCGTCATGCACGCCCACGCGACGCCGCGGCTCATCTCCAAGTACGTCGGCTGCGGCCGGCTCGATGTGCGCGAGGAAGACGTCTGCTTCTCGGCGCCGAAGATGTTTTTTTCGTACGGGCTCAGCAACTCGCTGATCGTGCCGATGGGCGTCGGCGCAAGCTCGGTGATCTGTCCCGATCATCCGACGCCGCAATTGGTGTTCGACCTGATGCGCAAATATCGGCCCACGATCTTCTACGCCGTGCCGACGCTTTACACGATCATTCTCGAGGATGCGACCTGCCAGGCGGACAGCGGCTGGAGCCGCGTGCGCTATTGCTTTTCCGCGGGCGAACCCCTGCCGGCGCACGTCGGCGCGGCGTGGCGCGAGCGCTTCGGCGTCGACATCGTGAATGGCGTCGGCACCACGGAAATGGGACACCTGTTCCTGACCAACATACCCGGCAAGGTCGAGTACGGCACGTCCGGCGTGCCCGTCGAAGGATACGAGGTGAAGCTCGTCGATGACGATGAGCGGGAACTGGCCGGAGGAAATGTCATCGGCGAACTGCTGGTTCGATCGCCGACGTCGGCACTCGGCTACTGGAATCAGCGCGGCAAGACCCGCCGCACCTTCCTCGGCGAATGGACCCGGACGGGCGACAAGTATGAGCGCCGGGCGGATGGCGTCTACCTGTATTGCGGCCGCAACGACGACATGTTCAAAGTGAGCGCGATCTGGGTATCGCCGTTCGAGGTCGAGGCGGCCCTCACGAGCCACCCGCGCGTACTCGAAGCCGCGGTCATTCCGTTCGAAACCAAAGAAGGGCTGCTGAAGCCGAAGGCCTTCGTCGTTCTGAAGGAGACCGGCGATGAGCCTCCGGGGCGCGCGCTCTACGAGGAACTCAAGATCCACGTCAAGCGTTCGATAGGGCCGTGGAAGTATCCCCGCTGGATCGAGTTCGTCGCGAGCCTGCCGCGCACCGCCACCGGCAAGCTGCAGCGCTACAAGCTGCGCGAATGGAACGAGAAACTCGCACGGCAGCCGCCCCCGAGGCCGCGCGCACGCAAGCTCAAGGAGTAGCCCAACATGCATTCCGAACGGCATGCAATGCTCGATCTGGCGCACCTGTCGTGGCCGTTCTTCGATGATGCGCAGCGCTCCTTCGCGACCGGGCTCGCCGCGTGGGCGGACCCCGCGGTCGAGGCGCAGATCGTCCCGGGCAACGTCGATGAATCCTGCCGGGGCCTGGTACGCGCACTTGGGGAGGCAGGTTGGCTGCGGGCATCGGTACCGCGAGCCTACGGCGGCCTCCACGACACGCTCGATGTGCGCACGCTGTGTCTCGCCCGCGAGATTCTTGCCTGGCACGACGGCCTCGCCGACTTCGCTTTCGGCATGCAGGGCCTCGGCAGCGGCGCGATCTCGCTGTTCGGATCGGATGCGCTGAAATCCCGCTACCTCCCGCCGGTGTGCGCGGGACGGGCGATCGGCGCCTTCGCACTCTCCGAACTGGAGGCGGGCTCCGACGTCGGCGCGATCAGCACGTCGGCGGTACCCGACGGCGCGGCGCACGTGCGCCTCGACGGCGCGAAGACATGGATCTCGAACGGCGGCATCGCCGACTTCTACGTCGTGTTCGCACGCAGCGGCGAAGCGCCCGGCGCGCGCGGGCTGTCGGCGTTCGTCGTCGATGCCGACAATCCCGGCCTGTCGATCGCCGCGCGCATCGATGTGATCGCCCCGCATCCGCTTGCGACGCTGCGCTTCGAGGGCTGCCGCGTGCCGCTGAGCCACCGTCTCGGGGCGCCCGGCGCCGGCTTCAAGGTTGCAATGGCGACACTCGACATCTTTCGCTCCACGGTCGCCGCGGCCGCCTTGGGGCTGGGCCGGCGCGCGCAAGCCGAAGCGCTGCACCGGGCGGCGACGCGCCGGCTGTTCGGCGGGCCGCTCGGCGATCTGCAGCTGACGCAGGCGGCGCTCGCCGACAACGCGGCGGAATTGGACGCCGCAGCGCTGCTGATCTACCGCGCCGGCTGGACCAAGGACAGCGGCGCCGCGCGCATCAGCCGTGAATCGGCGATCGCCAAGATGTACGCGACCGAGGCGGCGCAGCGCGTGATCGATCGCGCGGTGCAGCTGTTCGGCGGCAACGGCGTGCGCGTCGGCGTCAAGGTCGAGGCACTGTACCGGGAGATTCGCGCGCTGCGCATCTATGAGGGCGCCACCGAAGTGCAGAAGATCGTGATCGCGCGCGACCTGCTGAAATCACAGGCCGCGGCGACGGCGGCGGGAACGGCGCCGTGATCAGCCTTGCCGTCGCCGCGCGCATCGCGACCTTGAGCCTGAATCGCGCGCCCGTCAACGCGATCGGCGGCGAATGGCTCGAACAATTTCACGCGCACCTCGATGCGCTCGCGCGGCGCGCGGACTGGCACGTGCTGCACATCCGCTCCGCGCTGAAGGTGTTCTGCGCCGGCGCCGACCTCGCCCGGATCCGCGAGCGCATCGACGCCGCGGACGGCCCGGACCGCATGCTCGCGTATGCGGCGGGCATCCAGCGCCTGTACGCGCGGCTCGAATCCCTGCCGCAGGTGACGCTGGCCGAAATCAACGGCGCGGCCATGGGAGGCGGGCTCGAGCTCGCGCTTGCCTGCGATCTGCGCATGGTCGCGAATGAGGCCAAGGTGGGCCTGCCCGAGGTGCGGCTCGGCCTGCTGCCGGGCGCCGGCGGCACACAACGCCTCAGCCGCCTATGCGGCCGCGCCGTCGCGACCCGGCTCATTCTCACGGCCGAGATACTCGAGGGTGCGGCCGCCGCCGGCCTCGGCATTGCGCATTGGGCGGTGCCGAGGAGCGAACTGCCGGCGAGGGCCGCGGCGCTCGCCGAGCGGATCGCCGCGCTGCCGCCGTCCGCGCTTGCGGCCGCGAAGAGCTGCCTGGCCGCTGCGGCGGAACCTGGCCGGGGCGGCTACTTCGACGAACTCGAATACACGCGCCGGCTGCTGACCGACCCGGAGACGCGCAGGCGCGTGGAGGCCTTCCTGGCCGGCACGCTCGAACAAACAACCACTCTGCATGAAGGAGGCGGGCCATGAGGCTTGACGGACAAACGGCGCTGGTCACGGGCGGCGCCTCGGGTATTGGCAAGGCAACGGTGCTGACGCTCGCGCGCAGCGGCGCTTCGGTGATCTGCGCGGACCTGAACGAAGCGGGCGGCGCGGAACTCGTGCGCGAGGCGGCGGCGGCCGGTCTCGCGGTCGAGGCGGTGGGCATCGACCTCGCCGATCCGCTGTCGACGCGCCGCACGGCGGCCGCCGTGCTCGCGCGGCGCGGGCGGGTCGACATCCTCGTCAATGGCGCCGGCTGGGGCGGGATCCAGCCGTTCATCGAAACACAGCCCGACGTGATGGACCGGCTCATTGCAATCAACCTAGGCGGGCCGGTGCATCTGACGCAGGCATTGCTCGCGCCGATGATCGCCGCGAACCGCGGCAAGATCGTCAATATCGCGAGCGACGCCGGGCGCGTCGGCAGCAGCGGCGAGACCGTGTATGCGGCGGCGAAAGGCGGGATCATCAGCTTCACCAAGTCGCTCGCCCGGGAAGTCGCCCGCCACGCGATCAACGTCAATTGCGTGTGCCCGGGCCCCACCGACACACCGATGCTCGCGACGCGCGCCGAGAAAATGCGCGAGGCGTTTCTGAAGGCCATACCCTTCCACCGTTTCGCCAAACCCGAGGAAATCGCCGACGCGATCCTGTTCTTCGCGAGCGGGCGTTCGGCTTACGTTACCGGCCAGATCTTGAGCGTCAGCGGTGGACTGACGTTCGCCGGCTAGCGCCGCATACATGACCGAGAGGACCAGACCATGAACGATACCGATAGCCGCTTTCACCCCGCCGGACTCGATCTGATGACGTTCGCGCCGAAGCACTTCCTCTGGAAGATCGAAGGTGCCGTCGCCACGATCACGCTGAATCGACCGGAGCGCAAGAATCCGCTGACCTTCGATTCGTACGCGGAGCTGCGCGACACCTTCCGCAACCTCGCCTATGCACCGCGCATCAAGGCGATCGTGATTGCCGGCGCCGGCGGTAATTTCTGCTCCGGAGGCGACGTGCACGAAATCATCGGCCCGCTCGTCGAAATGCAGCGCCGCGACGACATGCCGGGCCTGCTCGCATTCACCCGCATGACGGGGGACCTGGTCAAGGCGATGCGCGCCTGCCCGCAGCCGATCGTCGCCGCGGTCGACGGCATCTGCGCCGGCGCCGGCGCGATCGCCGCGATGGCATCGGATCTGCGCTACGGGACCGCGCGCAGCAAAGTCGCGTTTCTGTTCGTGCGTGTCGGTCTCGCCGGCGCCGACATGGGTGCTTGCAACATGTTGCCGCGCATCGTGGGCTCGGGGCGTGCGGCCGAGCTTCTCTATACGGGCCGGGCGATGGACGGCGCCGAGGCGCTGCAATGGGGATTCTTCAACAAGCTGGCCGAGCCCGAAGCGGTGCTCACCGACGCCCAGGCGATGGCCAAGGCGATCGCCGACGGACCGGCGTTCGCGCATGCCATGACCAAGAAATGCCTGCAGCAGGAATGGAGCATGGGCATCGACGATGCCATCGAGGCCGAGGCGCAGGCGCAGGCGATCTGCATGCAGACGAAGGACTTCGAACGCGCCTATCTCGCGTTCGTGAACAAACGGAAGCCGGAGTTCGCGGGCAATTGAGCGCCATGCCGCTCCCAAGGCGCCGTGCCGCTCGCAGCGCGCATCAAGGGTCCGGCACGACCGCGGTCGCCTCGATCTCGACCTTGGCGCCTTCGTCGAGGAGCGCCGCGACCTGCACGACCGTCATCGCGGGAAAATGCTTTCCCATGACGGCCCGGTAGGCTGCGCCGATCGCCGGCAGCTCGCGCAAATATTCCTCGCGGCTCGTCAGGTACCAGGTGAGGCGTACGACGTGTTCCGGCCGGCCGCCGGCTTCGGCCAGCACCCGCACGATATTCTCCAAGACGACGCGCACCTGCGGCGCCAATTCATCATGCGCAAATCGCTGCTCCGCATCCCAGCCGATCTGCCCCGCGATGAACACGGACCGGCCGCGCGCCGCGATCCCGTTCGCATAGCCCTTCGGCCGCACCCAGCCCCCGGGCTGCAGAATCGTGTGCGTCATCGCGGCGCCCCCTTCGCTCATGACATGACTTCGCCGCCGGCGACCGCGATGCTCTGTCCCGTGATCGCCTCCGCGCCGGGCAGGACCAGCCAGGCGACGGCGTTCGCCACCTCGACCGGCTGCACGAGCCGCGCCTGCGGATTCTGCGACGTCAGCGCGTCGCGGGCCTGCGATTCGCTGCGCCCGGTCTGGCGCTGGATGTTGGCGATCGCGCCGCGCACGATGTCCGTCTCCGTGTACCCGGGGCAAACGGCGTTGACCGTGATGCCCCGCTGCGCCACCTCGAGCGCGAGCGCACGCGTGAGTCCGATGACACCGTGCTTGGCGGCGCAGTAGGCCGTGACGTAGGCGTAGCCGCGCACGCCGGCTGTGCTCGCGATATTGACGATGCGGCCGTACCCTCGTTCGAGCATGGCGGGCAGCGCCGCGCGAATGCCGTGGTAGGTGCCGGTGAGGTTGACCGCGAGCATCGAGCTCCACAGCTCATCGGACGTGCGGTGCAGCGGCGCGCTTTGCGCTTGACCCGCGTTGTTGACCAGGATGTCCACGGTGCCGAAGCGCGCGGCGGCCGCCGCGAACGCCTGCGCGATCGCGGCCCCATCGGTGACGTCCGCACAGACGACATGCGTCGAATCGCCGAGCGAGGCCGAGAGCTGATCGAGCAACGCGCGATTGCGGCCCAGCAGGGTGACGCGGGCGCCTTCGCGCGCGAGCCTTTGCGCAATCGCCGCGCCGATGCCACGCCCCGCTCCGGTCACGAGCGCGTGGCGTCCTTCGAGGACCTGCCCCGCCATGCTCACGCCGCGAGCGAAACGAGCAGGCGCGCCGCCAGCGCGCCTGCGACGATCCGCCTGTAGTTGGACTGCGTGAGCGTCGTGCGCATCGGCCGCACCTGCTTCTGCACGAGCTTGTTGAGTTCGGCTGCAAGCGGATCGCGCACCTCACGCCCGAGCAGCGCCGCGGTGCCTTCGAGCAACAGCGGCCGCGAGTTGGTTCCGGTCAGCGCCACGCGCAGCGCCGACAAGCGGCCGCCGCCGAGTTCGAGCATGAGCGCGACGCCCGCCAGCGGGAAATCGAATGCGCCGCGGACCCTGGCCTTCGCGTACGCGCAGCGCACCGGTCCCGGCGGCAGCATGACGGCGACGACCAGTTCGCCCGCGGCGAGCCGCAGATGTGCGCGCCCGTCTTCGTCATACAGATCCGCAAGGCCGATGCGCCGGCGCCCCATGGGCCCGGCGATCTGCACCTCGGCGCCGATCGCGAGCAACGCGGGTGCGAGATCGCCGCTGAAGGCCGCATGGCAGCGCTCCCCTTCGGGCGCCACGTGACACGTCGTGCCCCCGTGCTTGAGGCAAAAGCCGTTCGACTCGCGCCACCAGGCGCTTTGGTTGTAGTAGATGCAGCGGGTATCGAGGCACAGATTGCCGCCGACCGTCGCCAGATTGCGGTGGCCCGGCGCGGCCACCGCGAGCGCCGCTTCGCGCAGCGCGGGATACAGCCGGCCGATCGCCTCATCGGCGACGAGCCGCGCGAGGCTCACGCCCGCGCCGATGCGCGCGCCCTCCGCTGCGCACTGCAAATCGCGCAGATCGCCGATGCCGGAAAGATCGATCAGTGCGCCCGGCGCACCGAGGCCGCGGCGCAGGTTGACGATCAGATCCGTCCCGCCCGCCAGATACCGGGCGCCCGGGCTCGCCGCGCAGGCCGCAACCGCCGCCTCGACGGTCGCCGGCTGCAGCACGCGGAATCGCGGCATCCGCGCGCTCATGGCGCGGCACCGCTCTGCGCCTGGCGACGCGCCCGCCGGCGCAGTTCGACGAGCGCCTCGATCAGACGGTCGGGTGTGACCGGCAGCGCGTCCATGTCGACGCCGACCGCATTGGCGACCGCGGCGACGAGTGCCGGCGCGAAGCCCGCCAATGCGCCTTCGCTCGCCTCTTTCGCGCCGAGAGGCCCGAGAGGATCGATGCTCTCGACGATGTGCACTTCGATCGGCGGCGATTCCACGATCGTCGGCACGCGGTACTCGAGCAGACTCGCATGCGCCGGCAGCCCCTCGAGGTAGCGCGTCTCCTCGCAGAGCGCCTGACCCAGGCCCATCCATACCGAACCCTGGACCTGGCCCTGCACCGCGAGCGGATTGATGGCATAGCCGCAGTCGAGGGCGACCCAGACCTTGTCGACGGTGATCTGGCCGGTCGCGGCATCGACGCTCACCTCGACGACCTGCGCGCCGTAGCTGAAGCCCATCGTCGAGCCCACCGCGCCGCCCTTGTGCTTGCCGCCCTGGGACTCCGGCGGACACGTGAACGTACCCTTGACGGTCAGCGTACCCTGATCGACGAGCGCTTCCTTGACGGCGTCCGTGAACGTCATCGCGGCCTCCGGGACCACGAGA
>Ga0316624_10000367_pt1 | contig 14895 bp, 17 predicted proteins | sample OWC_Aug_N3_C1_D5_FD_207657 | JGI IMG/M metagenome (GOLD analysis project Ga0316624, IMG submission 207657) | Wetland soil microbial communities from Old Woman Creek delta, Ohio, United States - OWC_Aug_N3_C1_D5_A | ecosystem: Environmental > Terrestrial > Soil > Wetlands | place: USA: Ohio... | reverse complement strand
AGCGCGGCATCGCCATGGTGTTAAAGGCGCTGGGTTTGACGCCCAATGGCCGGCTCAACCGCGTCGCCACCGGTCTCGGCTGGTGGTTCATGCAACGGCGCGTCCTGCGGCTCGAACGCGAGGCGGCTTAGCGCGCGTCGAACAATTCCGCGAATTCCTTCAGCACGTCGAGATAGAGTTGGCGCTTGAACGCGACGATGCGCGCGATCAATTCCTCGCGTGTCGCCCATTGCCAGGCATCAAATTCGGGATGATGCGCGTCGAGCCGGATATCGGCGTCGTTCCCGAGAAAACGCATCGCGAACCATTTCTGCGCTTGGCCGCGATAACGCCCGTTCCAGGCTTGGCGATGGATTTCGCCGGGAAGCTCGTAGAGATGCCATTCCCGGGTTTCGCCGATGATCTCGGCCTTGTCGGTGCCGACCTCTTCCTTCAATTCGCGCAAGGCGGCGTCGCGCGGCTTCTCGCCCTTGTCGATGCCGCCTTGAGGCATCTGCCACGCGCCTGGCGTATCGATGCGTCGGCCGACGAAAACCCGGTTGCGCGGATCGAGCAGCATGATGCCGACGCCGCGGCGGAAATCCTTGGGCGGCTTCTGCGTCATTGCGGGACGACCGGCGCGGCGGTGGTCTGGCGGTTGGCGACCGCGCTTGCCGGGGCGAGCGCAAGGCCCTTCTTGTCGAGCGTCGCCACCCAGGTGGCGACATGATCGATGATTGCGGGTGAGAGCGCGGCAATCGCCAAGGCGGCGCCATTGCGCTGCGCGTCGGTTTCGAGATCGGCCAAGGCCTGATCGATTGCCGTCGGTGCCACATCGCTGTCGATCACGCGGTTGGCGGCGGCCCAAGGCAGCACCATCTGGCCGGCCAGCAGCGCGGTCATGTTTCCGACCGGCGATTTGTTGTCGACGAACATGAGCCCGCGCTGCTTCAAGGTCTCGAGCACCGGCAGGAGGGCCGATTTCTCGGAAGTGAAGCGCGCGCCCCATAACGCTACCAGCCCGACATAGCCCGATCCTTCGCTCATCAGCTTGTTGAGGCGCGCGGTGTTCTGGCTTTCGGGAAGCGCCGCGAGCAGGGTGAGCGGCCCCGGGTCCTGGCGCGGATAGTCGAGCGGCTCCATCGGCAGGCCGAGCAAGATTTCATGGCCGAGGCCGCGCGCCTGATTGATCGCGTCCTTTACATCGGCGGCATAGGGATCGAAGCCGAGCGTGACGCCGCCGGGCAGGCGATCCGTCGCCGCCTGGCTCAAGGCGCGGTCGAGGCCGAGCCCGGTGATGATCAGCGCCAAGCGCGGCCGCTTATCGCCGCTGTCGAAAGGGCGGGCATAGACCTGCCAAGCCTGGCGCCCGTCCTTGCCGATAATCGGCAAAGGTCCGTCGGGGCTCTTCTCGACGAGGCCGGGATCGGGTGCGGGCAGAAGCAGCGCCGGGCCGCCATTGGCGGGCGGCAAGGCCACCACCACGCGCTGCGCGCGGCCCGGTGGTCCGCGGCTCTCACCGCCGAGATACCAGATCCCGCCGCCGATGATCACGAGCGCGGCGAGGCCGGCGAGCAAGATCCCGCGCATGCCGCTCAAAGCCGATCCCGATCCGCGTCCGGCCCGCGCGGCGCGACGCGCAGAGAACAGCGCGGCGCCGGTCCGTCCTGTCCGCCCGCCGCCGTGCTCACTCGGGGGTGCGGTGGCCGAACAGAGCCAAGCCGCGCAGCATGTCGACCGCGCGCGCGAGTTGATAATCCTCGCTCGTTCCCATCACCGAGGCATCGACCGTGCTCGATTGCGCGCCGCCCGTTCCCGGCGCCGCGGCGTCGGGTGAGGCCTTCGCGGGCTTTGCGTTCGAATCGGCCGGCTTCTTGTTGGCCTGATCGGGGTCGGTGTTCTTGAGCGCGCCGCGCAGATCGGCCTCATGCTGAGTTTGCACTTCGGCGATCTTCTCGATCTTTGCCGGCTCGACGACGATGTCGGGCTGAATGCCTTCGGCCTGAATCGAGCGGCCAGACGGCGTGTAATAGCGCGCGGTGGTGAGGCGAATGGCCCCGTGGCCGGGCAGCTGGATGATCGTTTGGACCGAACCCTTGCCGAAGGATCGGGTGCCGAGAAGGATTGCGCGGTGATGATCCTTGAGCGCGCCGGCGACGATCTCGGACGCGGAGGCCGAACCGCCATTGATCAGCACGACCATGGGAAGACCGTTGGTGATGTCGCCCGGCTTGGCGTCATAGCGTTGCGCGTCCTCCGCCCGCCGCCCGCGAGTCGAGACGATCTCGCCCTTGTCGAGGAAATCGTCGCTCACCGCGATCGCCTGGTCGAGCAGCCCGCCGGGATTGTTGCGCAAATCGAGCACGATGCCGGTGAGCTTGGCGCCCGCCTTGTCGTGCAGCGATTTCATCGCGGCCTGGAGCCCGCTATCCGTCTGCTCGTTGAAGCTGGTGATGCGGATATAGCCGACATCGTTGCCGACGAGCTGGGACTTGACCGATTGGATCTTGACCACCGCGCGCTTCAAGGTGACGTCGAAGGGATCGCGGTTCTCGCGCTTGATGGTAAGCTTGATCGAGCTGTTGATCGGGCCGCGCATGCGCTCGACCGCGTCGGCGAGGCTCAGACCCTGAACCGATTCGCCGTCGATCGCGACGATCAGATCGTTGGGTTTCAGGCCGGCGCTGGCCGCGGGCGTGTCGTCGATCGGCGAGACCACCTTGATGAAGCCGTTCTCCATCGTCACTTCGATGCCGAGCCCGCCGAATTGGCCCTGGACCTGCACCTGCATGTCGGAGAAGTTCTTCGCGTTCATGTAGCTCGAATGCGGATCGAGCGCCGAGAGCATGCCGTTGATCGCGGCTTCGATGAGCTGCTGATCCGAGACTTCCTCGACATAATCCGAGCGCACGCGCTCGAACACCTCGCCGAACAGGTCGAGCTGCCGATAAGTCTCGGAACTCGATTGCGGATTGGGTTGCGGGTCGGCCGCGCGCCCCGGCGGGACGAGCAAGAAGACGAACATCGCGGCCGAAGCCGCTGCCACTGGTAGACGCATCATCCTTTTACCTTTGCATCGCGAGTCGCCAGCCATGGCAACGGATTAATTGGCTGCCCATCGTGGCGCAGCTCGAGATAGAGGCGCGGCTTCGCCTCTCCGGCAGGCATGAGTCCGATCGGTTCGCCCGCGACCAGCCACTGGCCGACACCGCTGTCGATCCTGTCGAGTCCCGCCACGAGCGAATGATAGCCATCGCCATGACTGATGATCAAGATTTGGCCATAGCCTTTAAAAGGGCCCGCGAATACGACGCGGCCGTCGAAGGGCGCCACGACCTGGGCACCCTCGCGGGTCTCGAAGGTCATGCCCTTGCTGGTGACGCCCGCGGCCTCCGTGGCGCCGAAACCCACCACCACGGCGCCGGCGGCGGGATAGAACATCCGCCCTCGCGCCTCTGAAAACGGCCGGATCGAGGCCGGGCGCGTCGGATCGATCAGCTTCGGAGCCGGGATGGCCGCCTGCACCTCGGCGCCCGGGCCGCGCTCGACCGTGGGCGGCGGCAGCGCCGCGGCAGCCAAGCGCTCCTGGCGCTTCTTTTCCTCCTCGGCCTCGCGCCGGCGCGCCTCGGCTTCCGCGCGCTCGATCAAATCTTTGAGATCATGCGCCTGCGCCGCGAGCTTCTCGATTTGCTGGCCGCTGATGGCCGCATCTTGCGACGCCTTCTGCTGCAGCGAGGTCTTGAGCGCGATCAGGTCGCGGATGCGCGCTTCCTCATTGGCGAGGCCGATGCTTTCGATGTGGTGACGCGCTTCGGCCTCGCGAATCTGATCGTGCAGATCGGCGAGGGTCTTCAGTTGGATGCCAAGCAGGTTGACGCGATCGATGAGCGGCGGCACGGCCGCGCTCAAGAGGATCCCGGCACGCAAGGCGTCGACCGGTGCGCCTTCGGCCAAGGCGATGCCCGAAGGCGGGTTGCGCGCGAGATGCAGCAAGGCGGTCACCAGCTGCGTCGTCTCCCGGCGTCGGCGGAGCAGCTCTTCGTCGTCGGCGTGCTGCTGCAGGGCGAGCGCCGTGAGTTGCGTGTCGAGCCGGGTCAGCGCCGCCTCATGCGCTTGCGCCGCTTGCGCGGCGGCCACCTCCTGCGGACGCAGATGCGCCAATTCGGCCGCGAGTTGCGTTGCCTGCTGGGTCGATTGCTGCTGTTGCTGCCGGGTCTCTTCGAGCGCCTTCTGCACCGCCTCGAGCTTCGTCTGCGGCGTGTCGTCGGCGCGCGCGGGCGCACAGAAGAAGCTTGCCGCAAGCAGTAGCGGCAGGGCGGTGCGAGACGGACGATCAGGCCGAAGCACGCTCGCGCAGCTTGAGCAGGACGCGGCCGGTCATGGCCTCGGGCTGCGGCAGGCCGAGAAGCCGCAAGAGCGTCGGCGCCACATCGCAGAGCCTCCCGTCATCGAGTCCGTCGACGCCTACGGGCGGATTGACGAGCAGAACCGGCACCGGATTGGTCGTATGGGCGGTATGCGGCTGGCCGGTCTCGGGGTCGCGCATCATCTCGACATTGCCGTGATCGGCGGTGATGAGCAGCGTGCCGCCCGCGCGCTTGACGGCCTCGGCCAGGCGTCCGAGGCAATGATCGACGGTCTCGACCGCTTTGATCGCCGCGTTCAAGTCGCCGGTATGGCCGACCATGTCGGTGTTGGCGTAATTGACCACGACGACATCGAAGCGCCCGGCCTCGATCGCTTCGACCAGCTTATCGGTCACTTCCGGCGCCGACATCTCGGGCTGAAGATCGTAGGTTGCGACCTTGGGCGAGGGGACGAGAATGCGGCTCTCGCCGGGAAATTCAGCCTCGCGCCCGCCATTGAAGAAGAACGTCACATGCGCGTATTTCTCGGTCTCGGCGATGCGCAGCTGCGTCAGGCCCGCGCGCGAGACCACCTCGCCGAAGGTGTCGTTGAGCGCCTCGGGCGGGAAAAGCGTCGTCATGAACGGGTTGAGCGCGTCCGAATATTCCGTCATCCCCGCCGCCGCCGCGAAGCGAACGACGTGCCCGCGCGGAAATCCTTTGAAGCCGGGATCGAGCAACGCCATCAGGATTTCACGCACGCGATCGGCGCGGAAATTGGCCGAGAGCACGCCATCGCCCTCCTTCATGCCGCGATAATCGCCGATGACGGTCGGGAGCACGAATTCGTCGGCCTTGTCCTTGGCATAGGATTGATCGATCGCGGCCTTGGCATCCGGTGCCTGCTCGCCCTTGGCCTCGCATAGCGCGGCGTAGGCCTTGGCGACGCGATCCCAACGCTTGTCGCGATCCATCGCGTAATAGCGGCCGCTGACCGTGGCAATGCGCAGGCCTTTGCAAGCGGCGACGTCCTTTTCGAACTTCGCGAGATAGGTTTCGGCGCTCTTGGGCGGCGTGTCGCGGCCATCGAGAAAGGCATGAAGCGCGACCGGTATTCCCGCGGCATCGAGCGCCTTGGCGAGCGCGGCGATATGGTCCTGATGCGCATGAACGCCGCCCGGCGAGAGCAGCCCCATCAGATGCGCGGTGCCGCCGCTTTTCTTCAAGGCCGCGATGAAGGCGCGCAGCCCGTCATTGGCGGCCAGCGAGCCGTCCTCGACCGCGCGATCGATGCGCGGCAGATCCTGCATCACGACGCGGCCGGCCCCCAAATTCATGTGGCCGACTTCGGAATTCCCCATCTGGCCCTTGGGCAGGCCGACGAAGGATTCGCTCGCCTGCATATGGGCGTGAGGCGCGGTCTGGAGGAACCGGTGCCAATTCGGGGTCTTGGCGAGGAGAACGCCGTTATCGGCGGCATCGGCGCGCTCGCCCCATCCATCGAGGATGCACAGCACGACCGGGCGGGGACGAGGAGCATTCGGCATAGCGGCGTTATAATCGATGCCGGCTAAGGGTGAAAGGGCGCGGCTTGACCGCTGCGCGCGCGCCGCTCAAGATCATCGCCGAATTAACCATTTCAGCGAGCCGCACCCATGGCCAGTCCCGGTTTGATCGTTGCTCCGTTAACGCCCTTCGAGGCAGATCTGAGGCTCGACGAGAAGGCGCTGGCCCGCCAGATCGATTACGTGGTCGAGGATTGCCGCGCGACCATGGTCGTGGCGGCTGGGGTCGAAACCCAGGAATACACCTATCTGAGCTTCGAGGAGCGCAAGCAGCTCATCCGCACCACGGTCGAACTCGTCGGCGGCCGTGTTCCGGTGATGGTCGGGATCACCCATCCCTCTTTCAAGACGGCGATCGAACTCGCCCATTTCGCCGAAAAGCTCGGCGCCGCGGCGGTCCAACTCCTGGCGCCGTTGCGGCCTTTCGCCGGCCCGCCGACCGAGGCCGATCTCGTCGCCTATTTCGAGGCGGTCGGCAAGGAAACCGGGCTTCCGATCGCGCTTTACCTCAATCCGGGGCCCGGCGCGGACGTCTCGATCCCGGCGACGATCGCGTTGGCGCGCCTGCCCAAGATCCAGCTCATCAAGGAAAGCTCGCGCGATCTTTCGCGTGTCGGGCGGCTCATCGTCGAGATCGATCTTGCCGGCCATGCGCGCTATTTCACGACCATGCAGATGCTGTTGGCGACGCTCGAGCTGGGCGGCGCTGGCGCCACCATGCCGCCGCCCGCCTGCGAGATCGCGCGCCACATCGTCGATGCCTTCTTGGCCAGGGATTACGAGCGCGCCGCGAAGCTGCAGCTTCAATTCGCGCTCTTCCCGTCGAAATGGATGCATCGCGGTCTCGCGCCGGTGATGAAGGCGGCGATGAATGCCATCGGGATTCCGGCGGGCGAGCCCTACCCGCCCTATGTCGGGCTCACGCGCGAAGAGACGGCGGCGCTCGAAGCCGTGCTCAAGACAACCGTGTTGAAGCGGAGGGACGTCGTTCATGCTGACAATTAAGCGTCTGTCGATCGAAGAGGCGAAGATCTTGATCGACGGCGCGGCGCTCAAAGCCCGCGAGATCAAGGTGCCGATGTGCATCGCCGTGACCGATGAATCGGGTCATCTCATCGTCTTCGATCGCATGGATGGCGGCAAGATTTCGAGCATCTCGATCGCGATCGACAAGGCCTTCACCGGCGCGGTCGCGCGCCGCGGCACGCATATCTATAACGAGCTGTGCGTGCCGGGAAAACCGACCTTCGGCATCCATGTCACCAATGAGGGCCATTTCAGCGTGATCGGCGGCGGCCTGCCGGTCTTCGTCAATGGCGAGATCGTCGCCGGCGTCGGCGTGAGCTCGGGCTCGGCGGAGCAGGACCAAGCCTGCGCCGAAGCCGCGATCGAATATTTCTATGCCAAGACCGGCATGAAGGCCTGAGCCGTCGGCTGATCGGGCAACCGCCGCGACGAATAAGAATCTAGCCGCGGTGGTAGGGATGTCCGGCGAGAATTTGCTGCGCGCGATAGAGCTGTTCCAAGAGCATGCCGCGCGCCAGAAGATGCGGCCAGGTCATCGCGCCCAATGACAGCACGAATTGTGCCTTGTCCAAGACCGTTTCGGCCAAGCCCTCGGCCCCGCCGATGATGAAGGCGAGATCGGTGCCGGCGTCGCGCCACGCGCCAAACCGCTGGGCGAAGGCCGTGCTCGAGAGCGCCGTGCCGCGCTGATCGAGCGCCACGATCGCGGCGCCTTTTGGCACCGCTTCCAACAAAAGCGTCGCCTCGCGCGTCTTCATCTCGGCGGGCGCGAGCTTGCGTCTTTCCTCGACTTCGCGCAGCGTCAGCGGAAAGGCGATGCGTTCGGCATAGAGGTGTTCGATGTCCTTGAGCGGCCCCGGTTTTTGCCGGCCGACGGCAACGATCGCGAGCCGCATGAGCGGTCAGGATTGACCGACGGCTTCGGAGAGCGCCTCGCCCCACATCTTCTCGAGGTTGTAATAGGAGCGCACCTCCGGCCGGAACAGGTGGACGATCACGTCTCCCGCGTCGATCAGCACCCATTCGCCATGGCGCAGGCCTTCGACGGTCACCTTCGCATGCCCCGCGGCCTTGAAGCCGTCGAGCAGCCGCTGCGCCAGCGCCATGACTTGGCGCTGCGAGCGCCCGGTGGCGATCAGCAGATAGTCGGCGATGTCGGATTTTCCGTGGAGGTCGATGGCGACGAGGTCTTCGGCCTTGCCGTCCTCGAGAATGCTCTTGGCGAGAGCGAGCAGGGATTGCGCCGGCGAAGTTTTCGTCTTGCGGCGCGGTTTTGGTCGAGTTGTGCGCGGTATGGCGGTCACCTCCGGGACGAGGCTCCCCGACGGGAGCGGATTGCGGTTGCCGAGCTGGGGTCGAGCTTCACCGGCAGGAAGGTCCATGCCGGCGGCTTCAAGCGGGACAAGCGCCGCGCGGGCGGCTTGATCCGCCGATGCGCGAAACGCTTGGCCGCGAGCCCGGCCAATGCCCCTGAACAATAGGTAGGCCGGGCAAAGACTGCAATGGGAAGCCGCCGGAAGATCAAGCGCCAACACCGCCAATGGCGGAGCTGCGCGAGATTGTCGGCGCCCATCAGCCAGACGAAATGCTGGCGCGGGAAAAGCGCCTGAAGCGCCGCGATCGTATCGATGCTGTAATGCGTGCCGAGCTGCGCTTCGAGGTCGAGCACGCGGATGCGCGGATCGCGCGCGATGGAAGCGGCCTGCTTCAGGCGTTTGGCAAAGGGCGCCATGCCGGCGACGGGCTTCAGCGGATTCTGCGGCGCCACCAGCCACCAGACCTCGTCGAGATGAAGCCGCTTCAGGGCTTCGAGGCTGACATGGCGATGGCCTTCATGGGCCGGGTTGAACGAGCCGCCGAGAAGACCGATCCGGGGCTTCGCCAGATGGCCGAGCGCCGATCGATGGATGCGCTTCGCGTTGTGCCTCAGGGGCGCACCTGGCCCGTGCCGCGCACGATATATTTGTAGCTCGTCAATTGTTCGGCCCCGACCGGGCCGCGCGGCGGCAGCCGGTTGGTGGAGATGCCGATCTCGGCGCCCATGCCGAATTCGCCGCCATCGGCGAATTGCGTCGAGGCGTTGACAAGCACGATCGCGCTGTCGACTTCCTCGGCGAAGCGCACGGCCGCCTTCTCGTCTTCGGTCACGATCGCATCCGTGTGATGCGAGCCGTAATGATTGATGTGCGCGATCGCCGCATCGAGCCCGTCGACGACGCGCACCGCGAGGATGGCGTCGAGATATTCGGTGAACCAATCCTGCTCGCTCGCGCTCTTCGCCAAGGCATCGAGCGCGCGCACGGTTTCATCGCCGCGGATCTCGCAACCGGCCGCGTGGAGCGCGGCGAGCAGCGCCGGCAGGATGCGGTCGGCGATGGCGCGGTCGATCAAGAGCGTTTCGGCTGCGCCGCAGACGCCGGTGCGCCGCATCTTGGCGTTCATCACGATCTTTTGCGCTTTCGCCGGATCGGCCGCGCGGTCGATATGGACGTGGCAATTGCCTTCCAGATGCGCGATCACCGGAATCCGGCTCTCGCGCTGGACGCGCTCGATCAGCGATTTTCCGCCGCGCGGCACGATGATGTCGATCGCTTCGGTCATGGTCAGCATCATGCCGACAGCGGCGCGGTCCGTGGTCGGAACGAGCTGCACCGAGGCCGCAGGCAGGCCCGCCGCGGCGATGCCGTGCTGCAAGGCCGCTGCGATCGCGCGCGACGAATGAAAGCTTTCCGATCCGCCGCGGAGAATTGCCGCGTTGCCGGCGCGCAGGCAGAGCCCGCCGGCATCGGCCGTTACATTGGGCCGCGACTCATAGATGATGCCGATAACACCCAGGGGTATCCGCACGCGTGCGATGTCGAGCCCGTTGGGCCGCGTCCAGCGCGCAAGCTCGGTGCCGATCGGGTCGGGCAGGGCCGCCACCTCGGCCAGGCCTTGGGCCATCGCCGCGACGCGCTTTTCATCGAGCCGTAACCGGTCGGCCATGGCCGGCGACAAATCTTTCGCCGCCGCCATGTCGCGGCGGTTGGCGTCGAGGATCGCCGGCGCTTCGTCGCGGATGGCTTGCGCCGCGCGCTGGAGCGCTTGCGTCTTGCGCACGGCATCGGCATGCGCCAGCACGAACGATGCCTCGCGCGCGGCGGCGCCGAGTTTCTTCATGGCGGCATCGAGGCCGGAGGCGATCGTCGTATCGGGGCTCATGTCACCACCAGATCGTCGCGGTGGATCATCTCGTCGCGTCCACGGTAGCCGAGGATGGCCTCGATTTCACCGCTTTTATGGCCGGCGATGGCGCGCGCATCCTCGCTTGAATAGGCCGAAAGCCCGCGCGCGATTTCGCGTCCGTCGCTGTTTCGCACCACCACGGCGTCGCCGCGCTCGAACCGGCCGTCCACATCGATGACGCCTGCCGGCAGGAGGCTCGTGCCGCGCCGCAGGGCCGCGACGGCGCCGCCATCGACGATAAGCGTGCCCACCGGGTTGAGCGTGCCGGCGATCCAGCGCTTGCGCGCTGTGCGCGGCTCGGCCGTGGGCAGGAACCAGGTCGCCCGCGCGCCTTCCTCGATCGCCCGGAGCGGATGCAGCGCTTCGCCCTTGGCGATCGCCATGCGGCAGCCCGCGCCCATGCAAATGCGCGCGGCGGCGAGTTTTGTCACCATGCCGCCCGAGCTGTAACCGACCGGCGCGTTCCCGGCCATCGCTTCGATGTCGGCCGAAACCTCGCGTACTTCCGGCACATGCCGCGCGGAAGGATCGTGTCGCGGATCGGCGGTATAAAGTCCGTCGATATCGGAGAGCAGGACGAGCGTATCGGCGCTGATCATCTGCGCCACGCGCGCGGCAAGCCGGTCATTGTCGCCGAAGCGGATTTCCTGGGTCGCAACCGTGTCGTTCTCGTTGATGACCGGGACGGCGTTGAGCGCCAGAAGCTGCTCGATGGTTGCGCGCGCATTCAGATGCCGGCGGCGCTCTTCGGTGTCGTCGGGTGTCAACAGGATCTGCGCCACCGCGATGCCGTGCTTGCCGAGCGCCTCTTGATAAGCGTGCGCGAGGCGAATCTGTCCCGATGCCGCCGCTGCTTGCTTCTCCTCAAGCTTCAAGCTTTTGCCGGTCAGGCCCAGATGCCGGCGGCCGACCGCGACGGCGCCGGAGGAAACGATCAAGACATCCTGGCCGCGTGCACGGCAGCGCGCGATGTCCTCGACCAGCGCCTCGAGCCAATGCCGACGGATGTCTCCGCTCGGTTCCTCGACCAGCAGCGCCGAGCCGATCTTGACGATGAGCCGGCGCGATGTCGCAAGGCTCTCGCTCATAGGCTGAGCGCGGGAAGCGGCGCGGTTTCCTTGTTCTGCGCCTCGGCGCGCGCCGCTTGGATCGCGTGCAGCGCGGCGGTCAGGACCTCATCGACGCCCTGCCCGGTCGCGCCGGACATGACAAGGATCGGACGTCTGGCCGCGCGCTTGAGCTTCGCGCGCTTCTTCGTCAACTCGGCCGCGTCCACGGCATCGGCCTTGTTGAGGACGAGGATCTCGGGCTTCTCGATCAGATCGTGCCCGTATTGCTCGAGCTCGCCGCGGATGGTGCGCCAATTGGCGACGATGTCCTCTTCCGTCGCGTCGATGAGATGGAGCAGCACCGCGCAGCGCTCGACATGGCCGAGGAAGCGATGACCGAGGCCCGCGCCCTCGCTCGCGCCTTCGATCAGGCCGGGCAGATCCGCGACCACGAATTCCTCGCCGTGACTCTGCGTCACGCCCAGTTGCGGCTTCAAGGTGGTGAAGGGGTAATCCGCGATCTTCGGCCGCGCATGCGAGATCCTGGCAAGGAGGGTCGATTTGCCGGCATTGGGCAGCCCGATGAGCCCGGCATCGGCGATGAGCTTCAAGCGCAGCCACACCCAGCGTTCTTCGCCGGGCCAGCCCTGGGTCGCCTTGCGCGGCGCGCGATTGGTCGAGCTCTTGAAATGCGCGTTGCCGAAGCCGCCGTCGCCGCCCTTCAGGAAGACATGCCGCTCGCCCGGCTTCACCAGATCGAGCAGAACGGTCTCGTTCGCCTCGTCCATGATCTGCGTGCCGACCGGCACGCGCAGCACGACGCTCTTGCCGCCGGCGCCGCTGCGATTGGCGCCCATGCCGTGATGGCCGTTCTCGGCGCGGAAATGCTGCTGATAGCGGTAATCGATCAGGGTGTTGAGATTGGCGACCGTCTCGATGACGACGTCGCCGCCGCGCCCGCCATCGCCGCCGTCGGGCCCGCCGAATTCGATGAATTTCTCGCGCCGGAACGCGACGATGCCCGGCCCGCCATCGCCGCTCTTCAGATAGATCTTAGCCTGGTCGAGAAATTTCATCGGGGCTCATCGCGAACGAAAAATCGGGAAACCAAGGAAGCGGAACGGCGCCAAACAAAAAGGGGGAATAAAGCCATTCCCCCTCGGTCAAGAATACGCGTGTGAGGGAGAGCCTCAGTCGGCGGCCTCCGGCGGCAACGGCGCGACCGAGACATAGGTGCGGCCCTTGCTCGAGGTGCGAAAAGCGACGGCGCCATCGACCGTCGCGAAGATCGTGTGGTCGCGGCCGAGCCCGACATTCTGGCCGGGATGATAGACCGTGCCGCGCTGGCGCACGAGGATGTTGCCGGCATAGACGAGCTCGCCGCCGAACTTCTTCACGCCGAGGCGACGTCCCTTGGAATCGCGCCCGTTGCGCGAAGAGCCGCCTGCTTTCTTGTGGGCCATGCCGCTATCTCCTCAACTCTCAGCCGCTGATCGCGGTGATGCGCAGCACGGTCAGCCTCTGGCGGTGGCCGTTCTTGCGACGGTAATTGTGGCGCCGGCGCTTCTTAAAGATCAGCACCTTGTCGTCGAGCTTTTGCTCCAGCACCGTGGCCGTCACCGTGGCGCCGGCGAGGCGGGGCGTGCCGGTCTTGGCTTCCGCGCCCTCGCCGACCATGAGCACGTCATCGAGCGTGACGGTCGAGCCCGGCTCGGCCGCGAGCTTTTCGACGAACACCACATCGTCCTTGGCGACCCTGTATTGCTTGCCGCCGGTGCGGATCACTGCGTACATGATTTGATCTTTGCGCTGGGTTTCCCCCGGACGGATCCTCGTCCGAGGCGGCGCACTATAGCGGTCGGGCGGAGCCTGTCAAGCCCTTGGTCGGGCAGGGATTGTTGTGGATTTACCCGGGCTTGGCCAGTCCACGCCGGGAGGCCGGTCCGCCGTTAAGCCAATGGGCCCGGCGCGGTTGTCGCTGTCTCCGCCCTGCGCTAGTCTGCCGACCCCCGAAGGACGGAACGCGGCGTTGCGGAGAGGTGCCAGAGTGGTCGATCGGGGCGGTCTCGAAAACCGTTGTACCCCTTGCGGGTACCGTGGGTTCGAATCCCACCCTCTCCGCCAGCCCATCTTGCTCTAATTGTCTGCGGCCTGATCCGCGACCGCGACACTCGCCAGGAACTGCGCGTTATCGCTCGATCGGCTCTGCATCGGCGCCGCGCCGAACTCGTCCGCTGAAGAGGTCAAATCGGTGCGCTGAACACCACATCGGCAGCCCCCGACGCGTGCGGCTTGCAGCCCGACCTTACACTTCGACGCAGGGCGTCCCGGCGCGGTTCAGCTTTGCCGTAACGCGGCCTTGAACGTCGCGCGCGCCGCCGCGCCGTGGATGAAAAGATAATCCTGGGACGGCGGCGGTCCGGCGGTGAGCTTCAGCGCGACGAAAACCGGACCGGGCTCTTTGAGAAGACCCGGAATCTTCGCTTCGAAGTCCTCGAGCGTCGCGATCGTGTCGGCTCGGACGTACCCGGCGGCACGGGCCATCGCGGCGAAGTCGACCCGGTCGCGGCCGGGGATCGGGTGACCGCCATTGGCCTCGTACATGCCATTTTCGCACACGAAGTGCAGAAGGTTGGCCGGCTTCTGGCTGGCGATGGTGACGAGCGTGCCGAGATTCATGAGCAGGCTGCCATCCCCGTCGAGGACGACGATCCGCCTGTCGGGCCGCGCCAACGCTAGGCCGAGCGCACATGACGAGGCCTGCCCCATGGCTCCGATAGAGTAATACGTGAGGGCGTAGTCGGGGGAAATACCGTGCCACTCCTGTGCCGCCTGATAAACCGGCACAATGATTTCGTTTCGCACATAGGCGGCGAGAATCTTGAAGCAGAGATCGCGTCGCATCATGGCGGTTACATTTGCCTCCCGATCAACAACGCGGTCGGATAAGACTGCGCATAGGCCCTGTCGATTGAGAGCCGGATATGCCGTTCGTCCCCGAGGTCTTCGAGCAGCGCGTGCGGGATGTTCATCGCATCGAGAATCGGTTCGACGATGCGTACGCCGAAGCTTTTGGATTGGGTTGGTGGAACGCCGGGTTCTTTCGCCAGCAAACCGGCCATCACGCAGACCGGCATCTTGTATTCGCAGCCAGCGGAACGCAGTGCGTTGATGGAATCAAGCAGACCGGTATATTGGATGAGCAGCAGGGCGCGCTTGTCGCACATCGACATTGCGGCGCAAATCGAAACGCCCTCGTCTTCTTTGCAAACACGGATGAGCCGAAATCGCTTGTCCTCGGCTAACGGCCAAAGCAGCCCGGCACTCGTCGTGATGTCGGGCACGGACACCACGAATTCGACGCCGCTGGCGGCGATCTGATCAAGGATGACGGTGCCGGTGATGGGATCCCCACTCATGCCGTGTGGCCTTCCATGTTCGCGCTCTCCCTGACTTTCTTCGCCGATATCTTCGCATGTGCTTCGCGCCGCAGGCAAGGCGGTGGCGCTCGCGGTTCAAAATCGGCTAGCCCAATGGTTGGCTCGTCGAAATTGCCGTCGGGGAGGTAGCCCGCCGCTACGAAAAGCCGGCGTTTGCAGACCTGTTTTCCGACATGAGCACATGGTCTACAATAACGGCAACCTGAGGAGAGGATACGCCATGGATACCGTCAATTTTCGTGATCTGTCGGTCGAGGAATTCGAT
>Ga0316624_10000366_pt1 | contig 14917 bp, 13 predicted proteins | sample OWC_Aug_N3_C1_D5_FD_207657 | JGI IMG/M metagenome (GOLD analysis project Ga0316624, IMG submission 207657) | Wetland soil microbial communities from Old Woman Creek delta, Ohio, United States - OWC_Aug_N3_C1_D5_A | ecosystem: Environmental > Terrestrial > Soil > Wetlands | place: USA: Ohio... | reverse complement strand
GATCAGGCCGAAGAAAGACAGGGTAGGTTCCACACAGGGGATTTCGAGCGGTCCGGTCTCCTTCATGAGGGTTTTCGATACGGCGACTGAAACGGTCAAGCAGGGAGGGACTCGACGAGGGGCGAATATGGGCATCCTTCGGGTGGACCACCCTGATATCCTCGATTTCATCCAGTGCAAGGAGGACGATTCCCACTTCAATAATTTCAACATTTCTGTGGCTGCCACGGACGAGTTCATGGAAGCTCTTGAAAACGGAGGGGCGTATGAACTTCGAAATCCGAGGACGGGGGAAGCGATCCGGCCTCTCAACGCCCATGAGGTCTTCGAAAAGATGGTTTACTGCGCCTGGAAGAACGGGGACCCGGGAATCATCTTTATTGACCGGATCAATGCAGACAATCCAACCCCGCAATTGGGAAAGATTGAAAGTACGAACCCGTGTGGAGAACAGCCGCTGCTGCCTTTTGAGTCCTGCAATCTCGGCTCCATCAATCTTTCCAACATGGCCGGAAATGGGACAATCGATTGGGAGAGGCTGGGTTCGACGACCGAAAGGGCCGTCCATTTTCTGGACAACGTGATCGATATGAATCACTATACCCTTTGTCAGATCGAAGCCATGACCAAGGGAAATCGAAAGATCGGCCTCGGGGTGATGGGGTTTGCCGACCTTCTTATTCAATTGGGCGTTCCTTACAGCAGCCCGGGGGCATTGGGGATTGCAGAAAAGGTGATGGCCTTCATTCAGGAAAGAGGGAGGAAGGCCTCGAGGGAATTGGGTCTGAAGAGAGGATCATTTCCTAATTTCGATCAAAGTGGACTCAAAGGCTGCTGGGATGTAATGAGGAATGCGACGGTCACTACGATTGCCCCCGCAGGAACCATCTCCATTATTGCGGGAGCCTCGTCGGGGATCGAGCCCCTCTTCGCCCTGGCCTTTGTCCGGCATGTCCTGGACGGGAGAGAGCTTCTGGAGATCAATCCTTTTTTCGAGGCCTTGGCAAAACAGCAAGGGTTCTATTCGGAAGATCTGATGCGGAAGATCGCCCAAAATGGCGTAATCGAGGATCTTCCAGAAGTCCCTGAAGAGGTCCGGAAGCTCTTCGTGACAGCCCACGACATCTCGCCCGAAGATCATATCCGGATGCAGGCGGCCTTTCAGAAATATACGGACAATGCGGTCTCAAAGACGGTCAATTTCCCCAACGAAGCTACGGTAGACGATGTGGCAAGGGTCTACCGGTTGGCCCACGAGTTGGGCTGCAAGGGGGTAACCATCTATCGGGACGGAAGCCGAACCCGACAGGTCTTCTATAAAGGGGTGGTTTCCCTGCCCCAGACTGTTTCGACGGCCGAGAAAGAGTTTCTCCCTAAGGGACCGAAGGCGCGTCAGGACATCATCCATGGGTCGACGCGAAAGATTCGCACCGGCTGCGGAAACCTCTATGTGACTGTAAACGAGGATGAAGAGGGGAACCTCTTTGAGATCTTCAATCAGATCGGAAAGGCGGGCGGGTGCGCCGCCTCCCAATCCGAGGCGATCGGGCGTCTCGTTTCTCTGGCCCTTCGATCTGGAATCGAGCCGGAGGATGTCATCCGGCAGTTAAAAGGGATTAGCTGCCATGCGCCGGTTTGGCATAGGGAGGGAAAGATCCTTTCCTGTGCCGATGCCATTGCCAAGGCGATCGAATGGCACCTTCAAGAGAAGGGGAAGGTTCAGGTTGAGGTCGGGGTTGAGGTTGCTGGGAATGGGACCGCTTTGTTTAACAAGACAGGAGGAGAAGGGACTTCCGTCCCCAAGAAATACAATCCGATCCACCTGAGAGGCGCATGCCCAGAATGCGGAGGGCCCCTGCTTTTCGAAGAAGGCTGCGTAAAGTGTCTCTGTGGCTATTCGGATTGCGGCTGAAAAAAAGGTACGGCCAGAGAGGATAACCGGCTCGTATCCGGTGCAAATAAACCTTAGAAGACGTTTTGAAGGATGCAAGTAATTTGAAGGAACAGAATGCGAAGTGGCCAATCGGTTTTCAAGCTTTGGCTTCTCCTTTTCGGCGTGATTTTTTTGCTGTGCGGATTCATTGCCAATGGGGCTGGGCATCAAGAAGTCCGTGAAGGGCCGGTGTCTTCAAGGAAGGTCTTTCTCTTTATTGCGAAGAAACTCGGGATTCCGATTCTAAGGGGTTCGATTGAGATCACCCAAGGGTCTTTAGAAAACGGAAAGCCTATCTATCGAATTCAGGCCTCTATCGACTCCATCCGCTCGCCCGGATTCTTATTTCGGATGAACAACCGCTTCACGTCCACCATCGAGGGGGAGACCTGCTTTCCCATTCGATATGTGAAAGAGATCAACCAGGGAGGATTTCTGATTCGAGACAAGAATTACGTTCAAACCCTCGCCTTTGACTTCGCCCATAAGAGGGTGATCGTTGAAAGACCAGAGAGAAAAGAAAGAGAAGAGATCCCTGTTCCATCCGACACCTATGACCCTCTTTCCATGTTTGCCCGCTGTTACTTGAAGGAGGAGATTCATCCGGGGAAGGACATTCAGATGTCGATTTACGACGGGCTGAAGCTGCGCCAGATGATCTTTCATGTAAAGAAAGAGAGGGTGCAGTCCGAGCTTTTTGGAGAGGTGGAAGCCGTGCGTCTCGAATCGGCCACCTCGTTCTCAGCGTTTGGAGATAAGGAAGGGATCATTCGAATCTGGTATACGACCGATGGGAAGAAGACTCCTTTGGTCATGGAGTTGGACCTTCCTATCGGGAGCCTGAAATTCGAGCTGGAAGAGGTGAGAGAAAATTAGGGATTGGAGAGACCCCACGAAGACAGAAGCGCTCTCGTGTACGGGCAGGAGCCCGATTTTCGAGCAAAGGAGGACGTTATGGCACAGAAGAAAGTAGCGAAGAAGGTGGCAAAAAAGGCGACAAAGAAGGTTTCCGGGAAGGGTGTGAAAAAGGGCCAGGCTTATCAATGCAGGGTTTGCGGCCTTAGCGTCGTTGTCGATGAGGTCTGCGGGTGCGCGGAGACGTGCGATATTATCTGCTGCGAGAAGCCGATGAAGCCTAAGAGAAAGGCTGCTTAACTCAGATTCGCCCTGATTGAGTGCACCATAAGCTACTGTGGACGTTTTACCAAAGCTAGTGCTCGGATAGAGGCGAAGCACTTTTCGCAATCGCAGCACAGCAAAGAGGAGTGCTGCGGTCAGGTCATGGAGCAATCCCTTGGAAGAATTGTCGACTGATGTTCTTGTGATCGGCAGCGGGTTAGCCGGGATAGTCTCAGCCCTTGAGGCAGAAAGGGGCGGTCTCGAAGTGATAGTGGTCGGCAAGTTCGCCATCGGGATGGGAACGAACACTTCGCTGGCGAACGGCGTCTTTACCGCGGCCAACTCTCGCTTCTCCAAAGAAGACCATTTTCAGGCAACCCTCGAGTCGGGAAAGGGCTTGAACCATCTCCATTTAGTGAAAACCTTGATAGAAAACGGGCCGACCGAGATCGGAAGGCTGAAAGACTTGGGCGTCGAAATGGTCGAGAGAGGGATGGGATATGCCGTCGGTCGACCCGAAGGATCGTCTCAATTGCCCGGTGTCCTGTTAATAAAAGCCCTGGTGGAAAGATTGAAAGGAAGTTCTGTCCGTCTCCTCCCGGGGTTGGTCATCTTCGATCTGATCGTCGAGGAAGGGGAAGTCCTGGGAGCATTCGGATTTTTCAGGGATGCAAGGCCCTGTTTGATCAAAGCAGAGTCTGTCATTCTAGCTGCAGGAGGAGCGGGAGCCATCTATCGAAGAAATGATAATCAGAAGAGCATCCTGGGGGATGGGTACGGGTTGGCCCTTCGGGCGGGCCTTCCCCTGATTGACCTGGAGTTTGTTCAATTTTATCCGTTCGCCCTGGCAGAACCGAGGCTCTCCACGTTCATGCTCTATCCCCCCTATTCGAAGGAGATCAAACTGTTCAATGAGAAGGGAGAAAGCCTCTCCAGGGAGCTGGGAATCGAAGGAGACTTGAACCGGGCCGTCATTACCCAGAGGGACCGTCTTTCGATCGCCCTCTATCAGGCCTCTCATCGAGGTGACGTCTATTTGGATTTGACCGAGATGGAAGAGAAAAGGTGGAAGGATTATCCTTACAACTTTCTCAAAAGATCAAAGTTCCCATTTCATGATCGTCCTTTCTTAGTCTCACCGGCGACACACTTCTTTATGGGGGGGATTGAGATCGATGAGAACGGGAAGGCAGGTATTCCTGGCCTTTTTGCGGCAGGGGAGGTTGTTTGGGGCATCCATGGGGCGAATCGACTCGGCGGGAATGCCTTGACGGAATGCACCGTGTTCGGATTCGTAGGAGGTCGGTCTGCGGCCGAATACGCCCGGACCAAGAAGGGCCAGGGGTTCACCAGCCTTTTCTCCGAGATGGTAAGGAGGAGATGGGAGAGAAAGGCCGAGGCCTATCTTAGAAAAAAAAGGGGGGCCTACGATCATCCCAAAGAACTCTTAAGGGCCTTGAGAGATTTAGCCTGGAAGCATGCCGGTCCGGTTCGAGAAGAGGATTCGTTGAAAGAAGGCTTGGACCGGCTGGCTATGGTAGAGAAGAGGATCGAGAGAGTTTATCCCGCCACGGCAGGAGACCTCTTCAAAAAAAGAGATCTGGAGAATACGGCTCTCATTCTGAGGGCCATTCTGGAAGGGAGTCTGGTTCGAACGGAGAGCAGAGGTTCCTTCTTTCGTAAGGATTTTCCGGAACAGGATGATGCGCATTGGATGAAGAATACGTCCTACCGCCTGGGAAAAGGGACTCTGCACATCGAGACGAGACCTGTTCGTGCTATTAAAAATACTGAAGCCCCCTGTTGACAATCGAGGCTGAGGTTTCTTATAAACAGCTTATTTGCCTATAGATGGTTTGCAGCAGGTGAGCCTGCTTCCAGTACTTTTTCATTGCAGTCCTTTTGTTCAGATTTTTTTGATATATTTAGGAGGCGAAGAAGAATTCTTGAAAGGAGGGGCCTATGAAACGGTTGTTCGTCTTTGGATTCCTGGTATTATTCGTGCTTGCTACCTCATCGTCGGGATGGGCGCAGAAGAGCGCCCGGCTATCCATCGCCACAGGAGGGACGGGGGGCGTCTATTATCCCATGGGCGGAGGCATGGCCAATATTTTGTCGAAATACATTCCGTACGTGGAGGCGACAGCCGAGGTCACGACCGCGTCCGTGGATAACTGTCTATTGGTGGGCAAGGGAAAGGCGGATCTGGCTTTTATTATGGCGGATACGGGATGGGATGCCTATCAGGGGAGGGCACAATTTAAGGAGAAGGTCCCCCTGCGGACGGTCGCGGTTCTTTACCCCAACAATATGCATATTGTGACGGTCGAGGGGAAAGGGATTGAGAGAGTGGCTGACCTGAAAGGGAAGAGGGTTTCGACGGGTGCCCCGGGAAGCGGTACAGAGGTGATGGCCCTGAGGGTCATCGAAGCCAACGGACTGGATCCGAATAAGGACATGACAAGGGACAAATTGAGTGTCTCCGAGTCGGCCGGCGCATTGAAGGATGGAAAGATTGACGCCTTTTTCTGGGTCGGAGGTCTTCCCACGGCGGCTGTGATGGACTTGGCAGCGACCCCAGGGGTCAGGGCGAAACTGATCGGTCATGCGGATGCGGTCGCCAAGATGAGGGAGAAGTATGGGCCTCTGTACGTTAAGGGAGTCATCCCGGCAAAGACCTATTCCGGACAGACGGCAGAGGTTCCGATTGCGGTGGTCTGGAACCTGTTAATCTGCGGTGAAAACATGAAAGAGAGCCTGGTGTATGATATCCTGAAAACCGTCTTTGACCACAAGTCGGAGTTGGTCATGTCCCATAGCGACGCAAGATACTTGTCTTTAGAGCCCCAGGCGGCGGGTGGTTCGCCGATTCCCTTTCATCCGGGGGCGATTCGATATTTCACCGAGAAAGGTCTTAAGATTAAATAGTTGAAACCGAAGCACTGGCCCCTCCTGCTATTGATCTGCCTCTTGATCCTGACAGGAGGGGTTTTTCTTTTGAAGCGCGTGACGATCCTCCATCTGGAGAACATGACCCAGACTCGGACGGTCCGCATCCGCATCAGCCCCTCTGAAAAATTTTCCATATTCTACGTTCATTCCATTTACCATGAGCCCGTCGTGGAAGAGTTTCAGGTGGAAGGGGATGCCATTCTCCTCAAGGGGGTAAGAACCAAAAGTCCTGCGGTCATGGAATATTATGGGTTCGAGGACATGAAGGGATTCCATCCGATGAACCAGAGGTTGGGCGCGATCTATTTCAAATGGGGAGTGGGAGAGGGGCAAGGGTTGATTGTTCAGGACAAGAAGATCTATTTGAGCGAGATTGGGAAAAGAGGGGACCGGATTCAATTGAGGGCGGAATCAATCTCCTTGGGAACTTACCTTGTATCGAAAGTACTCAATTTGGGAAGGTAGGTGGGTGTGGAAGAGGCCAGAGATAAAGATCGCGAGGTTGTGATTTCCGAAGAAGCTCTCAAGGAGGCCGAGAAGTTTATTGAAGAAGAGGAGGGTCCCTCTCGTCGGCTCACGGGCAAGATGGACATCTTCATCACGGTCGTTGCCGTGGTGATGTCCCTTTTTCATCTCTACGCGGCCGCGGGCGTGGTCATGACCCAGGTGCTCAGGGGGCTTCATGTCATGTTCGTCCTCTTTCTCTCCTTTCTAGTCTTTCCATCGTTCAAACGATTTAAGAACCGGATTATCTGGTACGATTACGTCCTTTCTCTTCTCGGGATCGCCGTGATCGTCTATATGCTGGCTGACTTCGACCAGTTTATCTATCGCTCCGTGGTCCCTACCGGATGGGATATGTTTTTTGGAATCATCCTCATGCTCCTGGTTTTGGAAGCCACCCGGAGAACAACGGGCTGGATCATGGTGTCCGTGGTCCTCGCATTTGTCGCTTACGCATTCGTCGGACCCTACCTGCCCGATCCCTGGACGCATAAAGGCTATGATGTGGACCGGCTTGTGGGCCACATGTACATGACCCTTGAAGGGATCTTCGGGGTTCCGATCGATGTCTCGTCCACTTTCATCATCCTTTTCACCATTTGGGGCGCCTTTCTGGAATTTTCAGGGGCCGGGAAGTTTTTTATCGACTTCTCTCTGGCGGCGATGGGCGGAAAGGCCACCAGTGCGGGACGAACCGTGACCATGGCTTCTTTCCTCCTCGGAGGCCCGTCCGGAAGCGGCGTGGCGACGACGGTCACATTGGGAGCCGTGGCCTATCCCATGCTGGCGAAGGCAGGATACAGTAAAGAAGCGGCGGGAGGACTCCTTTCCGCCGGGGGGATCGGGGCCATCCTTTCCCCTCCTGTCTTGGGTGCAGCGGCTTTTCTGATCGCTGAATTCTTAAAAATCTCCTATTTGGATGTGATCATTATGGCTTGCATTCCGACCTGTCTCTACTATTGGTCGATCTTCTTGATGGTCGAGTTGGACGCCAAGAAGTTTGGGGTCAAGGAGATCGCCTTCGACAAGACCTATAGTCTGGGCCGGCTCACGTATCTCTACGGATTTCATTTTATCTCCCTGATCGCGATCGTGGTGATCATGGTCATAGGATATACGCCTATTATGGCCGTCTTCTGGTCGACGGTCATCACCTTTGCAGTCAGTTTTATCAGGAAAGAGACGGCTCTGACCCCCAAAAAATTGGTTAGAGCATTACGGGGAGGTTCTCTCGGGGTATTGAGTGTTGCCGCGACCTGCGCGGCGGCTGGGATCATCGTGGGAGTGGTCACCCTGACGGGACTCGGATTGAAATTCAGCTCCATCATCGTTGCCTATGCGGGCGGGAGTCTTCTGTTGACGATGGTCTATACGGCGCTCATCGTCTGGGTCATCGGTCTGGCTGTTCCGGTCACCGCCTCCTATATCATCGCCGTGGTTATTTGCGCACCGGCATTGATTCAGTTAGGGATTCCCGATTTTGCCGCTCATATGTTCGTATTCTATTATGCGATTCTTTCCGAAGTCTCTCCGCCCACCGCCCTCTCACCGTTTGCAGCGGCAGCCCTCACAGGAGGGAATCCTTACAAGACGACCATGTATGCCTGGAAGTATACCTTACCCGCGTTCGTCGTGCCCTTTATGTTCACCCTGGATCCAAAGGGGGTCGGCATCCTGTTGAAAGGGCCGGTCTCGGATGTCATCTGGACAACCCTTACTGCCTTCATTGGAATTGCTGCCCTTGCCGGTGGAGTGGAGAATTGGTTTTTTAAGAAGACGACCTTCTATGAAAGGATCATGCTGATTATCGCCGGCCTGGCCTTGATCTATCCCCAACCCCTGTACGATATCGTCGGATTTGGGCTGCTCGGGCTCGTCATCTTGCTGCAAAAGCTGAGAAAGGAGGAGCGGGTTTCGGTTGTCGGAGTACGCTGATTACCCGCCTTTATTCAGCATGAGGAGCTTAAAGGTTCCGCTATTTCTCGTATTCATTCTCGTCCTGCCCCTGGCCGGCTGTGGAAATGCCCTCTATCTCTCGAAGCTGGCATGGCATCAAGGTTCGATCACTTATCATCGTATCCCCGTTCAGGAAGTCTTAAGAGACGAAGATGCCGATTCGAAGACCAAAGAGAAGATTCGCTTAATCCAGGAAGTGAAGCGCTTCGGAGGCGAGAGGCTGGGTCTGGGAGGGACGAAGAACTATTCCCAATTTGTCGACGTGAAGGGTCCTGTGCTCTATGTCGTCACCGCGTCCGATCAGGACCGTCTCCAACTCCACACGTGGAGTTTTCCGATCGTGGGCACGGTGACCTACAAAGGCTTTTTTATGGAAGAGGAGGCTTTGGAAGAAGAACGATTCCTTAAGGGAAAAGGATTCGATACTCTTGTTCAGAGGGTCGGAGCCTTCAGCACCCTGGGATGGCTGAAAGACCCCATCTTTTCACCCATGTTAAAATGGGATGATTCCATCCTGGCCAACGTCATCCTCCATGAGATGACCCATTCAACGGTCTATTGGAAGGGACAAACCGATTTTAACGAACAGGTCGCCACATTTGTCGGGAACCGGGGGGCAATCGATTTTTTGATTGAGAAGTATGGGTCGACATCGAGAGCCGTCGCCGAGGCGGCTCATTTTCAGGAGGATGAAATCGTTTTCGCTCGCTGGCTCGACCAATCCTGTCAGCGGCTGTCGGATTATTATGCAAGGGAAATTCCGAGAGACGAAAAATTGCAGGGGAGGGGAGAGGTATTCCGATCGATCCAGAAGGACTTCCATAACCTAAGAAGTCAATTTAAGACAGACTACTATAGCAATTTTGAGAAGGTGGACCTGAACAATGCGGTCCTTTTGGCCTATCGCCGGTACATGATCCATCTCGAAAAGTGCGAGATCCTTTATGAACGATTGGGTGGGGATACCCGGAGGGTGGTGGAATACTTCAAGACGATGCAAACCTCGGGTGATATGGCCTTTCTACGTTCTTTTTTGCAGTAAACGTCGTTTGATTTTCAATCCGCAATCGCCGATCCGAAATCCGCAATCGCCAATCGGCAATCGGCAATCCGCAATCCGCAATCTCCTTATCGTTCCCTTTTCCCCTCGATGAATTCTTCTACCATCGACTTGGAGAGACTATCGGGAAATTGGACCAGGGGATGTTTCATCGCGAAGGCGGAAATGGAAAGGAGCGGACCGCCAATCCGTCTTTCACGGGCAATCTGGCAGCAGCGAATCGCATCGATGGTCATTCCACCGCTGTTGGGCGAATCCTCCACCGAGAGTCTTAGTTCCAGATTGAGAGGCACCCCTCCAAATCCCTTCCCCTCCATTCGCAGGAAACAGATCTTGTTGTCATTCTGCCATGGGACATAATCAGAAGGGCCGATGTGAATATTCTCTGCCTCCAGAGGAACCTCGAGCTGGGACTGAATCGCCTCCGTTTTGGAGATTCGCTTACTCTTCAAACGATCGCGATTGAGCATGTTGAGGAAGTCGGTATTTCCGCCCGTATTGAGCTGGTAAGTTCGCTCCAACCGCACGCCACGGTCTTCGAACAGCTTTGCCAAGGCCCTGTGGACGATGGTGGCCCCCATCTGTGACTTCACATCGTCACCCACGGCCGGGATCCTCTTTTCTTCAAACTTCTTGGCCCAATGAGGATCGGAGATGATAAAACTGGGCATGCAGTTAATCAAGCTTACTCCTGCATTCAGGCAAGCCTGAGCGTAGAAGGCGGTTGCACGATCGGAGCCCACCGGAAGGTAGTTGAGGAGGATATCGACTTCAGAATCCCTGAGGATCCTTTCCACCGGAGAAGGCTTCTCATCTGCGACGACAAAGGTACGTTCTTCCGGGTAGTCTTTCATATGCTCCGAAAATCCATCCATCACCTCTCCCATCGATACGACCACTCCCGAATCATTCAGGTTCGGATAGACGACCTTCGTACAATTGGGCATGGCGAAAACAGCTTCTTTAAGCGGTTTCCCGACTTTCCTCCGGTCGATGTCGAAGGCCGCCCCCACTTCGATATCCCAAGGCTTGTAGCCTCCGATATCCAGATGCATCAAACCCAGGGGCTCGAATCTCGGGTTGTTCTGGTAACGGTCTCTGTAGAATTCAATTCCCTGAAGCAGGGAACTGGCACAATTACCCACACCTACGATGGCAATTCGGATGGAATGGTTCTTCATCAGGGTTAACCTTTCCGGTCTGTCAAAAATTTCTCCTAAACTTATAGTATTTAGCAAAAATTGTCAAGGATTATAAATCCAAAAGAAAAGACTTGACAAATCGGGAAGGGACGTTATAATTTTTTTCCGAAGTTTATTTTATTAAACAAATTTCTTCTTATACTATTCATCCCCAATGGAGCGGGTATGGGACCATGGCTAGGGTGCTAATCATCGGGGCAGGCGGCGTAGGAACCGTGGTTGCCCATAAAGCGGCAAAGGTGGAAGGGGTGTTTACGGATCTCATGCTGGCAAGCCGTACAAAATCTAAGTGTGATGCCATTGCGAAAGCGGTGGGCACCCATCGAATCAAGACGGCTCGAGTCGATGCGGACGATGTCCGGCAATTAGTGGAGCTCTTTGGAAGCTTCAAGCCGGAGATGGTCATCAATGTAGCGCTGCCTTACCAGGACTTGACGATCATGGATGCCTGCCTTGAAGCAGGAGTGAATTATCTTGACACGGCAAGTTATGAACCCAGGGATCTCGCTAAATTCGAATATAAATGGCAGTGGGCGTACCACGACCGGTTTAGGAATGCAGGGCTGACCGCCGTTTTAGGCTGCGGTTTTGATCCGGGAGTGACGGGCGTTTTCACCGCCTATGCCTCCAAACACCATTTTGACAAGATTCACTTTCTCGATATCGTCGACTGTAACGCAGGCGACCATGGAAAACCCTTTGCAACCAATTTTAACCCGGAGATCAATATCCGTGAGGTTACGCAAAGGGGTAAATACTGGGAAAACGGGAAATGGGTTGAGACAGAGCCCCACGAGATTCACCAGCCGTTAAATTATCCGAATATCGGACCCCGAGAATCCTATCTTATTTATCACGAAGAATTGGAATCATTGGTCAAGCATTTCCCTACATTGAAGGGGGCTCGATTCTGGATGACCTTTGGGCAAGAATATTTGACCCATTTGCGCGTGATTCAAAATATCGGGATGGCCAGTATTAGGCCTATCCTGTACGAGGGCAAAGAGATTGTGCCTCTTCAATTTCTCAAGGCGGTATTGCCCAATCCGGGCGAACTGGGTGAACATTATTCGGGTGAGACTTCGATTGGCTGCCGGATCAGGGGCGTGAAGAATCATAAAGAGAAGACCTATTACATCTATAATAATTGTAAACACCAGGATGCCTATAGGGAAACCGGCGCACAAGGCGTAAGTTACACCACTGGAGTACCCGCTATGATTGGTGCGATGATGTTTGTGACCGGGAAGTGGAAAAAAGCCGGCGTATTTAACGTTGAAGAATTCGACCCGGACCCCTTCATGGAACAATTGAAGATCCGAGGACTTCCCTGGCACGAACTGCACGGTGTCGATTTGGAATTATAGGTCTGGAATAATGGAATGGTGGAAGTATGGAATATTGGGAAAAACCGGGGAGAAGAATAGAAGAAACCGACGGATTCTTGGGTTGGATATTCTTTACCCATTATTCTAGTATTCCATTCTTCCAACATTCCGGGTTTGATTACTCAAATGCCAATTTATCCTGAGAATTATGTCCATTGACTTCAGTAAAATCCCATCGCCTTGTTATTTGATTGATGAGCTTCTATTGCGAAATAACCTGGGCTTCATAAAGCGGGTCAAAGAGGCTGCCGGAGTTGATATCCTTGTTGCGTTTAAGGCCTTCTCGAATTGGGGCGTATTCCCGATTTTTAAAGAATACGGATTTGGCGCTTCGGCAAGTTCACTCAATGAAGTTCGGTTGGCATTGGAAGAGCTTGGAGTGAGAGCCCATACCTATTCGCCCGCTTATGAGGAGAGGACGATCGCAGATATTCTAGAATATAGCAGCCATATCTCCTTTAATTCCATAAACCAATTGCAGAAGTACTCTATGATGGCCCGCCCAAAGGGTGTTTCGATTGGCCTACGTGTAAACCCCGAGTTTTCAGATTCTCCTTATGACATTTATAACCCCTGTAAGCCCGGCTCTCGATTTGGCATCACGGCCGAACAGCTTGGTGATCTCCTGCCCCATGAGGTAGAAGGGCTTCATTTTCATACCTTATTCGAGGCGGATTCCTTTGCACTGGGAAAAGTGCTGGCTGTCTTCATCAAGAAATTTGGCAAGTTCTTGCCTCAGCTAAAATGGGTGAATATGGGGGGTGGCCATCTGATAACAAAGAAAGGCTACGATATAGACCATTTGATCAAAACCTTAACCGATTTCAAGAATCAATACGGTGTTGAAATCATTTTAGAACCCGGCAGCGCTTTTACGTATCAGACGGGCTATCTGGTTTCGACGGTATTGGATGTCATTGAAAATAACGGCATCAAGACGGCCATTCTCGATGTCTCCTTTACCTGTCACATGCCCGATTGTCTTGAAATGCCGTATAAGCCCGTCATTCTGGGCACCACCGACGAAAGAGCAGGAAAACCGACCTACCGAATGGGGGGGGTTAGTTGTTTGGCGGGCGACTTTATGGGGAACTGGTCCTTTGATCAAGAATTAAAACCCGGTGACCCTGTCGTCTTTGATGACATGATCCATTACACGACCGTAAAAACCACCATGTTCAACGGTGTCCACCATCCCTCCATTGGAATCTGGGACGAAAAATCAGGATTCAAACTCATTAAGGAATTTAATTATGAAGACTATAAAAACAGATTATCATGATACTTCAACGCCGCGACACTCTGCCCTTAAGGCGGAGAAAGAAGGCCCGTTTCCTTCGATCGGCTCAGGACACGAAATCCACATTACACTGCATTGACATTTGAGGTTTGAACCGCTCTCTCTGCATCTCCCGTGCTTGCGAAGACCTGTGAAGATCGGACGACGCAGACCGCCGAGTGTCCAAAGGGTTTCAAACTTTTTCAAAAAAAAGACTTGACAATTTCACCAGGGCCGTTATAATAATTCCGAGTTTAGTTTATTAAACTAATTTCTTTCTATACTGTCGTACACATTATTAAACTAATTTCTTCGTATACTGTGCTCCCGGTTGTATGAAAATTGGGGAACGAATCCGAACTCTAAGACAGTTGAGCAACCTGACCCAGGAGGAGCTGGCCGAGCGGGCCAACCTGACCAAGGGGTTTATCTCTCAGATCGAACGGGATTTGACCTCGATCTCCCTCGATAGTCTCATCCAGATTCTGGAGGCTATGGATGAGAATATATCCGATTTTTTCCGGGAGGCTTCTGAGGAGAAGATCATTTACGGGGAGAAAGACCGGGTAGCGATTGAGAAAGAGAGGATTCATAAGTTTGAGCTTTTGGTCCCGGGGTCGACCAATCGGCGGCTTGAACCCATTCTTCTGACCCTCCGGAAAGGAGAGGCGACGCCGAAGGAGAAGCCCCATGAAGGGGAGGAGTTCGGTTTTGTCCTTCGGGGAAGGGTCAACCTTCGTTTTGGAAGAGAGATTCTGAAGCTGAAAAAGGGGGAATGTTTTTACCTTTCAGCGGAGAAGGAGCATTGGCTGCATAACGGCAGCTCGAGGGAGGCGCTGATCCTGTGGATCAGCTCGCCCCCTTCCTTCTGATAAGCTGCCGGAAAATGACTTTTGTCCGTAGGCGGGTTGTTTAGGATTCAAGTTTCAGGGTGGGCAGGTAGCCGTAAGCCCACGTATCTTCACCCAAACGTGAGATGGAGAAGCGCCGTGATCTTTAAGACCCCTACCGAATACTTTCTGGTTTCCGGAGCCTCGGATGGCTACACGCCTCTGAATGCCTTTGACGGGGCCCTCCTGCGGGCGGGCATCGGGAACACGAACATCGTCAAGATGTCGAGCATCGTTCCCCCTCATTGTCAACTGATCGATCCGATCCCTTTACCGCCCGGCGCCCTGGTACCGGCAGCTTATGCGGCTTTGACGAGCGATGTGCCCGGAGAAATCATTGCAGCCGGCATCGCCGTCGCTCTCCCGGAGGATCAGAATCAGAACGGGCTGATCATGGAATATTCGGCCAAAGGAGGGCGAAGTAAGATTGAAGAAATCGTCCGGAACATGGCCGTGGAAGGAATGAAGCTTCGAGGGTGGAAGATTAGGGACCTGAAGTCCATCGCCGTTGAATATCATATCAAGAAAGTCGGTGCTGTATTGGCCGCCGTCGTCCTTTGGGGCTGACCGATCAACCTCATTGCCTCCTACGCTGTTTCATCAAGGAATGGATCGAATGAAAATCCAATTCATG
>Ga0316624_10000365_pt1 | contig 14929 bp, 10 predicted proteins | sample OWC_Aug_N3_C1_D5_FD_207657 | JGI IMG/M metagenome (GOLD analysis project Ga0316624, IMG submission 207657) | Wetland soil microbial communities from Old Woman Creek delta, Ohio, United States - OWC_Aug_N3_C1_D5_A | ecosystem: Environmental > Terrestrial > Soil > Wetlands | place: USA: Ohio... | reverse complement strand
CTTCCCTCGTCGGGGCTCTCCCGCACGAACCGGCAGGCGTCCCTCGTGCCACCTTGATGTGAGAGAATTGTGGGATTCGGCTGTCCCGCGTCCCAACACCATGCCTCACCGACTCGACATCGCAGGACTGAAGGGCCTTTCTCGAGCCGCTGTTCTTGCACGGCAGGATGAGGAAGGGTACAACGAGCTCCCTTCCTCCAGAGCACGGTCGATCCTCTCGATCGCGTGGGGCGTGGTGCGGGAGCCGATGTTCCTGCTCCTGGTCGCCTGCGGCGGGATCTACCTCCTCCTGGGCAGCGCCGAGGAAGCCCTGATGCTGCTCGGGTTCGTGGTGGTCGTGATCGGGATCACGCTCTACCAGGAGCAAAAAGCGGAACGGGCCCTCGAGGCGCTCCGCGACCTGTCCAGCCCCCGAGCGCGCGTCATCCGTGACGGACTCGAGCAGCGCATTGCCGGTCGCGACGTGGTGCGGGAAGACATCCTGCTGGTCTCCGAGGGCGACCGTGTTCCGGCCGACGCCGTGCTGTTGAGCGCGGTCAACCTCTCCGTGGACGAGTCGCTGCTCACGGGTGAATCGGTCCCGGTCCGCAAGACGGCCGCCACCTCGTCTGCCGGGATCCCCCGCCCCGGTGGCGACGACTCCCCTTTCATCTACTCCAGCACCCTGGTCGTCAAAGGAGACGGAGTCGCCCGGGCCGTTGCGATCGGGGCCCACACCGAGATCGGCAGGATCGGCAAGGCCCTTCAGACCGTGGTGCCCGAGCAGACGGTCCTTCAGCGGCAGACCGGTCGGCTGGTGCGTGCGCTGGCCATCCTGGGGTCGTCGCTCTGTGCCATGGTCGTCGTGGTGTACGGCATGACGCGCGGCAACTGGCTCCACGGGCTGCTGGCCGGCATCACGCTCGCGATGGCCACGCTGCCCGAGGAGTTTCCCGTCGTCCTCACGATCTTCCTGGCACTTGGCGCGTGGCGGATCTCGAAGAAACACGTGCTCACGAGGCGGGTCCCCGTCGTCGAGACGCTCGGCTCCGCCACCGTGCTCTGCGTGGACAAGACGGGCACGCTCACGATGAACCGCATGGCGGTCAGCCGACTCACCGCCAACCGCCAGACGGTCGACCTGGCGAGACTGAACGGGAGCACGCTGGCCGAACCCTTCCACAAGCTGGTCGAGTTCAGCATCCTGGCCAGCCAGCGTGACCCGTTCGATCCAATGGAGAAGGCCATCAAACAGATCGGGGAGCGGCACCTGGCCAACACCGAGCACCTGCATGCGGACTGGGAGCTCGTCTACGAGTACCCGCTCTCGACGGAGCTTTTGGCCCTCTCACACGTCTGGCGGTCGCCCGCCGGCACGGAGTACGCCATCGCCGCAAAGGGTGCGCCGGAGGCCATCGCGGACCTCTGCCACTTCGACGAGGACCAGGTCGCCGACCTCTCCGAGGACATCCGCGAGATGGCCGACGATGGGCTGCGAGTTCTCGGGGTGGCGCGGGCCGAGTTCCAGCAGACGGCTCTGCCCGGCGAGCAGCACGACTTCGATTTCGAGTTCCTCGGGCTGGTCGGCCTGGCTGACCCGGTGCGGCCGACGGTGGCCGATGCCGTTCGGGAGTGCTACGGCGCCGGCATTCGTGTCGTGATGATCACGGGGGATTATGCCGGAACGGCCCAGAACATCGCGCGGCAGATCAGGTTGACGCCGAGCGAGCGCGTCCTCACCGGGTCCGAGATCGAGGCGATGTCCGACGCCGAGCTGTCTGACCACGTCCGGGGCGTCAACATCTTCGCGCGCGTCATGCCCGAACAGAAGCTCAGGCTCGTCAGTGCGCTCAAGAGTAACGGCGAAGTCGTGGCGATGACGGGGGACGGCGTGAACGACGCGCCGGCCCTCAAGGCGGCCCACATCGGCATCGCCATGGGCGGCCGCGGCACTGACGTGGCGCGGGAAGCCGCCGGGCTCGTGCTGCTCGACGATGATTTCTCGTCGATTGTCGGCGCCGTCAGGATGGGACGCCGGATCTTCGACAACATCAAGAAGGCCATCGCGTACATCTTCGCCATCCACGTGCCGATCGCCGGCATGTCGCTGATCCCCGTCCTGCTCAAGCTGCCCCTGGTTCTGCTGCCGGTCCACATCCTGTTCCTTGAGCTCATCATCGACCCGGCGTGTTCGACGGTGTTCGAGGCGGAGCCGGAGGAGGACGGCGTCATGCGGCGGCCGCCCAGGAATCCGTCGGAGCCCCTGTTCGGTCGCCGCATGGTGCTGCTGAGCCTGGCGCAGGGCATCAGCGTCCTCGCCATCGTGCTCGCGGTCTTCGGCATTTCGTTCGCGAGGGGACAGGGCGAAGCCGAAGCGCGGGTGCTCTCGTTCACCACGCTGATCGTCGCCAACCTCGCCCTGATCCTCACCAACCGGTCCTGGTCGCGCACCATCCTGACGACGTTGCGGACACCGAACACGGCGTTGTGGTGGGTCCTCGGTGGCGCGACCGCTTTCCTCGGGCTGGTGCTCTACGTGCCCTTCCTCAGAAGCGTGTTCAAGTTCGCGGCCCTCCACCCTCTCGACCTGGCCATCTGCCTTGCCGCCGGCGGGTTCAGCGTTGTCTGGTTCGAGGTCCTCAAGCTGCTCAACCGTCGGAAGGCGGTGCCCCGGTCGAGCATTGCGGGCCCCTGAGATGCTCAGACACGAACTCAAACCGATGCTGGCCCTGGCCGGCCCGGTCGTGCTCGCCGAGATCGGGTGGGTCGCGATGGGCATCGTCGACACGATGATCGTCGGCCGACTCGGCCCGGAGGCCATCGGGGCCGTCGGGATCGGCAGCATGCTCTTCATGGCCATCGCCATCTTCGGCATGGGCCTGCTGCTGGGCCTCGACACCCTGGTCTCGCAGTCGTACGGCGCCGACCAGATGGCCGAATGTCACCGCTGGCTGACTCAGGGAGTGTACCTGGGTCTGCTGGTGACGGTACCGCTGAGCGGCCTGGCGTGGTTCGGGATCGAGCACCTGCACCTGTGGGGTTTTCCCGACGCGGTGCTTCGCCTGACGCGCCCGTATCTGCGCATCATCACGTGGAGCCTGTTGCCACTGCTCCTGTACGCGTCGTTCCGCCGCTACTTGCAGGCGATGAACGTCGTCGCGCCGCTCACGTTCGCGCTGATCACGGCAAACGTCATCAACGCGGTCGTCAGCTGGATCCTCGTGTTCGGCCACCTCGGCGCGCCGGCGATGGGCACGAGCGGTTCGGCAGTCGCGACACTGGTGTCGCGAATCTACATGGCGGCGGTGCTGCTGGGCGCGATCGTGTACCACGACGCCCGTCGCCATCCCAGCCTCTTCAGCGTCTCGTGGATGCCGGACCCGGCCAGGGTGCGGCGGCTCGTCGCGCTCGGCTTTCCCGCGGCCTGCCAGGTCACGCTCGAGATGGCGGTGTTCTCCGCCGCGACTGCGCTCGCGGGCAGGCTGGACGCGATCTCGCTGGCCGCCCACCAGGTCGTGCTGAACATCGCGAGCCTCACCTTCATGGTGCCGCTCGGCGTCGCGTCAGCCGGGGCGGTGCGCGTCGGACAGGCGGTCGGCCGCCAGGATCCCGCAGGGGCACGGCGCTCGGGATGGACCGCCCTCTCGTTGGGCGTCCTCTTCATGGCGTCGGCTTCGCTGACGTTCCTGGCGGCGCCATTCCCTCTGCTGCGGGCGTTCACGCCGAACGCGGCCGTGATCGCGACGGGCACCTCCCTGCTCGTCGTGGCGGCGGTCTTTCAACCCTTCGACGGCATCCAGGGCGTCGCCACCGGCGTGCTCCGCGGGCTGGGCGACACGCGAACCCCGATGCTCTCGAACCTGGCAGGGCACTGGTTCGTCGGCCTCCCGATCGGATACGCGTTGTGCTTCGGCCGTCACTGGGGCGTGATCGGGCTCTGGGTCGGCCTCGCCATCGGCCTGATCAGCGTCGGCATCGTCCTGCTCTCGGTATGGACGAGGCGGATCGGGGCGGTGACTCGGACAGCGATGTTCACTGGCCCCTGACCGCTCGTCGCTGCTAGGATAGAAGCTCTCCTGACGTGTGCCCCCCAAGCGGTTGAGGCGCGCCCCGCCTCGTGACACAGGGCCCGGAGCGCCGCGTCCCGCGTTTCCAGGGTTAGCAAGCCTTCGATGCCGACCGATGCCGCCGCCGATCGCCGCGAGTTCCTCCTGCAGGTCCTCCGCCTCGGCGGCCTGAGCGCCGGAACGCTCGGCGTCGGGGCGTGGCTGGGCAGCCGGAGCCGCCGGCCGGAAGACACGGGGGCGATCACGCTCGAACGAAGCTCCGGGGTGGCGCCCGATCTGAGCCTTCCGGAGCTGGTCGTCATCCAGAACGGGGAGCCGGCTCAACTGGCGAGGGCCGCGTTCGACGCGCTCGGCGGGGTGAGGCGCTTCGTCGGCCGCGGAGACGTCGTGATGGTGAAGCCGAACGTCGGATGGGATCGGACCGCCGAGCAGGCCGCCAACACCAACCCGCAGCTGCTCGGCGAGGTCATCCGGCTGTGCCGCGACGCGGGCGCCAAGAAGGTCGTCGTGTCCGACGTGAGCTGCAACGAGACCGTCACGTGCTTCGAGCGGAGCGGGATCGCGGAGGCCGCGCGGAGTCAGGGCGCCGAGGTGATCCTGCCGGAGGCGCGGCGGTTCAAGGAAGTCGACCTGCGGGGCGATGCGCTTGGGGTCTGGCCGGTGCTCGAACCGTTCCTCGAGGCGGACAAAGTGATCAACCTCCCCATCGCGAAGCACCACAGCCTGACCGGCGTGACGCTCGGGATGAAGAACTGGTACGGCATCCTGGGGGGCCAAAGGAGCCGGCTGCACCAGCGGATCAACGAGAGCCTGGCCGACCTGGCCGCCTTCATGCAGCCCACGCTGACCGTCGTCGACGCCTTCCGGGTCCTGATGCGCAACGGCCCCACGGGCGGAAGCCTCGCGGATGTGGAGGAGAGGAGGACCGTCGTGGCCAGCACCGACCCGGTGGCGGTCGATGCGTACGTGGCGAAGGCCTTCTGGGATCTCGACTTCCGGAGGCTCGGCTTCCTCCGCCTGGCCGAGGAGCGAGGTCTCGGGAAGATGAACTTCGAAGAGGTCCGCTCGCGGATCGTGGACCTCGCCGCATCATGAAGCAGACCACAGTCCGGGAGCTGCGGTTCGTCTCGCAGGTTGTCTTCTTCGGCCTCTTCCTCTTTCTGCTCTTCAAGACCGCCTTCCGCGGATCGTTCCAGCTGGCTGCCGGCGAGGTCCGGCTGCCCTACCCCGTGGGGGTCTTTCTCGAGGCTGACCCGCTCGTCGCGCTCGCCAACGCTCTGTCGACCCGCGCACTCTACCGGAACCTGGTCTGGAGCCTGGCGATCCTGGTCCCGACGTTCTTCCTCGGCCGCTTCTTCTGCGGCTGGATCTGCCCGATGGGCTCGCTCAGCCACTTCTTCGGCAGCTTCAAGTCGGAGAAGAAGCGAGGGGCGGCGCTGATCGCGTCGAACCGCTACAAGAGGTGGCAGACCTCGAAGTACTACATCCTCGTGACGGTGCTGGTGGCCGCGCTCTTCGGGTCGGTCGTCGCCGGCATCCTCGATCCGATCTCGCTGATGGTCCGGTCGCTCGGCGTGTCGCTGCTGCCCGCCGTCAACTACGGTGTCGGCGCTGGGCTCGACGCGCTCTACGGCACGGGCGCCCGCCCGCTCCGCCTGCTGGCTGACGGCGTTCAGGTCTTGCTCCAGGGCTCGCTGGCCAGCTTCAAGCAGCCTCATTTCCGCCAGGCGTTCCTGCTGGGCGCGGTCTTCGTGCTGCTGATGGGGCTCAACCTGCGGGTCACCAGATTCTGGTGCCGTGCCCTCTGTCCCCTCGGCGCTCTGCTCGGCGCGCTGTCGCGCTGGGCGCCGCTCGGCATGGTCAAGTACCCGGACAAGTGCGACGACTGCAGGCGCTGCCTGCTGCATTGCCAGGGCGGCGACGATCCGATCCCCGGCGCTCCGTGGCGCAAGGCCGAATGCCATCTCTGCTTCAACTGCGTCGGCGACTGCCCGACCGGCGGCATCGCCTTCTCCTTCTTCGGCGAGCGGTCAGCGGTCGTGGACGTCCCACAGCTGCAGCGCCGCAAGCTGGTCACGAGCCTCGCGGCGGGCGTGGGCCTGGTGCCGCTGCTGCGTGCGACGCCCGCGCTCGCTGGGGAGATTGACCCCAGGCTGGTGCGACCGCCCGGGGCGCTCGACGAAAGACATTTCCTTGAACGATGCATCCGCTGCGGCGCGTGCATGAAGGTCTGCCCCAACAACGCTCTTCACCCGACGCTCATCGAAGGCGGCCTGGAGGCCCTCTGGACGCCGGTGCTCGTCCCGCGCATCGGCTACTGCGAGCCGAGCTGCGTGCTGTGCAGCCAGGTGTGCCCCACCGGGGCTATCTGGGAGATCTCCCAGGCGCAGAAGCTCGGGCGGCTGAAGCCCGGGAACGGCAAGAGCGCCGGTGAAGCGGGCGGCGATCCCATCAAGATCGGCACGGCCTTCTACGATCAGGGACGCTGTCTCCCATGGTCGATGGCCACCGAGTGCATCGTCTGCGAGGAGTGGTGCCCGACCTCGCCAAAGGCCGTCTACCTGCAGACGGTCCAGGTCGCCGATCCGAAGGGCGAGGTGAAGACCGTCCGCCAGCCGCGCGTGGATCCGCGGCTGTGCACGGGATGTGGCGCCTGCGAGTTCGCATGCCCTGTTCGGGATCGGCCGGCTGTGTACGTGACGAGCGTCGGCGAGACGCGGTCGAAGACCAATCAGTTCATCCTGCAGCGGCCGCCGCGCGTGCGGACGTGACGGAATGTAGAATACGGGGCGGGTAGGCCGGGTAGGGCTAGTAGGGCCCGTAGGGAAGAACCTCCTTGCCCCCTTGCACCACCGTGCTGGCCCCACTTGCCCCACTTGCCTTACTTCCCTTACTTGCCCTGTGGAGAGACAGCCACCATGAACAAGAGACGCTATCGACCGATGAGCGGGCCCTGCCACGTGAGCCGACGCGAGTTCGTGAGGACCGTCGGGACCTGCTCGGTGGCCGCCGGCGGGCTGGTCCTGGGCGTACCGGCTTTCGGGGAACAGGGCACGCCACCGCCGGCCGTCGAGACCAACATCGCGGACTTCATGAAGGTGCCGAAGGGCCGGTACGCGATCCCGGGGCCCTTCCCCGGAAAGGTTGTGAAGGTCACCGATGCCCGGTCGCTCGTCCAAGACCGCATCGATGGCAGAGTCGTTGCCGAGATGGTGCAAAAGGGCATCACGAACCTCACCGGGAAGTCGATGAAGGACAGTTTCAAGCTGTTCTTCGAGAAGAGCGACGTCGTCGGGATCAAGGTGAACCCGGTGGGCCCGCCCCTCATCCACACCCACGAGGAACTGGCGGAGGCGGTCATCAGGTGGCTGGTCGACAACGGCCTGCCCCCCGGCAATATCGTGATCTGGGACCGTTTCGACTACATGCTCGCTGACGCCGGCTACACGCCCGCGCGGTTCCCCGGCGTGCGGATCGAAGGCCTGCAGACGATGGATGAGAAGGGGAACAACTGGCGCGGCAAGGACGGCAATCACCTGAGCATCAGCAACTTCGATCGCGACGCGTTCTATTTCGTCAAGGGCGCTCCCTGGCAGGGCGACCGCAATCAGAAAGACGAGGAGTCGTACCTGAACCAGCACGTCTTCAACGGCGAGTACTCGTACTTCGGGAAGCTGCTCACACAGCGGCTCACCAAGGTCATCAACCTGGCGGCCTACAAGAACACGGGCAGCGGCATCTCGATGGCCACCAAGAACCTCGGCTTCGGGTCGCTCTGCAACACCGGCCGATTGCACGCCCCGCTGTTCTTCAAGGTGAACACTGAAGTGATCGCGGCGCCCGTCGTGCGCGACAAGCTCGTCCTCAACATCACCGACGGAGTTCGCGGGCAGTACGACGGCGGGCCGGACAAGAACGCGCAATTCGTCTACCCGAACCAGTCGCTGTACTTCGCGACCGATCCGTTCGCGCTCGACATGGTCTGCCACAACGAGCTCGTCGCCAAGCGGAAGGCGATGGGCGTGAACACCAACGAGAACCCGCGGTTCACCGAGTACCTCCGCTACGCCGAGTCGCTGGGTCTCGGCGTGGCGAACGTGGCGAAGATCAGGGTGGTGAGGGTGTAGGCGATGAACAGAGGCCACAGGCCACAGGCCGCAGGCCGCAGGAAGGACGCCTCAGGGGAAGGCCAGAGGCCACGGGCCGCAGGGCGCAGGGGGAGCGCGACTGCTCGGTGCGCGCTCCTGTGTCTCTGCGCTTCCCTGGCGCTGTCGACGGCGGTTGCCGCGGCCGGCGACACGGACCTTCTGCCCCCGGACGGCTTTGGCGGCTGGAAGAGGACAGGAAACCAGCGGGTCTTCAGGCAAGCCGATCTCTACGGGTACATCGACGGAGGCGCCGAGCTGTTCTTCGAGTTCGGGTTCGAGCAGCTCACCCAGCAGAAGTATCGCTCGGGCAAAGCGGAGTTCACGCTCGACCTCTACAGGATGACGGATCCGATTGCCGCAACCGGTGTCTACCTCATGCGGTGCGGGAAGGAGACACCGAACGCCGGTTTCCCCGAACGGCACACGGTGAGCGGGTACCAGCTCATGTTCCAGCGCGACCGGTACTACGTCGTCGTCAGCAACAGCGCCGCCAACGAGAAGTCCGTGCCTGACCTGCTGAGATTCGGCGCGTTCCTCTCCTCGAAGATGCCGCCAGGTCGGACGGTGGCACCGCTGGATCTGCTGCCGCGCCACAACCAGGTCAGAGGGTCCGTGCGCCTGATCCGCGGCCCGTACGCCTTGCAGCCGATCTACACTCTCGGAGACGGCGACATGCTCCTGCTCGGCGGGAAGACCACCGCCGTGGCAGCGAACTACCAGGACTCTGAGCGTGGGCAGTACACGCTCCTGGCAGCCGTCTATCCGGATCCGCGGGCGGCAAGAGACACCCTGCAGCACATCATTTCCAACCTGGACAGGTACTTGAAGGTCATCGACAAGAGCCCCACGCGCCTGGTCTTCATGGACTACGAGAGCAGGTACGGCACCGTCTCGGTCACCGGTGCGCGGCTCGAGCTCAGGCTGCATCTCCATCAGGCCCCGGGATCGTAGGGCCGGCGGGCGCCGTCAAGGCGCTCCTTCGCAGGCGGCTTCATGCGCATTGAGTCGTGGGTGTCCGGAACCGCGCCGTTGCTCGCCGGGCTGGCCGTCGCCTTGATGCCGCATCCAGCCGCTCTCTCGCCGCACGCCTGGCACTACTTCGCCCTCTTCGTCGCCGTGGTCGTCGCCCTGGTGTTGGAGCCGGCGCCGCCGGCCTGTGTCGGCCTGTTGGGCGTGACCGTGGCCGCCGCAACGGGCCTCGTGGAGCCTGCGCCCGGCGACGCGATCCGGTGGGCGCTCTCGGGGTTCTCGAACAGCACCGTCTGGCTGATCTTCGCGGCATTCATGTTCGCGCTGGGCTACGAAAGGACCGGCCTCGGCACCCGAATCGCGCTCCTGCTCGCGAGGAAGCTCGGCGGGCGGCCGCTTGGGTTGGGTTACGCCGTCGCCCTGGCGGATGTGCTGCTGGCGCCGTTCACCCCGTCCAACACGGCCCGCAGCGCCGGTACGGTCTACCCCGTCATTCGCCAGGTTCCTGGCCTCTTCGAGGTTTACTCGGGGGACGCATCGCGCCGCATGGGCGGGTACCTGATGTGGACGGCTTTCGCCACGACGTGCGTCACTTCGTCGACCTTCGTCACGGCACTGGCCCCGAACCTGCTGGCGCTCGAGTTGGTGCGCACGAACACGGGCATCGACATCTCGTGGACGGAATGGGTGCGCGGGTTCTGGCCCGTCAGCGTCGTGCTCCTCGCGCTGGTGCCCCTGCTCGCTCACCGTCTCTACCGCCCGCACTCGTCCGGCGGTGACGCGGTCACCGCATGGGCCGCGGGTGAGCTCGCCCGGCTCGGCCGCCTCACTCGCCGCGAGGTCGTCATGGGCGGCCTTGCCCTGGCGGCGCTGGGGCTGTGGGCGTTTGGCCGCTCGGTGATCGACGCCACCACCGTCGCGCTCGCGGTGGTCGTCCTGATGGTGTTGACGCGGATCGTCACCTGGGACGATGTGCTGGGGCACAGGGCGGCGTGGAACGTCCTGGCCTGGTTCGCCACGCTCGTCACGCTCGCGGACGGGCTGAACAGGGTCGGCGTGGTCAAGTGGATCGCCGGGAGCGCCGCCGCCTCGCTCGCGGGGCAGCCGCCGACCACGGTGGTGCTGGCGCTGGTGGCCCTCTTCTTCGCGATGCACTATCTGTTCGCCAGCGTCACGGCTCACGTGACAGCCGTTCTTCCGGTCATGCTGGCAGCCGGTTCGGCCGTTCCCGGAGTGCCGCTCAGGGACTTCGCGCTCCTTCTCTGCTTCTCGCTCGGCCTCATGGGAGTCATCACGCCGTACGCGACCGGGCCGGCGCCCGTCTACTTCGCCAGCGGTTTTCTGCCGCGCAGGACGTTCTGGGCGCTCGGCTTCCTGTTCGGCGCGATCTTCCTGGCGGCGCTGGTGGCCGTTGGTCTACCCTGGCTCGCGGTCATTTCCCGTTGAGCGGACCGCAGCTTGCGGGTGGGCGGTCGGCGACGAAGGGGACGAGGGGCGGGTCCGCCCCAGCAGTTGGTGCAGCGCCTGCAGGCAGTAGTCGTCCTGCTCGGGAGAGCGGCCGTCGACCCAGTTCTTCCGCTCGCCTGACAACCCGTCAACCGCCCCGACTTCGACGAGGCGATCCACCCACCCCCGGGCCTGCCGGACGCTCGGCAGGAGGTTCCGGCCCGTGAGCTGCGAGAGGGCGGCCACGAGTCCGTAGGCCCCCCAGTTGGAGCAGCTCGCGATGATGAGCCTGGTGGTCGTGGTCACCGACGGGTCGGAGGGAAGGCCTTCGAGGTCCATCATGACGTCGCGGAGATTCCCCATCCCGATCTCGTTTCCGCCGTCGCCGATCCCGATCGACAGCGGGTGGCCGTCGAAGAGATAGTCCGTCTTCGCGTTGAACTCCGTGAAGTCGGCGTTCTGGAAGTTCCGGTAGCCGCCGTCGCCAGTCAACCCGGGCCGCTCGATGGCCACCAGGACCGTGGGGCGCGTGGTTGCGATCAGGTCACGCGCAAACCTGGCAGACTCCGCGTGGCCGGCAACCGGGAAGTCAACGACCGAGCTGCTCCCGACGAGCGAGGCGACCGCCACCCGGGAGAAGCGATCCGTCACGTACGTCACGCCGAAACCCAGGGCTTCGAGCGCGCTGCCGAGGGCCGCGGCCCCTGGCGGGCCGTCGGTCTCGGGCGCGCCCGCGCGGGCGATGTAGAACCCGGTCACGATCAGCGCCGGGCCAGGCTGCTCCAACACGCTCCGGGCGGCCTCGGACACGAAGTGCTCGGGCACATACGGCCGCAGGGCGCTCATGTTGCGCGTGTCGTGAGCCAGGACGATGTCTTCGATGGTCAGCTGCGCCACGACTCGTCAGCCAGCTTGGCGGGCGGTGCGAGATGCGCTGCCGCCCGGCTGTGTGCAACTGCGACTCTCGGCTTGCTGTGCGATGCCCGGCGCCCAAACCGCGAAGCCCAGCCCGGGACGCCAGCTCAGAGGACGGCCAACTCCTCGTCCTTCAGATCGGTCACGAACATGTGGCCCGGCACGTGCGTGAGCATCAGCTCGGGCTTCGAGGCCATCGCCACGGCCTGCGGCGTCACGCCGCACGCCCAGAACACCGGCACGGCATCCGGGGAGGGCGGCGCCCACGCGTCGCCGAAATCCGGCTTCATGAGGTCCTTGATGCCGATCCGTGCGGGATCGCCGATGTGCACCGGGGCCCCGTGCACCGATGGAAACCGCGACGTCGCCTGCACCGCCCGCACCACCTTGTCGGGTGCAACCCACCGCATCGAGACGACCATGGGCCCCCCGAAGACGCCGGCTCGCCGGGTCGGGATGCCGGTGATGAACATCGAGACGTTCCTGCGCGTGCCGAAGTGCGGGATCGGGATCCCATTGCGGACGAGGGCGTGCTCGAACGTGAAGCTGCAACCCAGGAGGAACGTCACGAGATCGTCGCGCCAGCAGCCGAGGAGATTCTCCGGTTGATCCACCAGCACGCCTCGTCGATAGACCCGGTACCGGGGCACATCGGTCCGGATGTCCGAGCCCGGCGCGCTCGCGACGGCTTCGACCTGACCCGGCTCCAGCACCTCGATGATCGGGCACGGCTTCGGGTTGCGCTGGCAGAACAGAAGGAAGTCGAACGCGACGTCGCGAGGCAGGGCCGCGAGGTTGGCCTGCACGAAATCCGGTGCGACGCCGGAGGTTGGCTCGCGGTACCGGCCCGCGCGCACGGCAGCGCGGAGCTCAGCGCCGGTTGCCGGGGTCTCAGAGGTCTCCATGAGCGTCCCTCGCCCTCCCTGCCCTCGTCGGCAGCGCCTTGTCGGCACCACGCAAGCCCGCGCAGGATAGCACACCTCACGCGAGTTTCCTCAGCTCCTCGCCGACCCGGCGGTACCCTTCCCGGATGAACTCCGGCCGTCCTCCGATCCAGAGCCTGAGGTGTCCCTCCAGGCCAAGGTGTGCCCCGGGGACGATGAGGGTGCTCTGGTTGGCGCGGATGCGCTCGCAGAGCTCGATGCTGGGGATGTTCGAGCGATATCTCATCAGCGCGATGGCGCCGGCCTGGGGCGGCGTGAAGGAAAGGAACTCGCCGAAGCTCTCGAGCCAGCCGGTCAGGATCGGGAGGTTGTCGCTGAGAATCCGCCGCGTGCGCGCGAACAGCTTCTCCCGGTTGTCCCGCCTCACTGCCGTGCGAGCCATGACGTCGGACAACTTGTTCGGCCCGATGGTGAGGTAGTCGTGCTGGCTCCAGCACTCGTCGACCACGCGCGGCGGGCCGACGATCCACCCGATTCGGATGCCCGGGATCCCGTAGGCTTTCGACAGCCCGCTGGTGACGATCACCTTGTCGCTCATCCCCCAGAAGCTCTTGGTGCGCTCCCGGGTGATCTCCGCCCCCAGGTAGACCTCGTCCGCCATCAGCAGCGCCCCGACCGACTCCACGCGGGCGACGATTCGCTTCATCGCGTCATCGGAGAGCACCGAGCCGGTCGGGTTGTTGGGATTCGACAGGTACACGAGCCGCGTGCGCGGGTTGACGGCGCGCTCGAACTCGTCCCAATCGGGCTCCCAGTTCGCCTCCGGCCTGAGCGAGTAGCAGTTGACCTTCGCGCCGAGGCTCCGGGGAACGCCCCACAGCTGCATGTAGTTGGGCACCTCGAAGGCAATCTCGTCGCCCTCGCTGAGCTGGCTCAGGGCAACCAGGTAGTTGGCCTCCGACGTCCCGTTGGTCACCTCGATGTGGTCCTGGGTCGCGCCCGGATAAATCTCCGACAGCAGCTCCTTGAGCTGGGGGGTCCCGTTCGACTGGCTGTAGCCGAGCGGGACATCCATGACGGCGTCGACGTCAAAGCCCAGGGCCTGCAGTTCCCGGAGGGTCACCGGGCGCACGCCGCTCTCGCTCATGTCGTACTCGACGAGGTTCTCCCAGGTCGACTGCATCCGCTCCATCTCGAACATCGGGATCTTCATAGGCTTTGGGCTCTCGCCTCCAGGCCCGACCCTTCGGCGGGCTCAGGGTCGTCCCGAGCAAGGCCGAGGGACGACAGGCTCAGGGCTCCCTGATACGGTCTCGGCGCGAAGCGGCCTGCCCCGAGCCCCTCGACTTGGCTCAGGGCTCCCTGAGCATCGTCGAAGGGAGCGAGCCGAAAGCGGCGAGTCGAGCGGGCGCGAGATGCTCTGGCGCACGGCAAACACCGGTGACTTATCGCACGTTACTCATCGCTCGTTGCTCAGGACTCGCTACTCGTTGCTCGTTACTCGTTACTTACTCGCTACTCCCAGCAGCCGTGCAGCGATGCGCTGGAGGCTCTCCAGGCCGTGGACGTCGCGTTCGAGTTGCGGGACGACCACTCGCGGGAGCGCGGCGAATCTCCGTTCGATCTCCTCCAGGTACACGCGTTCCTGCGCCTTCCGCGCCCGAAGGAAATCGCCGTCTGCCGGATCGGGCAGCACGCGGTTGACGATGAGCCCCTCGACCCGCATTGCCAGGTGCTCGAGCAGGCTCAATGCGCGGGCGGTCTCCTCGATCGGCAGACGCTCCGGCAGGAGCACGAGCACGATCGCTGTCATGCCGTCGCGCGACAGCATCTCGCGCACCTCCTCCAGCCGCCGCCCCCGGCGGTCCAGCGAGGCGAGGACCGGATCGGCTGCGGGGTCTCCCGGAGCCTCGCGGCGGGACACCTCGGCCGCGCGGAGCGCCTCGCGCCGGCGGGCGGAGAGCGCGCGGATCCACGTGGCCATCAGCTCGGGCATCTGGAGCAGCCGCAACGTGTGGCCGGTCGGCGCCGTGTCGAACACCACCAGGTCGAACCCGGCCGAGCGCGTCCGCACGACCTCCGCCATGCGGTCGAAGAGCGCGACGTCGGAAACACCCGGCATCGTGGCGGCCAGCTCCATCTGGCGAACGGCTTCCTTGAGGATCCCGGGGCTGAACAGGGTCCGGATCTGCGAGGTGACCTCGTCCAAGTATCTCCTCGCCTCGACCTCCGCGTCGATCTCCATGCCGAACAGTCCGGGCCCGATCCGACGCTCGTCGTGGCCGAGAGGTTGCTCGAAGATGTCGGAGGTGGAGTGCGCCGGGTCGGTGGAGACGAGAAGGACCTTTCGGCCGTGCCGGCTCGCCGCGAGCGCCAGGGCCGCGGCGCAGGTCGTCTTGCCGACGCCCCCTTTCCCCCCGAAGAAGACGATCCGCCTGTCAAGGAGGTGTCGCACGTCAGCAGCACGCGAGGCTGGCCAGCGGCGAGCGGTCGATCCCCATCCGCCGGTGCCAGAGGTGGA
>Ga0316624_10000364_pt1 | contig 14958 bp, 13 predicted proteins | sample OWC_Aug_N3_C1_D5_FD_207657 | JGI IMG/M metagenome (GOLD analysis project Ga0316624, IMG submission 207657) | Wetland soil microbial communities from Old Woman Creek delta, Ohio, United States - OWC_Aug_N3_C1_D5_A | ecosystem: Environmental > Terrestrial > Soil > Wetlands | place: USA: Ohio... | reverse complement strand
CGCTCCCGGGCGAGCGCATCCGCTTCCGGCGCACGCGGCGGCACCGGCAGCACGATGAGGGCGTGCTCATCGAGGTGCTTGAGGCCGCGCCCGAGCGCGTCGCGCCGCGCTGCAAGCACTTCGGGGTGTGCGGCGGCTGCGCCCTGCAGCACCTGGAGCCGCGCGTCCAGCTCGCGGCCAAGGAGCATGAGCTCAAAGACAACCTGGAGCGCGTGGCGCGCGTTGAGCCGCGGCAGTGGCTCGCTCCCTTGAGCGGGCCGGCGTGGGGTTACCGCCGGCGCGCGCGCCTGGGTGCGAAGTTCGTGCGCAAGAAGGGCTGCGTCGTGGTCGGCTTCCGCGAGCGCGCCGCGCCGTACGTGGCGCAGCTGGAGAGCTGCGCGGTGCTTGCCGCGCCCGCCGCTGAGCTGATCACCCCGCTCGCGCAGCTGCTGAACGAGCTCACGATCCGCGAGCAGCTGCCGCAGATCGAGGTGGCGGTCGCCGACAATGCGACCGCGTTGGTGCTGCGGGTGCTCCAGGCGCCGGCGCCCGCGGACCTGGTGCGTCTTGAGGCCTTTGCCGCCCAGCACGCCGTGCGCCTGCTGCTGCAGCCGGCGGGACTTGAGTCGGTGAGCGCGCTCGGGCCTGCCGCCGAGCCGCTGTACTACCGCCTCGGGGACTTTGACCTGACGCTCGAGTTCGCCCCGACCGACTTCATCCAGGTGAACGGCCCGGTGAATGAGGCGCTGGTGGCGCGTGCGGTGCAGCTGCTCGAGCTCACCCCCGGCGCGCGCGTGCTCGATCTGTTCTGCGGGCTCGGCAACTTCACCCTGGCGCTCGCCCGCCGTGCGGGCAGCGTGGTCGGCGTCGAGGGCGAGACGGCGCTGATCGAGCGGGCACGCGCGAACGCGGCGCGCAACGGCGTCGTGAACGCGCAGTTCCACGTCGCCAACCTCGCCGCCGACGTGCGCGGGCTCGCCTGGCTCAAGGGCTCCTTCAGCCACGTGCTGCTCGACCCGCCGCGCAGCGGTGCGCGCGAGGTGCTGCCCGTGCTCGCGGCGCTCGCGCCCGAGCGGCTGTTGTATATTTCCTGTCATCCGGGGAGTCTGGCGCGCGACCTTGGGGTACTGGTGCATGAGCACGGCATGAGGCTCGAGGCCGCAGGAGTGGTCGACATGTTTCCGCACACCGCGCACGTGGAATCACTCGCGCTGCTCACGCGCGCCGCGCCCCGGCCAGCCACCGCCGCCCCCGCATGAGCCTCGGCCCCCTGATGATCGACCTCGAGGGGACGCGCGTGACCCCGGAGGAACGCGAGCTGCTGCGCCACCCGCTGGTGGGTGGCGTGATCCTGTTCACGCGCAACTACCTCGACCCGCCGCAGCTCACCGAGCTGGTCCGCGCCGTCCACGCCGAGCGTTCCCCGCCGCTCATCGTGGCCGTGGACCAGGAGGGCGGGCGCGTGCAGCGCTTCCGCGAGGGCTTCTCCCGGCTGCCGCCGGCGCGGCGCATCGGCCACGAGTTTGATCTGGATGCGCGCGCCGGGGTCGCGCTCGCGCGCTCCCTCGGCTGGCTCATGGCCGCGGAACTGCGCGCCCACGGGGTCGACATCTCCTTCGCCCCGTGCGTGGACCTGGACTACGGGGTCAACGAGGCCATCGGGGAGCGCTCGTTCCACCCCTCCGCGGACGCCGTATCGCAGCTGGCGGGGGCCTGGATGCACGGGATGCGCGATGCGGGGATGGCCGCGACCGCCAAGCACTTCCCCGGCCACGGGGCGGTGGTGGCCGACTCGCACCTGGTCCTGCCCGTCGACCGGCGGCCCCTGGCGGACCTGACCCGGGACCTGGCCCCCTACCGGCGGCTGATCGCCAACGGCCTGCCGGCGGTCATGGTGGCCCATATCCTCTTCCCGGCCGTGGATAAGGACCCGGCCAGCCTCTCCAGCCTCTGGATTCGCGACGTGCTACGCGGAGAGCTGGCGTTTCAGGGGGTAGTGTTTGCGGATGATCTCTCCATGAAGGGGGCAGCCGCGTACGGGGACATCGTGACCCGGTGCCGGCAGGCCCTCGCGGCGGGCTGTGACATGCTACCGGTCTGCAACCATCGACCGAGCGTCATCGAATTGCTGGACAGGCTCGGCTGCGAGCCGCAACCGGCCTCGAGCCTGCGTCTCGTGCGCCTGCACGGCCGCTCCGGGGCGCCCGCGCCTGCGGCGCTCGCGGGGCTGCCCGAGTGGACCCGGGCGCGTGAGCTGCTGGCACGGGTGTCCGCACCCCCGACCCTGACGCTTGACCCGGGGGGCAGCGCGGCATGAACAACTGGTCGGCCGAGGCGTGGCAGCGGGTGGTGGAGAACTCCCCGGAGGGGATCGTGATCTGCGATGCCACCGCCACGGATCACCCGGTCGTCTTCGTCAACGGCGCCTTCGCGCAGATGTGCGGCTACCCGGTGGCCGCACTCATGGGAACGAATCTGCGGATCCTGCAGGGAACCGATCGCGACCAGGAGGCGCGCGTGCGCCTCGCCGAGGCGCTGCAGAAGGGCGCGCCGGCGCGCGTGCTGGTGCGCAACTACCGCCCCGACGGCTCGCTCTTCTGGAACGAGTGCCTGGTGCAGCCGGTGCGCAGCGCCAAGGGCCAGCTGACGCACTTCATCGGCTATCACCGCGATGCGAGCGAGCGCCTCAAGAGCGCCGAGCGCTCACCCGCGGGCCTGCCGTCCTGGCTGCGCGAGGATCGCCTGACGGGGCTGCACTCGCGCGCGTACTTCGAGGAACTGCTGCAGCGGGACTGGGCGCTCGCGCAGCGCGATTCGCACGAGATCGGGCTCACGCTGTTCGACATCGATGACCTGGGCGCCTACAACGGCAAGTTCGACCGCTCCGCCGGGGATGCCTGCATCCGGCGCGTGTCGCGCGTGATCGGGGCGTCCTACCGCCGCGGCGGGGACCTGGTCGGCCGCTGGGAGGGCGGCACGTTCGCCGTGCTCACGCAGGGCGAGGCAGCCGAGCGCGCCTCCCAGTACGCGCAGATCGTCTGCCAGCGCGTGCGCGACCTGCTGATGCACCATCCCACCGCAGGGGCCGGCCGCTACGTCACCGTGAGCGCCGCCATCGCCAGCCTCGTGCCGCCGCGCACGCTGCAGCTGGAAGGGCTGCTGAAGGCCTGCCAGGCGGCCATGAAGCGCGCCAAGAGCAACGGCAAGGATGCGATCGTGACCGCCGAGGCCGGCGACTTCGGCAGCTGAGGCCCGGCGGCGTCGGCGCGGCCACTCCCCTTTAGAGCCCGGTCAGCCGCGCAGAACGGGCCGGAGAGGGGTGGGGGGCTTTGCCATGGAAATAGCAGAAGTGTATTATTTCAATAGAAATGAACGGACGCAGTGCCAGGACCCGCGTCGCACCGGCCGACGGTGCGGTGCTCTCGCGCGCCACGGTGCGGGCGGCGCGCCTGCTCGGGCTGCCCCAGTCCGAGCTTGCCCGGGTGATCGGGGTCAGCGGCGCCACGCTCTCGCGGCTGGCCAGCGGGCACAAGCAGCTCGAGTCCGGGTCCAAGCCCTGGCAGCTCGCGGCGCTGTTCGTGCGGCTGTTCCGCTCACTCGATGCCATCGTGGGCTCGGACGATGAGGCGGCGCGGGCGTGGCTGCGCAGCGCGAACGGCGCGCTCGGCGGGGTGCCGCTCGAGCTGATCCGCGAGCCCGAAGGCCTGGTGCGCGCCGTTGACTACCTGGACGCCGCCCGCGCTCGCATCTGAGGCGCGCGCCTACACCCACACCCTGCATCGCGTGGTCGAAGCGCAGCAGCGCGCCTCGACCATGCGCCTCGTTGACTCACTCGAGGAGCAGGGGACGCTGGAAGCGATCCTCGAGCGCAGCAAGCCGCCGCTGCCGGCCGACACGCGCGCGCTGCACTACCTCTTGGCGACGCCGTTTCGCTACCGACCGCTCGCCGGCTCGCGCTTTCGCTCGCCCTTCGAGGCGGGCGTGTGGTACGGGGCCGAGGCGCTGCGCACGGCGCTCGCGGAGAAGAGCTACTGGCAGCTGCGCTTCCTGCTGGACTCCCCGGGCACCCCGGACCTGAAGCCCGTGCCGCACACGGCCTTCCGCGTCGGCGTGCGTGCCCGCGCCGCCCTGGACCTGACCGCCGCGCCGTTCGTGCGCGAGCGCGCCGCGTGGACCGCGCGCACCGACTACGCGCGCACGCAGGCGCTCGCCAGCGCCGCGCGCGCGGCCGGCGTCACCGCCATCCGCTACGAGTCGGTCCGCGATCCGCAGCACGGCGCGTGCGTCGCGGTCTTAAGCCCGGGGGTCTTCGGGCGCGGCCGGCCGCACGAGCAGCAGACCTGGTTCATCGCCGCCTCGCGCGCGCGGGTGCGCTGCCTGCAGGATGAGCACGGCGGGCCGACCTGGGAGTTCACGCGCGCCGAGCTGACGGGTGCTTAGCGTCCCGGCGCGCGTGCGCCCTGCGCGGGCGTCACCAGGGCGATGACTCCGTAGGCCGGGTTGTCGTAGTAGTTGCGATCGTAGAAGCGCACCCGGCGGCTCTCGTTGATGGTGAAGGGCGTGCCCGGCGCCGCATTCAGGCCAGGCGGCGGCGCCTGCATGGCGTAGTTGAGCGTCATGCCCAGGTGCAGGAACTGACCGCGCTCGAGGAACACCGTGCCGGTGAGCCCCTCGACGTCGACGCCCAGGCGCTGCAGCGGGAAGCCCGCGCGCGTGCCCCAGGAACTCGCCGTCTGCGACCAGGCCACGTGCGCCACCGGCGCGTAGGCGCCGCTCGCGCGCATGCGGTTCTCCAGCTCGGTGAGCTGGTAGGCGGAAGCAGGCAGTGCACCGACGAAGCGCCCGACCTGGGACGTGCCGGTCGCGGACTCATCGTCGGCGATGTTGCGTGCGCTGTTGCCCTGGGTGGCCCAGTTCTCCGCGCTCGCCTGACCGGCGTTGCTGCGGAACACGATCATCTCGATGTTGTAGACCGTGGCGTTGGCGGTGGGCGTGTCCTCGGCGAGGAGCGCGGGCGCGGCGGCGCCAAGCGCGGCGGCGCCGAGGAGGCTCACGAGAGCTCGTGCAGTGCGGCTGGGGGCTGGCATGGGCGGCATTCTAATGGGTTCGGGGCGCTTCGCCGAGGCGCCTGAGCAGCTCGCCCGCGAACTCGAAGCGGCTGAGCTCCGTGGCGAGCTGCCGCGTGACCCGCAGCTTCAGCGGGCCCTCGAGGCGGTACTCGCGCGAGTGCTTCTGGATGAGGCGCACGATCGTGCTCGGGTCGATGCGCGAGCGCTCCTCGAAGGTGACGCTGCCGCCCTGGGGCCCGAGGTCCAGGCGGCGCACGCCGAGGGCGCGGGCGGCGAGCTTGAGCTTGGTGATGCGCAGCAGGCTCTGCGCGGCCTGCGGCAGCGGGCCGAAACGATCATGGATCTCCGCGGTGAGCTCATCGAGCGCCGCGTCGCTGTCGGCGGCCGCGATGCGCTTGTAGAGCGAGAGGCGCACGTGCACGTCGGCGACGTAGGCCTCGGGCAGGAACACCGGCAGGCGCAGCTCCACCTCGGTGGCGGCGGCGAGCGGCTGCTCGAGCGCCGGCTCGCGCCCGGCCTTGAGCGCGCCGACCGCGTGCTCGAGCATCTCCAGGTACATGGACAGCCCGATCTCGGTCATCTGCCCGCTTTGCTGCTCGCCCAGCAGCTCGCCGGCCCCGCGGATCTCCAGGTCGTGCGTGGCGAGCACGAAGCCCGCGCCGAGCTCTTCCATCGACTCGATCGCTTCCAGGCGCTTGGCGGCATCGCGGGCGAGGGCCTGGCGGGGCGGGGCGATGAGGTAGGCGTAGGCGCGGTGATGCGAGCGCCCGACGCGCCCGCGCAGCTGGTGCAGCTGGGCGAGCCCCATGTGGTCGGCGCGGTTGATCATGATGGTGTTGGCGGTGGGCACGTCGATGCCGCTCTCGATGATCGTCGTGCACACCAGCACGTTGAAGCGGCGGTGGTAGAAGTCCACCATCAGCTGCTCGAGGTCGCGCTCGCGCATCTGGCCGTGGCCGACGCGCACGCTGGCTTCCGGCACCAGCGCCTGCACCTCGGCGGCGACCTTCTCGATGCTGCGCACCTCGTTGTGCACGAAGTAGATCTGCCCGCCACGGCGCAGCTCGCGCAGCGCGGCCTCGCGCAGCGTTGGCGCGTGCCACTCGATGAGGAAGGTCTTGATGGTCAGCCGCCCCGCCGGCGCCGTCGTGATGAGCGACAGGTCGCGCAGGCCGCCGAGCGCCATGTTGAGGGTGCGCGGGATCGGGGTCGCGGTGAGGGTCAGCACGTGCACGTTGGCGCGCAGCGCCTGCAGGCGCTGCTTGTCGCGCACCCCGAAGCGGTGCTCCTCATCGATGATGAGGAGCCCCAAGTCCTTGAAGCGGGCGTGTGCATGCAGCAGCCGGTGGGTTGCGATGACGATGTCGACCTTGCCGTGCTCGAGCCCCTCGAGTACCGCCTGGGTCTCCCGGGAGGTGCCGAAGCGCGACAAGCCCTCCACGCGCACCGGCCAGTCGGCGAAGCGGTCGCGGAAGTTGGCGAGGTGCTGCTGCACGAGCAGTGTCGTGGGCGCGAGCACTGCGACCTGCTTGCCGGCCTGGGCGGCGATAAAGGCGGCGCGCATCGCGACCTCGGTCTTGCCGAAGCCGACGTCGCCACACACGATGCGGTCCATGGGCCGCTCGCTCTTGAGGTCCGCGAGCACCTGGCGGATCGCCTCGGCCTGGTCCTCGGTCTCCTCGAACGGGAAGGCGTTCGCGAAGCTCTGGTAGTCGAGCTCGTGCGCCGGCAGCGACAGGCCGGCCTGCGCCTTGCGCCGCGCGTACAGGTCCAGCAGTTCCGCGGCCACGTCGCGGATCTGGTCGGCCGCGCGCTTGCGGGCCCGCGCCCACTGGTCGGTCCCGAGCTTGTGCAGCGGCGCGTGCTCCGGTGCCGCCCCGGTGTAGCGGCTCACCAGGTGCAGCTGCTGCACCGGCACGTAGATGCGGTCCCCGTCCTGGTACTCCAGCACCAGGAACTCGCCCGGCTGGCCGCCGATCTCCATCGGCATGAGCCCCTGGTAGCGCCCGACGCCGTACTCCGCGTGCACCACCGGGGCGCCGGGATTTAAGTCGCGCAGGTCGCGCAGGATCGCTTCCGGGTCGGCGGCGCGCTTGCGGCGGCGCTCCTGGCGCGCGCGCGCCCCGAACAGCTGCGCCTCGGAGATGACCGCGATCGGCGGCGCGACGAGCGTGAGTCCTTCCAGGTCCGGTGCCACGGTGAGCGCCAGGCGGGCGTCGCCGGCGGCGAAGGCCTCCCAGTTGTTCACCAGGGCCACCTCGTGCCGGTAGGCGCGCAGCATCTCCTGCAGCACCTCGCGCCGGCCGGCCGAATCGGCCGCGATGAGCACGCGCCCGTCGAAGGCCTTCAGGAATGCGTCGAGCGGCGCAAACGGCTGCTCGGCGCGCACGTCGATGCGCAGTTCCCGCGGGGCGGTGGTCGGGAAATTGCGCACCTCCGCGCCCGCGCCCGTGAGTTCCGTGTCCGCCTTGAAGGCATCGAGCGTCACCGCGGAGAAGCCGGCAAGCGCGGCGTCCATGTCGGCGGGCGCGAGGAACAGCTCCGCGGGCTTCAGCACCGGGTGTTCGATGTCGTGCCGCCGCTCCTCGTAGCGCGCCTCGATGTCGTCCCAGGACTTCGCGAGCGTCTGCCCCAGGGCGGCGTCCTGCACGATGACCGCGTTGCGTGGCAGGTAGTCAAAGAGCGTCGCCATCGCATCGAAGAACAGTGGCTGGTAGAACTCGACCCCGGCGGGGGCGAGTCCCTCGCTGACTCCGCGGTAGATCGCCGACTTGGTCGGGTCGCCCTCGAAGCGCGTGCGGTAGCGGCGGCGGAAGTCCTTGACCGCCTGCGCATCGAGCGGCACCTCGCGCGCCGGCAGCAGCTGCACGCTCTGCAGGGCGTCCAGCGAGCGCTGCGTCTCCGGGTCGAAGCGCCGGATGGCCTCGATCTCATCGTCAAACAGATCGATGCGCAGCGGCGCCGTGCTGCCCATCGGGAAGACGTCCAGCAGCGAGCCGCGCACCGCGAATTCCCCGGGGCTTACGACCTGGCTGACGCTGGCGTAGCCGGCTTCCGCGAGGCGCTGACGGAACGGCTCGAGCGCGAGCGACTGGCCCTGCTTCAGCTCAAAGGCGCGGCCCTGGACGTAGTTGCGCGGCGGCAGGCGCTGCATCAGCGTGTCGGCGGCCACGATCAGGCAGCCGTGCGTCACGTGCGGCAGCTCAAAGAGGGTCTTCAGGCGCTCCGAGACGATGTCCGGGTGCGGGGAGAACAGGTCGTACGGCAGCACCTCCCAGTCCGGCAGGCGCAGCAGCGGCAGCGCCGGCCCGGCAAAGAAGCCCACCTCGGCCGTCAGGCGGTCGAGCTCGCGGGCGGCATCCGCGATGACGACATACAGCCGCCGGTCGGCGTGCGTGGCTTCCGCCAGCGCGAGCGCGGCGGCACTGCCGTACAGCTGATGCCAGCGCAGGCGCGGCAGGCTCGCGGTCGGAAGCGGCGGTTGCAGGAGCCGGGTCATCGGCGCAATAAGGTGCGGGGGCTGGCCAAAACCGCAAGCTTACCCGAGCACGGCTATCAGAGTCGGTGGCCCGGCTCGGCGCGGATCGCAAACCCCATCGGGCTCAGGCGGCCACGCTCTCCGCCTTGAGCTGCACGCGCGTGGCGAGCGGCACGCAGAAGATCTCGATCGGATGCGAACGCCCGCGCAGCTGCAGGGGCGGCAGCGGCGTGGCCCCGATATCCATGCCGCTTTGGTCCAGGGAGCGTTTGAAGGCACTGGAGAAGAGCATCTCCCCGGCGCGGGCGCGCTGGCACAGCCGCGCGGCGATGTTCACCGTGTCGCCGATGATCGTGTAGTTCATGTACGAGGACGAGCCGATGTTGCCGGCCACGACGTCCCCCTCGTTGATGCCGATGCCGAGGCCGGCCTCCACCTGGTGGCGCTCCTGCCAGGAGCGCGCGAGAGCGGAGAAGCTGGTCAGCATCTCGCGCGCCGCCTGCACGGCGCGCTGGGCGCTGTCGGTCTGCTCCAGCGGCACCCCGAAGCCGAGCATCAGGCAGTCCCCGGCCATGTGAAAGACGGTGCCCTCGTAGCGGAAGGTGATCTCGGTGAGGAGCGAAAAGTACTCGTTGAGCAGCGGTACGACGTGATGCGGCTCGAGCTGCTCGGAGATGCTCGTGAAGCCGCGCAGGTCCGCGAACAGCACCACCGCGTGGGCCCGCGCATCCGCGGTGGCCAGCAGCGTGTCGCGCAGCTGCGCGTCCTCGAGGATCTTGTCCGCGACCCGCGGCGACACGTAGCGCCTGAAGGTCTGCCGCAGCACCTCTTCGCGGCGGCGGATTTCCGCCTCCAGCTGTGCCACAGCGGTTTTCCTGCGCAGCGTTCCCGCCCGCACCAGGGCCTCGATGTGGGCCCTTAGAGGCTCATCTCCCGCCACAGGCTCCCCAATGAAATTATTCTGTTAAACGCGAGACTACCATATCTACATTAAGTGTCTGCAGGGCTGGGTCGGCTCGACGGGTGCTGCGGCGGGCGTTCGCTGGCGGCGCAGCTGCCACAGCCGTGAGCCGGCGCCCCGCGGCCGGCAGCGGTGCGTCCAGCAGGAAAGTCCCCGCGCTGCAACTGGCGTTACGCCAGCACCAGCCCGAAGGCCGGCAGCACGAGGCTCAGGAGCACCGGCAGCGGCGTATCCGCCGCGAAGGGGTTCGCTCAGCCGGAGGTGACGACCGCATCGATGACGCGGTCACGCTCGAAGAACACCGAGAAGCCCTGGTAGTCCCAGCGCGTGATGGGCGGGGCGCCGACGGTCGGGTGGCGGTTCACCGGCGCGCCGAAGTGCTTCTCGACCTCGGCCATGGTGGAGCCGCGCTTGGGGCGGTCGATCTGCGACGGCAGCACCTGGACCTGGTCGTTGACGACGATGGTTTCCGCGACGGCGGTGCCGGCGAGTAGGCCGCCCACGAGCAGCGCGGCGAGAATTCGGGTCTGCATGCGACTCTCCTCAGGCTGCGCGGGACTATAGCACCGGGGTGAATCTGTCAAAGCCGGTGCGGCCGGGCGCACGCACCGATTTGTGACGTACGTCTGAAATCCCGGCCAACTGTGGTTAAATCGCGACGATGTTTCACCCGCTGTCCGTGTACGTGGGGCTGCGCTACGTGCGCGCGCGCTCGCACAAGTTCTTCGTCTCCTTCATCACCTGGGCGTCGCTCCTCGGTGTGTGTGTCGGTGTGGCGGCGCTCATCGTGATCCTCTCGGTGATGAACGGCTTCGAGAGCGAACTGCGCGACCGGCTGCTCTCCCTGAGCGCCCCGGTGCGGGTCACGGCCGCCCCGGCCACCGAGCCGACGCCGGCACAGTGGCAGCAGAGCGAGCGGCGCATCGGCGTCGTCCCGGGCGTCGCCGACGTGTCCCGCTACGCGGAAGTGCAGGCCCTCGCGGTGCGCCAGCCGGAAATGGTCCCGATCCTGCTGCGCGGCATCGACCCGAATGCCACCGCCAGCCGCAGCGACCTCGGCGCCGCGCTCGAGCGCGGGGCGCGCCTCGCCGACCTCACTCCCGGGTCCGAGCACGTGATCGTCGGGGCCGTCATCGCCCAGCGCCTGGGGCTCGCCCGCGGGGACTCGCTCACCGTGCTCGTGCCGACCGTGAGCGCCGATGGCGCGCCGACGCCAAAGCTGCGCGAGTTCATCGTGGCCGGAGTCTTCGAGGTGGGCCTGCAGGACCACGACGGCACGCTCGTGTTCGCGCACCTGGATGACGTGCGCGCGCTCGGTCCGCCCGGCTCGGCCAGCGAGGGGCTGCGCGTACGGGTGCGCGATGTGCTCGCCGCGCCCGCGGTCGCAGCGCGCGTGCGCGCGCTGCTGCCTGCCGGATTCGTGGTAAGCGACTGGACGGTGGACAACGCCAACTACTTCAGGGCGATCCGCATCGAGAAGACGATGATGTCGCTGATCCTGCTGCTGATCGTCGCCGTGGCCGCCTTCAACATCGTGGCGATGCTGGTGATGGTGGTCACCGACAAGCGCACCGACATCGCCATCCTGCGCACCTTCGGGGCTAGCCCGCGGCGCGTCATGGGGATCTTCATCACGCAGGGGCTCGTCATCGGCTGGCTCGGCGTGCTCTCGGGCATCGTGCTCGGCCTCGCCCTCGCGCTCAACGTGGATACCATCGTGCCGTTCCTCGAGCACGCGCTGCGGTTCCAGATCATGGACCCGGACGTGTACTACATCACCGCCATCCCCTCCGAGGTGCACTGGGGCAACGTGCTCGCCATCGCCTTCGCGGCGCTGGCGCTGACCGCGCTCGCGACCGTCTATCCGGCGGTGCGCGCCGCGCACACCGCGCCGGCCGAGGCGCTGCGCTATGAGTAAGCCGTGAGCGCCTACGAGTGGCTGATCGGCACGCGGCACCTGCGCTCGACGCACCGGCGCGGGTTCGTCTCCTTCGTCGCGCTGATGTCGGTGTGCGGGCTGCTGCTGGGCGTGGCCACGCTCATCGTCGTGCTCTCGGTCATGAACGGCTTCGAGCGCGAGCTGCGCAGCCGCATCCTCGCCGTCACTTCCCATGCCACCATCATGGGCCTCACCGGCCCGCTGACCGACTGGCGGTCCCTGCAGCAGCGGCTCAGGGGCGAGGCGGGCGTACAGGCGGTGGTGCCTTACATCGAGAGCCAGGCCATGTTCGCGAACGCCCGGCACATGGCCGGTGCCAACGTGCGCGGGGTGTTGCCGCAGGAGGAGCGCAGCGCGACCGGGATCGCCCAGCGCCTCACGGCCGGCAGTCTCGAGGACCTCAAGAGCGGCTCCTACAACACGATCCTCGGCGGCGCGCTCGCCCGCGAGCTCGACGTGCGCCCCGGGGACTCGGTGATCCTGATCGCTCCGGAGGGCACGGCCACCCCCACGGGCGTCGTGCCGCGCATGCGGCGCTTCCGCGTCGCGGGCCTGTTCGAGTCGGGGATGTACGAGTTCGACCGCGGGCTCGCGCTCATCAACATGGCCGATGCCGCAGTGCTGTTTCGTACCGGCGCGGGCGTCACGGGCCTGCGGCTCGCATTCGCGAACCCGCTGCGCGCCCCGCAGCTGGTGCAGGAGGCCGCGAAATCACTCGGCGGCCCGGGCTACTTCGTCAATGACTGGACGCAGGACCACGCCAACTTCTTCCGCTCGATCGAGATCACCAAGTCGATGATGTTCCTGATCCTGCTCATGATCGTGGCGGTAGCCGCCTTCAACATCGTCGCGACCCTCGTCATGATCGTGAAGGAGAAGCAGACCGACATCGCCATCCTGCGCACGCTCGGGGCGGGCCCGCGCAACGTGCTGCTCATCTTCGCCATCCAGGGCGTGCTCATCGGGCTGGCCGGCACGCTGCTCGGGGCAGCCTCGGGTACGCTGTTGGCGGATAACCTGCAGGCGCTGGTCGGCGCGCTCGAGCGGCTGCTCGGCACGCAGTTCCTCGATGCGCGTGTTTACTACATGAGTGACCTGCCGGCGTACGTCGAAGGCGCCGACGTTGTGAAGGTCTGCGCAGTGGCGTTCCTCTTGTGCGTTCTGGCGACGATTTACCCGGCGTGGCGCGCAGCGCGCACCGCCCCGGCGGAGGCGCTGCGGCATGAATGACACGGTGCTTAAGGCAACGCAGGTGCACAAGAGCTTCAGCCAGGGGCCCGTGCTCCTGCACGTGCTCGAGGGGGTGAACCTCAGCGTGGCCGCCGGGGAGCGGGTCGCCATCGTCGGCGCCTCCGGGTCCGGCAAGACCACGCTGCTGCAGATCCTGGGGGGCCTGGACCGCCCGACGTCCGGGCAGGTCACGGTGGCCGGCCGCGACATCCACTCCCTCACCGAGAGCGAGCGCGGCGAACTGCGCAACCGTGCCCTCGGGTTCGTCTACCAGTTCCATCACCTGCTGCCGGAGTTCTCGGCGCTGGAGAACGTTGCCATGCCGCTGCTCGTGCGCCGTACCCGCATTGGCGAGGCGCGGCGCGCGGCGCGCGCGCTGCTCGAGCGCGTGGGTCTGGGGCAGCGCCTGGAGCACCGGCCCCACCAGCTCTCCGGTGGCGAACGGCAGCGCGCCGCCGTTGCCCGGGCCCTGGTCACGCAGCCGCGCATCGTGCTCGCCGACGAGCCGACCGGCAACCTCGATGGCAGCAACGCCGAGAGCGTATTCGCGCTCATGCTGGAACTGAATCGCGAGCGCGGGACGAGCCTCGTGGTCGTGACGCACGACCTGAAGCTGGCGAGCCGCATGGAACGCGTCTACGAACTCGAGCGCGGCACGCTGCTCGCGCGCACTTGAGCGGTGCGGGCGGCCTGCGGGCGCGTGGGCGGCCTTCAGGCGGCCGGGGCCGGGCGACGTGCGCGGTAGCGGCTCACCACCTGCCAGCGCCACAGGATCTCCAGGCCGAGCCAGCCGATCACACCCGCAAGCAGCGCGCACACGAGGCAGCCCAGGAGAAACGGCTTCCACACCGGCCCGAGCGCGTGGCTGAACCAGTGCCAGCTGGGGATGAAGTGGAAGTGCTGGCGCGGTCCGGGCAGCAGCGCCGCGCCGACGCGGTAGGCGGCGTAATAGACCGGGACCGCAGTGAAGGGATTCAGCAGAAACGTCGTGCCGCAGATGACGGGCAGGTTCAGCCGCCACAGCAGCGCCACCAGGCACGCAGTACCCAGGTGTACGGGCAGCGGGATGAAGCAGATGGCGAGCCCCGCGCCGAACGCGTGGGTCACCCCGCGGCGGTGCAGAGCCCACAGCTGCGGGTCGCCGAGGCGCTCGGCGAACGGCCGCAGGAACCACAGGTCCCGCAGCGACGTGGGGTCCGGGGTGATCTTTTGCAGCAACCGGCGCGGCATCGAGCCGGGGACTCTAGCAGAAGCGGGCGGCCGCGAGGCTGCGTACGCCGCCTGCGACGTGGTTACCTTGAGCCGCTGCGTCCCTTAGGTATGATGCCGCCTTTGCTGTCACCGGTCCTTGGGGTCACTTAGGATGTGGGAAATAGTGCGGGCCGGCGGCCCGCTGATGTGGCCGATCATCCTGTGCTCGATCATCGCCGCCGCGATCATCCTCGAGCGACTGTGGACGCTGCAGGACAAGCGCGTGCTGCCGCAGGAGCTGCCGCAGCGGGTGTGGCAGCTGATCGAGTCCAACCAGGTGAACGACAAGGTCATCGCCGCGCTCGAGCAGAACTCGCCCCTCGGGCGGCTGCTCGCCACGGGGCTCGCCAACCGCCACCGGCCGCGCGAAATCCTGATGGAGCGTCTGGAGGACACCGGCCGCCACGTGGTCTATGAACTGGAGCGCTTCCTCAACACGCTCGGTACCATCGCCGGGGTCTCCCCGCTGCTGGGTCTCCTGGGCACCGTCACCGGCATCATCCGCGCCTTCAACGCCATCCAGGCCGGCGGCATGGGTGACCCGCGCGCGCTCTCCGGCGGCATCGCCGAGGCGCTGATCGCGACCGCGGCCGGGCTGTGCGTCGCCATCCCGGCGCTCATCGCCTACCGCTATCTGCGCGGGCGCGTCGAGGGCATCGTCATGGAGATGGAGAAGCACGCCATCCGCATGGCCGATGCGCTCGAGTCAGACCGGTTGCGCGAGCGCTCTGCAGCGGTCGCCGCGGCCTGATCGGCACAGGTTCCGTCACGTGAATCTCAGGCCCGGACGCCGCCACGAGGAGCCGGAGATCAACGTGGTCTCCCTCATCGACGTGGTGCTGCTGCTCGTGGTGTTCTTCATCCTCTCGGCCAAGTTCACCGACGAGGGGCGCCTGCGCGTGCACCTGCCGCAGGCGAGCGCGGTGCCCGCCGAGCGCAGCGCGGCGGAGCCGCTGGTCGTGAGCGTCACGCAGGGCGGCACCTACCTCGTCAACCAGCACGAGCTCATCAACTCCAGTCCCGAGACGCTGCGCGCGGCCCTCCTCAAGGA
>Ga0316624_10000362_pt1 | contig 14986 bp, 9 predicted proteins | sample OWC_Aug_N3_C1_D5_FD_207657 | JGI IMG/M metagenome (GOLD analysis project Ga0316624, IMG submission 207657) | Wetland soil microbial communities from Old Woman Creek delta, Ohio, United States - OWC_Aug_N3_C1_D5_A | ecosystem: Environmental > Terrestrial > Soil > Wetlands | place: USA: Ohio... | reverse complement strand
TGCTTCGACAACGCGCTCGAGCTGCTGGTGGCGGGCGGTTATGCGCTGCCGCACGCGATGATGATGCTGATCCCGGAAGCCTGGGCCGGCAACCCGCTGATGGACGAAGAGCGCCGCGCGTTCTACGAATACCATGCCGCGCTGATGGAGCCGTGGGACGGCCCTGCTGCCGTGGCCTTTACCGACGGCCGCATGATCGGCGCCACGCTGGACCGCAACGGTCTGCGCCCTGCGCGCTATCTGATCACCGAAGATGACGTCGTGCTGATGGCGTCCGAGATGGGCGTGCTGGATTTTGCGGAGCAGAAGATCGTCAAGAAATGGCGTCTGCAGCCGGGCAAGATGTTCCTCATCGACATGCAGGCCGGGCGCATCGTCGGCGATGCCGAGCTGAAGCAACAGCTTGCCACCGCCAAGCCCTACCGCAAATGGATCGAGCAATCGCGCCACTACCTCGACGACCTGCCCAAGTCCAAGGTCGCGCTGAAGAACGAAGCCAACCTGCTGGATACGCAGCAGGCTTTCGGCTACACGCAGGAAGACACCAAGTTCCTGATGCTGCCGATGGCCACGGCCGGCGAGGAAGCCATCGGTTCCATGGGCGCGGATGCCGCATTGCCGGTGCTGTCGAGCAGGAACAAGGTGCTGTACAACTACTTCAAGCAGCTGTTTGCGCAAGTGACCAACCCGCCGATCGACCCGATCCGCGAAGAGATCGTGATGTCGCTAACCTCCTTCATCGGCCCCAAGCCCAACCTGCTCGGTGTCGATGTCACCAAGCCAGCGCCGCGCCTGGAAGTGCACCAGCCCGTGCTGTCGGAAGAGGACATCGCCAAGCTGTACGACATCGACAAGCTCACCAAGGGTGCGTACAAGTCGCAAGTGCTGGACATCACCTATCCGGTGAAGAACGGCGCCGAAGGCAGCGCTGCGGCAATCACCGCGCTGTGCAAGGCGGCTGAAAAGGCCGTGGCCAAAGGCTGCAACGTTTTGATCTTGTCCGATCGCGCGATGAGCGCAGCGCGCGTGGCAATCCCGGCGTTGCTGGCGACTGCGGCAGTGCACCATCATCTCGTCAATGCCGGTCTGCGCACCAGCGCCGGCCTGGTGGTTGACACCGGCTCTGCGCGCGAAGTGCACCACTTTGCCTTGCTGGCCGGTTATGGCGCTGAGGCCGTGTGCCCGTGGCTCGCGTTCGAAACCATCTCCACGTTGGAGCTGCCAGCCGGACTGGAAGTCAAAGATGCCAAGAAGCGCTTCATCAAGGCCGTCAACAAGGGGCTGATGAAGGTGATGTCCAAGATGGGCATCTCCACTTACCAATCCTATTGCGGCTCGCAGATTTTCGAGGCCATCGGCCTCAACAGCGATTTCATCGAGAAGTATTTCCCCGGCACGGCCTCGCAGATCGAGGGCATCGGCCTCAAGGAAGTGGCGGAAGAGGCGGTCCGCACGCACAGTGCGGCATTCGGCAACGACCCGGTTCTGGCAACCATGCTGGAGGCAGGCGGCGAATATGCCTGGCGCACCCGCGGCGAGGACCATACCTGGACACCCGATTCCATCGCTAAGCTGCAACATGCCACGCGCGCCAACAACTTTGCGACCTACAAGGAATACGCCAAGCTGATCAACGACCAGACCGAGCGCCAGATGACGCTGCGCGGCCTGTTCGAGATCAAGCCTGCCGGCAAGCCGGTGCCGCTGGACGAAGTCGAGCCGGCCAAGGAGATTGTCAAACGCTTCGCTACCGGCGCAATGTCGCTGGGCTCAATTTCAACCGAAGCGCACGCCACGCTGGCCATTGCGATGAACCGCATCGGCGGCAAGTCCAACACCGGCGAAGGCGGCGAAGACGCCAACCGCTTCAAGGTACTGCACGGCGGCGAGAAACTGTCCGAGATCATCGGCAAGAACCGCATCGAAGCCGACCAGACCATGAAGACGGGCGACTCGCTGCGTTCGCGCATCAAGCAAGTCGCATCGGGACGTTTCGGCGTGACGGCAGAGTATCTTTCCAGCGCCGACCAGATCCAGATTAAGATGGCGCAGGGTGCGAAGCCCGGCGAAGGCGGCCAGCTGCCCGGCGGCAAAGTGTCCGAATACATCGGTAAGCTGCGCCACTCGGTGCCCGGCGTCGGCCTGATTTCGCCACCGCCGCACCACGACATCTACTCGATTGAAGACCTGGCGCAGCTCATTCATGACCTGAAGAACTCCAATCCGGCTGCTTCCATTTCCGTGAAGCTGGTATCCGAAGTTGGCGTAGGCACAGTTGCTGCCGGCGTGTCCAAGGCCAAGGCCGATCACATCGTGATTTCCGGTTTCGACGGCGGCACTGGCGCATCGCCGCTGTCATCGGTGAAGCACGCGGGTACACCATGGGAGCTGGGCCTGGCCGAAGCGCAACAAACGCTGGTGCTGAACCAGTTGCGCGGCCGTATCGGCCTGCAAGTGGACGGTCAGTTGAAGACCGGCCGCGATGTGCTGATCGGCGCATTGCTCGGTGCGGACGAATTCGGTTTCGCTACCGCGCCGCTGGTGGTTGAGGGTTGCATCATGATGCGCAAGTGTCACCTCAATACCTGCCCGGTCGGCGTGGCAACACAAGACCCGGCGCTGCGCAAGAAATTCACCGGTCAGCCGGAACACGTGGTGAACTATTTCTTCTTCGTCGCCGAAGAAGTGCGCGAGTTGATGGCGCATATGGGCATCCGCAAGTTCGAAGACTTGATTGGCCGCAGCGATCTGCTCGACATGCGCCGTGGCATCAAGCACTGGAAGGCCAAGGGGCTGGATTTCTCCAAGGTGTTCCATCAGCCCGACATGCCGGCCAGCGTGGCACGTCGCCATGCCGAAGAGCAGGATCACGGTCTGGAGCACGCACTGGACAACGACCTCATCGCGGAAGCGAAGGAGGCATTGGACGCCAAGCGCGTGGTCACCATCGAAACCAAAATCCGCAACGTCAACCGTAGTGTCGGCACCATGCTGTCGCATGAAGTGGCCAAGCGCCACGGCAATGCCGGCCTGCCCGACGACACCATTCGCGTGAAATTGCTCGGCACTGCCGGACAAAGCTTCGGCGCGTTCCTGGCGCACGGCGTCACCTTCCAGCTGGAAGGTGAAGGCAACGATTACGTCGGCAAGGGCCTGTGTGGCGGACGCATCATCGTCAAGCCGTCCGACGACAGCAAGCTGGTGGCCGAGGACAACATCGTCGTCGGCAACACTGTGCTATACGGCGCGACGGCGGGTGAATGCTTCTTCCGCGGTGTTGCGGGCGAGCGCTTCGCGGTGCGTAACTCTGGCGCCATCGCCGTGGTGGAGGGCGTGGGCGATCACGGTTGCGAATACATGACCGGCGGCATGGTGGTAGTGCTGGGTCAGACCGGACGCAACTTCGCCGCGGGTATGTCCGGCGGTGTCGCTTTTGTTCTGGATGAGGACGGCACCTTCCCGCAGCGCTGCAACATGTCCATGGTGCAGCTGGAAGCGGTGCCGGAAGAAGCGGCCGCCAGCGAGACAGGTGAAGTGGACAGCAAAGGCCGCGTGCATTTCAACCATCTGAACAAGGCTGATGAAGCGGCGTTGCGCGGCAAGATCGAGAAGCACCTGCGCTATACCGGCAGTGCTCGGGCCAAGCAGATTCTGGATAACTGGGCGACGTACCTGCCCAAATTCGTGAAGGTCATGCCGACCGAATATCGTCGTGCGTTGCTTGAGATCGCGGCGCAGCAGCAGAAGGAGGCCGCATAATGGGCAAGCCAACCGGATTCATGGAATTTCAGCGCGTCGGCGAAACGTATGCGCCAGTCGAGCAACGCGTAAAAGACTACCGCGAGTTCATCGAGCATCTCACCGATGCCGAGGCCAAGCAGCAGGGCGCACGTTGCATGGACTGCGGCATCCCGTTCTGCAACAACGGCTGCCCGGTTAATAACATCATCCCCGACTGGAACGATCTGGTGTACCGCGGCAACTGGAAGCAGGCGCTGGACGTGCTGCATTCCACCAACAACTTCCCGGAAGTGACCGGACGCATCTGCCCGGCACCCTGCGAAGCAGCCTGCACGCTGAACATCAACAACGACGCAGTCGGCATCAAATCCATCGAGCACGCCATCATCGACAAGGGCGGCGAGAACGGCTGGGTCGTGCCGCAGAAGGCTGCGAAGAAGACCGGCAAGAAGGTCGCCGTGGTCGGCTCCGGTCCTGCGGGCTTGGCAGCCGCGCAGCAACTGGCGCGCGTCGGCCACAGCGTCACGGTGTTCGAGAAGAACAGCCGCATCGGCGGCCTGCTGCGCTACGGTATCCCCGACTTCAAGCTCGACAAGCGCCTGATCGACTGGCGCATGGCGCAGCTGGCTGCCGAGGGCGTGAAGTTCGAGACCAACACCTACGTCGGCAAGGATGCGCCGGGCAAGGGCATCGTCAATGATGCCAAGAAGACCGTCAGCCCGAAACAGCTGCAAAAGGATTTCGATGCGGTGATCCTGGCCGGCGGTGCGGAACAACCGCGCGACCTGCCGGTACCGGGACGCGAACTGCAGGGCGTACATTTCGCGCTGGAATTCCTGATCCCGCAGAACAAGGAAGTGGCAGGCGAAGGCAAGAATCCGATCAACGTGGCAGGCAAGCATGTCGTCGTCATCGGCGGCGGCGATACCGGCTCCGACTGCGTCGGCACGTCGAATCGCCACGGTGCTGCTTCGATTACACAGATCGAAGTGATGCCGCGCCCACCGGAGCTGGAGAACAAGCCGGTGACTTGGCCGAACTGGCCGATCAAGCTGCGCACCTCCAGCTCGCACGAGGAAGGCTGTACGCGTGACTGGGCGATCGCGACCAAGGAATTCGTCGGCGAGAACGGTGTGCTCAAGGCGATCAAGGCGGTGCGCGTCGAGCTGCATGACGGCAAGTTGGTCGAAGTGCCGGGCAGCGAATTCGAGCTCAAGGCCGACTTCGTGTTCCTCGCGATGGGATTCACCAATCCGGTGCAACAGGTGCTGGATGCCTTCGGCGTGGAGAAGAATGCGCGCGGAGACGTCAAGGCAGACACGCATGACTACCGTACCAGCGTAAAGAAGGTGTTTGCCGCAGGCGACATGCGCCGCGGTCAATCGCTGGTGGTGTGGGCCATCCGCGAAGGCCGCCAGGCGGCGCGCGCCGTGGATGAGTTCCTGATGGGCAGCAGTGTCCTGCCCCGGTAATCTGCATAAATAATTAGAAGAGAGCGGCATGAACTTCAAAGTAAAGAACGATACCTTCCTGCGCGCGCTGCTGCGTGAACCGACCGAATACACGCCCTTGTGGATGATGCGCCAGGCCGGGCGCTACCTGCCGGAATACTGCGAAACGCGCAAGCGCGCCGGTAGTTTCCTCAACCTGTGCAAGAGCCCGGATCTGGCGACGGAAGTGACACTGCAGCCGCTGGATCGTTTCCCTTTGGATGCGGCCATTCTGTTCTCCGACATTTTGACGGTGCCGGATGCGATGGGCCTGGGGTTATATTTTTCTGAAGGCGAAGGCCCGAAGTTCGAGCGCCCGCTGACCAGCGAAGCGGCAATCAAGGCACTGCGCGTGCCGGACATCGGCACCGATCTGAAATATGTGACCGATGCCGTGTCGCAGATCCGCAAGGCGCTGGACGGACGAGTGCCGTTGATCGGCTTCACCGGCAGCCCGTGGACTTTGTCCTGCTATATGGTGGAAGGCGGCAGCAGCGATGATTACGCCAAGGTGAAAACCTTGATGTACAAAGAGCCGAAGCTGATGCACCACATCCTCAGGGTGACTGCAGATGCAGTGACTGCTTACCTCAACGCGCAGATCGAGGCCGGTGCGCAGGCCGTGATGATTTTCGACTCGTGGGGCGGTGCGTTGTCGCACGCCGCCTATCACGAGTTTTCGCTGCCCTATATGCAGCGCATCGTGCAGGGCATCAAGCGCGAACACAACGGCGTGAAGATTCCCAATATCGTGTTCACCAAGGGCGGCGGACTGTGGATCGAAAGCATCGCCGACATCGGCTGCGATGCGATCGGTCTGGACTGGACCATGGATATCGGCGTGGCACGTCAGAAGGTTGGCCACAAGGTCGCCCTGCAAGGCAACCTCGATCCGGCGATCCTGTTTGCCACACCGGAGGTCATCCACAACGAGGTGGAAAAGATCCTGACCAGCTACGGTTACGGCAGCGGGCATGTGTTCAATCTGGGGCATGGTATTTCGCAGTTCACCAATCCGGACAACGCGGCAGCACTGGTGCAAGCGGTGCATGAACTGAGCAAAAAATACCATTAAAATACGACTAAATTACTAGTCTTATAAACAGCCTTGTGTTAAGCAGCAGGCCACGGATCGAATTCTCCGTGGCCTTTTTTGTTTAGCGCGCAACTCATTGTTTATTAATGGCCTATGTGCCTGAGTAGAATTTGGGCTAAACAAAAAAACCGTATATGCGATTGGCAGTTAGCATACTTGTCGGGCAGTTGCTCACACAGTTATCCACAGGATATGTGAATAAGCAAAAATACCTATTCGGCTCAAACGCATTAGCTAAACTTCATAGAAATAACCGGAGAAATTTTTTCTAACATGCCTATCGTTCGCGTCGCCTTGGACGTGCCCTTGCCAACGCTTTTCGATTACTCGGTGAACGCAGAGACGTCGCTCGACGTCGGGCAGCGGGTAATCGTTCCGTTCGGGCGCAAACAGGTGCTCGGTGTGGCGATGGAATGGGCTGAACACTCCGGTCTGGCTTTGGGCCGGATCAAGGCGGTGGCGCAAGTGCTGGACGATGTGCCGCCGTTGCCGCAGGAAATGCTGACCTTGCTGCGCTTTTGCAGCGACTACTATCACTACCCCGTGGGCTCGACGGTGCTGTCGGCGTTGCCAACGCGCCTGCGCGCCGTCGAGCCGATTACGTTGAAGCAATCCCTAGCCTACACGCTGAGCGCGGCAGGCAAGGTGCTTGATATGACAACGCTACCCAAGCGGCGCGTGGTGCAGCAGCGCATCCTGCAAGCCTTGCGGCAGGCGCCCATGAGCGGCGCGCAGCTGCGCAGCCTGTCGCCTTCCGCGCCTGCCGCACTCAAGTTGTTGCTTGAGGCCGGCTGGGTCGAGTGTGTAGCTCGCAAAGGAGGCCCTCTCCTCAATCCTCTCCCGCTTGCGGGGGAGGAGGCGAACGTGAAAAGCCATTGTTTTAACGAGGCGCATGCGCTCACTATCGAACAGCAGCGGGCGGTGGACGTCGTCACGCAGCAAACAGGCTACGGCTGCTTCCTGCTGCATGGCATTACCGGCAGCGGCAAAACCGAAATCTACGTGCACCTGATGCATGAAATGCTGCAACGCGGCGGCCAGGTGTTGCTGCTGGTGCCGGAGATCAACCTGACGCCGCAGCTGGAGAATTATTTTCGCAGCCGCTTTCCCGACGTGGAACTGGCCAGCCTGCACAGCGGCTTGGCCGATGGCGAGCGCGCGCAGAATTGGCTGAAGGCACAGTCCGGCGAAGCGCGTATCGTGCTGGGAACGCGTCTCGCCGTGTTTACGCCGCTGCCGCAACTGGCGCTGATCCTGGTGGATGAAGAACACGATCCCTCGTTCAAGCAGCAGGACGGCCTGCGCTACTCGGCGCGCGATGTGGCCATCTTCCGCGCCAGCCAGCGCGGAGTGCCCATCGTGCTCGGCTCCGCCACGCCATCGCTGGAGAGCTGGTACAACGCGCAAAGCGGGCGCTATCGGTTGTTGAAACTGACGCAACGCGCCGTGCAGCCGGCGACCTTGCCAACGGTGCGCTGCATGGACATCAGCAACTTGCCGCTGCAGGAAGGTTTAAGTGAGCCGTTGCTCGCGGCGATCGCAGCGCGTCTGCAGCGCAAGGAGCAAAGCCTGATCTTCATCAACCGGCGCGGCTATGCGCCGGTGCTGATGTGCACTGCTTGCGGCTGGCTGTCTGAATGCAAACATTGCGCGGGCAAGCTGGTGCTGCACCTGAACGACCGCACCCTGCGTTGCCATCACTGCGGCTTCCAGCAGCGGGTGCCGCATGCCTGCCCCACTTGCGGCGATGCCGATCTCAAGCCGGTCGGCATCGGCACGCAGCGTCTGGAAGAAACACTGCAATCTCGTTTTCCGGAAGCGCGCATCCTGCGCGTGGATCGGGACAGCACGCGCAACAAAGGCGCGTGGAACGCGATGCGCAAAAAGATCCACGACGGCGAAGCCGACATCCTGATTGGCACGCAGATGCTGGCGAAAGGCCATGACTTTCCCAACCTCACGCTGGTCGGGGTGATCAGCCCGGATGGCGCGTTGTACAGCGCCGATTTTCGCGCCTCGGAAAAACTCTTTGCGCAGCTCACGCAAGTTGGCGGCCGAGCCGGCCGCGCCGACAAGGCGGGAGAGGTGATCGTGCAGACCGCTTTTCCGAACCATCCATTGTTCCAGGCACTGCGCGCTCACGACTATGAAATCTGGGCACAAACCCTGTTGGCCGAGCGCCAGATGGCGGGCTTTCCACCGTTCGTCTATCAGGCGCTGTTGAGTGCCGAAGGCAAACAGGAAAGCGATGCCTACAACTTTCTGAAGCAGGCGCGCAGCGCAGCGCAGGGATTGCAGATGCCGGTCGAAGTGTATGGCGTCGTGCCTGCTGCCATGCCCAGGCGCGCAAACCACCACCGTGCGCAACTGTTGGTGCAGAGCAACAAGCGCAAGACGCTGCAGGAATTCTTGCGCGCGTGGAAGCCGATTCTGGACGCGTTGCCCGCAGGCAAACTGCGTTGGGTGCTGGATGTTGACCCGATGGAATTCTGAGGGTTAAACATGACGGGGGCATCAATGGCAGGCGCCAGACCAGCAACACAATAGTTTTGAAGGGAAGCTGAACTGTAAGACAATATCGCAGGTCTTCCGATTTGTATTGTTGCCCGCTAGTTGATAAAGAGGAGAAACAAGATGAACAAATTCCCTTGGATTGCTGCTCTTTGCGCGCTGATGCTGTCGAGCTGCGCAAATAATCCCGCGCGGGTCCAGCCGATCGTGGACTCAAGGCAATCTCCTACATCAAGTTCCGGCTACGTCGCTGGAATGTTTAGCCGCGATTGGGGGCCGGGAAAATTGGATTTCGCGCTCGGCATCGTCAATAGCGCAACTGCCGAAGGGTACATCATGCCCTTTGGCGTTGGAACCACTTTGCCCGAAAGTGTAAAAGACCGATTTGGCATGATCCAGCTTCCTCCCGGGAAATACCGGATTGCGTATTGGACGAGCTATTCGACCAAAGACCAGCAGCAACTGACCAAGACCGGTATATCTCCCGACTCCTCGGCCGGGTTGCCGTTTACCGTTGCATCTGGCGAGGTGGTCTTCCTGGGCAGCTTTGTCGCCAGGAACGGGCAAACCGGTGATTCCGGCAGCAGCAATCAATGGTCCGTTCATCACCAGCGGATTGTCCTGCAATCTGCTCAACAAGCGCTTTCGAGAAGCTACCCCTCGTTCTCGGCGCAGCCATTGTCATGTCCGAGCTGTCTAAAATGAGCGCTGATGGCCAAAGCGGTCCCGGAGCGGAGATCACTATGATGATAGAGCCACGTTTGCTGGAATCCCTCACCGCTATCACCGGTCGCGATGGCGTGCTGACCGGCGCGGACGCCGCGCCTTATGGCAAGGACTGGCGCGGTCGCTATGCGAACGAAGCGCTGGCCGTGGTGTTTCCTTCCGATACGCAACAAGTCAGCGAGGTAGTGAAGTTGTGCGCGGCGAACAAGATCTCCATCGTGCCGCAGGGCGGTAACACCAGCCTGTGCGGCGGATCGGTGCCGGTCGCCGGAGCGATAAAGCAGATCATCATCAACCTCTCGCGCATGAACCGCATCCGCAATGTGGATGCCACCAACTACACCATGACGGTCGAGGCGGGCTGCAAGCTGGCGTCGCTGTATGAAGCGCCGGAGCAGGCGGACAGGCTGTTCCCGCTCGGCCTCACCGCCATTGCGCCGCATTGCGAAATCGGCGGCAACCTCTCCACCAATGCGGGCGGCATCAACGTGCTGCGTTATGGCACTGCGCGCAACCTGGTGCTCGGCCTGGAAGTGGTGCTGCCGGACGGACGCATCTGGGATGGCCTGCGCAGCCTGCGCAAGGACAACACCGGCTACGACCTCAAGCAGCTGTTCATCGGTGCGGAAGGCACGCTCGGCATCATCACCGCCGCGGTGCTCAAACTGTTCCCGCGCCCCAAATCGGTGGCGACGGCCTGCATTGCCGTGCGCGATCCGGCGGCTGCCGTTGAGCTGCTGGCGCACTTGCGTGCCAACTGCGGCGACACCATCAGCGGCTACGAATTCATTTCGCGCTCCTGCCTCGATCTGGTATTCAAGCACATTGTCGACACGCACGAGCCTTTCGCAGGCAAACACGAATGGATCGTCATCACCCAACTGGCAGACGTGTTGCAGGTGCCGCTGGATGCGGCCTTGCGCTATGCACTGAACACATTTAGCGGCGGCATCATCGAGTTCGAGATCACCACCAACAAAGACGATGCGGAGCGCTGGTGGAAGCTGCGCAAGAACATCGCCGAGGCGCAGAAGGCTGAAGGTCTCAGCATCAAGCACGATATCTCGGTCCCGATCAGCCGCGTGGCGGAATTCATCGCCCAGGCCAGCGATGCACTGCGCAACGCCTTTCCCGGCATCCGCATTGTCGCCTTCGGCCACATGGGCGACGGCAACATCCACTACAACGCCTCCATGCCGAATGCTGCGCGGAACAAGACCTTCATCGAGCAGCACGAGAACGAAGTGCATCGCATCGTGTATGAGATCACGGCTAGCCTGGCCGGCAGCATCGCAGCCGAGCACGGCTTGGGCCAACTCAAGCGCGACGAAATCACCCACTACAAAAGCGCCGTGGAACTGGAGCTGATGCGCAGTATCAAACGTACACTCGATCCAAACGGGCTGATGAACCCTGGCAAGGTCGTCTAGCCGGATACTGCAATAACATCAGACGAAAGCCGGAAAGGAGGCATTATGTTGCGCTATGGCTTGATGATATCTTTATTTGCTGCGCTGGCAGGCTGCATGACGCAGGCCGAAAGGATAGCAGCGGAAAAGGCGGACGTGGATGAGATGATAAAGGTCTATGGCCCTGCGTGCGAGAAGCTGGGCTACGCCAAAGACACCGACCCGTGGCGCGATTGTCTCCTGCGCCTGCGAGCCCACGACGACGCACGATATCGCACCTACCCCAGCACCACTACCTGCGTCGGACAGCGTGGCTTCTACAACTGCACCAGCTTCTAAAGAACACTGATACCGTCGCAGTTTGCCACCGTTGGTAATCAAAGGAGGAGAGCACATGGCAAATCAGCCCGAGATCACCAACATGGCATTGTTCTGCGATTTCGAGAACGTGGCGCTGGGCGTGCGCGATGCCAAGTACGCGCAGTTCGACATCAAGAAAGTGCTGGAGCGCCTGCTGCTGAAAGGCAGCATCGTGGTCAAGAAAGCTTATTGCGACTGGGATCGCTACAAGGAATTCAAGGCCACCATGCATGAGGCCGCCTTCGAGTTGATCGAGATCCCGCATGTGAGGCAAAGCGGCAAGAATTCGGCTGACATTCGCATGGTCGTCGATGCGCTCGACCTTTGCTATACCAAGTCCCACGTCGACACCTTCGTCATCATCAGCGGCGATTCGGATTTTTCGCCGCTGGTGTCCAAGCTGCGCGAGAACAACAAATACGTTATCGGTATTGGTGTGAAGGATTCCACCTCCGACCTGCTCTCCGCCAACTGCGACGAGTTCATCTTCTACGACGACCTGGTGCGCGAGCAGGAAGCGAAGAAGAAAAAGGCCGCGAAAAAAGCGCCTGCCAAGGCAAAGGCGGGCGGCTCGAAACCGAGCGAAGCGAAGAGCGAAGAAGACAAGCGTCAGGATGCACTGGACTTCCTGGTGGAGACCGTCGAAGGGCTGGTTGCCGAACGCGGCACCGATGAAAAGATCTGGGGCTCGATGGTCAAGACTACAATGCAACGGCGTCGGCCCGGCTTTAACGAATCATTCTACGGGTACCGCACGTTTCGCGAGCTGATGGAGGAAGCGCAGAAGCAAAAGCTGCTGGTGCTGGCGCGCGACGAGAAATCGGGGCAGTACACCATACGGTTGCCGGTGGCGGATTAACCATGGGCCGCGTTCGGCTACGCGGGACGGCATTAGTGATTGACGTTTGTCTGAGCACACTAATAGAAATGGGGCGGTATGAAACAGATAGCATGGATTGTTTTTTGGTGGCTGGCATTGGCAGCCGTAGGGTGCACTCAAAAGGAACACAGCGATTCATCCGTAAAAGAAGTTCCACCGATCACTTCGTCAAATGTAACTGCCGAACAAAAAGAAACCGCCGTTGTAACCAAACGAATTGCCGTCGCCAGTCAAAATGATGCGGTTGAACTAGTCAGACAACAAATTATTACCGATAAACGATACGAGTGGTCTAAACAAGGTGAATGTTTGGGCTATATCGTAGAGGACATAACGGATAAAGATTACGACATTGCTGTTCACGAAGTGCATACTGGTAATTGCGGTGGAGACCCAAAAACCAGCCCATTAGTAGATAGGTTCAGGGTTGATCGCTTAACGGGTAGGCTTACGTGGTACAACATAGAAGAAGGCGATTACATTGAGTATTCGCTCAGGAAGAAAGCCAAGTAGCGAGGGCAGTGCCCACGTGGCGATTTTGAATTTCACTTCCATCCCCTCATACGCCACCGAGTAGCGGAGACTGGTCAGGGAATTCTGACGACAACATGCCGCGAAGCGGCTTGTTGCGGCGGAGACTAACCTTTAGGTTATGTCGTAGCCAAAATGTTTGAGCACGTGGCCGCGCAGCGGATCGTGCGAGTTTATGAGGAAGCCTGACCAGTCGAGCAACGCAGGGAACCTCGAAGAGGTGGCGGATTGGGGCCGCCTTTTCTTGGGTTACTTTCTTTTGGCGAGACAAAAGAAAGTGACTAGCTGTCGGGCTACCCCCGACGGTGTTGGTTGAGAAGCCGGCAACCGCGTGGGCACAGAAACGTGCCCACCCTATGCGGTAAGCCAACTCAGTTCGAACCGCCAAAGCGGCCCTCAATAAACCGCACCAACTGTTGCACACCGAAATAAACCAGCACCACCACCGCCAAACTGGACAGAAACCCCGCCATCACATCCGCCGGAAAATGCGCCCCAAGACTCACTCTGGAAATTCCAACCCAAAGCACAAAGCACACACCTGCAATCCGCCACTTGCGGTTCAGCACCGGCCACAGGCTGGCCGTCACGAGCATGGCAAATGACGAATGCCCGCTGGGCAGGCTGTGGTGATATTCCGGCGCACCAACAATATTCACTGTGCCGGGTGGCAGGGCCAGCGGCGGGCGCGGAAAGTCGAGCAAGGGCTTCAGATAGCCGAGCAGCAAACCGTCGAACAAATACGCGATGCTGAACACGGCGAGCACCGACATCCAGCGCGTGACTTGAGCGCGATAGTGCTGTCCATCGGGTGAGGGCTTGTGCACGGCGACCAGCGCGACTAGCGTCAGCAAACCAAGATAGAACGTGAACAGTTTGTGATCGCCCAGCGCGGTGCCCAGCAACATGACGTTGTCGAGCCAGCCGAAGCGGATGTCGTTGATGGCGTGAAACAGCCAGACGTTGGCGCCGCCCCAATCGTAGAAGACTTCTTTCATAGTATTCTCAGCCTATGCAGCAAGAGCGAATCCCCACATGGCGAGGCCGCCTGCAGCCGATATGGCCGCGATGCCGAACAGCCATTTCTTGCGCGTCAGCACGGTGATCGAGGCGAGCGAAATGGCGATTTGGATCAGTGTCATCGCTTGCGCCAGCTTATGGTGCGGATGCATCACATGTTCGCTTTCCTCGTTGGCCTTGGCCGATTCGGCTTCGAGCGCTTCGGCCTTTTGCTTGATCTCTTTCTTTTCCGCTTCGTACTTTTCGATCTGGGCCTTGTAGTATTCCCGTTTGCTTGCGGGTGCCATGTCGGCAGCCAATTCCATCAAGTGCCCTTTGCTGCTCTTGGCCTGGTAGTAGTTCCACTGGTCGGAGGCCTGCGCCTTCTTCAGCACGGCTTCGTTCTTGAACAGCATGGCTTGGTTCTGGGTGTCTCCCCCCTGATAGCTGACGATGGCGCCTACCGAGGCCAGGATGGCCGTGAAAATCGCGACCGACCCAGCAAGGCTATCTCCGCTATTTGCGTGGTGTTCCACTGCATGATCGTGTGCGCCGTGAACATGAAATCCTTCTGACATGCTATTTTCCTGAGTGTTGAGTCGAAAAACGGTGGCGCATTTTATACCCTGAATCGGTGCATGCAGGCGAGTTAAAGGCTGGTGCGGCTTGGCGCACCTTTAATTCCCACGATAAGGGTGGCGGTCGTTCAAAGATTCTCCGGCCTGCCATGGTGGTTAACGCGGTGTTGCTTCAGGCTGGAGGCGCAAGTTCACAAACAATCCGCTTGCGCCCAAATGCTATAATCCGCGCCTCTTTTAACGGGCTTGGCGTTGAAGCCATTCCCGATGACTTGTTAGTCCGTTTCCCCCACCCAAACCCTCCCCCAGAGGGAGAGGGGTCAAACGAATCGCTACGCGAGATATATATTTACTTGGTGCTGAGCAATGTCCGCTGTATTGAATTTCAAATCCCATTTGTCCGAATTGTTCGCGCAGGCCTTGCGCGAGGTCGCGCCCGAGCAGAGCGGCGCGACCGTCCTCATCGAACGCCCGAAACAGGCCTCGCACGGCGATTACGCCTGCAATCTGGCGATGCAGCTGGCCAAGCCGCTGCGCAAATCGCCGCGCGACATCGCGAATGCCTTGATCGCGGCCTTGCCGAAATCCGATGCCATCGAAAAGGTGGAGATCGCCGGCGCCGGCTTCATCAACGTGTTTATTACCACTGCCGCGAAACAGGACGT
>Ga0316624_10000361_pt1 | contig 14994 bp, 20 predicted proteins | sample OWC_Aug_N3_C1_D5_FD_207657 | JGI IMG/M metagenome (GOLD analysis project Ga0316624, IMG submission 207657) | Wetland soil microbial communities from Old Woman Creek delta, Ohio, United States - OWC_Aug_N3_C1_D5_A | ecosystem: Environmental > Terrestrial > Soil > Wetlands | place: USA: Ohio... | reverse complement strand
AAATACCCAAAAATGTACCGTATATCTCACAGGGCGATGTTGTCTACGTAGGGGATTATATTGATATCTCCGGAGCGGTCCCACCATACCCCCAACTCGCGTACTGGGATGGGTTTGACATGTACGATTCTGCCCCGTCTTATAACATCACATTACCTGATAGCAAAAAGGGATATTACCATTTTTATCTTGACCCAAAAATATTCGGGGCACGAACTGGCAGATGGTATAAGTATGACGGGGAATACGAGAAGCGGGGTAACAACCTGGCATTCGTTGTATCACGATACTCTTTCCGGAATGGAACAATGACTTATCCAAACGGAACAGTCGTCAATACCAGTGAAGTTGTTAACGACGCAAACTATACCTCAAAATATATCGCTCCTGAACCGTTGCTTCCGGAACGACACGTTGCCGATTATGTGGTTGCAAGAGGCGATCCGATTGATTGGCCTGCGGGTGGATACCATCTCTGGGTATTCGGGCGGGCCTATGGGATCTACGATTACAAAGAGAATACAATACCTGTCAGTGAAGTAAGGAAACTAGAACCCGGTGATTACACTATTGTCGTGAATACCGCTGGGAACAATACCATATATGAATCGCAGTACATTGAAGGCAAACTTATCCCAGGTCTTTATGGAAAGGAACCTGTAGATGTGAGTGGCGCGGCAGCACCGGTGGTTTACCAGAAGTTTAAGGATATGGAATCCGGTACTGACGATAAGTTGTATGAGTACAAACTGGTCGTCGACGAACCGTATATCACTATCAACCGCGCTGACGAAATGTATTTCATGAATAAAACCGTGCTTGACGTGAGAGGGTATACCAACGTTGCCAACGGGACGAAGATTACCGTTACACTTGACGAGAAGTACCTTACGGATTATCGTGCGGATACAATAGCTGTACGGACAAGCCCGGGAAATCTCAGTTATTACCGGGCGTATGTGCCACTTAACTATGACGAACTTGCAGCAGATGCACGCAACCACACACTGGTAGCAAAGACCGCATTAGGAGGCAGCATATCAAAAGATTTCAAGATATCCGTAATGCCTCCGGATTCCTATAGACCCAACGCATCGTTGAAGTACATCGAAGACCGGAACCCATTTGTCCCTACGCTAACACCTGAGATAAGAACTGTCGTTGTAACGCAGACCATCAAGGTTGTTGAGCGGATTACAATACCGGTTACGCCAACCAACGAACAGGTGAAGGCACAGCAGGACGCGGTTATCACCGACAAGATTGTGTTTGCTGCCGTATTAATCGTGGTGGGTATTGGTGCCGTCTCCACGCTGTGGTATATGTATTCGGTGTATAGAAGAGGACGTAAACGAGAATGACCTACACAGAAATAGCAATGCAATTACCTCTGCCAACAATGCTGGTAACAGGTTTAGCACTGCTCAATGCGGTATTCCGCCCACCGCGTTATGAGGATATAGATTTCATCCTGATGCTCGTCTGCGTTGGCATCTTCTACTTCTTGGTAGTGTGGTGCGTATTACTAAATTACGGAGTTGAAACATGGACGGTGTAATATGAAAGTTTTAAGCGACGAAGATAAGCAGGGGATGATTACTGCCGCGTTAGAAATATACAAAATTGATCCAAATGCCCCTGTAGTAAAAGAATTAATTGGTGTTGTAGTTCGTGCAACAATATTGGAAATAGCAATGGAGGAAGGATTATTAAATGAAGTTCCCTTGGTCTAAAATAGAAACGGCTCCGACAAAGAAACGGTTTGTCGGATTAAGCCAGAAACCGGTTATCGTATCTGAAATGAAACCTACGAAAATAGAGCCAACAGAAGAACCAAAGGTTGCGAAGAAGGGGGAAAGGATCTCCCCATTGCAACCTTACATTGCTGTGGTACGCGATGACATAAAAACTTTGTTGCATATCGACGACAAAAGGCGGAAAGATAAAGAAGTGCATGATGACTTTATGGAACAGTATTTCGGGGTAAAAAATGAGCGACTTTGAAGTAGCACTTATCGCGGGACTCGTTATTGGTTTCGTCCTGCGAGAGTTAATTGAAAAGTATAAAAAGAAAACCTAACCAAATTTTGAGAGAATAGCAGCGACAGACATTTTACCTACATCGCGGGAATGGTGCTGTTTCATTATTTCAGTGACAGTCAGATTTTTGTTTCTTGGCAAGCGCATGGCTTTGATCTCGTTGAAGTCGTACATACCGTGCTGTCCAGGAACACGGAACAGAAAACTGTTCTGCATCAGTACTTCCTCGGTGGGCGGGATGTATTGTAATGTCTCTTTACATGCCGCTTGTAAGGCTTAACGCGAACTATAGTTACCGGTCTAGTTGCCATAGTAAATAGGGTAGAACTAAACTATAATAAAGGTTTCGCATACCAGTACTACCAAAAATGCTGGTAAAACATTATATATCAACACACACACTATATACATTATATGGCTTCTTATACTCAATCGAATACCGATCCTGTATCTGTCAATGGTATGTTCCTGAAGTTTTACCTTGACACGATGTTTGGCATGACGGAGACATTCAAGGAACAGAACGCCGGGGGGTTCAATCTCTATGCCATGTTTCTCCGGTCATGCATCCCCCGCAAGGATTTGCGGGATGAAATTGATATGGAAATTATCGAAGTCAACCGTAAAATCAATGACGGGATATACGGCGAGACCTCAAAACAGCAGGCCGAATTTATCCGTGGGTTCTGCATCGTATCAGCATCCACAAAATTCCTGAATGATGCATTCCACATTATGCTGAATGATTCGTCTGCGCTCGCTGACACGACAGACGATGACCTGCTTATCCAGTTGGAAAAGTATTCCATGTATAAGAAAGTCCGTCTGGCATTCAGCAAGGACAAGACGAAACTAAAGAAGTTCGAGCGTAACATTGCCGACGGATCTATTCTTAACATGGCGGATCTCATGAAAGAGATATCTGCGCCAGACATTGAAATTCCTCAGGACGACCACATAACCCAGACAGATACGATTGGAGCGTCCGATGATAGCAGCTACTAAACCTAACTACAACGATATGTTCTACAACAACGGGCCATATCTCCGGATATCCAAAGAGCATCCGGGAATGCCGGCACCTGAAGTTATCAAAGAGTACCGGAGATACCTGCGCTCAATGTCGCTCATCGACCCCACACCTATGAACGATGTTGTAGGGTGGCTTGCCCGCAGGATGACTGGAGAGCACACGCTGGACGCCATCGTGGTAGTTTACGGTGACAGGGGAACAGGGAAATCATATGTGTGCGGGTATCTTGGGGAACGACTGGACAAACGCCTGTGTCTTTTATCAAGCGAACCAGAGAAATCGTACTTCAGCATCGACAACGTAAGAAGCGTTGATAAATCCGGTACGCTGGCAATGCTCTCGCCCAACAAACTGAAGGAACGACCAAATCAGGTGTTTGTGCTTGACGATGCTTCAATAACTACAAATGCACGCAAGTTCCAAAGCCCTGAGAACCAGTACCTCAACTATATCCTGACCACGGCGCGTATCTACCGGCATTGTATTATCCTCAATACCATCTCGTCTAACCTTATTGACTCGGTGGCCCGGTCCTTTGCAGATGTAGGGATTTTGGTTGAAGGACTAATACCCGGAACTACCATCAACAGGTGCCGCATTTATCGGATGTCCCAGAACAACCACATGGGTTTCGGGAAAGCATCACGGGAAAGCATCGGCAAGTATTTCCAGATTACGCTTAACGGGGAACGCAACCGTATGAGGACGTGGTATACCAACAAACCGTCAGATCCGTGGTGCAAAGCATACGACGCACTGCGAAAAGAGAACACCGACAAACTTGGCAACGGTGTAGAAGCGTGGGTTAACGAAGATGTTGCGGCGTCACCTATCATATCCGTTGAGAAACGCGGGCAGTCTCGCGCTGCAAAGCGCAAACAGATGATTACGAAATACTACCAGCCTGTGATAGACAAATTCTCCAGCGCCGAAAACGGTAAGCGGAAACTCACTATAAGCGAGATTGCCCGTGAAGTGGGTATCAGCAGGGAATGGGTAAGTGTTATGTTGCAGGAAAGAAAACAACGCCAGATGGCAGGAAGTGAATGATATGGCCGAACTTATACTGAAAATAGACGGGGGTTCTGTTGAGTGGATAATAGAGAAGATTGTATATTTTACAATCGGCGTATTAATAGGATTGATATTCTTTTGTAGGTGGTAACTGATGGCGACAGAAGACAACCCAGACAAAGAGTTTGCTGCTAAACTCCCGACAACGTTAAAAGACGATATTGGAGCAGCATTCTCACGGGTACTAAGCGATGATCCCAGTATCAAAGTCCCGGCAACACGCTCGTTCATGGCGCTGTTGCAGACGGCGATGGTGATTAACGGGGAGAAACGATACGACCAGATTATAGCATTACACACCTTGGATTCCATTGATGCTGTCGGGCTGTATGCTTCCGAGAACTGGGCGGCTGCGGTAGAGATATGCTACAAGATACAGGGAGATCTTGGGTTCCTGATTTATAGCGGATATGGAACAAGCGACGGTAAATCATTCACGATACCCAGCGCAAAGGCAGAGGTGAAGAAATGACCCCAGAAGAACTTCGTATGATGCGGAACGGACAGATGCCCCAGCACCAGCAGATGATAGGCGATGGCACTATGTCACCCCAGGAACAGCAGCAGATGATGGCTATGGAAGCAATGTACAACCCGATGCTGCAAATGGGAGGCGCACCAGACATCCGCCGCGTTGACAGGTGGTTGCAGTACAAAGTCCCAAAAAAAGAGGACGTTGACAAGTTCTGGGTAACGGAAACCGAACTTGCTGAAGAACTGGCAAAAGCCAACCTCACTAAAGAAGAATACAACTGGTTCGTCCGTGAGTATTCCGAAATTGAAGCAATTGCTGGAGGGGATGGTAACGAGCGGTGGATGCAGTCCCGCCAGCGGAAGTTCATGATGAAACTGAATATGACACGGGCACGGAGCGACAATCCTGAACGCGGGTTACGGGACGGGACGCTGCTCATGACACAGAACGTCAGCCAGAAGTCCGATGTTAAGATGCCAAGCGAGAATATGAATCCCCAGAATACCGGTGGGTTCTTTGGGTTTTTGAGGGGGAGATAATTGATGTCAAGTAAAACGGGGATTCCCGAATTTGTAGTTGGGGCAATCGCCACGGTAGTATCGGTGTGGTTGTTCCCAAGCGTTTCAACTATTCAGACGTTTGCGTTGTCTGAATATTACAGATCAGTTGTTGACACATCGAGTATGCAATACATGAGTTTAACTCTCTCTGCTGCATCGTGTGTTCTTGCTATTGGAGCGTTCGTGTTAATCGCAGCCTACTGTGATTGTATCTGCATAGAGAAGTTATATTATTGGTGGAAAGCACGGAGGCAATAAATGGCAGACCTCCAAGCACTTCCGCCGGGCGTTGTTCTCGATCCATTCTGGGACATGGCACCGCAAGGCATTGCATTCCCTGTGTGGCTAGGCGTCATTATCGTGTTTGTCTTATTCCTCGTATCCACAAACCTGTGGTGGATTTACAAGTATCTTGTAATGCGCCCTGTACAGGGTCATGGTATCGCAGCACGGGCGGGTAATGAGAAAACCCAGCAGGTACTATCGTTCGGACTGAACCGTGCGTTCTCAATCCAGGCGCTCGACTACATGGAAAAGGTATTGTCATTTAAAGACCCCACACGGGTTGCGCGATGGTTACAGACATCCCCCTATGCTGTCGGGATGTTCGGCTACAAATCCATCATGCTTATATCAGAGATATTCGACCACCCAAAAGACCCGGTAGCGGAAATAGCAATAGGGGTTGCCTGCCGAACTCACAATGAAGATATTACCGATATGAAAGACATGATCACGAACTATCGAAGTTACCGTGACCACAGGGACGCTTTAGAACACGAGAACCCCAACGGTGTTGAGATCCCGATTTACTGGATGTATGACCCTGCTGCTATTCACCAATATACCCCGGAGAACAGGACTGCCGGGCAATTCGGTGGAACCATCCTGAAAGATGCCAACGACCTTAACATGACCCAACCTACAAAATCAGCGTGGGAAAAAGCAATCCCGGTATTTATCTGCCTTGTGTTCGCTATCATCGTCATTGCACTGACGTATATGTTTGTTACCAACGGCGCAGCAGCTACAGCAGCAGCATTACCGAAATCTCCTATACCGATAGCAGGTGTACCATGACGCAAACCTATTTCGGAATCCCGTGGTATTTGTGGGTAGGGATAATTCCTTTAGGCGGGGGGATGCTCTGGCTGCTGGCTACAATTTTACCATCGGTATTCGCAGCGAAGTATATCCTGTTCGATGGTCTGCTCAACCAGACATTCCTTGGGCTGCAACTCTATCTCTGGGTAATGCTCGCACTGTTCCTTGTCTGTGCCGGTACGTATGTCGTGTGGTACTTCTTCTTCTGGGCACCCCTGAAACCAGCTCACGGGCATTTCATGTCCCATATCTACCACACCAACTCTGCGCTGACGTTTGACGAACACCTGAACTTCGTTATGCGGAGCGAAAAAAAAGCCAAACTCATATTCGACATGACGGTCGCAGAAGCAAAACGGTTGCAGAAAGACTGGGACTACGCGCCCAGCGGGCTTATCGGGCGTGTTCTTGACGACCTCATATTCGATGCCGGGGGATGGCTTAAACTGGATTCACCAGCCCGTGCAGAGATTGAACGTGTTGCAGCGGTCTACAATGACGCCAATCCAGACGACCAGATAATGACGCTGGGAAAATTCCACAAGCGGTTGTCAGAAGGTAAACTAGGAGCTTGCCCCGATATCCCGCGAACGTTCCTTGTGCCGTGGCGACGAATAGATTTCGCTATACCCCGCGACCATATCCAGCCAATGTGGGACGGCTACTTACGCCAGCTTGCAAGGATGTTGAATGAAACAAGCAGTGGGGCAGATTACGTGACATATGGTTACATCATCCTTGGCGGCAGTATCCTGATTAGTCTGGCGATGATTGCATTTAAATTCCTCAAATAACCTTTTTTCACCAACAAACTTTATATATCTCAATCTCCTTTCTATTCATAAGGCAGGTGCTTATTATTTCAAAGTGCGGTGATACGTTCAAAAGAATGAACAGAGGTTCCAACCCGAAGCCTGCGTATGGTCCTGTAAAGGCAGAAGGTATGTCGGCAATGGCCGGTGGAATCAGGAAAGTAATCGGAAGACACGGGGTTCCAAACCCAAGGAGATGATCGGAATGCGGTATAACCCGTTTATCATGCAGTACAGAAAACAGCCAAACAAACGGCTGCGGTACTCCGTTGAGAACCCTACAAAAACTCTTGTTAACGGTATGGTTACACTCGGAAGCATCGCAGTCCTTGGGCACACTGTTGTTGGTGTTGCCAATGCGTTTCAGAAGGGATAAGCAATGAGAAGCTGGGCAGATCCGCCAATGAGCAAACCCACGCACGTTGCCCTTCACCAGACGCTCGGTATTGGTTTGAACCAGAGAATACCGGAACGCACCCTGAAGGCAATCATCATGACACCTATAGGGCATCCGGTTCAGATCGGGTATCGCGGCGTTGTTATCGTTGATACCAAACTGAAGTATCGCGCTAACTTCGCCCTGAATACCGGTCAGGCACAATCAGGAGGTTTTTAAAGTTATGACAGAAATAATCGAAGGCGATGAACGCCGATGGATGGAAGAGGAACTCGCCTATTATGAGAAAACCCACGGTGGATCATAATGGTGGAAACTCTCTCTAAGGAACAGCAGAAAGAATACGAAGAAGAGTTGGAGTATCAAGCAGCGAACGAACCCAACCCTGCTGACCAAGATGCTCAACAGCGGAAGCAAGCAGCAGTTCAATCCAAAAAGGAACTGAAGGAACTCGAAGAGTCCCAGTACGGCTCCGAACGCGAGGAGCAGGAAGGCGAAGTAGAACACTACCGCTCACAGCACCCGGAACGTGCTACCCGCGATGTCGTCTACGAAACAAAAGGCAAAGCCAAAGAAGTTGGCGGCGGCATCTTCTCTGCACTGAAAAAGAAAGTCACTGGTCCTTCACGCTGGGACAAAACCCGCGAGGAGAATATCCGGAAGCAGACTGGAGGCAAAGGACTTACCAGGGAAGACGTGCAGAAGATAATTTCTGCAAAGAAAGCCCCAATGTCTAAAGGCCAGTTCCATGCTCCAGGCAAACAGCACAGCACCGGGTTCATCGACCCGTTCCCGCATGGGGGCGGAGGCAAGGGTGGGGGGTTCCCTGCGGTAGATCCAATGGGAGGTATGGGTGGTTCCGGCAGGCACATGATGGATTTCACTATGGGGCCGCGCCCATCACCAACACCACGACCCACGCAGCGAGCGCCCCTTGCTCCTGTTCGCAGGGCTCCCAGGATGTTCCAAGACCCGTTCGCAGGACTCCCCAAAGGCCCGAAGAAGTCTTTCGATGTTCAGAAAGATGTTGGCAAGGGACTTGGTTTGGGAATGGGTAAGAAGTCTGCAAAGAAGCTCCGCAACGTTTCAGACTGGATGAACTTCTGAACCCCTTTTTCAGAAAGATTCATTATTTTGTACACGTATCTCTTTTCATGCCACTTAAAAAGGAAAAGGCCAATATCAGCGCAAATATCAGGGAACTTATGCATACTGGTCGCAGCCAGAAACAAAGCATTGCAATCGCTATGCGGGTTGCTGGTGTGAGGAAGAAAATATCATAATAGTTTTTCATCTTCTGGTTTTAGGTTATTTGGATTTTTTAGAAATCTTGATCTTTTGCTAGGTTGTTTTTGTAAACCTGCTTGTGATTTATCTTTGCAATTCATTGGTGTTTTTGGATTGTTGAACTCAAATAACAATTGTGAACGGATTTTGTCGCGTTTGTCTTCAAGTGTGAAGGTCATGATTCACCAGTTAATTTCTTTTTTGCAGCATAAAACGTTCTCGGTTTTATCCCAAGCACACGAATTGCCTGTGCATCTTTCAATCCCTTCTCTTCAACAAGCTTATGCACAGCATCGAAATCTACCGGCACACACGGTCTACCAATTGGCTTCCCCGATTTAGTACCTTTCTGTTTTGCGTTCTGCATTCCCCATCTGGTACGTTCCTTTATGTGTTCTCGTTCCTGTTGGGCTGAATCCAATGACATTAACACAGCAAATAATTGCATTGCCACCGTTGGGTACTGGTTAATCATTTTTTCACGTTCTGATAGCGATTGGATACGAATATTTAATTTTAGGAGAGATAAGACTTCAGAAAGACTTTCAATCATATCCCTACCAATCCTAGAATATTCTGATATTACCAATTCAGAAATATCTCCTTTTGAAATCCGCTCTTTCAATTTTTTAAAAGCGACACGATCTGATGGGGCAATTCCTCCACTAACCATATCAATATAGATATTATCAATATCTATACCACGTTCCTGCATTAGTTTAACTTGCGATGCTGGATCCTGTTTTTCTGGATTGGAAATCCTTACATAACCAAGTGTCTGCAAAAAGTCACCTTTATTGCAATAGTAGAACTGCAACAATTATAAAAGTTTCTGCACTGTATCAATCGTGCCTTTGTTGCACGTATAAAAATATAGATTCTATTTCTTCCCCTTCCTCTTCCCAAACACCCACGCACCTTTACGGCCCCTGCTGGTTTCAAACCCAAGTACTTCAACATAGCCACGCGAGCCTTTACGAATGCCCCCTGCCACGCCACCACCACCCAAAGCTGGGAACCCGAATAACTTGGGGATAGTCGTGGGTTCTAGTGGCTGTCTTGGGATCGTCGTTATCTCGGTTCGTGGCACTGTGTTTGTGATTAATTTGGGTATTGTGGTTATCTCGGTTTTTGGAGCGGTGACCGTTGTGGTTTTCGGGACTACAGTTATCTCGGTTTTTGGGATAGTTGTATACATGGTTCTTGGAACTGTAGTTATACCGGTAGTCGGGATAACTTCAAATTTAGTCACTCTTTCGCGTTCTGCAACACGCTGCCGCTCTTGGACTACTTCAGATTTTGGCAAGATATCCTGCACTAGTCTGCTTAACGGATCTACACGTTGCACCTGCACCTGTACTGTGCTAATGCCCACAGACGGAATTTGCATAACTTCCTGCACGGTAACCCGTTTGGGGCCGGGAGAAGTCATACCTGGTGGAAGCACAAGATACTGTGTCTCTTCCTCTACACGATATCGTTGTTTCTGAACTGGCGATGGGGCAGATGGATAAACCGGAAGTCCTCTAATATCCAGTTCAACACCACGCGCCTGCTCTTGTGCCGAGGTTCGTGCCGTTTCACGGGCCTCTACAATACTTACACCCCTGCCTGTCCTCACTTCTGCTGTTGCTCCGCTCGGTTTTGCTGCTGGTTTTTCAGTCTGGATGCCATATTTGTTTCTGACTGGTTTTTCGGGTTTAAAGATATTGAGTGTGGTTCGCTTTCTTGCACCAACTGGGACACGACCGGTCGGCACTGCTTTTTGCTGCGCTGCATATTGCTTACCCAGCTCGTACATCTTATTGATATCAGAAATCTCTTTCGATGGGCGGATAATCGCAGATTTTACATCACGAACTGTCGTTGTCGGGTGTTCCTGCATGTAAGCCTTCACCTTAATACTTATGGGTTCTTTTGGTCCATATGCAACTTTTTCTATCCCCTCGTACGGATAGTAACTTCGTGATATCTCTGGGGTTATCTTGGCTTCCGCTGCTTTTGGATATGCAACCTTCTCTATTCCTTCGTATGGATAGTAACTCCTTACTATTTCCGAAGCCGGCGTTTTCCCCACTCCAGCCGCCGTTTTTACCGTTTCTGGGAGTGCTTTAACACCCTCATAAATGATTTTCAGGCGTTCTGTAGGTTTCGCACCCAGTTCAACCGATCTTCCAACAGTAACTTCACCAGTCCTACCAGCAAAGATATCAGAGAATCCTCCCAGTGCTTCGCCAGCCCGTATCTTTGCAGCCGATATCTTCGGGGAATAGATATAGGTCGCTACGTCTTTGAAACTTACCTGTTCCGGGGATATAGGAACATACGCTGGGGCAGCGGGGGTAACTGCCGGAATCCGCCCGGGTTTTAGCTCAAATGGGTATATGCTTTTTGTTTCTGCTGCTCCGGGTACTTCTGCGCCCATCTTCTGCCAAAAACCTACGGATCTCCCAACAGATTTTCCGATGATAGTTGGCGCACCTTCCTCACCGGCAATTGTCTTTATTTCTCCAAGAAGGCGTGTACCAACACCCGCCTGTCTTGATGCAACATAATCTATGAATATTGCCGGCTCTCCGGTTGCTCCTTTTGTTGGGTGATATGATACGGCCCCAACAACTTCACCCGCCTTGGTAGTAGCAATAACACGGGGGACACCAACATCGGTAGCAGTTTCAAAGACGTATTGACTTTCTTTAACCGAGGGTAATTTCCCCTGCGGAGAAACACCTTCAGATACCCGAGTCAGTGATATCGGTTCCGAAACCTCTTTTGATTGTAAAAGCAGATTCCTTTCTCCTGCAATTTCTACCTGCGCCTGCCGATAACCAATCTGCGCTCCCCTTGCTGCTTCATACGCCTTTGTTGGGGCCGCATACCCAATCATACCCCCGATAGTCATCGGCCTGGCTTCTGTTGCAACGATACCTCCTAAACGCCCCGCTGCTGCCGGTGAAATGTCGGTTCCTTTTTGTGTTGCCCTTACCCCAATATCCAGAGCATATAACGCACCGAGCGCCTGCGGCCCTCTTTTCATCACTCCCGTTGCGAAAATATCTGCTGCACGGTATACCCCACCTTCTGAAATAATCTTTGGGGCTGCGGTAGCCCGTGCCGCACCCACACCAACCTCAACACCTTTAAAAACAGCACCCATACCTAAACCGATACCAAAAGAAGCAAGTGTCTGGAGTGGTTTAGTCTGTAACCCCATAACTTCTCCTTTAACGTATTCTGTCGCATACTCGGAAATTCCGGGTGTCATCATCGCCATACCCACAGGAGTTGCTCCGGGAACAATTGCAAGATATGGTGCCGTCGATTTTACCTGTTCTGTTGTTACAGGAGCCATTTTACTGAATCCAAGAATATCACTTGTTGTTTTCTCCGCACCTTCAAACCATGCGCCAACCTGGGAGAACACGTCGGTTTTAGGAGTTTCTGCTGGTTGTGAAACCGACACAAACGGAGCCGGCAACGCTGCCGCACCGCCAGTTTCAGTTATCGTTGGAGCGCCGGCAACCGTCTTCCCGCCAATCAACCTACCTCCGCTTGGCACGGTAATTGCAGAACCGGGTATAATGCCGCCTTTGTCCATGTACTGAATCACCGGCGACTCTTCAGAAATGCTCCACGGTATTTTCGCACCGGGTGCTTCGGCTTTCCCAAGAGCCACGGGGATCACAAGATTTGCAAGGTTGATATCGCCACCAGCACCGAAATACCGCGATACCTGTTCATTAGGAGCGAGCAGGTTTTCTGTGCTTAACGGGCGAACGAATCCGCCATATGCTTCGGCACCAAGACGTGAAAGCCCTTTGCCGGACGGCATTACATACGTCCCGACATCTCCCTTCTCAATAACATACGGAGTTTCCGCTTTCTCTATAGTGAACATCCCGGACTGCAATGCTGCACGACCCCCACCACCAGTTAACATAAACTGTGAGTGACCGAACGGCTGCTGGTATACCCCGAGTTCGCCAGTCTCTTTGCTTAAAAGAAGTTTGGATTCCGGCATCCTGATTTGCACAAATTCACCGAATGGCATATATGCGGTAGTTGTGCCTCCGGGAATTGCCGCAACCATCTTTGAGCCTGAAAGCATTCCTGAAGACAGGTCGCGGGTGGGGACTGTTGAAATACCGGATACTGCCATAATCGGACCTTGGTATCCTTCACCAATTGCCTTCCCTGCCAGAGCACCGGTTGTAACCCCGCCAGTCCTGCTGACTTCCCACGCAATACCTGCTGCACTTTCCGGGTTGTACGGGTTTGCCTCTGCTCCTACTCCATGAACTGCTGCATACTGTGCTGTTATCGCCTGCGCTGCTGCTGTCGGGTGCGCTGCATAATAGTCCTGCACCCGGCTCGCTACGTTCGCCGGCATCTGGGATAACGGGACGTTAGCGTATTTTGCATAATCTATTGGGGCGTTGAACGACGCATACTTTGCTGCTTCTGCTGCTGCATCCGCTTCTTGTGCTGCTGTATACTGTGCTCCTCCGCCCGCTGCATACTTAGGAAGTACCGGAAGTGTGTTGGATAGGTATGCAGCGTTGATAGCTGCTGCCTGGGCTGCACCGGCTGCCTCGCGTTGCTGTGCTGCGAGCGTTTCAGCCTGCGTTGACTGGGCGTATGGTGCTGTGCTGTCTACCATGATACCTCAATTTTGCAGAACCTAGTAGCATATACAGTACACGAAATGTTTGCAGAAACTTGCAGCATGTTAATCAGTGTAAGGAATGTTAGGATGGATAATAAAGATTTTGCATAAATATAAGTCTGTGTACAGAACGCGGGCGGGCGTACGCGGTACTAAAGTCCTAGAAACTCTAGGAAAACGGGGGGTATGGCCGGCTGGGGATGAGCTGATCCGGGGATCATGAAAAACCTGAAAAACAAAAAATTTAAAATTTTAAAAATTTGACCTTGAAATCTCTAGGAAACTCTAGGGGGGTATACCACAAAAACACCATCAGCCAAAACTGGATTGTTGAGACCAGTCTTAAAACACGAGTGACAAGAATTTACACAAATGTACACCAATGCACTTTTTCTATGAATTTCGTAGAGTGTTGTTCGCTATTGAACGTTTTTGTTCAATCAACTTATTTTTGTACTTCGTTGTACGGTTTTGTACGTTGATGATGGTTTTAAAGCAATACAAAAAATTTGGGTGATTTGAGAAAATATAGAAAGTATGGAAAGTTATATAAACAAATAAAATCCATATCAGATACAGTGCAAAGGTGCACGGAGCAAACAGAGATGCCAGAAACCTACGAAGTAAAAGTCGAGCAGATGGGAGGTGCACTCCCAAAAAACAACACGATGCAAGAGATTTACTTCAGTCCAGAACTCCCAGCAAACACCCTATGCCTTGGTTGCAAGGATGGGATACTCATTAACCGTGATGAGTACGAATGTGAATTAAACTGGATACGCAAGGGTAAGAAGATACTCCTGAACTTTGAATGGTATGGTGAGGAACGAAGATTCCTGAAACTTGTATCAATCGGAGTATAACTCCCCTTTCATCTAGTATCCGGCTCAGGACCGGCGCGGGGAATGCCCCTCATGGGCGCAATGGAGATGCATAGAAACATGGTAAACAGCATGAAAATACAAGCGTTAAATCGTGGGTATCTTATCTGTGATACCGACGACAACGCGATTGTTGAGATAGTCGAAACCCCCACCGGATATAAATTATATATCCACTCGGAATTAGTCGTTGTGGAACGACTCGCCTAAATTTTTGAGGTGAACAGATGAAAGATAATCTGATACTCCCCGTAAAAGTAACTGAAATTATAAATAACGCAGTATCGGAAATCACAAAAGAATTGACTGCATCAGATAAGTGTGAATATCACTTGGATGGAATGAAACAAACGTACATCTATGGAGGATTTGATATCACATTTCGTATCCGACATAATCGTTTTGGACTTGCTACAGAAATACCGGAAAGCACATCTGATTTTCTGATGAAATCGAAGGTGAAAAAATGAACCACCCCCTCCCCCCACTAACAATCCGCGACATCAGCACAGGGCGACAAGTGCCCGCGCGGGTTCTTGCGGCGGAATGTCAGAAGAGCACAATACGGATACCATTAAAGAAGGTGTGAAAAATGGAGTATACAAACATCGAACACGAAATTGGACTGGATGTGACATCAGAATACATCGAATGCGTACACGGTT
>Ga0316624_10000360_pt1 | contig 15032 bp, 18 predicted proteins | sample OWC_Aug_N3_C1_D5_FD_207657 | JGI IMG/M metagenome (GOLD analysis project Ga0316624, IMG submission 207657) | Wetland soil microbial communities from Old Woman Creek delta, Ohio, United States - OWC_Aug_N3_C1_D5_A | ecosystem: Environmental > Terrestrial > Soil > Wetlands | place: USA: Ohio... | reverse complement strand
GGGCCGGTGAAGCTCAGGTCAAAGGGCGCCGCGCGCGCCCGCACGTAGCCGTCGCGGCTCACCAGGCGCGCCAGCGCGAACTGCAGCGTGCGCAGCGCGCGCCGCGGCCAGGCGTGCTCGACCGGCACTGGCTCGGGCGGCGGCGGGCGTGGGGCGCTCATCGGGCGGGGGCTCCCAAGGGTGACTTCGGCGCGCATGTTACACCGTCCCTCGCGCTGCACCGCGCCGCTGGCGGCGCCGCGGCGGGGCTCTTAGACTCACGCGTCCGCACGGCTTGAGGGATGCACACATGCTGCAGGTACGGCGCAGTGCCGAGAGAGGCTTTTTCGATCACGGCTGGCTGAAGACCTATCACACCTTCTCCTTCGGGGATTACCAGGACCCGGCCTGGGTGGACTTCGGCCCCCTGCGCGTCATCAACGATGACCGCGTCGCCCCCGGCGAGGGCTTCGGCAAGCACGGCCACCGCGACATGGAGATCGTCACCTACATCCTCGCCGGACAGCTGCAGCACCGCGACTCGATGGGCAACGGCTCGCTGATCGAGGTGGGGGACGTGCAGCGCATGAGCGCCGGCACCGGCGTGACGCACAGCGAGTTCAACCCTTCCTCGAAGGAGGAGGTGCACCTGCTGCAGATCTGGATTCGTCCCGAGGCCGAGCGGCTCGCGCCCGGCTACGAGCAGAAGAACTTCGGCGCCGCCGAGAAGCGCGGGCGGCTGCGGCTCATCGCCTCGCGCGACGGCGCGGACGGCTCGGTCGTCATCCACCAGGACGCGCGCGTGTATGCGGGCCTCATCGACGGGGCCGAGCGCGCCGCCTTGAAGGTGGGCGCGGGCCGGCGCGCCTGGGTGCACGTGGCGCGCGGCGCGCTCGGTCTCGATGACACGCGCCTCGCGGCCGGCGACGGGGCGGGCACGGTGGGTCCGGCGCAACTCTCGCTGCACGACGGCGCGGACGCCGAGGTGCTCGTGTTCGACCTGCCCTGAAGGCGGGCCCCGCCTTTTAAGCGCGCAGGGCCGGCAGGTAGTGATCCACGAGCAGCGCGGCGAACAGCCACATGAGGTAGGTGACGGAGAACCTGAACACCCGCATCGGCAGTTCCGTGCGCGCGGTGATCTTGAGCGCGAGCGCGTAGTAGAGGAAGCCGCCGTTCAGGACGAGCGCGGCCAGGAGGTAGACCGGGCCGCTCATGTGGGTGAGGAAGGGCATGAGCGTCACCAGCACCAGCAGCACCGTGTACAGGAGCACCTGCTGGCGCGTGTAGGCGAGCCCGTGTGTCACCGGCAGCATCGGGATGCCGGCGCGCGCGTACTCGTCGCGGCGCGCGATGGCGAGCGCCCAGAAGTGCGGCGGCGTCCACACGAAGATGATGAGGAACAGGAGCAGCGCGTTCGGGTCGACGCTGTTCGTCACCGCCGCCCAGCCAAGCACCGGTGGCGCGGCCCCCGCGGCCCCGCCGATGACGATGTTCTGCGAGGTGGCCCGCTTGAGCCACACCGTGTAGATGACCGCATAGCCGATCAGGGACAGGAAGGTGAGCAGCGCGGTGAGCAGGTTCACCAGGAAGGCGAGGATCGCCATCGAGGTGACGCCGAGCACGGCGGCGAAGGTGAGCGCACCGCGCTCGGTCAGCGCGCCGGCGGGCAGCGGGCGCGCCCGGGTGCGCGCCATCTGCTCGTCGATGCGCCGGTCGAGCACGTGGTTGATGGTGGCGGCGCAGGCGGCGGCGAGCGCGATGCCGAGGTTGCCGAAGAGGAGCGCCGCGAGGGGCGGCAGCCCGGGGCTGGCGAGCAGCGTGCCCACCACGGCCGTAAAGCTGATGAGTGCGACGACCTTGGGCTTGGTCAGCTCCAGGTAGCGGCGCCAGACGGCGGCCGCGCCCGGTGCATAATGCGTTGTCGTCGCCACGGGTCGGGGAGGAGACCGGTCAGATTTCGGGATGCGCAGCCTAGCAGATCACCGGCGCGGCCGGACCGCAGCGTGGGGCCCGGCCCTGCGCTGCGCCACACATCCGGCAGCCACGCGCGCGCCGGATCCCTTTTCGACACTGAGCACGAAATCCCTGCGGGAGCGCACCCCATGAGCTTTCCTGATGACATCTTCACCGAGCAGGATGCCGATCCGGATACGCTCGGCCAGCTAGGTCCGCTGCGCCGCCTGGCGGGCATCTGGGAGAGCCCGGTCGCCGGCGTCGACATCAACCCGAAGGCGCAGGGACCCGAGCGGCGCGACTACAGCGAGCGCATCGAGCTGCAGCCCATCGATGCCCAGTCCAACGGCCCGCAGCTCCTCTACGGGCTGCGCTACCACACGCACATCCGCGCCGCCGACGAGGACTCGACCTTCCACGACCAGACCGGCTACTGGCTGTGGGAGCCGGCGACGGGACTCATCATGCAGACGCTGTCGATCCCGCGCGGCCAGGTGGCGATCGCCGCCGGTCACGCCAGCGCGGACGCCACCGAGCTCGTGCTCACGGCGCGGCGCGGCGCGACGAGCTACGGCATCTGCTCCACGGACTTCCTGGAGTACGCGTTTCGCACCGACTCGTACCGCATCGAGGTGGTCTTCAACCCCGACGGCAGCTGGAGCTACGTGCTCGACACCGTGCTGCTCGTGCGCGGGCGCGCGGAGCCCTTCCTGCACCGCGACCGCAACACGCTCTACAAGGTCGCTGAGCCCACGCCCAATCCACTGTTCCTGCTCCGCAGCGGCGGCCGCGCGCCGCGGTGAGCCGCGCGCCGGCCTAGCGCGGGCGCAGCGCGCGCAGCAGCGCGAGCGTGGCAAGCAGCAGCAGCGCCGCCCCCGCGGTGTGCGCGGTCGCGAGCCACAGCGGGAAGCCCTTGAGCACCATCGAGACGCCGAGGGTGAGCTGCAGCGCGAGCGCGGCGAGCAGGAACCCGGCGCGCGGCCGCGCCGCCGACAGGCCCCGCCGCCGCAGCACGAACAGCGCGGCAAGCGTAAGGGCGGTGGCGGCCACGAGGGCGGCCAGCCGGTGCGTGAGGTGAATGGCGACGCGCGCCGGGTTGCCGAGCACCCCGCCCTCGTAGTTGATGCGCCCGTGCCAGGGCACGAACGCGTGCGCGAAGTCCGCGTGCGGCCACAGCGCGCCCTGGCAGGTGGGGAAATCCGGGCAGGCGATGGCGGCGTAGTTGCTGCTGGTCCAGCCGCCGAGCGCGAGCTGCACACTCAGGGCGGCGAGCCCGAGGAGGGTGAGCCGGTGGGCGCTCGCGAACGGGCCCGCGCCGCCGCCGCTGATGCTGCGCCCGGGGCCGCCGATCGCGCTCGCGCCCCAGGAGCTCATCGGCAGGGACAGCGTCAGCCACCAAAGCAGCGCGAGCGTCGTCAGGCCGAACAGCAGGTGCAGCGTGACGATGAGCGGATTTAACTGCCAGGTCACGGTGAGCATGCCGAGCAGCGCCTGCACGATGAGCGTGGCGAGCAGCGCCAGCGCAAACGGCACGCTCACCAGGCGCGCACGGCGCGCGCTCAAGGCGAGCGCGGCGAGCGCGACGATGATCAGGCCGAGCGTCCCCACCGCGTAGCGGTGGATCATCTCGCGCCACGCCTTGCCGACCTCCAGCGGCCGCCCCGCGTACTGTGCCTGGGCGCTTACGCTGTGCGCCGCGCCGCTCGGCGTCAGCTGCCCGTAGCAGCCCGGCCAGTCAGGGCAGCCCAGGCCCGCGGCCGTCAGGCGCACGTAGGCCCCCAGCACGACGACGATGAAGCACAGGATGAAGCCGGCGATGGCGAGGCGGCGCATCCAGCGGGCGACGGGCATGGCCTTGAGGTGCTCCCCTTCCTCCGAACTTCAGCCGATGTGCGAGAGGCGCAGCAGCTTCTGCAGGTCCTCGAGCAGGCCGCGGGAATTCTGCCGGGCATCGTAGCGCATCATGAGGTTGCCGAGCGGGTCCACGACGAAGAGCGCGTGCTCGCGCTCCTCGGGCGCAAACTCGCGCAGCAGCGGCGCGGCGCCCGCGCCGGTGGCGTCGAGGACGCGCACGCCGGCGTAGTCGCGCGCGAGCGCCTCGCGCGCGCAGCACTCCTGCGTCACCAGGAACACCTGCGCCACGCGGCTCATGTCGGTGTTCAGGGCGAGCCTTGCTGCGCGCATCACGAACAGGGCCTGGCGGCAGTCGTCCGCACACGCGCCGCTGCCGAGGTACACGAGCGACCACTGCCCGTGCGGCAGTGCCGCACCGGGCGCGGCGGGGTCAGGCGCCGGCAGCACCTGCGGCAGCCTGACCTGCGGCAGCGGCCGCGCCGGGCTGATGAGCACGCCGTGGTTCACCGTGCGCACCGGGCGCCAGTCGCTGCCGTAATAGGTGCAGAAGGCGAGCGCGAGCGGCACGAGGAACAGGCCCGCGAGAACGCCAAGCGTGCGCAGGTTGCGCAGCCGCAGCTGTGCCTCGGGGGAGCTCACGGGCGTGCCCTGCCTCGGGAGTGGCGCACCGTCATGACGCCCCAGGCGAGCACGGCTAGGGCGGCGAAGCTCCACCACTGGATCGCGTAGGAGTAGTGCCGCAGCGGCGACATGCCCGGGGGGCGCCAGTCGCGCACGTACCCGTCCGGGGCCTGCGGGTCAAGCAGCAGCAGGCGCGGCTCCAGAGCGCTGCCGAGCGCCGCGGCGAGCTCATCCATGGACGGAAACGCCGTGACCTTCGGCCACGCCCCGGCCGGGGCGGCGTGGCCGAGCGAGAGTCCCGCGCTCGGCAGCGTGTCGACGCGGCCGGTGAGCGTCACCGCAGGACCTGCGGCGAGGCTGACCTCGGGCAGGTGCGCGCGCGAGCCGGTGAAGGGGACCCAGCCGCGGTCGACCAGGACCACGCCCCCGCCCGGGCGCGCGAGCGGGGTCAGCACCTCGTAGCCGGCGCGCTCCTGGTAGGAGCGGTTGTCGAGCAGGAACTGGTGTGCGCCGTCGAGCGTGCCGGTGAGGCTCACGCGCTGGTAGAGGGGTACCGAGGCGAGCGCGGCGGATCCCAGGGGGATCACCTGCGCGGCGCCCTGCGCGAAGCGCTGCCACTGCCCCTCGCGGTCCGCGCCCTTGTGCCACTGCCAGAACCCGGCCCGCACGCAGGCGAGGCAGGCGGCGAGCGCCAGGAGCGCAAAGCCCAGGCGCGTGAGCGTGCTGCGCCTCAGGCCCGGCATGCTGAATTGCCCGGTGGCGTCCGCGCGCTACACTGCCGGCTATGCAATCGATCATCTGGCTCCTGGTGTTCCTGTGCCTGGCGGGGATCCTGGTGAGCTTGGGCTCGGGCCTCTTTCACCTCTCGCGCGGCCGTGACGAGGAGGACTCGCGCAAGCTGGCGCGCGCGCTGACGGTGCGCATCAGCCTCTCGCTCGCGCTGTTCGTGCTCTTGCTCGTGGCGTGGCACTTCGGGCTGATCGCCCCGCACCCCTTCGGCGCGGGCGGCCCGGCGCCGCACCCCTAGGGGCAGCGCCGGCGCGCGCGCGGGTCCGGGCTCCCCTAGAGCCAGTAGACGAAGATGAACAGGCCGAGCCACACCACGTCGACGAAGTGCCAGTACCAGGCCACCGCCTCGAACGCGAAATGGCGCTTGGGCGTGAAGTGCCCGCGCAGGACCCGCAGCCAGATGACCAGCAGCATGATGGCGCCGATGGTCACGTGCAGGCCGTGGAAGCCGGTCAGCATGAAGAACGTCGAGCCGTAGATGCCGGTCGAGAGGCGCAGGCCTAAGTCCCTGTAGGCCTCGCCGTACTCGTGCGCCTGCAAGCCGACGAAGGTGAAGCCCAGGAGGAACGTGAGCGCGAGGAACAGCGCGAGCTTGCCGCGCTGGTTGGCGCGCAGCGCGTGGTGCGCGATCGTGACGGTAAGTCCGCTGGTCAGCAGGATCGCCGTGTTCAGCAGCGGAATCCCGATCGCCGGGATGGTGCTGAAGATGCCGGTGTCGCCGCGGCCGCCGACGTGCGCCGGTCCGTTGGTGGGCCAGCTGTTCTCGAAGTGCGGCCAGAGGATGTAGTTGGTGAAGACCTTGACGCCCTCGCCGCCGAGCCACGGCACCGACAGCACGCGCGCATAGAACAGCGCGCCGAAGAAGGCGCCAAAGAACATGACCTCGGAGAAGATGAACCACATCATCCCCATGCGGAAGCTGCGGTCGACCTGCAGGTTGAAAATGCCCGCCTGGTTCTCGTCGATGACGACGCGGAACCAGCCGAAGAACATGAGGGCCATCAGGATCGCGCCCGGGATGAACACCAGCCCCGGGCCCCAGTCGTTCAGGTAGGAGACTGCTCCCAGCATGGTGGTGAACAGCGCCACGGAGGCGACGATCGGCCACATGCTGTCGTGCGGGATGTAGTACTTGCTGCCGTCGGTGGTGGGTGCGTTCGCCATGACTTTCAGACTTTCTTCGGATGAACCTTGAAGGGGGAATCGTCCTTACCGTGCGCTCACGCGCGAGGACTCGTCGTAGAAGGTGTAGGCCAGCGTGATCATGTCGATGTGCTGCGGCAGCGCCGGGTCGATGATGAAGCGCACCGACAGGTCGCGCCCCTCGTTGAGCCGGAAGCTCTGGGGCGCGAAGCAGAAGCACTCGGTTTTGTGGAAGTACGCGGCCACCTCGGACGGGGCGATGTTGGGCACGGCCTGCGCCACGCTGTCGTGGCCGGTGAGGTTGTGCGCGAAGAACTGCGCGGTGTACAGCTGCCCCGGGTGCACCTGCAGCGTGCGTTTCACCGGGCGGAACTCCCAGGAGCCCGCGCTCGCGACGTCCGCGAGGAACTCGACCGTCACGGTGCGCTCAAGCTGCGGGTGCTCGATGGCCGCCACCTTCTGCAGCAGCTTGCTCTGGTCGCCGTAGCCGGTGACCGAGCACAGCACGTTGTAGAGCGGCACCAGCGCGAAGCCGAACCCGAAGCTGCCCGCCGCGATGGCGAGCAGCTTCAAGGTCATGCTGCGGTTGGCGCGGCGCGTGTCGCTCATTGGGCCGCGCGCACCAGGCTGAGCACGATGAAGCCTAGGTAGAACGCGCCCGCGACGAGCGCCCACAGGATGGCGCTGTTGCGCACGCGCCGGCGGCGCGCCTGACTCTCAGCGCTCAGGAGGGCCGCCGCCATCAGTGCGAGGCGCCCTTGGCGATCAGGGCGTCCGAGGGCGCCTCGGTCCAGGAGTGGTACGGCGCCGGCGAGGGCAGTTCCCACTCCAGGCCATGCGCGCCTTCCCAGGCCCGGGCGGGGGCCGGCGCGCCCGAGCGCACGCACTTCCAGATGATGTAGGGGAACAGCAGCTGCGCGAGGCCAAAGCCGAAGCCGCCGATCGAGGACACCATGTTCCAGTCGGTGAACTGCACGGCGTAGTCGGGGATGCGGCGCGGCATGCCGGCGAGTCCGAGGAAGTGCTGCGGGAAGAACAGCACGTTCACGAAGACGGCCGACAGCCAGAAGTGCCAGGTGGCGAGCCGCTGGTCGTAGAGCTTGCCGGTCCACTTCGGCAGCCAGTAATAGACCCCGGCCATGATGCCGAAGATCGCCCCGGGCACCAGCACGTAGTGAAAGTGCGCCACGACGAAGTAGGTGTCCTGGTACTGGTAGTCGGCCGGCACGATGCCGAGCATCAGGCCGGAGAAGCCGCCGATCGTGAACAGGAACAGGAACGCGAGCGCGAACAGCATCGGCGGCTCGAACGACAGCGAGCCCTTCCACATGGTCGCGGTCCAGTTGAACACCTTCACCCCCGTCGGCACCGCGATCAGCATGGTGGAGAGCATGAAGAACAGCTGCGCGGCGAGCGGCATGCCCACCGTGAACATGTGGTGCGCCCAGACGATGAAGGACAGGAAGGCGATGGAGGCCACCGCGTACACCATCGCCTCGTAGCCAAACAGGGGCTTCCTCGAGAAGGTCGGGATGATCTCGGACACGATGCCGAAGGCCGGCAGGATCATGATGTAGACCTCCGGGTGCCCGAAGAACCAGAAGATGTGCTGGAACATCACCGGATCCCCGCCGCCGGCGGCGGTGAAGAAGGTCGTGCCGAAGAAGTGATCCGTCAAGAGCATGGTGACGGCGCCGGCGAGCACCGGCATCACCGCGATCAGCAAGTACGCCGTGATCAGCCACGTCCATACGAACAGCGGCATCCGCAGCAGCGCCATCCCGGGCGCGCGCAGGTTCATGATCGTCACGACCACGTTGATGGCGCCCAGGATCGAGGAGGCGCCCATCATGTGCACGGCAAAGATCAGCATCGGAAAGGAGGCGCCGTTCTGCAGCACGAGCGGCGGGTACATGGTCCAGCCGCCGGCCGGTGCGCCGCCGGGCACGAACAGCGAGGACAAGAGCAGCGTGAAGGCGAAGGGCAGGATCCAGAAGCTGAAGTTGTTCAGGCGCGGCAGCGCCATGTCCGGTGCCCCCACCTGCATCGGGATCATCCAGTTGGCGAGCCCCGTCCAGGCGGGCATCACCGCGCCGAAGATCATGACCAGCGCGTGCATCGTGGTCATGGAGTTAAAGAGCTGCGGATCCACGAACTGCATGCCGGGCTTGAACAGCTCCAGCCGGATGATCATCGCCATCGCACCGCCGACGAAGAACATCGTGCAGGCGAAGATCAGGTACATCGTGCCGATGTCCTTGTGGTTGGTCGCGAAGACCCAGCGACGCCAGCCGTGCGGCTTGTGGTCGTGATCCTCGTGCGTGGCGTCGTGTGCGTGCGCGTCGGCCATGGTGCTTCTCTAGTGGGACTTAAGGTGTCAGGGGGCAGTGGTGGCGGTGGTGGTGGCGGCACCCGGGGGCGGTGCGGCGGGCGCGGCAGCCTGCTTCTGCGCCGCCTGCGCCTTCAGCCACGCGGCGAAGTCGGCCTTCGAGCGCACGTCCACGACGATCGGCATGAAGCCGTGGTCGCGGCCGCACAGCTCCGCGCACTGCCCGCGGTAGAGGCCCGGCTTGTCGGTGTCCACCTTGAACCAGGCCTCGTTGACGAAGCCCGGGATCGCATCCTTCTTCACGCCGAAGGCAGGCACCCACCAGGAGTGGATGACGTCGGCGCCGGTGACCAGCAGGCGCACCTTGGTATCCACCGGCACCACCAGGGGGTGATCGACGTTGAGGAGGTAGTGCTCGACCGTGTTGGGGTCGATGCCGGAGGCGAGCGCGCGCGCGTGGTCGCTGGCGCGGTCCAGGTGCGAGAAGTAGCTCACCCCGTCGTCGAGGTAGTCGTAGTTCCAGCCCCACTGGAAGCCGGTCACCTTGATGGTGAGCTCGGTCTTGGTGGTGTCCTCGATCTCCACCAGCGTCTTGGCCGCCGGCACCGCCATGACGACGAGGATCGCCACCGGCACCACCGTCCAGATGAACTCGACCTTGCTGTTGTGCAACAGGGTGACGTCCGGGATCGCCCCCTTGGACTTACGGAACTTCACCAGCGACCAGATCATGACGCCGAACACCACGACCGCGATCACGACGCAGATCCAGAAGATCTCCATGTGCAGGTCGTAGATCTTGCGGCTGATCTGCGTGACCCCCGGGGTCATGTTCAGCTGCCCCCAGCCGGATTCGGCGTGCGCGGCGAGGGCGCCGAGGGCGGCCGCGAGGGCGAGGGCGTAGGAGGCGGGTCTTGGTCGAATCATCATGAACCTGTGCCTTACAGCGCGCGTGCGGACTGGGGCCGCCCTTGGCGCTCCTTCAAATAAACGCATACCCAGTGCACCCCCGCGGCCGATGAGCTCACGACCAGGAGGGCGACTCGTTGGTGCGCCCGATCAGGCGCTGCAGCCGCAGCGCCAGTCCGCGCCGCTCTTCTTCCGTGAGGAAGCTGCCCAGCTCACATTGACGGCCGTGCGACTCGATCACGAGCCGGCTCGGGTGCAAGCGTGCTGCGGGGCGGCGCAGTTTAACCCGCGCCCAGTGCCGCGGGAACACAACCTTCTCCCGGGCGCCCCGGCGGCGGGATTCGACCCGTACCGCGTCCGCCGTGACGGTGATGTGCTGCTGGTGGTGGCGCCGCTCGAGCGAGGCATGCAGTGCCCAGGCGAGGCCGAGGAGCTCCAGCCCCGCAAAGGGCAGCACCGGCCAGAACCCGCGCAGCGCGAGCAGGCTCGCGATCGCCACGGGAGCCACACAGGCGCTGAGGAAGAACCCCTGCGCGCCGCGCACGCTGAGCGCACAGTTCGGGCGGATCTCGATGTGCAGGGCTTCCGGGTGGGCCATCGGGGCGATGGTAGCGTGCGAGGACTTTTATTCAAGGCGCCTCAGGCGCTTAAGCTCCCGCTGCGCGAGCCGTGCCGCCCCCTGGGTGAGGGTGAGCGCAGCATCGGCGCCGCCGAGGTGCGGAATGACCGCGAGCGGCGGCTCCCCGAGCCAGCGCGTGAGCGCGGCCAGGTTCTCCGGGGAGCGTGCCAGCCGCGGGTCGACGCCGCTTGCGATCCAGCCGGCGAAGCGCACGCCGCGGGCCTCGATGGCCAGGCGCGTCAGCTGCGCGTGGCTCAGGCACCCGAGCCGCAGCCCCACCACCAGCAGGGCCGGCACCGACAGCGCCCAGGCCAGATCCGCCATGGTCTGGGAGTCCGAGACCGGCGCGAACCAGCCCCCCGCCCCCTCCACCACGACCCAGTCCGCCTGGGCCGCCAGGGCATCGTAGTCATGCCGGATCCTGAGGGTATCAACCTCGATCCCTGCCTCTTTTGCGGCGATATGCGGCGAAACGGCTGGTTCGAAGCAATACGGGTTCACCTGGGCGTAGGCGAGCGGCACATTCGAACTCTCGGCCAGGGCGAGGGCATCGGCATTGCGCAGGCCCTCGGGCGTGGGCTCGGCGCCGGAGGCCACCGGCTTCATGACCGCGACCTTCTGCCCGAGGGCGACGAGGCCGCGCACCAGGGCGCAGGCGACCACGGTCTTGCCGACGCCGGTGTCGGTGCCGGTGACGAAGATGCCGCGCGCACTCATCGGGCGCTGCGCCCGATGGCGCCGGGTGCGATGTGCACCTCGCCGCCGCGCGCGGCCGTCGCCGCGCGCCCGGCCGCGCCCCAGCAGGCCCCGTACACCACCTCGAAGGTGGCCGGGAGGACGGCGCCCTGGCGCGCGCGCTCGTAGGCCTGTTGCATGCGCTTCAGGTGCGCGCGCCCGAGCAGCGTGCGCGGGCGGCCCGCCGTCACGTTGTGCGCGCCGATCGCCTTCAAATCCCGCATCAGGCCGAGCACGTCCGCGTAGGCGAGTTCGTGGCGGTCGACGTCCAGGACCGGCTCGGTGAGTCCGGCCCGCACGAGCGCGCCGCCGACGTCGTGCACGTCGCGGAAGCGGTTCACGTGGCTGTAGTCATCCGCCGCCGCCCAGGCGGCGCGCAGCTCCTGCAGCGTCGCCGGCCCGAAGGTGCTGAAGGCGAAGAAGCCGGAGGGCTTGAGCACGCGGCGCACCTCCGTGAGCGCCGCGTCCAGCGGCTCGCACCACTGCAGCATCAGGCTGGAGAACACCAGGTCCACGCTGCCGGCGGCGAGCGGCAGCTGCTGCGCATCCGCGCACACGCGCTCGAAGCGCCGCCACAGCCGCTGGTGGCGGCGCGCCTCGTGCAGCATCCGCCCCGAGAGGTCGAGCGCGATGACCCGCGCGTGCGGGTAGCGGCGCTTGAGTTCTGCGCTGGCACGCCCGGTGCCCGCGCCGAGGTCCAGCACCACCGCGGGCGCGAAGCCAAAGGCGCCGAGGCGCGACAGCAGCTCCTGCGCCACGCTCGCCTGCAGCCGCGCGGCGGACTCGTAGCCTGCGCTCGCGCGGTCGAAGGCGGCGCGCACGCCGCGCCGGTCGAGCTGCCAGGGCCGCGGCTCAGGCACGCAGGAAGCCGCTCAGCACTTCCGCGAAGCGCTTCGGGTGGGAGAGGAAGGGCGCGTGCGCCGCACCGGGGAACTCCACGTAGCGCGCATCCGCCAGCGCGGCCAGCGCCCGCGAGGCGGCGGGGCGCACAATGCGGTCGTGCGTGCCGGCGAGCACCAGTGCCGGCATGCGTACCATCGAGAGCGCCGGGCGCAGGTCCGCGCTGCGCAGCCGCTCGAGTCCGTGCGACAGCGCCTCCGGCCGCGCGGCGCCGTGCTTGAGCGCGCGCCGCAGGGCGCCGAGCACGCGCGCGGCCGTGCGCGGGGAGTTGCCGCGCACCTGCAGCTTCAGGAACTCATCGATCGCGCGCGCGTCCTTAGCGCGCAGCCGCTCGGCGAGCCGCGCGAGCAGCGCCGGCGCGGTGCCGAAGGGCCACCCGGGGGCGGCGAGGAAGCGCGGTGTCGTGCTCACCAGCGCCAGGCGCTCGATGCCGGCGGGCATCGCCGCCGCCAGGTCCAGCGCAAACTGGCCGCCGAGCGACCAGCCGAGGAGGGCGTAGCGCTCGGTCAGGGGCGCGAGCGTCTCGTGCACGCGCCACGCCTGCGCGGCCGGCGTGCTCGCCTTCTCGTCCCAGTCGCTGTGGCCGTGGCCGGGCAGGTCGATGGCGATGACGCGCCAGCGCCGCGACAGCTCCCCGGCGAGCTCGTCCCAGACCCGCAGGTTCAGGCTCCAGCCGTGCAGCAGCACCAGGTCGCGGCCGCGGCCCTGGATCTCGTAGTGCAGCGCGCTCATGTCGGCGCCACGCGCGCGCAGGCCCGCGCGAGGGCCTGGACGAGCGCCTCCACCTGCTGCTCGGTATGCGCGGCGGAGAGCGTCACGCGCAGCCGTGCGCGGCCGGCCGGCACGGTCGGCGCTCGGATCGCGATCACGCACAGGCCCGCGGCCGAAAGCTCCCGCTGCACGGCGAGCGCGGCGGCGGCGCTGCCGAGGGGCACCGGCTGGATCGCAGTGGCGGAGGCCATGAGGGGCACGCCGGCCGCGCGCGCCAGCTCCCGAAAGCGTCCGATGTGCGCCTGCAGCCGCTCGCGCCGCCAGGCCTCCGTGCGCGCGAGGCGCAGCGCCGCGCGGCTCGCGGCGGCGACCGGCTGCGGCAGTGCCGTCGTGTAGATGTAGGGGCGCGCCTTCTGGATGAGGTACTCGATCAGCTCGTGGCCGCCGGCGACGAAGGCCCCGAAGGAGCCGAAGGCCTTGCCGAGCGTGCCGACGAGGACCGGAACCTCCGCGGCGGAAAGCCCGTAGTGCTCGAGCGTGCCGCCGCCGTGCGCGCCGATGACCCCGAGACCATGCGCGTCGTCGACGACGAGCCACGCCTCGTGCGCCTGCGCGGCGCGCACCAGCTGCGGCAGCGGGGCGAGATCCCCGTCCATGCTGAACACCCCGTCGGTGCCGATGAGCGCCGTCGCTCCCGGCTCGGCCGCGGCGAGGCGCTGCGCCGCCGGCGCATCCGCGTGCGCGTAGCGGCGCAGCTGCGCGCCCGAGAGGCGCGCGCCGTCGATGAGCGAGGCGTGGCTCAGGCGATCGAGCAGCACGCGCTGCCCGCGCACCGCGAGCGCGCCCATGACGGCGAGGTTCGCCATGTAGCCGGTCGAGAACAAGAGCGCACGCTCGCGCTGCGTGAAGGCGGCCAGCTCCGCCTCGAGCGCCTCGTGCTCGGCGCCGTGACCGGTGATCAGGTGCGAGGCGCCGCTGCCGGCGCCCGTGCGCGGGGCGCACTCGGCCATGGCGCGCGCGAGCGCCGGGTGGCGGGCAAGGCCCAGGTAGTCGTTGCTGCTGAAGTCAACGAGCGCACGCCCCTCGGCGGTCACGAGCAGGCGCTCCCCGGGGGCGCCGAAGCCGGCGACGGTGAGGCGCTCGCGGCGCAGCTGCGCCTCGTGCAGCTGCGCCAGCGCCGCCCCGAGCGCCGGGGCGCCGCGCCGGATCGCGTGTGGGGCCACGGCGCGCTCTTACGGGACGGCGACCGCCGCGGCTTCCGGCGCGCGCAGGCCGGGAGCCGCGCCCGCCGGGGCCTCGGGGCTGAGTCCCAGCCGCGCGAACAGCTGCCGGTCGCGCGCGACGTCCGGGTTGCCGGTCGTCAGGAGCTTCTCGCCGTAGAAGATGGAGTTGGCGCCGGCGAGGAAGCACAGCGCCTGCAGCTCATCGCTCATCCCCTCGCGCCCGGCCGACAGGCGCACGTGCGCGCGCGGCATGAGCACGCGCGCGACCGCGATGGTGCGCACGAAGTCGAACGGGTCAACCGCGGGGACTTCCGCGAGCGGGGTGCCCGGCACGCGTACCAGCTGGTTGATCGGCACGCTCTCGGGGTGCTCGGGAAGGTTCGCGAGCGTGCGCAGCAGCTCGGCGCGCTCGCGCTGCGGTTCCCCAAGTCCCACGATGCCGCCGCAGCACACCTTGAGTCCGGCCGCGCGCACCGCGTGCAGGGTATCCAGGCGATCCTGGTAGGTGCGCGTGGTGATGATCTGCGCGTAGAACTGCGCCGAGGTGTCGAGGTTGTGGTTGTAGTAGTCCAGGCCCGCCGCCTTGAGCTCGCGCGCCTGCCCAGGCTCGAGCATCCCTAAGGTGGCGCAGGTCTCCAGGCCCAGCGCGCGCACCGCGCGCACCATGTCCGTGATCGCCTTGAGCTCGCGCGCCTTGGGCGAGCGGTAGGCCGCGCCCATGCAAAAGCGCGTGGCTCCGGCATCCTTGGCGCGCCGCGCCGCCGCGCGCACCGCCTCCAGCGGCATGAGGGCCTCGGCCTCGACGCCGGTGTCGAAGCGCACGCTCTGCGGGCAGTAGGCGCAGTCCTCGGGGCAGGCACCGGTCTTGATCGACAGGAGCGTGCTCATCTGCACCGTGTTGGGTTCGTGGTGCGCGCGGTGCGTCAGCTGCGCGCGCAGGATCAGGTCCATGAAGGGCAGCGCGTAGAGCGCCTCTACCTCGGCCGCGGACCAGTCGTGCCGCAGCACCTGCCTCGTCGCCTCGCTCATCGTGCGCATCCTTTCTTTATGCGGCCCTTTGCGGTGCCGGCGACGATGCCCGAGCGCGGCCTTTCATGTCAACGTTGTGGGCCCCGGAAAGTCGACAATTGCCGTAAGGTTCAGCCCCGGCCTCCCAGCAGGTGCACGAGGAGGGCGGCAGCGACGCCCAGGGCCCCCAGTGAGGCGATGAGCACCGCGGCGGCGGCGCAGTCCTTGACCGTGCGGATCGCGGCACTCTCGGCGGGAT
>Ga0316624_10000359_pt1 | contig 15037 bp, 14 predicted proteins | sample OWC_Aug_N3_C1_D5_FD_207657 | JGI IMG/M metagenome (GOLD analysis project Ga0316624, IMG submission 207657) | Wetland soil microbial communities from Old Woman Creek delta, Ohio, United States - OWC_Aug_N3_C1_D5_A | ecosystem: Environmental > Terrestrial > Soil > Wetlands | place: USA: Ohio... | reverse complement strand
CAGTTGCCTCTGGTCGTCTGGCTGCCCGATGCGATGGCGGGCCCTACGCCCGTATCCGCCTTGATCCATGCGGCTACCATGGTAACGGCCGGGGCTTATCTGCTCATGCGACTGTTTCCGGTCATCGCACTATCACCGGCCACCATGGTGACGGTTGCAACGGTCGGTGCACTGACTGGTCTTTTCTCCGCCCTGGCGGCTCTCGGACAAAAGGATATCAAGCGCATTTTGGCCTATTCGACCATCAGTCAAGTGAGCTATATGTTCCTTGCAGTGGGCGCGGGTGATGTCGCCGGCGGCATGTACCATCTGCTCTCCCATGCCTTTTTCAAGGCCCTGCTCTTCCTCGGAGCCGGTTGTGTGATCCAGGCTCTCCACGAAGAACACGATATCTTTAGGATGGGAAGCATGAGGAAGCGACTCCCTGTCGTCTTCTGGCTCTTTTTGGCGGGATCCGTATCCTTGGCGGCCATTCCTCCCTTTGGAGGGTTCTTCAGTAAAGACCGCATTCTGCTCTCGACCTTCGGTCACCCCGAACCCGTCTACAAACTTCTGGCCCTCATTGCTGAAATGGGCGCCTTGATCACAGTGCTCTATACGTTCAGGATGTTCTTTGTCGCTTTCCTGAAGAGGCCCTCCGCCCATGAGGATTTTAGGAATAAAGACCTGAAGACGCCAAAGTTCATGGCCTGGATCAATCTTCCGCTGGCTATTCTCGCGATTTTCGCTGCCGTGATCAGCCTCCCGGAGGCTTTTGGCGGATCCGCCTGGCTGGTCCGTTATCTGGCCTCCATCCCCGGAGGGAGTCCTGCTTATCCGGTTTCGGAAAGCCTGGAGAGGTCGATGGAGATCGGAAGTGGTCTCTTGAACATTGCCGTACTGATATTGGCGTATCTTCTTTACCGGCCGGAAGCCAGGTGGCTGGGGGTGCCCACTCCGGTGATGATGAGGCCGAGCCTCCGCGAGCTTCTCTTCTCTGGTTTCTATCTGGATCGGCTCTATCAGATCGCCCTTGTCAAGCCTTACCAGGCGATGGCAAAAACTCTATGGTTGAATGTCGACGAGGGAGGAATAGACGATCGATTCGACGGCACGGGGACGGCCTTCCGCTTTTTCTCCCTTGGGCTTCAGCTCTGGACGACAGGGAGGCTCTCAACCTATCTCAGAATGCTGCTCTTGGGGCTCACGGTGATGCTCTGCATGCTGGCTTTGGGCTGGTACTATGGAAAATAGAATGGGGACGGATTTCCGATGATCATAAGATTTTAGTCGCAGGTTGTAAGTCTGACCCGATTACGACCGACGACTCAAGGACTCATGCTGGGCTTTTATATGGCTTCTTTCCCCTGGCTTACCGTCATCATTTTTCTGCCTCTTCTGGGCAGTCTTCTGGCACTCTGTTTGGCGAGGCGATCGAACCTCTGCCGTTGGACAAGCCTCGGCGCAGCGGTGCTCAACCTCCTCCTGGTTGTATGCCTTTTCACCCTCGGACTCAAGGTGAGGTCCTGGCCGACTGGAAACTGGCTGCTCGTAGAAGACCTTCCATGGATTGAGAGTCTTGGCATTCGTTACAGCCTCGGACTGGACGGCATCAGCCTAATGCTCATCCTGCTCACCACCTTCCTCACTGTTCTCTGCGTCCTCGTATCCTGGAAAGAAGTTCAAACGAAAGTAGGAGCCTTCCATTTCTTTCTACTTTTCATGGAAGCCTCGATCCTGGGTATTTTTTTGGCGACGGACCTCTTTCTCTTCTACCTTTTCTGGGAGGTCCAGATCCTACCCATGTTTTTCCTGATCGGCGTCTGGGGCCATGAAGAGCGGGTCTATGCCACCGTTAAATTTATCTTATTTACCCTTGCCGGCAGCCTTTTCATGCTGATCGCACTGATCGGTCTCTTTCTGATTCACGGGGCCCAGACGGGACAGTATACCTTTTCTCTCTACCTGTTAAATCAGACGCCCCTGGGACGCTCTACAGAGATCTGGCTCTTTGCCGCTTTCCTCCTGGCCTTTGCGATCAAGATCCCTATCTTCCCGTTGCACACCTGGCTGCCCGACGCTCATACCCAAGCCCCAACCGCAGGAAGCGTCATCCTGGCCGGACTGCTCTTAAAAACCGGCGCTTACGCCCTCCTGCGTTTCGGATTCCCCCTTTTCCCGGCAGCCTCCAGATTATCCGTGCCTCTCTTATTGATCCTGGGCCTGATCGGATTGTTTTACGCAGCATGGATTGCCCTTGCGCAAAAAGACCTGAAGCGCCTGGTCGCCTACTCCAGTATCGGTCACATGGGAATAGTCGTCATCGGAATCGCCGTCTGGAATGCCATCACGCTCTCGGGGGCGACTCTCCAGATGATCAATCACGGCTTGACCACCTCGGCTCTCTTCATCTTGGTCGGGATGCTGGATGAGCGCGTCCATTCCAGGCAACTTGCAGACCTAGGCGGTCTTTGGAATAAGATGCCTGTTCTTAGCGGGTTCTTTCTCTTCTTCGGGATGGCGTCACTCGGACTGCCGGGCCTTAACAATTTCGTGGGTGAGTTTCTGGTTCTGGTCGGTACCGTTAAAAAAATACCTTTCGTTGCCTATCTGGGCTTCGCAGGGCTTGTCTTGACCGTCATCTATGTCCTGAGAATGGTGCAAAAGACCGTCTTTGAAGAAACCCGGAGCGTTCAGCTTAAGGGGCAGGTTTTTGCAGACATCACCGTTCGGGAAGCGTTGATCCTCGTGCCTTTGGCCGTTGCGGTCCTAGGCATCGGATTCCATCCCCAGCCGGTATTAGACCTCTTCCAGGAACCCGTACAAGGTCTACTGGGGTTTCTAAAATGAATTGGAATAGAATGGACACTGGATCATTTAAGAATTCGGGTTGAAGACTTGTTTAGGGCTTCAATATTCTGATTTCGGATTTTATCGCGCCATGGGGATCTGGCCCCTGCGATGTCGAACGAGTCACTGGCAATCTTCAGAGGATTCTCATGCAACCTGTTTGGATTGACCTTCTTCCTCAGTTGCTCCTTGCCGGAGGGGGATTCCTGATTTTTTGCCTGGGCGGATTCTGGAAGAAAAGACCCCAAGGCCTGCTCTTTGGAGTCGCCCTGGCCGTTGCAATGGCCTCCGGAGCAGCCGCCCTCCTTCTTGAAGCACGTGAGCCGCGGTTCTTAAACATGCTTGAAACGGGGGGGTACGGTCGATTCTTCACCCTTCTCTTAAGTCTGATTATCACCCTTAGCCTGCTTTTCTCCTATCAATACATGAAGAATCGAGAGATGGGCGGAGACGAGTTTTACGGACTTCTGCTTCTCTCCGGGCTTGGAATGACCCTGGTTGCCGGGGCCCTCCACTGGTTGATCCTTTTCTTAGGCCTGGAGACCCTCTCCCTTGCCCTCTATATTCTTATTGCGATCCGCAAGCGGCAGCCCGCTTCGAACGAAGCCGGCCTAAAATACTTCATCATGGGCGCGGTAGCAAGTTCCTTCTTGACCTTTGGTATTGCCATGGTTTATGCCGTGACCGGAAAAATGGATATCTTTCAGAGCCTCTCTCCCGGCGTTCAGACGGTCAGCACGCCGGTGATGCTGCTCGCCCTGAGCCTCATCTTGATCGGCATCGGATTTAAGGTCTCGATGGTGCCATTCCATCTATGGACCCCTGATGTCTACCAGGGAGCCCCTTCACCCGTCACCGCATTCCTTGCAGCGGGCTCAAAAGTAGCCCTCTTCGCCGCCCTCCTGCGCATCGTCTACTATTTTTCAGGAAATCCCTTGTGGAACGATTACGGCGTCGTCCTTTGGATCCTGGCCTTACTCACGATGACCGTCGGCAACATCACTGCCCTGGCGCAGCTGCGGGTAAAAAGGCTTCTGGCCTATTCCTCCATCGCTCAGATGGGCTACCTCCTGATGACGCTTCTTGCCGTCCAGAAGGGCGGCGTTCCGGCCATCATGTTCTACTTGGCTGTCTATGCCCTGATGGACCTCGGGGCCTTTGGCACCCTGGCAACCCTCTCCTCCGAGAAAGAAGATCTGGATGTCCTGGAAGACTTCAAGGGCCTGGCCTATACCCACCCATGGAGGTCATCCGTCCTGACCCTCTGCCTTATCTCTCTGGCCGGACTGCCTCCCACAGCAGGATTCATGGGAAAATTCGTCCTCTTCCGGTCGGTTCTTCAAGCCCATTTCGTGATCCTCGCTTGCATCGGAATGGTAACCGTCATCCTCTCTATCTACTTTTATTTCAAGATCATCGTCGCACTCTTTATGCATCCAATGGGGGTAAGACCCGCCATTCCGGATCTGGACCTTTCTGCCCGCATTGCGGGCGCGGCGGTTCTCGTGCTCATTTTATGGCTGGGACTGATACCCTCCTCCGTTCTGGATGAGATCGGACGGGCATTCTCGACTCTGACCCCATCGCCCTAGCCTGCAGGAATGCGAATGCCTGCATTACAGTGCGGGGATCAAAACAGGGATTGCAAAGACCGGGGAAAGGGTATAAAATCTTCTTGAATTGTACAAGGCTTGGACCCCGAAGAAAGTACGATAAGATTTCCATGAACTTCAGAAAGGAGGCTCATATGGGGAGAAAGACGTTTTCAAAGTGGGTTGGGTTGTTTCTTATTCTTCTCCTTCTCGTTCCCATCTCTGGCTTTGCAGCGAAGAAGGAGAAATCGTTGGTGGGTGAAGAAACCCTCTATTTTTCACTTCCATCCTCCCAGGATCGGCTGATCAGCTATCTCAATGAGTACTATGGCAAGTACAACTTAATTATGACCTTCTTTCCGGCTGCCTTCACACCCGTCTGAACGGGCGAGATGGAGGGTCATCAGAGGAACCTCGACCTCTATGACCGCTTCAACGCCCGGGTCGTGGGCGTCAGTGTCGATGATGTCACAACATTGAAATATTGGGCAAAGAGCCTTGACGTAACCTTTCCGATTCTCTCGAATGTGACAGGCTTTTTGGGGCCTAATTTCGGTGTGAACCCCTCCCCTGAAATAAAAGGTTATCCGGTCTTCAGCAGGAGGACCGTCATTATCGATAAGAAAGGAATCATACGTTATGTCAGAGATGGTTCGCCTGATTTCAAGGATATTCTCCTCTTTCTAAAGAAAATGGAGAAGGAAGGAGGGAAGCCATGAAAAAGAACTGGTTTTTGATTCTGATGGTCGGACTGGCCCTGGGCTTATGGCTCTCCGGTTGTGCGACCACGGAAACTACCAAAAAACCGTACAGGATGAGTCCACAGGGGACGGTGATTTGGGATGACGAGTTTGAGTTTAAACCGCCTCCGTATGAATGGAAGGTGATTCAGGTCGAGGTGGGAGGTGAATTCGGCTTCGGTTTCATGAGAGTCGATCGGGGGCCCTTTCCTTCTCAATCGATGTTTGTTTACGACGAAGAACCCTTCGGTTGTTCCACCCAATTTGAGAATCGAGAGACGGAGTTTTTCAAACGTTACCTGTGGGCCACGGCCATGAGCATGGATATGCGGATCTTAGAAAGGCAAAAGGTTCAGGTGGTAGGAGGAGAGGGGCTAGCCGTGGTGGCTGAGGGGAAGGATCCGGTTAAGAAGGAGAAAGTCAAGTCGAAAGTGGTATTTGCAAAAAGGGGCAATCGGGTGGTCGCCTTCTATATCACCCAATGGCGACCCCTTGACGGGACGTATGACCCTTCGGCCTTTGAGGTCTTCGACAAATTTTGGGGATCCTTTAAATTTCTGAAAAAATCGTTTTATCAAACCCTTTTGGAAGACCCTTGAACGCGCGATCGGGTGGCGAAGGGGAAACTCTTTGGGGGTTCGCTGTTCGTGTAGCCGACTCTCTTAGATAAAAGGGACATAAGATGAAGGTAACGGTTCACCAGTCAAACTTAGAAGTGGTGCAAGGGGATATTACCCAGCAAGAGACCATGGCCATCGGAAACGCAGCCAACTCTGCGTTAGCCGGAGGCGGAGGAGTTGACGGAGCTATCCACGGAGCCGGGGGGCCCTCCATCATGTTCGAGCTCAAGGCCCGATATCAAGGCTGTCCCACAGGATCGGCCGTGATCACGGCGGGCGGGAACCTGAAGGCAAAGTATGTGATTCACGCGGTAGGGCCGAGATATTCTGGAAGGCCGCAAGACGCGGGGCTTCTTGCAAGTGCTTATCAAAAGAGTCTGGAGCTATGTACCCGGAATAAAATATCTTCGGTCGCCTTTCCTTCCATCAGCACGGGGATTTACGGGTACCCCGTGGAGGAGGCTTCTCGAATCGCCTTAAAGACCGCCATCGACTATTTGAAGAATCATCCTGAAATCCAACTCGTCCGGTTCGTTCTATTCGATTCTAAAACCTACGGGGTCTATGAAAAAGCCTTAGGGGAATTGACCCAGACGATGTGAACCCTTCGACTCCCCGGCCTAAAGGCCGGGGCTTCGCTCAGGGTTCACCCTGAGCGGCGCCATTCGACAAAGCCTTTCGATGAGCTCAAGACTCTAAGTGTATCGAAGAGCTCATGGCCCTGAGTCCATCGAAAGGGCTTTTGTACCCCGCTTTACATGGCGGAGCGACTCGACTGAGCTCGTCGAAGTCTTCGCGCCGCCGGACGGGTGAAGAAATCGGAATTTGAGGAAGAAGAGACCGCAGTCAAAGAGATGGGTTGCCTTGGAGAAACCTTAGTCGAAACCGAGCAGGAGGGCCCCTGGTGAGCTTGGAAGGAGATTTCGAATGATCGACTCGCATACGCATGTCTTCCCCGACAAGATTGCCCCCAAAGTCGTTGAACAATTCCGGGCTGCGATAGGAAATGCAATTGCGCTTACAGGTGATTTCACCCTCAAAGATATAAAGGCCTACATGGAAAGGTGCGGAATCGAGGCAGTGGTAACTTTCTGCATAGCCGAAAGGCCCGAGGTCGTGGTTTCGGCGAATGATTTTCTCGCTGGGATCAACAATAACCGGACCATCTTCGCCTTTGGTACCATTCTTCCGACGATGGACAATCCGGTAGCAGAGGTGCGGAGGATTAAGGAGAAAGGACTCAAGGGAATCAAGTTCCATTCCCTTTTCCAGCCCATCCGGGCTAAAGATGAGGACCTCATCCCCATTTATGATGCCATGGCGAAAACCGGCATGATTGCCTATTTCCACGTGGGAAAAGACCCAGTGCACCCTTCCCTCCCCCCCGGGACCGGGCCTGAGGATATCGCCTATCTCCGAGAGCGCTTTCCTGCCCTCAAGATCGTAGCCGCCCATTTCGGCGGTCTCTTCATGCTGGATGAGGCTCGGAAATGGATCATCGGCAAAAGTATCTATATTGACACCTGCTGGGGGCCGAATATTCAGAGCCTGGGAGCGGAGGGCGTGGTCGATCTCATTCGCCGGCACGGCCCGGAAAAAGTCCTTTTTGCCACCGATTACCCTTCCACCACGGATCCCGCCCCCCAGATCAGCTGGTTCAAGGAACTTCCTTTGGGAGAAAAGGAAAAGAAGTTGATCTTCGGGGAAAACGCCCGTCGGCTCCTCGGACTGTCTGAATGATGTCCTGCACCGATCTCTTCACAGATTCCGGCCCGTGAGAGAAACACCGGTGAAATTGAGCCACGATCATGTAACGGCTGTCATGAAAGCCGTCAAGGGGAAAAGCGTTAAAATCGGCAAAACCATCTGCTTGGCAGAAGCAACGGCTACGGATCGAAATGGCAAATGGTTCGCCCATGGCACTTCGAAGATGATGGTGACCAGGGGCCTTCAGAAGATCAAGGATGCAATTAATTTTACAGGGGCTGGCGAGCTTCCTCCGAAGTTCGTTTAGAGGTCGGTGATGATTCTACCGTTCATTCTCTTCTTTCACTTCCTTCAATCTTAGCTGCAATTGTTCTTCTCTCATTTTCGTCAAGGCACTGTAGCAAGCATCACACAGACCATGGGTGCACGATTTATCCCATAGGGGCTCCTTAACCCCAAAACATTTCTTACATTCGACACAGATGCGGATCATGTCGAACCTCCTTTCCAATTCTTGATATTCTTTTAGCAAATATCAGGCCATTTATCCTAAAACCTCCTAACTCCTTGTCATCTCTTATATTTTGTGATATAAATCAAGACAATTATCCAATGGTGGGCTGCCTTAAATTGTCACAGAACCACGTAAATTTTCTTTCTAAGCCAGCCGCTGTGGAGGAGGCCGGAATAGCTTGGATTTGGAATATACCAGACCTCTTCTTGACAATTCCTTCCCCGTCCATCTATTTTTATGAGATCGGCCGTCCGAGCAACATCGGCACCGGGACCCCGCATGGGCATCGGGGGTTATGGCGCCCCGTGGGAGTTCGTGAGTCATATGATTAGGATCGGAACGAGTGGTTTCTCTTTTTCGGACTGGAAGGGACCCGTTTATCCGGCGGACATTCGTGAAAGAGAGATGTTGTCCTATTATGAAAAGGAGCTGGCCTTTAACGCCCTGGAGGTCAATTTTACTTATTACTCCCTGCCGTCCCAGAAGAGCTTTGCCGCCATGTCTCAGAAGACCTCCCAGGGATTTGAATTCGTCGTAAAGGCATTCAAAGGGATGACCCATGAGATTCGAGATAAAGATACCCAGAGGATGTTGGACAACCGAGAAACCTTTGTAAAGTTTAAGGGTAGCCTGGCTCCCTTGATCCAGGATGGCAAACTGGCCTGTGTCCTGGCGCAGTTTCCCTACGGCTTTTTCCCGGGACGTGAAAGCCTCGATTATCTTCAAAGGTTCAAAGAGGAGATGACAGACATTCCTCTGGTCTTCGAATTTCGGAATCGGACATGGCTGGGCGAGAAGACCTTTCAGTTTTTGGAGAGGAATGAAATTGGGTTTTGCGTCGTCGATGAGCCCCGACTGGTGAAACTGATGCCCTACCTCCCCAAGACGACTTCTCAGATTGGCTATTTCCGGTTCCATGGTCGGAATCCGCATTGGTTCAATACCCCGATTTCTGTCAGGTACAACTACCTGTATAGCGAGGAAGAATTGAAGGAGTTTGTCCCCGACATCAAGAATATTTCTCAAAAAACGGCCAGGACCTTTGTTTTTTTCAACAACTGCTACTCCGGCTATGCGGCTAAGAATGCCGCCCAGATGGCCAAGCTGCTGCAAACGGGGGATGGGAACTGATGGATGGATTCCCCGGTCCGCAAGGGGGAGGAGAGGAATGGCGATGGAGATCGATTTTGAAAAAGGGAACGGACTGATCCCGGTGATCATCCAGGATGTGATGACCGAAGAGGTCTTGATGCTGGGCTACATGAATCGGGAGTCATGGGAAGAGACCTTGAAGACCAAGAGGGCGACCTTCTGGTCGAGGTCAAGAAAAGAGCTTTGGGTGAAGGGAGAGACCTCAGGACATTTTCAGGAGGTAAGAGAGATCTATCTCGATTGTGACGGAGATACGCTCCTCCTCAAAGTCGATCAGGTAGGAAAGGCCGCCTGCCATACGGGATTTCGGAGCTGCTTCCATCATCGGCGGGATGATCGGGGCTGGACGGTTACGGGAGAGCGGATCTTTGATCCAAAGGAGGTGTATAAAAAGTGAATATGTTGAAGGTTGGAATTCCGAAAGGGAGTCTGGAAAATGCGACTATCGAGCTGTTCAAGAAGTCGGGCTGGAAGATCACCATCAGCTCCCGGAATTATTTCCCCTCCGTGGATGACGATGAGATCCGCTGTACCTTGGTCAGGGCCCAGGAGATGTCCCGGTTTGTGGAGATGGGGACCCTGGACGTAGGGCTGACCGGCAAGGACTGGATTTTGGAGAATGAATCAGAGGTCGTCGTGGTCCAGAATCTGATCTACTCCAAGACGAGTATGTCGCCCGCGCGGTGGGTCTTGGTGGTGACGGAAGACTCTCCCATCCGTCAATTGAAAGATCTAGAGGGGAAAAAGATCTTCACGGAACTGGTCAATTTTACCAAGCAATACTTCGCCCAGCGGAAGGTCAACGTCGATGTGGAGTTTTCCTGGGGGGCAACCGAGGGAAAAGTGATCGAGGGGTTGGCCGATGCCATTGTGGAAGTGACCGAGACCGGAAGTACGTTGCGGGCCAACGGCCTCCGGATTGTCGAAGAGCTCATGCAGACCAATACCCAACTGATTGCCAATCGGAAGGCCTATGAAGATCCCTGGAAGAGGGAGAAGATCGAGCAGATCTCCCTCCTTCTCCAAGGGGCCCTCCGAGCCGAAGGGATGGTAGGGCTGAAGATGAACGTCTCGGCGAATGACCTTAAAGGCGTGATCGAGATCCTCCCGAGCATTACCGCACCCACCATCTCCAACCTCTTCCAGACGGATTGGTTTTCTGTGGAAACGATCATTTCCGAAAAGGTCGTTCGTGAACTCATTCCAAAACTTCAGAAAAGAGGGGCCGTGGGAATCATCGAATATCCGCTCAACAAAGTCATCTAGCGTCGTGTCTCGTAATTAGGTTCCATAAGTTGCCAGGAGAGGTCGAGCAACTCGCTGCGCCAGCGCTTGCGCGGCGAGGGGTATCTCCATTGTTCTACCATGCGGTCGTATTGGATAGGTAGGGTCAATACCCATGTGCTCGATCATACAGCGGAATGGCTAGCCATCGGAAGTGTCCCATCAGCGACAAAAGGTTGCCGCTGCAAATCAATTCCGATACCCCCGCCCGATCTCCTGTGGTTTCTTTATTCAGTATATTTCTGAGACGTCACACGAGTCCACGGGTGAGAAGAATCTCATCCTTGCCCGAACTTCAGGCTTGGCCTTTCTGGAGCAGTCCCACCACTTCCATATGATAGGTTTGCGGGAACATATCGAAGAGTGCAAGCCTTTGGAGGCGATATCCTCCTTCACTGAAAGGGCGGAGATCCCTTGCAAAGGTGGCGGGCTCGCAGGAGGCATAGACGATTCTCTTGGGTTTCAAAGCGACGATCCGATCCGTAATCTCTTTGCAGCCTGCCCTGGGAGGATCCAAGACGACGAGATCCGGTTCGGCGATGGGTCGATGTTTCAACAGATCCTCCACCCTCCCATGACGAAAGCGGCAATTCCTGATGCGGTTCTGTTGGGCGTTGAAACGGCCATCTTCGACGGCTGTCCCGTTCTCCTCAATTCCGACGACCTCTCCCGCCTGGGTCGCCAAGGGCAGTGTAAAGTTTCCGATGCCGGCATAGAGGTCGAGAACTCTCTCGCCTCCCTTCATCTCTGAGAATTCGAGAACGGTCTCAACCAATCTTTCATTCAGCCTCAGGTTGACCTGGAGGAAGCTTCGGGGAGAGGCTCGAAGCGTGAGCCTTCCCTTTTCCTGCCCGCCTGCGACGGGGAAAGCGAAGTTCAGTGAGGCGTCTCCGACACGCATGTCCCCGTTTCTAGTCACGACGGCACAGCCCTTCAGGACCGAAGAACCCTGAAGGAGCTTTCTGAAAGAGTCTTTCCGCCCGCGGCGGGGTGATCGGGGATGGAGGATGAAGATCCCTTTGCCTTCCTCCGGAGAGACGTTGATCTCTATCTCCTTCATTCGGACGAAGGATAACCATTCCTTGGAAAAGGACAGGATCAGCTGATTGATCAAGGAATGGGAGATCGGGCAACGATCGATGCCGATGATATGGCGCGACCTTTCTCGATAGTAGCCGATCGCCTTCCCTTCAACTTTCAATTGGATTCTGACCCGATAGGCATAAGGGTCGGGGGAAGGCACAACCGTCACGGGAGGGATTTCCTTCACACCCCCCAATCTTCGGAGGATCTCTTCCAGGATATCTTTCTTGAGCCTCCCATGGACCGAGTAGTCGATATGCTGCCACTGACAGCCCCCGCAGGCGCCGAAATAAGGGCATGGCGGGTCTGTTCTCCAAGGAGAGGGAAAGATGAGCCTGCTCAATCTTCCGAAAGAGTAACCCTTTTTCTCTTCGATGATCTCAACCCACGCCTTGTCTCCTGTGACGGTATGAGGGATGAAGAGAACCTTCCCGCCGGTCCTCGCCACTCCATATCCTCTAAAAGCCATTGAATCGATCTCGACCTGAACAGGGCTCATCATCGTCTTAGGATAGCACTTGATGGGACAAGATTCAAAAGGATCCGGAGTCCGTCCACTGATCCTATGTCCGAATCTACAGAAAAAGAGTTGAATTAATTGACTTCTCGCCCTTTTTTTGTTAGCTTTTTTTTACCTGAAAGTGACGGGCTGAGAAGGGTCTGGTTTCAGATCGGGCTCTTTCATCCCATCGGAAGAAACGGGTAGAAACGATGGCCAGAAGCGATCATCCATTCGTAGGAAAGAGAACCTACCAGGAGTCGCTGGACTACCTTTACGGCCTCGAAAAATTCGGGATGATCTTCGGCCTGACGCAGGTTGAGAGGATCCTGGAGGCGATGGGCAATCCGCAGAAAGAGGTCCAGGCCATCCACATCGGAGGGACAAACGGGAAAGGTTCGACGGCCGCGATGATGGCCTCGATCCTCCAGAAAGAGGGCTATCGGGTGGGACTGTACACGTCTCCCCACCTCCACCAATTTACCGAGCGGATCAGGGTGAACGGCAAGCAGATTGAGAAGGGAGAGGTGGCGAAATTGACGGGATGGATGAGGGAACGGATCGAGGAGGCTCGGGTCCCCGCCCCGTTCACCTTTTTCGATTTTACCACCGCCATGGCCCTTCAATATTTCAAGCAGGCCATGGTGGATTTGGCTATTCTTGAGGTCGGCCTGGGGGGAAGGCTTGATTCGACCAATGTGATCGATCCGCTGCTCTCCGTCATCACCAGCATCTCCAAAGACCATGAGGAACAGTTGGGAAGAAGTCTTCTGAAGATAGCGGGCGAGAAGGCAGGCATCATCAAGAAAGGTTGCCCCGTCGTTACTTCCGCGACTCAGCCCCATGTGCTCCGGCTCTTTTCCAAAATCTGCCGAGAGAAGGGTTCTCCTCTCTTTCGGGTGGGCAAGGAGCTTCGGTTTATCCCGATAGGGCAAAGGAATTTCCATTACGAAGGGCTTCACCGAAAGCTGTGGGACCTGCGCCTCAACCTCATGGGACCTCATCAGATCATCAATGCGACGACGGCGCTTGGGGCAATGGAGGTGTTGGAACAACTCGGCTTTCCCGTATCGATCAGTGCGATGGTGGAAGGCCTGAGGGAGGTGGAATGGCCGGGGAGGCTGGAGAGGGTCTCTGTCTCTCCCCCGATCATCCTTGATGGAGCTCATAACCCGGGCGGAGCCCTTGCCTTGAAGAAATCCCTGGAGAGCGAATTCGGCTATCATCGTCTGATTCTCCTCATCGGCGTGATGAAGGATAAGGACATCAGGTCTATTCTCCATCTCCTGGCCCCCTTAGCCAATCATCTCATTCTCACAAAGCCCCATCATGACCGGGCGGCTTCTCCTTCCGCGCTCAGGGAGGCATTGGGTCAGAACGGTAAAAAGGCCGAGATCGTAGAAGATCTCAAAGAGGCCATCCAGAGAGGGATCTCCATCACCGGAGAAGAAGATCTCCTCTGCATCACCGGTTCCCTCTATACGGTGGGAGAGGCCAGAGACCATCTTCGCCTCCGGGAGCGAACATGAACCGTCCCCGGCACCTTCTCGGTTCCCTGTTGGTATGGCTGCTCATCTCCTCCCTCCTTGCCGTTTCCGCGAAGGCCGCCGACGTAAAGAAGACGAAGCAGGCAAAGATGCCCGAAGTGAAAGTGAGCAAGGGGGAAGGGCCTGTCGAGATCGAGGCGGACCATCTGGTCTACGAGCAGGCCGAGCAGACCTACCAGGCTCACGGCCATGTGGAGGTCGTCAGAGGTGATCTCTCTCTCAAGGCAGATCATGCTCAGCTCAACTCGGCGACCAAAGAGCTGATGGCCTGGGGAAACGTCGTGCTGAGAGAGGGCGAAGATGTGGTCGAGTGCGAGCGTCTCAACGTCAACCTGGATAGCCGAACGGGGAAAATCTACCAGGGGAAACTCTTTTTGAAAGAGCAGAACTTTCATCTCACCGGAAGGGAGATGGAGAAGTTAGGAGAGAATCGTTATCGAATTCGAGAGGGCTCCATAACCACCTGTGATGACAAGCGCCCACCCTGGAAATTCGTAGTGAAGGAACTCGACGTGACCTACAACGGCCAGGGGATCGCGAAGGGACCCGTCTTTTATTTGGAGGATATTCCGGCTTTCTACTTTCCCATCGCCGTCTTTCCCGTAAATCGGGAAAGGCAAAGCGGCTTCCTTCTCCCGGAACTGGGCTATTCCAGCCGGTTCGGCTTTGAGTTTAAGGAGGCCTTCTACTGGGCCATCGCCAAAGACATGGATGCGACCCTCTTCTTAAGCAGATATGGAGATAGAGGGTTTAAAGAGGGAGTGGAGTACCGTTACGCCTTCGCCAAAGACACCAAAGGGCAGGCAAATTTCTATTTCATCGATGACCTCGTGTTCGATAAGAACCGGTACGCCTTCTTTGTTCAGCACGAGCAGAAGCTCCCCGGGGATTTTTACCTGAAGGCGGATATCAATCATGTGAGCGACAGATTTTACCCTCGCGATTTTGACGAAGATCTTCCGGAAAAGACGAAGATTGACGCCACCAGCCTTAAACAGCTGAGGTCGGTTCTCTTCGGAGGAAAAAACTGGGATCAATTCAGCTTTTTGGCAGAAGGGTTCTTTTTCAACGATCTAACGAAGCAGAGCAACGATAAAACGGTCCAGAAAATTCCACAGATCAGTTTCTATGCGCATCCCCAGACCCTTGGGGGGACTCCCTTTTTCTACGACCTCACTTCCTCCTATGCCAACTTCTGGCGCGAGACAGGCGTTCAAGCCCATCGCGGCGATTTCTTCCCCAGGCTTTCCTATCCGACGAGGCTTTTTGATGTGTTGAAGTTTGAATCGAATATCGGGCTGAGGGAAACCCTCTACCAGATCCATGATGATCCGACCCGTCAATTACAGGGATGGAGGTCGCGGGAGACCCTCGAGGCGGGGATGGGGCTTTCCGCGGAGTTTTATCGGGTCTATGAGGCAAGCTGGTTCCCATGGCTGTCTCAATTCTTTAAAGTCTCCAGATGGATGC
>Ga0316624_10000358_pt1 | contig 15066 bp, 12 predicted proteins | sample OWC_Aug_N3_C1_D5_FD_207657 | JGI IMG/M metagenome (GOLD analysis project Ga0316624, IMG submission 207657) | Wetland soil microbial communities from Old Woman Creek delta, Ohio, United States - OWC_Aug_N3_C1_D5_A | ecosystem: Environmental > Terrestrial > Soil > Wetlands | place: USA: Ohio... | reverse complement strand
AGTGTACCCCTGGCTTATGGTGGTGGGATCTTTGTGCAAATCCCCGCAGCCACTCGAAGCATCAGCGGACATTACCTGGGTGATGACATAGCCCAGGTGCCGCAGGAGGTGGAGCATCTGATGAGTGCTTCACCCAGCACATCTGCCGCGCAAGCTGTGACGACAGAATATGTCAATCTCCTGGCTGAGTTTAAGCAAAGCGAAGCGTTAATCAGGGCATTCGTCGTTTCTGAGCTGCAGGCCAGGCAGTTCAATCCCCTATACCTTGAAGTGGCCAATGCGAACCTTCCCCAATTAATCATCTCTGCTTTAGTACTTGGAGATATTAGTTTCTTGGCGAGTCCAATTGCCTGGTTGAATGGCTTGCTGGATAACTTCGGGCTAACCACATTGGAAGTCATCCAGTATTATTCAACCTACAGTCAGGCCATTGAGCGTTATCTGGGTAAGGATGGTGTAATCATCCAGGCATGGCTGGAAAATCGCAGCCTACAGACTGACTAATTGGATACATCACGGATGTTTTTATTCATATATCGTATTGAAAGTGAGAGAATAATATGAAAGATCTAATTCGACAAATAAGTGTGGTTGTAACCATCCTGGCGACCATTGTGGTCAATGGTCTTGCCAATGCATTACCCATCAATGGGCAAAATACTGGTGCGATATCCGATCGCTTCCAGGTGTATTTTGTCCCAGCAGGGTACGTTTTTTCCATTTGGGGGCTGATTTACCTGGGCCTGGTGGCCTTCGCCATCTACCAGGCCTTGCCTGCCCAGCGGTACAATCCCCGCTTGCAAGCTGTGGGATGGTGGGTAGCTTTGGGAGGCCTGGCGAATATTGCCTGGATCTTTCTATGGCACTACGAGCAGTTTCCGTTCACCCTGATGGCGATGCTGGTCTTGTTAGCTACGCTGATCATCACCTACCTTGGCCTCGGAACCGGGAGGAAAGCAGTTTCAAGAGCAGAGACCTGGTTGGCTCGCATTCCATTCAGCATCTACCTGGGTTGGATCACCGTGGCGACTGTGGCAAATGTCACCGATGTGCTCGACTACCTGAAATGGAATGGCTTCGGGATTGCCCCGGAGATATGGATGGGGATCGTATTGCTGGCCGTGCTGGTGATCGCAGCCCTGATGAATTTCAGCCGGCGAGATATCGCCTATGCGGCGGTGATCTTATGGGCCCTGGCGGGGATATCCATCAAACATGCTGACGTCACTGCTGTGGTCATACCAACCTGGATCACCTTTGGTTTGGTGCTGCTGACCCTGGTGATGGCATTATTCATGCGGAAACACCCAGGCCAGGCCAACCCTGCTTAAGTATCCTGGGTGGGGGCATGAGACATTCGATTGGCTCCGAGGATAACTTGATGCATGGCGAAGGTGAGCGACAAAAACCTCCTGGCATTCTTGCCAGGAGGTTTCTTCATATCTTCTTCGTTATCGTGAAGATCTAAGTCAGTTTGTTCTCCATGGTGTTTTTAGCTCATAGGAAGAGGGCCGTGTGCCACTCTTATATTCAATGCGGGGCAACTCTTTGCCAGTTGAATGGCTACATCCAAAGCCAGTGCTTTGATGATTGTATAGCCTGTGACCATTGAATCGCAGGGCTATCGGTTGCTCTTCCGTCCCCGTTGATATATTTCACCATGGGCGTGAATGGATTTTCCTGATTAATAACCTCCTTGCCTCATTGCATCGACCTATCCATCCACTCAACGTTTCCTTTTTTCCCGGGTTTTCCTTCCATGCATAGCTGCAAATATTATTCCTCATCTATATGCACATAGCTATTTCTCAGCTGCGAGGTTCTCTTAATCAGAGAACAAACCTTTGCCTGTCCATCTTAATAGTACAAACAGGACATGATCAATGATTATCATAAGTCGCTATCCTGAGATTAACATGATATGGCGATAAAAATACGATATATATAATCGATCCGGAAATATTGTTACATGATTTTTGTAGTTTATAGAGGGTTAAGGCAATGGGATTATTGATGCTTGATTATATTAAATAATAATAATAGAATAAGCTAAACAATATTATACAAATTGTGTCCAATCCGTCGTGATTAATTTCACATGATATTGACGTTTGTAATTGATGCATTTGAAAAAACTGTATTGACTTACACATCTGCCTGACTAAATTTGCCTAATTCAATCGCAGATATCACTGATTGTAACTTGAATATCCGAGCATATCAGGTGAAGAGGTTTAGGCTCCGCTGATGAGCGTATCGGTCATATGTGGGCACTCTACGTTCCACACCGTTATGGGCTTGAGAACGTAGCCCCATCACGAAACAAGCTGCTTGAGAAGCAGCAGAAGAGGGAGATAACATGGTTCAATCCAGTGAGAATAACCTTATGAAGGGTCGTGTTTGCGTAATCACCGGTGCAACGTCTGGAATAGGCAAAGCCACGGCATTGGGCCTGGCAAAGATAGGAGCGACCATCGTGATCGTGGGGCGCGATCAAAAGCGGGCTGAGCAGGCCAGGGATGAGATCAGGCTACAAAGTGGCAATCAAAATGTGGATGTGCTTACGGCAGATCTTTCATCAAGAGCAGAGATCATGTTGCTGGCACTCAATATCAAGGCCAGGTACCCCCAATTGCACGTGCTGATCAACAATGCAGGGATATCTCCCATCAAGCGTTCGGTGACTGTGGATGGCATCGAAGCAATTTTTGCGGTTAATTACCTGGCGCCATTCCTGCTCACCAACCTGCTGCTCGATCCACTGATCGGCAGTGCACCTGCCCGGGTAGTGAATGTGGCAGGTGATTTCCATCGCAAAGCGAATATCCAATTCGATGATTTAATGTCAGAGAAAAAGTACAGTGTTTCCCATGCAAATAACCAGGCCAAGCTGGCGCTGATCATGTTCACTTATGAGCTGGCGCGCAGGCTCGCTGGGAAGAAAGTTACCGCCAACTGCTTGCATCCCGGAGCGGTCAGTACGGATGCGCCCTTAAAAGATCCGGATCTATCTCCAACAGCAAGGATCATGTACAACCTGGTGAGGCCTTTCTTCCTCAGCCCAGCCAAAGGTGCACAGACCTCGATCTACTTAGCCAGCTCTCCTGAGGTGGAGGATATATCCGGCAAGTATTTCATTAAGAAAAACCAGGTCTTATCTTCCCCTGAATCGTATGATGAAGGTAAAGCGCGAAGACTTTGGGAGGTGAGTGAAAAGTTAACTGGGTTGGCAGGATAAGCCAATCGATGTATGGCTATAGATCGATGCAATACTGCCATGTAAGACTATATTGAAATATCAACAGCGTAGACGCTGAAAATAAACCGCGGATACACGTTGGGATTTGATGCGGAAGATATGTAGGTGGCTTAGATCGCTGCGAGATATATTTGCGGAAATCACATGGTGAACGTGCTGACCGCACTCGGCGGGCTTTCAACGCAAATATGACCTGTACCCTCAGTAGATTTCTGTTATAAGTAGCAGGCAATCGAAATCAGCCGTTCCAGGTTGATTAATCGCAGTCAGACCAAAGGCTGAGAAAACGCGAGAGTGCTTTATCCCCTGATAAATCAGGTAATTAGCACTTCACAGCCATGGATTTGATAAAGCTTACCACCTCCCGGCTTTCTTGCAGCCACACCATGGGACTGGTGGTGGTCTTGATATAACGGATGATTCCGTTGCAGTCGATGATAATCGAGGCGGTCCGTTGGATCACGTAGATCACCTTGTCCAACCCATATTGATGATAGACACTGCGCGTGGGGTCTGCCAGTACCAGGAATGGCAGGTGCAGGCTTTCGACATAACGTTTGGTCTTGTCAAGCGTATCCCCCAGGATCAGGACTATCTCTGTATTATTGGCTTTGAGATCGTTGTAAAGCCGGCCCAACTGGGCGGCATGGCTCCGGCACTGCATTCAATTGAACTCGCGTACGAAAAACAGGTAAACATGCTTCTTGGTGAGGTAATCGGACAGCGAGACTGTCGTGCCATTACTTGCGGGTAGCTTGAAATCGGGTGCTTGTGTGCCAATGCCTGTCGTGGAGTTTTCCATCGTCATCCCTCCTGTTTGGTTATTAAATAATATACGTCCCAGCAATTAACCACCCGTGACAATCAGATTAGGAAATATTAATCGACAGATTCTTGTGGGTGAATTATAGCGGCGTTTTTTCTATTTCTTTCCCAAGAACCGCATCAGGCTTTCATGCACGTGGATGGCAGCATCGTGCTCGTGGAGGATCTGACCGGCGCGTGCAGGCTGGTTGCTCTTAGCTTCCTCGTTTAGCCTGTCAGCCAGCTCCACCAGCGATTTTTGATATAAGGTCAAGGATGCGCGAGACCTCCGCCCATAGAGTAATTGTTTAAGCCGGCTCTTCTGGTGCGCATCTACATGGAGAAGCTCCCTCAGGCGTTTAATGGCGTTCTTTTCGCCCAGAACGGGCAGGAGCTCAGGTGTATCCGTGCGCGGTTCAGTGCGGGTGACGTTCTTCTCGAAGGTATTGGCGGCCTGGTCGCGGGCGGTGAGGGCGTTGGGCAGGTTGAAGAGTACGCGTATCGTGGCAGGCAGCGAGGCGTGCTCGTAAAGCGTCGAATCTACCCGACCTTTCTCCACCCAGGGAGAGACGAGAACCGCTGGGACGCGCACTCCCAGGCGGGTGAAGTCGAATGGAGGATCATCGGAGACTTTGCCATCCGGGTTCGGGACATTATCGGGCGGTGGGACGTGATCGTAGAAGCCGCCATGCTCGTCATACAGCACAACAAGGAGCAATTTTTCCCAATAGGCACTCAGGCGAAGGGTATCATACACTTCAGCGACCAGGTACTCGCCGAACCTTACGTCGTGAGGGGGGTGCTGGTCAGTCGCTTTCCAATTTAGGAAGTCGATGAAGCGGGGCTCGATAAACGTATAGGAAGCCAGCTCTCCATTCTCCAGGTCTTCAAAGAACTTGTGAAAGGATTTGAAATGGCTCAGCTGGTCAGCCTCATGCTGCAAGAGGATGCATTGTGGGATGTCACCGTAATACAAGTTCCAGGAAACATCATTCTCCGATAGGGAATCGAAGATGGATTTCATGTTATATAGATGCCTGGCATCATCAGAACACACCCCATCAGAGGTGGCTGCATGGGCGAAAAACCGGTTCGGCCAGGTGGGCCCCGGGACGGAGGCATGCCAGTGATCGCAGACGACGAACTCATTCGCCAGCGTGCTCAGGGCGGGGATCATTTCTGGATTGAAACACTGCATGATCCTTTTCCCCACTTCCACATCCCCTTTGGCTGTTTCGATCTGCATCTTGACAAAACCGTTCATGGGGGCCGGGGTGACGATCTTGCCAACTTCGCCATACTCTTGTTTCTCGACACTGACCAGATCATGGGATGGGTTGGGCTCGGTGATATAGCCGGAAGCGTTGCTTATGTAAACCTTCTCCGAGCCGGGATCGGCTGGATCGATCTGGTTATATTCCTGACCGGTGAGCCCTTCGCCTCTTCCCAGGTAACCGAACATGTGGTCATAAGAGCGGTTCTCCAGCATCAGAACCACGAGATGTTCAATAGGAGATTTACCTGGTGTCATGGTCGAATCTCTTTCCAGTAGAGAGAAAACTTACTGTCCGGCCCTAATACCCAATTCTAGAATTCTTCCCGATTAAACCGCCATAAGCATACGATTAAGAATAAGAGGCTCTCGATGATGATAATGGCGAGGGTGGTCAATTGCTCCGGTTGAATTGGGGCTTTAGTCATCAGAGAAAACATGAGCGAATTTCCGGTTCCGAGGCCTATGCTCAGGTTCCAGGGAAAGATGAAACGCAAAATGGGTAAGAAATCGATCAGATTCTGTTGGAGGAACAGAATTGCCAAGGGGATGCCTATGACTGGCCCGCGGGCGTTAAAAAACGAGCCCAACATCATAGTTAATGAGAGGAAGAAGAAATGATTGACGAATATTATTGCCAGCGCCCCAAGGAACCCCAGCGGACTTAAGGGAGATTTGTTGTAAATGGAAAGGATGGCGTAGGCAATGGTACACGGAACGAGGATCATAGTAGCCAGTATGCCAATACTGTTGGAGACCACCTTGGAGAGCACAAAGGAATGGCGCGTGACTGGTTTGGAGAGTACCCAGGCAGCTGTGCCTTCTCTTTTTTCGCCGACGAGGGCGTCTTGCATAATGATCACCACTCCAACAGCAGGAAACAGGCTGGCAAATATCCCGAATATTAATAATAAACCGTACAGAGTCTGAGATGACTGGCGGCTGAATGCTATCGCTATCAGCAGCAGGTTGATCGACCCACCCCAGATCAGACATTGAATCCACCAGGTGCGGGTTTTAAACCAGCGGGCCAAACCACTGCGTGACAGGTTGCCTAGACCCCGGCTCCAACCGCGGCCAGTAACTAACTCGAAGGCTTCATTTCCCGACATTCTGGCCTCCTTCGACAACCTGCATGAAGACATCTTCCAGCTCGTATTTTTTACGGCGGAATTCTGTCACCAGCACTGGACCGTTGACCAGTAACTTCAGAAGCTGAGCCTCAGCAGCAGCTGGGTCCGATACACTCACTTGCCAAATGTACTCTTCATTATGTTGACTGGTTTTGATTGATCCAACCCATGGCTGAGATTGGATGAGTTTAAGCGCACTGTCGATGTCCCCTCTCAAATGGATGATATAGATTACACCCTCACTGCCTGCCAGCAGCTCTTCAATTGGGCCCTGTGCCACCAGCTTGCCTTTATTCAGGATGGCAACCGTATCGCTTACGCGCTGGACATCATCCAGTATATGGGTGGAATAAAAGACGGTAGCATATTTACGCAACCTGGACATAACTTCAAGAACATCGCGTCTGCCGAGTGGATCGAGGCTGGCAGCAGGCTCATCCAGTATCAGCAAGTCAGGGTAGTTAACCTGGGCCTGGGCAATCCCGAGCCTCTGTCTCTCACCGCCAGAGAAGGTCCTGATCGGTCGATCAGCTTTATCAGTCAGGTCAACCAGCTCAAGCATCTCGTCCACCCGGTCTTCGATGGCTTTCCGAGGGCCCTTGAAGAAGAATTCAGCGGTGAAGCGTAAAGTCTGGCGGGCAGTCATGTATTCATAGAAATGAGGTTCTTGCGGCAGGTAACCAGAGCGGGAGCGGATATCGACACTCTGTTTAACACTATCCATGCCGAAGATGCTAGCGGTGCCACTAGTAGGGCGGATCAGGCCGAGCATGAGCTTGATAGTCGTGGTTTTTCCTGCCCCATTCGGTCCCAGAAAGCCGATGATCGAATTATGGGATACCTTGAGATTAAGAGAGCTTAGAGCCTGGATGTTCTTGTAGTTTTTACTGAGACCCTGTGTCTCGATGACGTATGGTTGAGCTAAACTCACTGGAGTCCTCCTTCTTTTACCAAATCATTTGAATTATTCCGCATATGAGGATAGGAATGAAAGTCATTCGAGCTTTGTGTTCCCTTCATGGTAGTTTCTATAATCCTACTACAATAATAATATCAATGAGAGAAAAAAGGTATTCGCTTTGAAGGACTACCCTCGGAAAAATAATGTGATTGCCTGCTGATTGAAGCTTGTTGTAGTTGATAGAATCGCCAATTATGAAGGATAGATTCAATGGTATGTTAACTGCCAAGCCAGCCGGTAACTTTACGGCTGGCTGGTTTGTGCACGCAAGAAAAACATAAATTATTTACTATGCGGTCCCGGGCCCATGGGTTGGGTCAGATGGCAGACAGTGCACTCACTTAACGTCCCGGCGTGTCCTTGAAGCTGGATGAACTTGATTGCATCATTGGGCTCACGGCTGGTGGCGATGGCATGCGTGCTATCGTGGCAGGCTTCACAATAGACGCCCGCGTGACCTTTGGAGAAGCGATATAACGCCTGGTCCTGGGTGTAATCATTGGTTGCCGTGGGGGTATGGCAGCCATCACAGCGTGGTTCGTTCAACCAGGGATTTGGATTTAGGGCTACCTGTGCGATCCCACCATGGCAGTCGATGCAATTCATCTTGCGGGTTGGGTCAATCAGCGAGGTGATATTCAGCGACATAGCATCGCGCAGGCAGCGCGTCGTCGGTCCCGGATGGCAGGAATAGCAGCCATCCAGCGTGTCGGGGATCACCTCTGAATGTTGGCTATGCATGGCATTTGACAGGCTGGGTACCCCACTTACTCCAGGTGCAGCTAGCGCGTTCGAGCTATGGCATCTGGCACACAATACCGGGCGGCTGTTGATCAAATTTGTGCTTTCTTCCGCATCGTGCAAAGCCAGGATGTTAAGCTCCACCCTAGCCTGGCTCCCGCCGGGGTCCTTCCCAGTGGCATGGCAGGTGTCACAATGCATCTCGGTGGAAACCGGGGCTACCACAGTCAACGTTGCCAGGACGGCGTTTGTGCGGGTATCAATGGCGGTCAATTCCGCTTTCTGGTACGGATAGGGCATACCAGGATTGCTGTCGGAGAACTCAGTCAGCGGGATTCCCTCTGCCACAAAGTGGTCGGTCCGCAAATCCATGACGTCGGCCATGCCTTTGCCCTTTAAACCAACGTTATCCGGTAATTGGACGCCGAAAAGCTGGCCCACATAAGTCCAGAAATCGGTCTTATTAGAAGAAGTGGTGTTGTCGGGGAATTTATACTGCACGCGGATGCCCTGGGTGATGATCTGGGGTGGATTCCCGCGCAGGATGACCTGGGCCCATAATGTGTTGTAAGGTGGCAAGACAGCCAGATCCTGGAAATCATGGTTATAGCAATGCATCCCCAGATCATTCCATCCCAACAATACATATTTGGGGTAATCCTTCTCAGCCAGCGGCAGGTAGATCTTGTTGGGTGCAGCAGACTGATTTGGGTTGTCTGTTTCTGCTGAGAGCGCCTGGCCTTTAACCGGGGAGCTGGTTGAAAAGAGCATTAATAGGAGCAATAAAATACAAAGTGAGATTATGCGAAAAAAGGCGATTTTATTCGATTGTTGAACAACCTGGAAATTAGGCATAAATGACCTCCCCACGAGAATTTATGCTGACCAATCCTATTTGTTAAATATATCACATGGATAAATCGGATTTTCCAGTCGAAGATTAAATATAGATTAAAGGCATGAGATCGAACACGTCTCACTGATATTTAACATTAGATTTATCGAAGCGCTGGATATTTTGAATGAGGAAAATATAAAATAACGCTTTCCCCCTTATTTATGCAGAGATGCTGGCGTGTTGGCAATTTCAGCAATTACGGGAGGTCTATCGTTGCTCTCTGGTAACCAATCCGATTATGGCCAGGGGATGGTCACCGGGTCGGTATAGCCGTGCTTTTCCACCGTATAGAGCAAGCCACTCGAGGCTTCGGAACAGGTGGTCTCATCGGTGAACGTGTAAGAGCTTTCAAAGGTAGACACGGCCATCCACACCAGGGAGCCATCCTGGCATACGTTCGCTTCGATCATGTAGCCGCGATTATCATCCTCGGTCATATTCACCGGCTGCCAGGAGACGGTCACCGAATCACCGTCCCTCACTGCATTCACTCCTGAGGGTGGTCCATAGAGAGTGGATTGGGGCAGGCGCACCGGCGCGACGCGCACGGTGAAGATATCACCGTGGATCTCAACCACTGAAGCTGCGATCCAGCATTGGTATTTAATCTGGTCGGGCTGGATCCACAACCAACTGCCTGAATCATTGCGGCCCCACACCGTGCCGGTATCACCAGTGTACATCCCCCAGGCATACAGGTACGCCTTGCCAGGTCCATAGCGGCAGTTGGCTTGCATCAACACGGTGATGGTTGGAAAGGAAAAGGTGGGTGTAGGTGTGATGGTTGGGGTGAGGGATTGGGTAGGAGTGGGGGTCCGGGTGGGGCTATGCGTGATGGTGGGAGTATAGGTGGGTGTTGGTGTGTGGGTAGTCGTAGCGGTGACGGTGCGGGTCGTCGTCGCCGGCGGGGTGTAGGTCAAAGTTGGTGAGGGTGTGAAAGAAGAAACCAGTGTTGGGGATGATAACGCTGTGTTACACGCGCTCAGCAGAACACCAATACATGTAAACAATAAAGTGTAATGAAGTTTATAGAGCATGGAGCCTCAACAAGGCTCATGATAAGGGCAAGTAGGGCAAAAGTCAACCCTGAGGGGTGGTGTCAACAGGTGATGTGGAACAAGCCGATTGTAGGATTATTGGCCTTGTTCCATGCATGGATGGCTTCCTGTGTGGGAAATAGAAGGGGATGGCATCCCTTAAGTGTGAAAAACTCTATCGCCTGATCCGAAAGCTTAACCATATCGGATTGACCTGTCCCGATGATGATGTAATCTGCACCCTCTTCGTATATGTACTCAGCTTCAGCCAGCGAGATGATGTGCGACGTACCAAATACTTCCCTGGAGAGCTTTTTCTTACGGTTTTCGATCTTGCCGTTCAAATGGATGATGATATCGTGGGTATGTTTTACACCTGCGACAGTGATCGAGCCGAACTTAGTTTTGTCGATTTTAGGCTTCATAATTATGGGCTTTCCTGGTTGCACAGTGGCTCAACCCGGTATTGCAGTCTCTCTGAGCATGTGAGTGGACGCTCGTAGCGGTTGGCTTGGATCCAGTCTAGCAGCTCAGGTAGTGATTGAATTGGAATTTTCCATTTCGCAAGCATTCCATCGGTGGATATAGAATAGGCAAACTGACCATCTGGACTGAATTGCACACTAAAAACGGGTAGGGTGTGGGCTGGTAAACGATACAACTCATCACCGGTTGAAAAATCCCACAATATCACCTCACCATTGTCGGAGCCGGAGAGGACATGCTTCCCATCAGGGCTAATATCCACGCTGTAGACATAAGTCGAATGTCCTGAGAAACGGTGGACTACCGCTCCGGTCTCCACATCCCACAGGTATAACTCTCCCCCTACTGGGGCTAATACAGTACGGTCATCCGGTGCAACAGCAACGTCCAATGAATAAATGGCGCTGTTCGGCAAAGCAAAACGGCGGAGCTCGCGCCCGTTGCTCACATCCCAAAGGATAACCCTGTTATAAAATGCTGAGGCGGTAGCAACCCACTTTCCATCTGAGCTGAAAGCAATGCCTGTAACATCTTCGCTCTCGTTCAACTCAAAACGGCGCACGAGCTGACAGGACGAGGCATCCCATAGGATCAGCTCCTGCTCACCCACCCGGCCACCTGCAGCCTGAGACCCTACTAAAAGGAAGTGGCTGTCGGGGCTGAAGGCAAGGCCACGTACGAACCTTTGATAAGTATCAATTTGGCAGGCAATTTCGCCACTTTCCAGATTCCACACCATCAACTTTTGGGTGTCTGTAAAAATCATTCCGCCTGCTGCAGCTGCATAAAGACCGTCGGGGCTAATGGCTAATCCATCAGGAGCAATTTGGAGGTTAAAACCCGAGTATGTTTTTTCGATATTTGCATTGGCAATATCCCACAACACCGGACTCGGTTCATCGGTGTATAAAACACTATTTCCAAGCAGCAAATATTTGCCGTCGGGGCTGACTGCCAGCGCGCCCGGACCGGATAGACCGGTGTCGAAGGTTTGGTAATCCAGTCCCTCAACTAGATTCCACAGACGCAGGCTGCCATCTAGATATCCTGAGATAGCCAGTCGTCCATCCTGGCTGACGCTGAAGGCACCTTCAGTTCCGAGCTCAGTATCAGCGCGCAACCACTGATGTTTACGCCAGTTCGCAATATCCCACTGAACTATCATCGGTGATAGGTCCTCGTATACATATTTATCATCCAAACTAAGTATCAACGAACCCTTGACACCAGCGGAACTCTCTTGATTAATAACTCTCCCAGTCTGGCTATCGATCATTTGTAGAGTCGGACCGAGCGTGGAGATAATGAAGCTGCCGTCAGCGCTGATGGCAACGCCTCCCACAGGCTCTTCACTCGTTTTAATGGTTCGAATGGGCTGAGGACTGTTCAGATTCCATAGGATCAAGCTGCCATCGGGATAGCCAGTGACGGCAAAGGGGCTTTTATTAGCAGCCGCCATACTGGTGAAAGTGAGTGGGCTGGCGGATCCCTCGAAGAGCAGAAGGGATGCACCAGTTGCCAGGTCCCAGAGGATCAAATTTCCATCCGCATAACCCGCGAGCAGCGCATCGTTACTTTCATTAACCGCTTCCGTCACACTGAGAGCGATGATCCCCCCATCCTGACTTGGAAGTCGCTGGATTTCTTCGCCGCTATCGGCATCCCACAGGATAACTCCTCCATCCTGTCCACCGGTTATTAAAATTTGCCCATCCTGGCTGAAGGCCACCGCGTTTACCCAGCTGGTATGTGCTGACCAACGGCGCAGCTCTTTGTGCGCATCCAGGTCCCATAGAATTAGTTCACCTTTTTGGCAGGCCTCCTGTGCATCCAATTCGGCGCAGCTGCCTGATAATGCACGTTTATTATCCGGACTGACGGCAACGGAGCTCACCCTAAACTTATGCCCATTGAGAATGAAGCGGGTGCCGGGGCTCATCCCAACCTTACGTAAGGCAAGTAACGCTTCTGCCGGGGGTTGCTCCATTTCCACTGCTTCCATGGCAAGAGCCAAAGCTGTGTCTCCATGACCAGCCTCATTAGCTAGCTGAGCTGCTCCAGCCATGCTCAAGCTGCGATTGAGAGCTGCCTGCGATGAGGCATCCTGCCAGGCAAAAAATGTTAAGGCTGCCAGGATCACAGCTAAAATGCCAAATCCTGCGATTATAAAAGACCTCCTTTTCAATCGTTGGGAAGCTTTGACCTGCACATCAGCTAGGTGCTGAGCGCTTTCCAGCTCACGCAGGCGTGCGGCTTCACGTTCAGCTGCTTCCCTTTCACCAGAGGCAACGGATGCATCCAGGAACTCCCTTTCCAGGACATTCAAATCATCCGCATGAGCCACTGCCCATTCCCGAGCTTGTGCCAGTCGCGCTCCTCGAAATAAGATATCTGGCTCGCGTTCGGCTGCCAACCATTCCTGGGCTGCCTCGGATAGCTGGCGATGCAGGCGCAGTCCTTCGCGGTTATCCTCCAGCCAGCTGCGCAAGGTAGGCCATTCGCGTATAAGCGCTTCATGAGCCACCTGGACCGAGTCTTCGCTGGTCGTGATTAGACGGGCATCCACCAGGGCATTCAAAACAACCTGGGTTGCATCGGTTTCTTCCGGCTTTGATATCAATTCATCGAATGAAGCCCTTCGGCGGGTATCACCGGTGCTGCCGGTCTCGTCGCCGAGCTCCGTCAGGCGCAGAAAGATGCGGCGGGCAATTTTCTGCTGCTCATGGGTAAATTGATCGGTGAACACCGCTTCGGCGGTTTCAGCAATTGCGCCCCGCACACCACCAGCCGAGGTATAACCACTCAATGAAAGCGTGCGCCCATGCCGTCTCTGCCAGGTCTCGAGTAGGGCATGTGAGAGCAGGGGAAGTGCTCCGGGCTCATGACCCACGTCATGCAGGATTAGATCGACCAACCCGGGTTCAAATTCCCAACGTCCGCGCCGGGCAGGTTCTTCAATCGCGCGCAGCATCTCTTCATCACTCATGGCGCCGATATATTCCTGTTGCAGCGCTAATGCCTTGCGCAGCTGAGGATAATTGGCACAATGGGCGTAGAAATCAGCCCGCAACGTGATCACGACGATGGCATGACCATCATCATCAGATGATACTGTTAGGAGACTGTCAATAAAAGCAGACCGCTCTTCTTCGGAATGACACAGTGTAAATAACTCTTCAAACTGGTCGATAACCAGCAGAAGCTGTGAAGCACCTGTGGTTTTTAATTCCCGTTTGATGTGCAGCCCCAAGGAGCGCTGGTCTTGCATCAGATCGTCCATCATGGACGTAGTAGAAGCGACCGAAGCAGTATCCTGGGAGAGGGCTGTCGCCAGGCTTTCGAGTGGGTGAGCAGTGGGGGTCAGGACATGGATCTGCCAGTTAGCGGAGCGTTTATTCCAACGCAGAGCGGGAACCAAGCCTGCCCGCACGAGTGAAGATTTTCCACTGCCTGAAGCTCCGACGATGGTGAAGAACCTTCCCTCATTGACAACCTTTTTTGATGCCAATGAGAGCACTCGTTCTGCTAATTTGGTACTTAGTGCCTCCCGCCCCACAAACAAGCCTGCATCGGCTTCGTCGAAATACTCCAAACCTTTATAAGGGCTCAATCCCGGCTCGGGTGCATCCTCGCGGCGGACGTTCGCAGCCAGTTCTAACAGCCTGGCAACCGCTTTCGGCTCATCTTCCAGGTAAAGGGCAGGCACAAAGCGTGCCTCAATCGTGGGCGGGTCTGGGAGGCGTAAGTTCTGCTCCAGCCGGCAGATTTGGGCTGTGCTGTATCCCACTGAAATCGATAGCTCCAATTGAGTGATGCCAGCGCGGCGGCGGAGAAAACGGAGCAAATCTCCAAAGGTAGTGAATTTTTCCAGGGTGCTGGCGGGTATAGAGGTGGGCATATTGGCCTCCCTTCCAGGTTATTCCCACACATCCGATAACAATAGCATAGCACAGATTTTAGCGAATGGTAAATTTTGGTAATTAATGGCAATTCTGGTAAAGGCTTGGATGCTACAGTGATGACATCGAAGGCGAACCCCTGGAAAGGGCGGAGCCAAACCAAACCTAACAAGGTTTCAGATACTCAAAGGAGGTAAAAATGAAACGCTCAGGAGTTTATAAATTAGCTGTAAGTAGTGTACTGCTCATGCTGGTAATTGCCGGGTGTACTACGCCGAAAGCGGATCCCTGCCCAACTACCGCATCCTTATCCTGCCCGACCACTGCCTCCCTATCCTGCCCAACCACTGCCCCCCTATCCTGCCCAACCGCGGCAGCCCAGGCAGTACCTGAGATGAATAGTTGGAGGCGGTTAATTTCCGGTGAAGGCAATGTCGTAATCACGTTCGACAAGGGCGATAAATGTTCTATGAGAGCCATTAGTCCTCTGACATATACACAAATGAATTATGAAATTGTGGTCAACGACACTACCTATCAAAATTATATGGTGGTTTTTATGACCCTTGATCCTG
>Ga0316624_10000357_pt1 | contig 15095 bp, 12 predicted proteins | sample OWC_Aug_N3_C1_D5_FD_207657 | JGI IMG/M metagenome (GOLD analysis project Ga0316624, IMG submission 207657) | Wetland soil microbial communities from Old Woman Creek delta, Ohio, United States - OWC_Aug_N3_C1_D5_A | ecosystem: Environmental > Terrestrial > Soil > Wetlands | place: USA: Ohio... | reverse complement strand
GGCATCTCCGATGTCACCGGACTCGGCGCGCAATCTCACGCGCAGCAGACGAAAGATGGGAAGATCTGCTTCGTGGACGCTGATCAGCGTCTCGCCCGTCAGCACGAATCCCACCGCCACGCTGTGCGATTGACTCTCGGTGCCGGAGAGGAAATCAGAACGCAGATACAGGTCGCCTTCCTGCTCGAAGAAGCGTGCGCTGGCTTCGATGTCGCGCAAATGCTCGGGGTGCGGCAGTTGCAGATCGAAGACGCCCTCCACCAGCTGCAATTCTTCGGGCGTCGCGTCTACCAGGTCCACCCAGATCGGCTGATTGCTGCGCAGGTCGGCGCCCGCCTCGACGTTGATGCGGTGGAGATGCACGTCCTTCAATGCAAAGGCATGCAACATGATGTCTCCCGTAAGCGCGCGGCCCTATTCTAGGGCCGAAGCGCCAAAGCGTGCCAATACCGTGTAACGCGCACCCTGCTCATCGCTCAGAGACTGCACCAGGGCGAAACTGTGCACCTGCCAGCGCACCACAGGCATGGGCGGCAACTCCGCGTCGGACCATTTCGCATGGCGCAGCAGCGTGATATGCGGCTTATACGAACGCTGGTCGAAGCGGAAGTGATGCCGGCGCAGACTCTGCTCCAGTTGGCTCACCAGATCAGCGAGTTGCGGCAAAACCGTGTCCGGCTCGGCATAGACGATGTGGTTATGCCCCCAATAACGTGCCGCCACCAGGTTCAGCGTGAAATCGCGGAATTCCGTTTCTCGCGCCGCCAGCTGCAACGCCTCCAGTCGCTGCTCGGCCACATCGCCCAAAAACACCAGTGTGTTATGCAAGGTATCGGCACGCATGGCGCGCCCGCCGCACAGGTCACGCAACATCGGCTGCCACGCTGCCAGCGCGGAACGCTCGGCATCGCTCGGCCAGAGTGCGAAAAACAACCGCAGAGAAGGTTCTGTAGGCTTCATAACTGGCAGCTTAGCAGGTCGCCCCTGTTCCGTCAGGGTCGAGCAAAGGTGCGCGATGCGCTAGAATATACGCCTTGTCGAACGGCAAACGATCATGACCGCACGCTTACGCGAAATCCCTTACAACTACACCTCGTTCTCGGACCGCGAGATCGTGCTGCGCCTCCTCGGCAGCGAGGCGTGGGACATCATCAACACCCTGCGCGGCGAGCGCCGCACCGGCCGCTCGGCGCGGATGTTGTATGAGGTGCTGGGCGACATCTGGGTGCTCGCGCGCAACCCCTATCTAGAAGACGACCTGCTCGCCAACCGCAAGCGGCGCGAGGCGCTGATCGGTGCGCTGCGCCATCGCCTGAATGCCATCGAGGCGCGCCGCGTTGCGGCAGAAGCCGCGCCGCACAAGGAACCGAACCACAACGAGATGGTGAAGCGCCTGATCGAGCTGGCCGGCGCGGCGGTCGACCGGTTCGCTGCCGAGTTCGAACACACGCTGCAGCTGCGCAAGGATGTGCTCAAGACCTTGAGCCGCATCACCCGCAAGGACAACATCCAGTTCGACGGCCTGGCGCGCGTCTCGCATGTGACCGACGCCACCGACTGGCGCGTGGAATATCCATTCGTGGTGCTGCATCCCGACACCGAACAGGAGGTCGCGTTGCTGGTACGCGCCTGCATCGAGCTCGGCCTGACCATCATCCCGCGCGGCGGCGGCACCGGCTATACCGGCGGCGCCATCCCGCTCACCAAGTATTCCGCCGTCATCAACACCGAGAAGCTCGACGCGATCTCTGCCGTCGAGCACCTGGCGCTGCCGGGCCTCACCGCGCCCTATGCCACCATCCATTGCGGCGCCGGCGTGGTCACGCGCCGCGTGATGGAGGCGGCCGAGCATAACGGCCTGGTGTTCGCGGTCGATCCGACCTCGGCCGATGCCTCGTGCATCGGCGGCAACGTGGCGATGAACGCGGGCGGCAAGAAGGCCGTCCTGTGGGGCACGGCGCTGGACAACCTGGCCTCGTGGCGAATGGTGACGCCGGACGGCCTGTGGATGCTGGTCGAGCGCCTCGACCACAACCTCGGCAAGATCCACGACGTGCAGAACGCGCAGTTCCGCATCTCGCGCTTCCTGGCGGACGGCAAGACGCCGCATGGCGCGCCCGAGATCCTGACCATCCCCGGCAGCAACTTCCGCAAGGCCGGGCTGGGCAAGGACGTCACCGACAAGTTCCTGTCCGGCCTGCCCGGCATCCAGAAGGAAGGCTGCGACGGCATCATCACCTCGGCGCGGTTCATCCTGCACCGCGAGCGCAAGTTCACGCGCACCGTGTGCCTGGAGTTCTTCGGCCAGGTGCGCGAGGCGGTGCCGTCCATCATCGAGATCACCACGCTGTTTGACAAGCGCGGCAGCCACCCTTCACCGTTCCCGCTACGCGAGGCGCCGGTATTCCTGGCTGGCCTGGAACATCTGGACGAGCGTTACCTGAAGGCGGTGGGCTACGCCACCAAGTCCAAGCGCGGCACCCGGCCGAAGATGGTGCTGGTCGCCGATGTGGCCGGCGACGACGAGCGCGCGGTGGGCGAGGCCGCCTCCGAGATCGTGCGCATGGCCAACCTGCGCCACGGCGAAGGTTTCATCGCGGTGACCGCCGAGGCGCGCAAGAAATTCTGGCTCGACCGCGCGCGCACCGCCGCCATCGCGAAACACACCAACGCCTTCAAGGTCAACGAGGACGTGGTGATCCCGCTGCCGCGCATGGGTGACTATTGCGACGGCGTCGAGCGCATCAACATCGAACTGTCGCTCGGCAACAAGATCAAGCTGCTGGATGAGCTGAACGAGTTTTTCGGCGGCGAGTTGCCGCTGCGCTACCAGGACGACGCGCAACTGGGCGATACCGAGCTGCTGGGCAGCCGCCCGCAAGCCGCGCGGCAGCTGCTCGCCGAAGTGCGCACGCGCTGGACCTGGCTGCTGGAGCATCTGGATGCGCCGCTTGCCGAGTGCGCCTTCGCACCGGAAGACAAGCAGGATGCCGTCACCGTGTTCGACGCGGTGCAGCGCCATCTGCTGCGCGCCTCGTGGAAGCGCGAACTGCGCGAGCCGCTGCGCCAGCTGTTCAGCGGCAACACCTACCAGCCCATCGTCGAGCAATGCATTGCCATCCACCAGCGCGTGCTGAAGAGCCGCGTGTTCGTGGCGCTGCACATGCATGCCGGTGACGGCAACGTGCACACCAACATCCCGGTCAACTCGGACGACTACGCCATGCTGCAACAGGCCTATGGCGCGGTGGACCGCATCATGCAGCTGGCGAAGGACCTGGGCGGCGTGATCTCGGGCGAGCACGGCATCGGCATCACCAAGTTCGATTTCCTCGAAGAACAAGAGATCGCGCCTTTTGTCGCTTACAAGCAGAAGGTCGATCCCGAGGGGCGCTTCAACAAGGGCAAGCTGCTCAAGGGCAGCAACCTGGAACGCGCCTACACGCCCAGCTTCAATCTGCTGGAACTGGAAAGCCTGATCCTGGAACAGAGCGCGCTGAACGACATCTCCGACTCGATCAAGGATTGCCTGCGCTGCGGCAAGTGCAAGCCGGTATGCAACACGCATGTGCCGCGCGCCAACCTGCTGTATTCGCCGCGCAACAAGATCCTCGCCACCTCGCTGCTGATCGAGGCCTTCCTGTACGAGGAACAGACGCGGCGCGGCGTCTCCATCGCGCACTTCGCCGAGTTCAACGACGTGGCCGACCACTGCACGGTGTGCCACAAGTGCGTGAAACCGTGCCCGGTGGATATCGATTTCGGCGACGTGTCGGTGGCGATGCGTAACTTCCTGCGCAAGCAGGGCAAGAAGAAATTCAACCCGGTCTCGGCGCTGTCCATGGCCTACCTGAACAGCACCAAGCCGGCCACCATCAAGCTGCTGCGCACTGTGATGATCCGCTGGAGCTACCAGGCACAGCGTCTCGCGCACCGGCTGGCAAGATATTTTGGCCTGTACCGCGCGCAGACCGCGCATCCGCCCGCCACGGTGGGCAAGCCGCCGGTCGTGGCCAAGGTGATCCACTTCGTCAACAAGCCGCTGCCGGCCAAGGTGCCGAGCAAGACCGCGCGCGCGCTGCTCGACGTCGAGGACGGCACTATCGTGCCGGTGATCCGCGACCCGCGCAAAGCAGGCGAGGACAGCGAAGCAGTGTTCTATTTCCCCGGTTGCGGCTCGGAACGCCTGTTCAGCGAGATCAGCTTGGCCACGCAGGCGATGCTGTTCGACCTCGGCACAACCACCGTGCTGGCGCCAGGTTACCTGTGCTGCGGCTATCCGCAGAACGCAGCGGGCTTCGAGGACAAGGGCAGCCGCATCGTCACCGGCAACCGCGTGCTGTTCCATCGCGTCGCGAACACGCTGAACTATCTCGACATCAAGACGGTGATCGTCTCGTGCGGCACCTGCATGGACCAGTTGCTGGAATACCAGTTCGACAAGATCTTCCCCGGCTGCCGCCTGCTCGACATCCATGAATATTTGCTGGAGAAGGGCGTCAAGCTGCAAGGCGCGCAAGACACCCGTTACCTGTTCCACGATCCCTGCCACTCGCCAATGAAGACCTACCAGCCGGCCAAGGTGGTGAACCAGCTGATGGGAACAGAGTACATCCAGATCAACGACCGTTGCTGCGGCGAGGCCGGCACCTTCGCGGTGACGCGGCCTGACGTGGCGACGCAAGTGCGCTTCCGCAAGGAGGAAGAGCTGCGCAAGGCCGCTGCGGGCCTCCGCGCCGACGGCAGCGGCGACAAGGTGAAGATCCTCACCTCCTGCCCGGCCTGCCAGCAGGGGCTGTCGCGCTATAGCGAGGATGTGCAGGCGGAAGCCGGCTATGTTGTCGTCGAGATGGCGAAGCACATTCTCGGCGCGAACTGGCTGAACGACTATGTCGCCAAGGCCAACGACGGCGGCATCGAGCGCGTGCTACTGTAAGGAATCATCGTGCTGCCACTGGAACCTACCAACGATCTTGCCAAGCCAGCGTTCAAGGACGCGGCATCTTGCGCGAAATGGCTGAGCCAGCTGCAACTGACCAACTTGAGCCTGGCACAAGGCACGCTGCGCACACAACTGGACGAATTCAGCCGCTACCCGATGCGCGGCAAGGACCGTCTGCAGGTGCTGGAAGCGATGCGCGAGACCGTGAGCACGGTGCAGGCCGATTACGCCAAGCGGCTGTTCGGCAAAAAACTGCCTCTCGCCGACGAAGAATTCACTTCACTCATCGCGCTGTCCACATTGTGGCAAAGCATGCTCAACGGTTACCTGCGCTGTCTGCAATCGGCCGAAGCCGGCGATTCCTTTCTCGCCCACCAGGCCGCGCTGCTGTCGCACCGCTGCCTGCTGTACAGCGGCCTGCAACTTGGCGAATTCCTGCGTGCCGGCTGCGATCCGGACGGCAATTCGTGGCTACGCTTCCACACGGTCTATGCCCATATCGAAGAGCGCGGCCTGCAGCTGGAGGCGGTATCAGATCCACTCAGCCGCTCGGGCCGTCCGGTCTCCTGCCGCACGCTCTACGCCAAAATTCTGCTGCTGCATCGCGCGCGCCTGCTCGGCCTGTCGCGCAGTCAATGGCAGATCGTCGATCGCTGGCTGGACCAGTGGGGTGAAACCTTTACCGTCGAGCCCCGTTGCAGCGTGAGCAAGGGAGATGCGCCGCCGCTGGCGGTCGATCTGGCCGGCATGCGCGGACTCGTGCCGGTCCATCGCGCTACCTCGGCCCCCACCATGCGTTTCCTGGCCATGGTGCCGCTGTCCAAGCTGATCCGGGTCACGACCATCCTGCTGCAGCAAGGCCAGTCTCCGCAGCAGAATGGGCTCGGCGACGAATTGAACAGCAGGGACTGCGTCGACCTGCTCAACCGGCTGCATGCCTGGTGGTGCGAGCCGCGCGCGGAATCCCTTGCCGACGAGCCGCGCGATGCGCCGGTGGTGAAATTGTGCGCCAGTCTGGAGAACGTCTACGCGTATATCTCCGGCAAACCGTTCAAGCAACCGAGCAGCAAGGGCCTCGCCGACAAGAAAGCGCAGAAGCAGATCGAGACTTTCGGCCGCGTGCTGGATCAGGACAGCAGCGACAGTCTGGCGCGAATGGGTTTCCTGGCTGAAGACTGGCAGGTGGAGCAGGACGGCATGCTGCATGGGCGCCTGCTGCGCAAGGCGACCTTCGGCGAGCGGCTCGGCTTGAACCAGATTGTGTGCGTGCGCCAGCCCGATACGGGGACCCACAAGATCGGCGTGACCACCCTGGTCAGCGTCACCCGCGGCGGCCAGCCCTACGTCGGCGTTCGCTACCTGCCCGGCAACCCGCAGGCGCTGATGGTCCGCGGCAGCGCCTGCGGCAATCTGCTCTCCGGCACAACGGTGGCGCTGCTGCTGCCGGAAATGGCCAATTTGCGCATTCCCGCCAGCCTCATCATCCCGCGCGACTGGTTCCAGGCCGGACGCGTGCTCGAACTCGACTTGCCGGACAACCCGAAACAAAGCGTGACGCTAGGAATCAGCGTGGAAAAAGGCAACGACTACGAACGCGTGAGTTTCACGCTCAAGAACTAGCCCCCTCCGCCGCGCCTGCGGCAGCCCACAGCCGCTTGGCCGGAAAGACGATGCTGAAGGTGCTACCCTTGCCTTCTTCGCTGGCGATATCGAGTTGCGCCTGATGGCGGATGGCGATGTGCTTGACGATGGCGAGCCCCAGGCCGGTGCCGCCGGTCTCGCGCGAACGGCTGCGGTCAACGCGGTAAAAACGTTCGGTGAGGCGCGAGATATGTTGCGGCGCAATGCCGATGCCGCTGTCCTTCACGCTGAACACCGCGCTTCCATCCGGCTGCTCATGCCAGCGCAACACGATGTCGCCACCCGGCGGCGTGTAGCGGATGGCGTTGGTGATCAGGTTGCCGAACGCGCTGTGCAATTCATTGGTGCTGCCGCTGAGTCTGGCCGCGCTGTCGATCTCAAGCCTGACTTGATGCTGCCCTTTGCTCAGCGAATTTCCCTCCTGCAACAGAACGCGCATCAGGTCCGGCACGTCGACCTGCTCGTCGTGCAGCATGTTCTGCTCGTTCTCCAGCCGCGACAAGGTGAGCAGGTCGTCGACCAGGTTTTTCATGCGCGTGGTCTGGTCACCCATCAAATGCAATGCGCGGCGCGCCATGTCATTGTCCAGGCTCGGCATGTCCTGCAGCGTCTCGACGAAGCCGTTGACCACGGTCAGCGGCGTGCGCAGTTCATGCGAGACGTTGGCCACGAAATCCCGGCGCATCGTCTCGATGCGCTCGAATTGCGTGATGTCGCGGCTGATGAGCAGGCGCTTGCCGCTGCCGTAGGCGATGAGCTTGATGGAAAGTACGAGGCCGTCGTGGCGCGTACCGCGCAGTACCAGCGGGTCGGTAAAAATCTTCTTTGCGAGATAGCGCACAAATTCCGGCTGGCGCGCGAGGTAGGTGATCTGCTGGCCGATGTCGCGCTCGCCATCCAGGCCGAAATGGTGTTCGGCCAGCGGGTTGCACCACTCGATGCGGTCGGCCTCGTCCAGGATCACCACGCCCTCGGGCAAGGCGGAGGTTGCCTGTTCCATCTGGTGCAGCGCGGCCGCATGCTGTTCGCGTTCCTTGCGGCGCTGCTGGGTCAGTTTGTGCAGTTGCGAAAAGGCCTCTTCCCATTGGCACGAGCCGTCCGGCACGCCTTGCCGCTCCGGGTCGGCCAGCCAGTGTTCGAAGGCAGCGAGGTTGCGCAAATGGTTGAAGAACCGGAAAGACAGGCCAAGCCCAAACAGCAGCGCGGCCGGCAAGGCGCCCGCCAGCGCCCACACCAGCAGGGCTAGCAATAACAGAATGATAGGAAAAACGACAGCGCGCTGCCAGAAGTCGCTCACGACCACACCTCAACAATGGACTAGCGGCATTATAAAGGGTGATGCGAATTGCAGCGGACGGAAAACTATTCTTTGGAAAAGCGGTAGCCGCTGCCGCGCACGGTCTGCACCAGGCCATCCAGCCCGGAGGGCTCCAGCGCCTGGCGCAGGCGGCGGATGTGCACATCCACGGTACGCTCCTCGACGAAGACATGGTCGCCCCACACCTGGTCGAGCAACTGCGCCCGGCTGTAGACGCGCTCGGCGTGGGTCATGAAGAAATGCAGCAGGCGGAACTCGGTCGGACCCAGCTCGATATTCTGGCCCTTGATGCTGACGCGGTGCGTGGTCGGCGACAGCTCCACGCCTTCCACGCGCACCGTCTCGTCGCTCATCTGCGGCGCGCGGCGGCGCAGTACGGCACGGATGCGCGCCATCAGTTCGCGCGGCGAAAACGGCTTGGTGATGTAGTCGTCGGCGCCTGATTCCAGCCCCAGGATCTTGTCGCGCTCGTCGGTGCGGGCGGTCAGCATGATGATGGGAATATCGCGCGTGCGCTGCTCGGTACGCAGGCGCCGCGCCAGCTCGATGCCGGAGGCGCCGGGCAGCATCCAGTCGAGCAGGATGAGGTCGGGCAAGGCGCGGTTGATCTCGGCCAGTGCACTGGGCACGTCATAAGCCTGGATGGCGCGAAAGCCGCATTGCGCCACGTTGAATGCCAGCAGTTCCTGGATCGCCGGCTCGTCTTCTACCAGCAAAATATTCGCTGTCGACATTTTCTTCTCCATATCCGTTATATGTTTCCGGCGATGATATGAAAGAAATGTGACAGAAACATGACAGGCGAAACTAGGGCTGGTGGTGCGTCGGGTGATGCGGATGTTCCGTCACGTGCCCGGTATGGCTGGCCGCCAGGTGGTGCAGTTCGGCATGTTCCGGCTCCTGCGGCAGCGGCCTGGCCACGATGCTCGGCAGCAGCGAGCCCGCCACCATGCCGAAGGCGCTGGCGATGACTCCGGCAAACTGCGCCGGGAAGAACGGATCATCCGAGCCGAAGATCAGGATCGCCAGCCAGACCGACACACCGCAGAAGATCGCCAGCAGCGCGCCCTGCGTCGTGGCGCGCTTCCAGAACAGCCCCGCCACCAGCGGCACGAAGGCCATCACCAGCGTGATCTGGTATGCGTTTTCGACCATCTTGAAGATGCTGGCCTTGGAATACATCGCGTACAGCGTGACCATGATCGTGAACACCAGCGTCACCATGCGCATGGTGTGCAGCAGCTGGCGGTCAGTCAGCTTGTGGCCCACCATGGGCTTGAGGATGTTCTCGCTGAACGTCACCGACGGCGCCAGCAGCGTGGCCGAGGCGCAGCTCTTGATGGCCGACAGCAGCGCGCCGAAGAACATCACCTGGAAGAAAATGTGCACCTCGGGCCGCATAATCAGGCGCGGCAGGATCATCTGCGGATCGGTCTGGATCAGCCCGCTCACCATGGCCGGGTCGATCAGCGTAGCCGAATAGGCGAGGAACATCGGCACGAAGGCAAACAGGAAATACAGCCCGCCGCCCATCACCGAACCCCAGATCGCGATCTTCTCGGTCTTCGCCGACTGCACGCGCTGAAACACGTCCTGCTGCGGGATCGAGCCGAACATCATGGTGATCCACGCGGCGAAGAAGCCGATGATTTCCTTGGCATCCAGCGCCGGCCAGAATTCGAACTTGCCGGCCTGCGCGGCATGCGCCACCACCGTGCCGACCCCGCCCACTTCGCCGCTGATCTCGTAGCCGATGAACAGCATGCCGATGACGATGATGATCATTTGAATGAAGTCGGTAATCGCCACTGCCCACATGCCGCCGAAGAAGGTGTAGATCAGGATGGTGCCCGAGCCTATCCACATGCCGGCGATCTTGCTGATCTCGCCGCCGGACACCACGCTGAACACCAGGCCCAGTGCCGTAATCTGCGCGCCCACCCAGCCGAGGTAGGAAATCACGATGGCGACGGTAGTCAGCACCTCGACACCGCGGCCGTATTTCTTCTTGTAGAAGTCGCCTATGGTCAGCAGGTTCATGCGGTACAACGGCGCAGCAAAGAACAGACCAACCAGAATCAGGCACATCGAGGCGCCAAACGGATCGGCCACCACGCCGTGCAGCCCCTCCTTCAGGAAAGTGGCCGGAATGCCGAGCACCGTCTCGGAGCCGAACCAGGTGGCGAACACCGTGGCCGTGACCATATAGAACGGCAGGTGGCGTCCGGCGATGGCGAAATCCTTGGTGTTATGAACGCGTGTGGCAGCATACAGACCGATGCCGACCGAGATGATCCAATAGGCGATAACGAACCACAACAACATCTGAATATCCCGCGATTGAGCAATGGCGCGTATTCTAGCAGCGTTCCCGAAAACGAAAAGGCTGCCCGAGCAGGCAGCCTTTTCGTTCAATTGCGCAAGCGTTAAGCGTCACCGGCGTCCGGCCCGTGCTTCGTTTCAGGAGCGTCCTGGTCGGTATCGATATGCAACCGCACCTCCTCGGACAACTTGAACGAAACGAAGGTCAGCACCCCCGACAGGATGCTGCCTACCAGCAATTGGTCAGCGCTGGCTTGGCCCAGAAAAAAGGCAACCAGCTCTGCGCAAATAAAACAAATAACGGTCGCATTGACGATTGATGGAATGAATAGCATGCGGCGCAACCCTCGACGCTGAATTTGGTTGCCCTCAACGTATCAAAGATGAACCCGCGCCTGAATATGCCAAACGGTCTAGATACCGGCCTAGATACTTCGACCGGAAAACAGCGATTCAGCGCCCGAATTCGCTGATTTTTAGGCCGTCACGCGCACTTCCACGCCCAAGGCGCGAATCCGGCCGGCAAGCCGTTCCAGGTGCGCTTTCGGCAAGGCCGATAGGCGCGGCGCTTCGGCCTGCAAAGAAGGCCGCGCCAGTCCATACAGCAGCACGCCTTGCGGCTTGATCCCGTCGCCCAACAACTTGCCGAGAAACTCCACATAATCGTCTTCGTCCTGCTTCCCCGGCGCGATACCATCCAGCGCAAACCAGCAGGTCTGCAGCCAGGTGTTGGGGCAGCAAGCGATGGCGGTGGCGATGTTCTGCCGCACCTTGTCCATCGTCATTTTGGTGTCGTTGATGCGCTGCATGCCTTCCTCGCTGGCGCGGTCCAGCTTGAACCAGACTTCGCCGTTGAGTTGCGCCATGCGCCGCAGTCCCTGTTGCACGCTGTCGCGCTGCATCAGGCTGCCGTTGCTAATGAGCACCAGCTTAAGCCCGGCGGGTTTGAGTCTGGCGACCAGCTCGATGACCTCGGCGAATTCCTGCGCGCTGGTCGGTTCGCCGTTGCCGGACAGTGCAATGTCGTTGATGCGGCGCGCCTCGGGCGGCACGCGCTGCATGAAATCGCCGTGTTGCAGCTCGTGCAGGAAACCGCTCAGTTCTTGCTCCAGCAACCGCAGATCAACTGGTGGCGCCGTGCCGCGCACGAGATCGGGCACCTGGCAGTAGATGCAGCGCCAGTTGCATGCGTTGTTGGGATTGAGGTTGATGCCGATGGAAACGCCGCCGGCGCGGCGTGAGACAACCGGATAGACATAGCGCAATCCGGCGCTGTCGCGGCTGTGGTCGGTGGTGTTCAGGTTGGACATTTCGGTCATGGTAGGCACTTCAAACACGGCATCCTAGATACGGGCATCACATCATTCGGCGCAATGCCCGTTGGTTATTCCGCCCTACGCTGGCTCTGTTAGCTTAGCCTATGCAAGTTGTGGGTGATCGTGGATATCTTCCACTGATGATACTGGCGACCTTTACAAGCGGGATTAGGGTTGTACTTCACGCCATAAGAGTCAGGAGTATAGACAAACCAATATATTTTCAATTTGCGATGCCCATTTCCCTCTACCTGCAAAATGAAAAAATCATTGCCGAGAAAGGCATCATCGTTAGGTCGATATTTTGCACGACTCCAATCCCCTCTCGAATTCGGTTCTACCGTTCCATGCTTGGGCTGTTGGACAATAGTAATTTGTGCAGGGTAAAAATCTTGTGCAAGATGTTGCACGCCACTCTTTTCTTCCGCGAAGTATGTTCTTGCATAAATATCGGGGAAAATCTCTAACTGAAATGTGGCATAGCTCACCAGTTCGCATACTCCCAATATATGTTCGGTAGCCTCTTGAGTATTTCTATCTGATGCAAGAAGCGCTATCCGTGACAAGAAAAGTGTTTCAAGACAGGTTGCATCTTCACAACGCTGAGCAGTTCTGAGCCAATCGCGCTGTGCTTTTTTTAAAGCTAAAGGAGCGGATGCATGTATCAGTGCTTCGGCATAAGCCGTCGCCATATCCTCATCGTATTTGGAAAGTTCGACATTGGAACAAATAAGCGCTTCCATTTTCGACTTGGCTTGTGCGCAGTCAAAACTGGCCGCGAACAAGCATGAAGGGAAAAGCATCACCAGAAGCAATCCATAGATTAAAGGACGAATCAATGGGGTCAGACTCGATTGATAGCGACTGGCACACCCCACGCTATCGCGGCTGTGGTCGGTGGTGCCTAGCGTGTTCTCACTCAAGATTTGGCCAAGGGCAGGTATTTCGCCGGATCGACTGGCTTGCCGAACTTGCGGATCTCGAAGTGCAACCCGACCTGGCTGGCGTCGGTGTTGCCCATCTCGGCGATCTTCTGGCCTTTGCTGACGTTCTGGCCTTCTTTCACCAGGATCTGGTCGTTGTGCGCATAGGCGCTGAGATAGGTCTTGTTGTGCTTGATGATGATCAGCTTGCCGTAACCGCGCAGACCGCTGCCGCTGTATACGACCTTGCCCGAGGCACTCGCCACCACGGCTTGGCCGCGCGCGCCGACAATATCCACGCCTTTACGATTGTCGCTCTCGGAGAATCCGGCGACCAGTTTGCCCTTGGTCGGCATGCCCCATTGCAGCGGCTCCTCGTCATCCGTCTCGCGCGCCGATGTGGCAGCGGGCTTGGCCGGGGTCGGTGCCGGCACTGCTGCGGCAACCGCCGGCGTTGCCGCTGGCATCGAAGCCCCGTTCTGCAACCGTTCCGCCTGCGCCAAGGCCTGATCGCTATATGCCAGCTTGCCGACCTTGGGATAACTCTTGGTGCTGACAGCTTCCGGCACTTGGGAGACGATCACCGGCTTGGCCGCATCTTTGGGGACTGCCCCGCCAGCAGGAACGTGCAGCTGCAGTTGCTGACCGATCTGGATCGCCGCCGGGTTCTCCAGATGGTTCCACTCCGCCACGTCGCGATAATCGACGCCATTCAGGAAGGCAATGCTGTACAGCGTGTCGCCCTTCTGCACCACGTGGATACGCGTGACCGTTTCGTTTTCGGAATCCATTACCGGCTTTTTCGCCACCGCCACCGGCTGCGGCACGGATTTGGCCGGCCTTCTGTCCGCGCCGTATTCCATGACCGGCGCGCGGTATCCGTTCGGTGCCGGTGTGCCGCAGCCCGCCAGCACGAAAGCGGTCAATGCCAATGTTTCCCACTGCAGCTTCTGTTTGCTCATGCTTTTCCCATCACCAGCGGTACGAATTTCACCTCTTCCAGGCAGCTCTCGCGAAAACCGTTTTCATCGCGCTCGATCAAATACAGGTATTGTTCCTGCGTTCCCATCGGCAGCACCATTCTACCACCCACGGCAAGCTGCTCCCGCAGCACGGCCGAGAGCGCAGGTGCCGCGCAGGTCATGATGATGCCGTCATACGGCGCCGCATCCGGCAGCCCGGCCGTGCCATCGGCATAACGCAGGTTGGCGTTGTAGATCTTCAGTTCGCGCAGGGTCTTTCTGGCGCGCTCATGCAAGGGCTGGATGCGTTCGACCGAATAGACCTCCTTCGCCACCTTGGCCAGCACCGCCGCCTGGTAGCCGCAGCCGGTGCCGATTTCCAGTACGCGGTTGAGTTGCCCGCCATTGCGCAGCACTTCGGTCATGCGCGCCACGATGTAAGGTTGCGAGATGGTCTGTCCATGGCCGATCGGCAGCGACACGTCGTCGTAGGCGCGAGTGGACAAAGCCTCGTCGATGAAGATGTGGCGCGGCACTTCGTACATCGCCGCCAGCACGGTCTCGTCGGCGATGCCTTCGGCGCGCAGGCGTTCGATCAGGCGGCCGCGCGTGCGCGCCGAGGTCATGCCGATGCCGGCCAGCCGCAGATTCACTGTTTCTCCCCGAGCCAGGAACGCACCGCGTCCAGCTGGCTGTATTGCGTGAGGTCGATCTGCAGCGGCGTGATGGAAACACGGCGTTGCGACGCGGCGAAGAAATCCGTGCCCTCGCCTGCGTCCTGCGCCTTGCCCGCCGCGCCGACCCAGTACACCGGCTGTCCGTGCGGGTTGGCGCTCTTGATCACCGGCTCGGCCTTGTGCCGCTTGCCCAGGCGCGTCACTTGCATGCCCTGCAGCTGCTCGTAGCGCACGTCCGGCACGTTCACGTTGAGCAGCCAGGGATGTGAATTGGTCTGCGTCATGAACCGCTGCACCAGCTCTACCGCCACTTTGCCGGCGGTGTCGTAGTGCACCGGCTCATGCTTGGCCATCGAGATGGCGATAGCGGGAATGCCGAGCAGGAAGCCCTCGGTCGCCGCCGCCACCGTGCCGGAGTAGATGGTGTCGTCGCCCATGTTGGCGCCGGAATTGATGCCGGACACGACGATGTCCGGCTGCGTATCCAGCATGCCGGTCACCGCCAGATGCACGCAATCGGTCGGTGTGCCGTCGACATAATAGAAACCGCTCGCCGCCTTGCGCAGATTGAGCGGGCGGTTCAGGGTGAGCGAATTGCTGGCGCCGCTGCGGTCGCGCTCCGGCGCGACCACCGTCACCTCGGCGATAGCGGAAAGATGTTGGGCCAGACAGGCCAAACCCGGCGCGAAATAGCCGTCGTCGTTACTGATCAGAATGCGCATAGGGCAAAGCGAAATCGAAGAAAAAAGAAGGCAAAGTCGGTGTCATAGTGGTTGGCGATCGGGCAGGCGCTGCCAATGCGGATCGCGGAAACGGATGTTAGCCGCCTTTTCCGTTTGCTTCCAGCCTGTTTTGCGGGCTGCCTTGACGATCACGCCAACAAGCATGGCCGGTGCTATCGCTAATGATGAAACCTGCCATGCTCGTTACCCTCTCCTCAATCCTCTCCCGCAAGCGGGCGAGGAAGCAAACGAATCGCTGTGCGAGTCTCATC
>Ga0316624_10000356_pt1 | contig 15123 bp, 16 predicted proteins | sample OWC_Aug_N3_C1_D5_FD_207657 | JGI IMG/M metagenome (GOLD analysis project Ga0316624, IMG submission 207657) | Wetland soil microbial communities from Old Woman Creek delta, Ohio, United States - OWC_Aug_N3_C1_D5_A | ecosystem: Environmental > Terrestrial > Soil > Wetlands | place: USA: Ohio... | reverse complement strand
TCAGGCCCTTGGACAGGCACATGAAGTCCGGGCGTATGCCGGCCTGCTCGCAGGCGAACAGCGTCCCGGTGCGGCCGAACCCGACCGCGATCTCGTCCGCGATGAGGTGCACCTGGTGCCGGTCGCACGCCGCGCGCAGCAGCGTGAGGTACACCGGGTCGTACATGCGCATGCCGCCCGCGCACTGCACGAGCGGCTCGACGATCACCGCGCAGCTCTCGTGCGCGTGCCGCGCCAGCGCGGCTTCCATGTGCGCGAACTGCGCGCGGCTGTGCTCGGCCCAGCCCACCCCGGATTCGCGCAGGTAGCAGTCCGGCGAGGGCACCGTGATCACGTCCATGAGCAGCGGCTGGTAGATCTGCTTGTACAGCTCGACGTTGCCGACCGCGAGGGCGCCCAGGGTCTCCCCGTGGTAGCTGTTGGCGAGGGTGATGAAGCGGCGCTTCCCCGTGCGGCCGACGTTGCGCCAGTAGTGGAAGCTCATCTTCACAGCCACTTCTACGGCGGCGGAGCCGTTGTCGGCGTAGAAGCAGCGGGTGAGGCCCGGCGGGGCCACCGCGGTGAGTTCCTCGGAGAGCGCGATCACCGGCTCGTGGGTGAAGCCGGCGAGGATCACCTGCTCGAGCGACTCCAGCTGCGCGCGCACCGCGGCGTTGATGCGCGGGTTGGCGTGGCCGAAGAGGTTCACCCACCAGGAGCTCACCGCGTCCAGGTAGCGCCGGCCCTCGAAGTCCTCCAGGTACGCGCCCGCACCGCGCCGGATGGGGATGAGCGGCAGCTCCCCCTCGTGGTCCTTCATCTGCGTGCAGGGGTGCCAGACGTGCGCGAGGTCACGCTGGACGTAGGCGGCGTTGCTTAAGCTCATGCGGGCAATTGTGTCATGATCGGCGCCACGGGCCGCACGGGCAGCCTGCGGACTTTTCCAGGCCTTTCGATGTCACTGATTCCCCAGACCCTCAAGGTCGACAGCGCCACGGGGCTCCTGGCCGGGGTGCGCCAGGTGCTCTCGCCGTACTTCGATGCGCGGCCCCAGGACGCGCGCTGCGAGCTCATCGTGGTGCACGGCATCAGCCTGCCGCCCAAGGAGTTCGGCGGGCCCTGGATCGACCGGCTCTTCACCGGCACGCTGCCCTGGGACGAGCATCCGTACTTCAAGTCGATCGAGGGCCTGAGGGCCTCCTCGCACGTGCTCATCGGCCGCGACGGGCAGCTCACCCAGTACGTGCCCCTCGGCGCGCGGGCCTGGCACGCGGGCGTCTCGCAGTACGGCACGCGCAGCGGCTGCAACGACTTCTCCGTCGGGGTGGAGCTCGAGGGCGCGGACGACACGCCCTACACGGACGCGCAGTATGCGCAGCTGGTGGCGCTCATCGTGGCGCTGCTCGAGGCTTACCCGTCGCTGTCGAGCGAGCACATCACCGGGCACAGCGACATCGCCCCGGGCCGCAAGACCGACCCCGGGCCGGCCTTCGACTGGGCGCGGCTGCACGCGCAGCTGCGGCAGCGCCTCGGGCGCGCCTGAGGCAAAGGCAACGCTACTTCGGCCGCTCGTGGCGCCACAGCACTTCCGTGCCACGCTCGTGGCGCGCGAGCACGCGGGCCAGCACGAAGAGCAGGTCCGACAGGCGGTTCAGGTACTTCGTCACCTCGGGGCTCACGCTTTCCGCGCGCGCGAGCGTCCACACGCGCCGCTCGGCGCGCCGCGCGATGGCGCGCGCGAGGTGGCAGGCGGAAGCAGCCGGCCCGCCGCCCGGCAGGATGAACTCCTTGAGCGCCGGCAGCCCCGCGTTGAAGGCATCGAGCGTGGTCTCCAGGCGCCTCACGTGCGCGGCCTTGATGGCCAGGTGCCCGGGGATGCACAGCTCCCCGCCCATGTCGAACAGCTCGTGCTGCACCTCGGTCAGGCACTGCGTGACCTTACCCGGCACGCCCGGAACGGCGAGCAGCACGCCGAGCGCGCTGTTGAGCTCGTCCACCGTGCCGTAGGCCTCGACCCGCAGGCTGTCCTTGGGCACGCGGCTGCCGTCGCCTAAGCCGGTGGTGCCGTCATCGCCGGTGCGCGTGTAGATCTTGCTCAGTCGGTTTCCCATGGGTACGCCAACTTTACCGCAGAACGCCGCGCGCGGACCGAAATGCCCACCCGAGGGCTTCGCTTGCGCAGCGCCCGGAAGGTACGCTAGACACTCTCGCGCATTTCATGGCATCCAGGGACGAGAGGTCAGGATGAGCACGGTTCTGGTCACGGGCGGCTCGGGCTTCATCGGGGCCCACACGATCCTGGCGCTCTTGGCGGCCGGGCACCGCGTGCGCACGAGCGTGCGCAGCCGCGCCCGCGAGGCCGACGTGCGCGCCATGCTGCAGGCCGGCGGCGCAGCCCCCGACGGCGATCTCACCTTCGTCGCGGCGGACCTTGAGCACGATGCGGGCTGGGCCGAGGCGGTGCTGGGGTGCGAGTACGTGCTGCACGTCGCCTCGCCCTTCCCCTTAGGGGCCCCGCGGCACGAGGACGAGCTCATCCTGCCGGCGCGCGAGGGGGCGCTGCGCGTGCTGCGCGCCGCCCGCGCGGCGGGCGTGCAGCGCGTCGTCCTGACCTCCTCGTTCGCCGCCGTCGGCTACGGGCACCCTGCGCGCCGCACCGCGTTCGACGAGCGCGACTGGACCGACACCGGCGCGCGCCTCTCGGCGTACGTGAAGTCCAAGACTCTGGCGGAGAGGGCCGCCTGGGACTTCATCGCGCGCGGGGGCCGCGCGCTCGAGCTCGCGGTGATCAATCCCACGGCCGTGTTCGGTCCGGTGCTGGGCGCGGACTACTCGACCTCGATCCAGCTGCTGAAGGTGATGCTCGACGGCGGCCTGCGCGCCTGCCCGCAGCTGTACTTCGGCGTCGTCGACGTGCGCGACGTCGCCGACCTGCACCTGCGCGCGATGACGCACCCGCAGGCCGCCGGCGAGCGCTTCCTCGCACTGGCCGGCGAGGCCATGTCCCTCAGCGGCATCGCCCGCGTGCTCAAGGAGCGCCTGGGAGCACTGGGCGCGCGCGTCTCCACGCGCCAGGCGCCCAACTGGCTGATGCGCATCGCGGCGCTGCGCAACCCCGCCGCCCGCGAGATCCTGCCCGAGCTCGGCAAGCCAAAGAGCGCGAGCAACGAGAAGGCGCGGCGCCTGCTCGGCTGGGCGCCGCGCCCGAACGAGGAAGCGATCGTCGCCGCCGCCGAGAGCCTGGCGCGCTTCGGGCTGCTCAAGGCCCCCGCGCCGGGCGCGGGCCGGTAGCTTGCCGGTCACGCGCAAGACGGAGGGCTGAGGATGGCATCCCGGGAACTGGCGGCGGCGATCGAGGCGGCGCAGGCGGCCGCGCAAGTCATCCGCCCGCTCTACCAGCACAACCTCGCCGTGCGCACCAAGGCGGACGCCTCCCCGGTGACCGAGGCGGACGTGCGCGCGGAGGAAGTGATCCACGAGAGCCTGCGCCGGCACTTCCCGGCCTACGGCTTCTACGGCGAGGAGACCGGTGAGCACGCGATGGGGGCGGAGAGCATCTGGCTCGTCGACCCGATCGATGGCACCAAGTCCTTCGTGCGCGACACGCCGTTCTTCTCCACGCAGATCGCGCTCCTGCGCGCGGGCGAGCTCGTGCTCGGGGTCTCCAGCGCTCCGGCCTACGGGGAGCTCGCGTGGGCCGAGGCCGGCGGCGGGGCCTTCCTGAATGAAAAGCCGGTGCGCGTGAGCCCGGTCGCGCATCTGCCGCAGGCCTTCGTCTCCACCGGCAACCTCAAGGACCTGACGCAGGGGCCGCGCTGGGCGCGCTTCGGCGCGCTCATCCGCGCGGTGAGCCGCATCCGCGGCTACGGGGACTTCGTGCACTACCACCTGCTGGCGCGCGGCGCGCTCGACGTCGTGATCGAGAGCAACGTGAACATCCTGGACATCGCCGCGCTCACCGTGATCGTGCGCGAGGCGGGCGGCACGTTCACCGACCTCGACGGCGCCCCGGTCGGCCTGCGCACGGGCAGCGTGCTGGCGACCAACGGCCTCTTGCACGAGCCGGTGCTCGAGCAGCTCAGGCCGTGACGAACACCCGCCGGCCGTCCGCGCCGAGCTCGAGCATCGGGGTGAGGTAAAGCTCGCTCAAGGCCGCCGCGGTGAGCGTCGTCGCCACAGGTCCCAGCGACCAGCGGCCATCGCCGAACAAGAGCAGCACCCGGTCGGCGAAGCGCGCGGCGAGGGTCGGGTCGTGCAGCGTCGTCACGACCGTGCTGCCTGAGTCCGCCAGTGCGCGGAACAGGCTCAGCACCGCGAGCTGGTGGTGCGGATCCAAGTGGTTGGTCGGCTCATCCAGGAGGCAGGTGCGCACCTGCTGCGCGAGCAGCGCCGCCACCGCGACGCGGCGCTGCTCCCCGCCGGAGAGCGTGTCGGTGCGCCGCGCGGCAAAGTCCGCCATGTCCACCGCCGCGAGCGCCGCGCGCGCGATGCGCTCGTCCTGCGCCGTCTCCCACTGCCACAGCGCCAGGTGCGGGTGGCGCGCGATCAGCACCGTCTCCAGCGCCGTCGTCACGAAGGCGTCCTCGAGGTCCTGGGGAAGGAGCCCCAGGCGCAGCGCCAGCTGCCGCCGCGAGAGGCGCCGGACCGGCGTGCCGCCGATCAGGACTTCGCCCGCATCGGGGGCGCGCAGGCCCGCGAGCGTGTGCAGGGTGAGGGTCTTGCCGGAGCCGTTGCGGCCGAGGATCGCCACGACCTCGCCGGCGGCGAACTCGAGGCACAGCTCGCGCACGAGTTCGCGCGCGCCGGCGCGGACGAGGACGCCCGCCGCCTTCAGCGCGGCCGGGCTCACGGGTGCGTCCACCGGATCTCCAGCGCGGTCTGCGGCCCCACGACGACGTGGCGCAGGCTCTTCGGCATCTCCGCCTCGGTGGGCGTCACGGGCCGCCGCCCGGCCATGATCTCGGTCTGCTCCTGCGGGTAAAGCGGCTGCTGCTCGGGCGCGGCGAAGCCCTGCGGGAACAGCGGCAGGCCGCTGCCGCGCTCGTACTTGTCGCCCGCGCCGAGGGTGTGCAGCAGCTCGTGCGCGATCACCATGTCGTTACTGCCGCTCATCGCGTCGTCCGCGAAGGCGTGCACGACGCCCACGAGGCCCTTCTGCAGGCCGTGCGAGTCGGGCACCTGCTCGAGCGTGGAGGGGTCGTGGTAGAGCACGAAGATGCGCACGCGCGAGGGTGCCTGCCCCGGGAAGTTCGTGTGGCGGGACGCGAACCAGCGCAGCTGCAGCGTCCACCAGGCGATGCCGGCCGGCCCTGCCGCGGCGGGCAGCACGGGCGGCAGCTCGTGGCCCGGCGGGTACAGCTCCACGTGCACCGGCCTCGGCAGGTTCACCCCGTAGCGGTGCGCCTCGCGCGTGAAGAAGGCCTCGATGTCGGCGAAATCCTGCGGGGCGAGCTGCTCGATGTAGCGCTGCGCGCTGTCCGAGCCGTCCGCGTTCAGCGGGTACACGCCGACCCAGAGCGTCTCCTTCCAGCCCTGCGTGGCGAGGCGGTCCAGCAGCTGCTGCCCGGCCACGACGGCGAGCACCAGAAGCAGCACGAGGATGCGGATGCTCTTCCACACGGGCGGCTCGGGGCGCCTTGCGGAGCGCTCAGCGCTTCACGGGTGCAGGCGACTTGCCGACCAGGCGCCGGCCCTGAACGTGCCGTCTGCCTGGCGGGTGAGCGGCCTCACCCAGCGCGCGCGGTCGTGCATGCGCGCGTCCCCCTCGACCCACAGCTCCACCGCTTCCGCCCAGAGCCGATAGCCGCCCCAGTGCGGCGGGCGCGGGATGTCGAAGTCCTGGCTCTCGTCCGCCTGCGCTGAGCCGGGCACCGGCGTGCCGAAGCGCGTGGCGGTATCGGCCACCGATTTCAGGAGCGTCGCGCGCGAGTCGACCGGCGCGCTCTGCGTGCTCGCCCAGGTGGCGATGCGCTTGGGCCACGCGCGCGCGGCGAAGTAGCGGTCGCTGTCGGCGGCGGGCGCGAGCGTGATCGGGCCCTCGAGCCGCACCTGCCGGTGCAGCGCGTCCCAGTGCATGACCGCCGCGGCGCGCGGGTTGTCCTTGAGCTGCTTGCCCTTCATCGACAGGTAGTTGCTGTAGAAGACGATGAAGCCCGGCTCCGGCACGATGTCCCGGCACAGCACGACGCGCGCCGAGGGCTTCCCGTCCGGGGTGCTGGTGGCGAGCACCATGGCGTTGGGGTTGGGCTGGCAGTTCGCCGCCCACGCCTGGCTCAGCCAGTCAGCCGCGACGGCGAGGGGGTCTTGCGGCAGCGGGTCCGGGAGCAGTTCGTTGAAGTCGGCCATGGCGGGTGGCAATGGTAGAGCGTTTCCGCACGCGGTGTCTGCCGCCGCGGGGATGGTCCAGCGGGGTCAGGATCTGCGCCCCCCTTAGGCGCCCTGCCCGCAATTTCCTTGCAGCCGCCCCGTTCCCCCGATAGAAAGGTGGCAGCCCTTGGGAGCCCTTCATGAGCCGCGACCCCGTAACCCTGGAAGACCTGCGCCAGCGCGTCACCGACATCGACCGCCAGCTGATCGCCCTGGTGGCCGAACGCAAGGCCGTCAGCGAGGAGGTCGCCCGCGTGAAGCGCGTGACCGGCAAGCCGACGCGCGACTACCAGCGCGAGCGCGACGTGATCCTCGGGGTGCGCGCCATGGCGGGCGAGCGGGGCGTCTCCCCGGAGCTCGCCGAGCAGCTGCTGCGCCTGCTCATCCGCTCCTCGCTCACCACCCAGGAGCACGCCAGCATGGTGGCACAGGGCGCCGGCACCGGCCGCCGTGCGCTCGTCATCGGCGGAGCCGGCAAGATGGGCGGCTGGTTCGTGAGCTTCCTCGCCTCGCAGGGGTTCACGGTGGAAGTGGCCGACCCGGGCAAGACCGCCGAAGGGGTCGCGCGCGTGGAGGACTGGCGCAGCAGCGACCTCAAGCACGACTTCATCGTGCTCGCGACCCCGCTTGGCATCACCGACGCCATCCTCAAGGACCTGGCGCTGCGTCGCCCGCCGGGGGTCATCTTCGATGTCGGGTCGCTGAAGTCGCCGCTGCGGGCGGGACTCTTGGCGCTGAAGTCCCACGGCTGCAAGGTGACCTCCGTGCACCCGATGTTCGGGCCGGACACGGAGCTGCTGTCCGGGCGGCACGTGATCTTCGTCGACCTCGGCCACGCCGCGGCGCTCGCGAGCGCGCGCGAGCTGTTCGCGCCCACGATGGCCGAGCAGGTGGTGATGAGCCTGGATGACCACGACCGCCTCATCGCCTACGTGCTCGGGCTCTCGCACGCACTCAACATCGCCTTCTTCACCGCGCTCGCCGAGAGCGGGGAGGCGGCGCCGAAGCTCGCGCGCATGTCGAGCACGACCTTCGATGCGCAGCTGGACGTGGCGAGCCGCGTCGCCCAGGACAGCCCGGACCTGTATTATGAAATACAGAGCCTGAATGACTACGGCGCCGAGTCCCTGGAGGCGCTCTCCCAGGCGGTGGAACGGCTGCGTACGGCCGTCCTGACACAGGACCGCGCGACATTTGTTGCTTTGATGCGCCGCGGCCGCGATTATCTGGAGGACCGGCGCAGCGTTGCGGAACGCCGCGCCTGAAGCTTTCCTTCAGCATCGCCAAAGGACGTCTCGCGTGATGCGCCGAAACCGACCCCTTCCGGTCGTGCCTGACCCGGTGGCGGGCGATCCGGGCGGGCACGATGCGGAGCATCGCCTGCTCAAGGCACGCCTGGCTGCCCTCACCGAGGAGGTCAGCCGCAACGAGTCGCTGCTGCGCAAGACCCAGGAGCGCGAGCTGGAGCTGCTGCGCGCCGCCTCCCTCACGCAGCTCTTCGAGCGCCTCATCGTCGGACTGCGCACGTCGTACCAGCTCGACGGCGTGTCGGTCATCATCAACGACCCGCAGCACGAGATCCGCCACCTGCTCTCCGGGGACGGCCTCGAGCCCCCGCCCGGGGTCTCCTTCGTGGACGCGCTCGTCACCGTGGCGCCGCAGCTGCCGCACCTTGATTCCCCCTGGCTCGGCCCCTTCCACGAGGCGGACCACGAGCTGCTGGTCGCCCCGCGGATGCGCCCGGGCAGCATCGCGCTCATCCCGCTGCGCCGCCACGAGCAGCTGGACGGGGTGCTGGTGTTCTCGAGCACCGACCCGTTCCGCTTCACGCAGGACCTGGCGAGCGACTTCCTCGCGCACCTGGGGGTGGTGGCCGCGATCTGCATCGAGAACGCGGTCAACCGCGCGCGCCTCCTGCGCAGCGGGCTCACCGACTTCCTCACCGGCTTCCACAACCGCCGCTACCTGCACGCGCGCCTGCGCGAGGAGCTGGCGCGCGCGCAGCGCGCCCGGCAGCCGCTCGCCTGCCTCATGATCGACGTCGATCACTTCAAGCGCATCAACGACCAGTACGGGCACCTGGCAGGCGATGCCGTGCTGCGCGAGGTGGCGCAGCGCATCGATGCGGAGATGCGCATCAGCGACACCGGCGCGCGCTTCGGCGGGGACGAGTTCGCCATCGTGCTGGCGCAGGCGGACATCGGCGACGGCGAGAGGGTGGCCGCGCGCGTGCTGCACACGGTGCGCAACCACCCGGTCGTCATCGGCGCGCAGGCCGCCGAGACCGTGACGCTGTCCATCGGGGTCGCCGCGGCCCACCCGGGCCCGGGGACGCGCGACTACAAGGTGCTCGCCGAGCGGCTGATCGCCGAGGCCGACGCCGCGCTCTACCGCGCCAAGAGCGCCGGGCGCAACCGGCTCGCGAGCTCCCCCAACATCGTCAGCTAGGGCTTCCCCGGCACCGCCGGCGGCGGCGCGATGCGCGTCATCGGCCCGATGCAGCGCGCGAGCGCCGCGTCGAAGCACAAGAGGAACCCGCCGCGCAGCGGCGCAAGATACAGCGTGACGGGCGTGCCCACGGGGGTGATGTGCCCGCTGCAGTCGGGCCTGCCGTTGCTCGCGCGGATGGTGTCCGTCACGACGTAGGTGCCCTGCTCGTCCGGGGTCGCGGAGATCTCGTACTCGGTGTCGGTCACTTCCGCGGCGCTCACCGTGTGCGCCGTGCCATCCGCGCGGTACTCGTAGGTCTCCGTGCAGTGGCGCCCGGGGATCGGCAGCTGCCAGCTCCCGAGGATGGGGTGAGCGGGCGCCGGCGGCGCCGCCGGCGCCGGCAGCGCCTGGGCGAGCCAGGCGAGCATGAGGGGCGCGCGGCGCGCGGCGGGCATGCGCTTGAGCCTCAGCGGCGCTGCCGCAGCAGCACCACGAACAGCGGCGCCCCCACCAGGGCGGTGATCGCGCCCACCGGCAGCTGGCGCGGGGCGGCGATGGTGCGCGCCACGAGGTCGGCGGCCGCGAGCAGCATGCCGCCGCACAAGGCGGCGGCCGGCGCCACGATGCGATGGTCGCTGGTGCGCAACGTGAGCCGCACGGCGTGCGGGGTGATGAGGCCGACGAAGCCGACCGTGCCCGCGCTCACCACGGCGATCGCGGTGAGCGTCGCGCAGACGACGAAGAGCGCCGTGCGCCAGCCCTCGAGCGCAAGCCCCACCGTGCGCGCGCGCAGCTCGCCGGCGGCGAGCACGTTGAGCGGCCGCGCCAGTGCGATGGCAAGCGCCACGGCGAGCAGGGCGGCGCCGGCGCTCAGCCACGGGCGCACCGCCCACTCCAGGTCCCCGGCGAGCCAGAACACCATGCCGCGCACGCGCGAGGAGTCGGCGAGCGCGAGCAGCACGCTCACCAGGGCCCCGCAGGCGCTCGCCAGCACCACGCCCGTCAGCAGCAGGCGGGGGGTGCCGCCGCCGCGGGCGAGGAGGTAGACGAGCCCCACCGCCCCGAGCGCCCCGGCCACGGCGGCCGACTGCACGATGAAGGCGGCGGCGCCGGCCATCATGGCCAGCAGCGCCCCCACCGCGGCGCCGCCGGAGACCCCGAGCACGTACGGGTCGGCGAGCGGGTTGCGGAACAGCGCCTGCAGCAGCACCCCGGCAAGCGCCAGCAGGCCTCCCACCCCGAAGGCGGCGAGCACCCGCGGCAGGCGCACGGCGATGAGCACATTGCGCGTCGCCTCGTCACCGGCGCCGCCGAGCGCGCCGAGCGCCGCGCGCACGGAAATGCCGGAGCTGCCGATCAGCAGCCCGGCGAGGAACACCAGGATCGCCAGAGCGAGCAGGATCGCCAGGCTGCGCCAGGGCGCCCCCGCCTGGGAGGCCGGGTCCATCGTTGCGGCTTTGCCCACCACGCGTCCTCAGGGCACGTCAAAGGCCCGCTAGCCTCTTCGAAATGGCTGCAAAACACCATCCCCCGCCGAGGCTTCCGGGTCAGGCTCCGGCAAAGCGCGCACTGTGGCAGACTCGGCACCGATAAATGAGCGACGTCATCGACCCGGATGGTTTCCGCGCCAACGTTGGCATCGTCCTGATGCAGGGCGCCGAGGTGTTCCTGGGCCGCCGCAAGGGCGGCAAGGGCTGGCAGTTCCCGCAGGGCGGCCTGCGCCGGGGGGAGTCCCTCGAGCAGGCCCTCTACCGCGAACTGGACGAGGAGATCGGCGTGCCGCAGTCGGCCGTGCAGCTCATCGGCCAGACCGAGCGCTGGCTGCGCTACCGCCTGCCGCCGCGCTACGTGCGGCGCAACCAGCGCCCCGTGTGTACCGGCCAGAAGCAGCGCTGGTTCCTCTTGCGCCTGCAGCGCGAGGTGAGCTTCGACTTCGGCCGCACCCGCGAGCCGGAGTTCGACCAGTGGCGCTGGTCGCCCTTCTGGGAGCCGGTGCGCGAGGTCATCTACTTCAAGCGCCCGGTCTACATCCGCGCGCTCACGGAGCTCGCGCCGCTCGCCTTCCCGCACGCCAAGGAGCCGCCGTTTCCCCCCTGGTGGGGCGAGTACACCCGACCTGATCCGCAGGCGCCCGAGCCTTCGACGGCCGGGTGAACGAGCCCTGGGCCCGCTCACCTCCATGCTCGGCAAGAACGACGGCGCCCCGCAGGTGGTGCGCACGCGCGCCCCGCTGCTGCGCGGCGCGCTGCTGATCGCCGCGATCCTCATTGGTGTGTTCGCGCTCTACGTGGTGTATGAGCTCGGCCGCTACAACGCCGGCTATGACCGCCAGGCGGTGGCGCAGCAGCGCACCGAGCTCGAGGTGAAGATCGAGCACCTGGAGAAGGCCAACCGCGAGATGCGCACGCAGCTGGCGGAACTGGACACCTTTCGCGTCGGGCGCGCCCACGAGCAGGCCGAAGTGGCGCGCGCGATGGGCGAGCTGCAGGCGCAGGTGGCGCGGCAGTCCCAGGAGCTCGCCTTCTACCGCGGCGTCGTGGCCCAAGGCGGCGCCAGCACCGGGATCAAGATCGAGCAGCTGCGCATCACCGCGGGGACGCGTCCCGGCAGCTTCGTCGTGCACCTCGCGCTGGTGCGCTCGGGGCGCGCCGAGTCGGACGTCTCAGGCTCCGTGGGCGTCAGCCTCGATGGCACCGCGAACGGGGAGGCCAAGTCACTGGACTTAGGCACCCTGACCGGCGGGCGCCTGCGCGAGCTGCACTACGGCTTCCGCTACCTAGAGGACCTGGAGCAGGAGCTCATCGTGCCCGCCGGCTTCAAGCCCGAGCAGCTGCAGATCGAGGTGCGCTCGAACAAGAAGGACGTGGCGCCGCTCTCGCAGTCGTTCCTGTGGACGATCGACTCCGCCCCCTGAATATCCCCCCCACCCCCCCGCACCGGAGCCACACTGCATGTTCACGCGCGATTCCAAGCAGCCCCGCATCGACACGCTCATCGGCCGCACGGCGCGCGTGCACGGCGACGTGGACTTCCAGGGCGGGCTGCACCTGGACGGGCAGATCCTCGGCGCGGTGCGTGCCGATCCGGCGCACCCCTCCACGCTCTCGGTGAGCCAGAGCGGCTCGATCGAGGGCCCGGTGCAGGCGGCCAACGTGATCCTGGACGGCAGCGTGAAGGGCGACATCCGGGCGCGCGAGCGGATGGTGCTCGGGGCGACCGCCAAGGTCGAGGGCAATGTTTACTACGGCATCATTGAAATGACGCTCGGCGCCCAGATTGTCGGAAAGCTCGTGCGCCTGGAGCCCGGCGGCGCCGTCCCGGCCCCCCAGGAGGCCTCAAGCTGAAGGTTGCGAGTGGCTGTGACGTGCGCACTTTGACCTCGAGGGGGGCGCCTTCTAGACTGGCTCTTAAGGACTTATGAGTACCACTGAAATCGAGACCCTGCAGGATGCGCCTGCATTGCTGTTCACCGAGGCGGCCGCCCGCAAGGTGGGCGACCTCATCCGCGGCGAGGGCAACCCGAAGCTGATGCTGCGCGTGTTCGTGCAGGGCGGCGGCTGCTCCGGGCTGCAGTACGGCTTCGAGTTCGACGAGCAGTTGCAGGAGGGCGACACCTGCATCGAGAACCTGGGCGTGAAGCTCATCGTCGACCCCATGAGCGTGCAGTACCTGATGGGCGCGGAGATCGACTTCCGCGACGGCCTGGAGGGCGCGCAGTTCGTGATCCGCAACCCCAACGCCGCCACGACCTGCGGCTGCGGCTCCTCCTTCACGGCCAGCTGACGCCGCCTCGAGCCTCGTGCCCCCGGCCGCTACTGCCCGCGCCCCCGAGACCCGCACCTCCGCCCGACCTGCACCCCGACCGGTCCCCGACGTCCTCGCGGCGGTGGACCTGGGGTCCAACAGCTTCCACATGGTGGTCGCGCGCTACTCGCACGGCCAGCTGGTCATCATCGACCGCCTGCGCGAGATGGTGCGCCTCGCCGCCGGCGTCGCCGAGAACGGCCGCATCGACAAGGACGTGGCGGCGCGCGCGCTCGCGTGCCTTGAGCGCTTCGGCCAGCGCCTGCGCGACATGCACGCCGACAGCGTACGCGTGGTCGGCACCAACGCGCTGCGCCTGGCGCACCGCAAGCAGGCCTTCCTCGAGCGCGCGCGCGAGGCCCTCGGGCACCCGATCGAGATCATCGCCGGCATGGAGGAGGCGCGCCTGATCTACGCGGGCGTCGCCCACACGATGCCCAACGAGCCGGGCAAGCGCCTGGTCGTGGACATCGGCGGGGGCAGCACCGAGCTCATCATCGGCGACGGGCTCAACCCGCTGCAGCTGGAGAGCCTGCAGATGGGCTGCGTGGCCTTAAGCGAGAAGTTCTTCCGCGACGGCAAGATCTCCGCCAAGCGCATCGAGCGCGCGCGCCTGGCGGCGCGCATGGAGCTCGAGCCGGTGCAGGCCGCCTTCCGCAAGCGCGGCTGGGAGCACGCGACCGGCTCCTCGGGCACGGTGCGCGCGATCGGCGATGCCATCCGCGTGCTCGAGCCGCAGGCGCTCACCCTCACGCCCGCGGGCCTGCAGCGCGCGATCGACTACTGCACCGATGCGGGGCACACGCGCGAGCTGAACCTCGAGCCGATCACCGAGGACCGCCGCCCGGTGTTCCCGGGAGGACTGGCAATCCTCGCCGAGGTCTTCCACATGCTCGACGTGCGGGAGATGCAGATCGCCGACGGGGCGATGCGCGAGGGCCTGCTGTACGACATGCTCGGCCGCTACAAGCGCGAGGACGCGCGCGAGCGCACCGTGCGCGGCATGCAGCAGCGCTACCACGTCGACACCGAGCAGGCCGAGCGCGTGGAGGCCACCGTGCGTGACTTCCTCGCGCAGGTGCGCGAGATCTGGAAGCTCGAGGAGCCGCTCGCGCACCTGGCGCTCAAGTGGGCCGCGCGGCTGCACGAGATCGGGCTCGACGTCTCGCACAGCGGCTACCACCGCCACGGCGCCTACCTCCTCGAGAATGCCGACATGCCCGGCTTCCCGCGCGAGGAGCAGCGCCTGCTCGCGCGCCTGGTCGGCGCCCACCGCAGGAAGTTCACCCTCGATCGCATCGAGGAGCTGGTGCCGCCCTGGGACCGCAGCGCCGTGCACCTGATCGTGCTCGTGCGTCTGGCGGTGCTGCTGCACCGCGGCCGCAGCCCGACGGCGCTGCCGGCCATCGAGCTGGCGGCGACCCCGAAGTCCCTCGAGGTGCGCTTCCCGGCGCGCTGGCTCAAGGAGCACCCGCTCACCCTGGCCGACCTGCAACAGGAGGTGGAGTACCTGCGCGCGAGCGGCTTTCGGCTGCGGGTATTCAGCGGCGCGCGCGGCTGATGCCGCGGCGGGGCCGCGCTGAGCGGCCTCGGCCTGCTGACCGGCGTCGCGCTGCGCGGCAAGCGAGCCAAGGGGTTACGGATCGCGCCGGCGCGGCGCGTCCTTGCGGGGAAGGGCAGGCGGCGGGACCTAGACGACCGGGCTCGGGCCTGCGGCGTAGGTGGCGAGCAGTTCCGCCTGCACGCTCACCGCCTTGGCCGCGCCGCGCTGGATGCGCTCGTAGCGGCCGTCGGGCAAGAGCTGCCAGGCCTGGCAGTTGTCACTCAGGCACAGGTCCAGGTCGCGCAGGATGCGCTCGCGGTGACGCTCGTTGCGGATCGGGAAGGCAACCTCGACGCGGCGGAAGAAGTTGCGCTCCATCCAGTCGGCGCTGGCGCAGAACAGCTCCGACTCCCCGCCGTTCTCGAAGTAGAACGCGCGCGAGTGCTCGAGGAAGCGGCCGACGATCGAGCGCACCGTGATGTTCTCGGACACGCCCGGGATGCCGGGCCGCAGCGCACACACCCCACGCACGATGAGGTCGATCTTCACCCCGGCGCGCGAGGCGCGGTAGAGCGCCTCGATGGCCTGCGCCTCCACCAGGGCGTTCATCTTGACGATCACGCGCGCCGGGCGCCCGGCGCGCGCGTGCTCGGTCTCGCGCGCGAGCTTGGAGAGCACCATCTCGTGCATGCTGAACGGGGACTGCACGAGGCGCTTGAGCTGCGGGGTCTGCGTGAGGCTCGTCAGCTGCAGGAACACCTCGTGCACGTCCTGCCCGATCTCGTCATCGCAGGTGAAGAGCCCGTAGTCGGTGTACTGGCGCGCGGTGCGCGGGTGGTAGTTGCCGGTGCCGAGGTGGCAGTAGCGGCGGATACCGCCGGCCTCGCGCCGCACGATGAGCGCCAGCTTGGCGTGCGTCTTGTAGCCGACCACCCCGTACATGACGTGGGCGCCGGCTTCCTGCAGGCGGTTGGAGAGCTCGATGTTCGCCTCCTCGTCAA
>Ga0316624_10000355_pt1 | contig 15125 bp, 13 predicted proteins | sample OWC_Aug_N3_C1_D5_FD_207657 | JGI IMG/M metagenome (GOLD analysis project Ga0316624, IMG submission 207657) | Wetland soil microbial communities from Old Woman Creek delta, Ohio, United States - OWC_Aug_N3_C1_D5_A | ecosystem: Environmental > Terrestrial > Soil > Wetlands | place: USA: Ohio... | reverse complement strand
ACCTACGAAGTACGTGTACTTGAACTCGTGACCCAAGAGGTCGATCAATGCGAATGTCTGAGCGGTGTGACCACCCTGACCAAGCACAATCCCGAGTCTTCTCAGAGGACGCACCTCTCATAGTGAGCGTGCCCATGCGAGATAAAGGGTTATCCCATGCCCAAATCGATGACGCCGGCGTATCGTTGACTACCTGTATCCATGCCGCCCGACTTGGGTTGAGGTTTCGTATTGAAACTAGTGAAAGCAGAGGCAGTGAAGAAACTCGTGACTTTCGAGAAGGAGGACGACCACACCCGTCAGTTCGGGCTGTTCCTCAAGCAGCCGACAGAGGACGAATGGATCAGGTTCAATCTGCGACTGAACATAGTGAAGCTTGTCATGAAGGGCTACAGGAGATTCGCTCAGAAGGCCGGGCTCCTCTAGTACTTCGGCAGGATCCCGACGCGAGCCATTGCTCTGTCCAGCATACTCCTGCTACGGCGGACTACGGACTGGCACTCGTTTCTCTGAAATGGCGGACTTGCTCCCTCATGCCTTGAAGCTCGGTCTTCCGGATAAGCGATTCCAGCTGAGCTCTCACTTCGAGCTGTGTGCCCCACCAGATTGGGTGCACGAGTACAACAACGGCGTTCTCTCTCGAGAACTCCACTACACTGTCCAATGTGGTGCCTGGCGTATGGAGAGTCGGATTGTCTAGCCAGAACACGCTCGGAATGTAGACAAGTCCGCCCCTGTTCTGAAAACCCTGATTGTACTCGGTTCCGTTGCCCGAGAAGTACTCGAAGCCTGCCCTGTTGCCAAATCCGATGAATGCTTCGGCATCATATTCCATGACGTGCTTTCGCGAGAGTTTCCGATCGCCGGAACCGTGCTTGCTGAACCCTGTTGGCCGGGCACCCATGGCTCTCGTCCACTTCCTGACTTCGGCGGCGAAGTTCTCGAACGTGTCAGTCCTCTCGGCATGAAGAGCCAAGTCAAAGGGAGCCCTACTGAAGGTACTGATGTCCCTGCGACCGGGCGTTGTTTCATTCCTGAAGAACCATGTCGCGGGCACTCCGTTTCCTGCCAGATAGTCCCTCAGTGCCTTTGCGTTGTCGAGATAGCCCAGCGAAGACCAACGTGGAATCAGATTGAAGTCAAGCGAGACCTTGTTCAGAACCTTCCTGAAGAATGTGGCATACCCAAAGGGATTGTCAATGTCAATACGAAGAGAGAGTCCCATGTCCTCGCCATGGTTCTCACACTGATAGACTGATATATCTGTTGTGAGCTGCACGAAGACAGAAGCGGATATGAGTCATCTTTGACTGGTACCGCTTACTTATCCCATGTGCACTATTGAGTTGGCTAAACACGAGCGCACGTATGAGGCGATTGATGATGACCAGTTCTATCGCTGCAATGCTCTCTATTGGACTACTGCCCAGCTTCATGAAGAAGAGTTACTACCGGATGCGTGGCGCCAAGATTGGAAAGGGCGTTTCGCTGGGATTCCTGTCAGTACTAGATGCAGACCACATCGAGATTGGCGACCATTCGAGGATAGGAATGATGGTCCGTATCAGAGCTAAGCGGTTCAAGATGGGGGCCTATTCGCAGATTCAGCATTCAACTACCATAGCGGCATCCACAGTGAGAATAGGCAATGAAACCACAATCTCCCATGATGTCACTGTTGGGGGACTTGAATCGTGGGAATCCAAGTTCGTGATAGGCGACAGATGCACCGTGTTCATGAGGAGCTTCATCAATCCGACCAAGAACGTCATCATTGGTGACGATGTGGGTATCGGCGGATCGAATTACCTCTTCACGCACGGGTCGTGGTCGAATGCTCTGGAGGGCTTCCCGATGGGCTTTGGTCCCATCATGATCGAGGACAGAGTGTGGCTTCCGTGGAGAGTGTTCGTTCTTCCCGGTGTGACAATTGGACATGATTCCGTGATAGCGGCCGGATCGGTGGTGTCCAAGTCAATTCCGCCGATGTCTCTTGCCGCAGGGGTGCCTGCCAAGGTCATGAAGAGCGGCGATGACTTCGTCGTCGTTCAATCCAAGGAACAGAAGACAAGGACTCTGACCCAGTGGTTTGCTGAGTTTCCCAGCTTCCTCCGAATGGCGAGACTCATTGTGAGCGGGAGCCCAGAAGCAGAGCATGCAATCTGGTCGGGAAGGGTTTGTGAGAAGAACGGCAGAGTGCTTGGCTCGGTGCTGGTTGTAGGTCATGCAACAGACGAGATGACTTCTACGTCCGGAAAGAGGCTGTTCTTGCTTGCGCTCGACTCAGTTCCTGCTGACACGAGGAAACAAGTGGAATCAGGCGGCGGAGCGTGGTTCGACCTCAAGGACTACGTGTGGGGAGGGTCGCGCGACCGTCTGACTGTCGAACTGAGATCATTCCTAGAGCAGTTCGGGGTCAGGTTTGAATCGACCGACCTTCGAGAAGAACGACAGTGAAAGACTGCGAGTCACACGTGGCGACTGAACGATACACAGACTACGAGTCCTGCTCCTGTGGAATCCTGCCGGTGCCCTCACGCCAGTGGCAGACTGACTGCTAGAGAACGGCCATGGTTCTAGAGTCCTGAGGGAGAAGACGGGACGGCCGTACTGGCAACACGAAACCCGGCGCTCGTATCTTCTTCCTCGTGAGATGATCGAAGAAACCAACGAAGTAGAGATACATGAAGTCATGACCCAAGAGGTCAACCAATGCAAACATCTGAGCAGTGTGACCGCCCTGACCGAGCACAATGCCTAGTCTTCTCAGAGGGTGCACTCTCTTAGTAGGCGCTACCATGAGAGATAAAGGGCTGTCCCAAGCCCGGCTTCACAGTGCCCACACATCGTTGACTACTTATATCTGTGCCGCACGGGTTGGTGCGAGGCCTAGCAGTGACTATAGTGAAAGCAGAGGCAGTCCATCCATTATACGAGCGCTTGGTGAGTATTGTTGGCAAAGAACGAGCAACCGATAGCAAGCTCATAATCTCGGCGTACAGCAAGGACGCATGCCATCTGACTGCTGAACGGCCCGGTATAGTGGTCATGCCCTCATCTGTCGAAGAGGTGCAGGCCATCGTCCAGCTCTGTTCAGAGACCGGCAACCCCCTGATCAGTGCTGGCGGGCGCAACGGCATCTGCGGAGCCTGCCTTCCGCGCGTGGAGAATGCCGTCATGCTCGACATGGTGAACATGGACAAGATTGTCAAGCTTGACGAGGATGTCATGACAGTCACGGTCGAGGCGGGTCTCAGATGGGCTGAGCTGATACATCGTCTCGATGAGCGGGGATACAAGCTCGGCTTCCGAGGACCGTACGGCGGAAATGTCGGCACAGTCGGAGGGTCTGTGAGTATAAACAGCATCGGGTACGCCGCATCGAAGTATGGGCCGTCGCCTGAGAGCGTCGTTTCCTTGGAGATTGTCCTGGCAGACGGTAGCATCCTGAGAACTGGTACTGGCTGGAACCGTGATGCACAGATATTCGGAAGGTACTCAACCTACAATGACCTCACTGGCATATTCATGGGCGATCAGGGTACCCTCGGGGTCAAGACGAAAGTCACCCTGAAGATCTACCCAAGAGCAGATTACAAGACATATGGCGACTTCGGATTCAAGACGCTTGACGATGCTACGGCAGCCTTCCTTGAGGTTCAGAAGAGGGGCCTGACTGAGGAACTGAACCTACTGGCCGATAGGCAGTCGACAGACACGTTCTTCCCGGGCTTCCTCGACAGCCACCCAGAAATCAACTCGATGTTTGCATCCATAGTACAAGAGACCGACGAGCAGCTAGCGCAACGTAAGATGGAGATTGTCCGAGAGATAGCTCTTGCCCATGGTGGAAAGGACTTGGGCAACTTCGCCTCACAGATGCACTGGCGGGAGATGTTCAACCTTGTACAACCACTCTACAACAATGGGTTCTGGCTCAACACCTGCCACTTGCGGCCGATAACGTCCATACCCAAGCTCATGAAGAGGATCTGGGCGTTGTTCAACAAGTACAACATGGAGAAGAACGGCATAAAGTGGATAGCGAGCTGCCTCGGTTCTGAGAGGACATATGCGACAGGTTGGGTCACGATATTCGCCCCATCGAAACAGAAGATGGACCTCGCACTCGAGATATGGAATCAGATGCTAGACGCGGTAATCGAAACGGGCGGCTGCCCGTACTGGAATGGTCTGTTGTGGGAGAGTCGTGCACTCGAGAAGACGCGACCTGAGTTCCTCAACACTTACAGGGCAATCAAGGGGGCTTTGGACCCCAAGGGAATATTCAACCCCGGAGTCTGGGAGGCTGAACAGTGATGGAACTGAGAAACCTGAGGAAATACGAAGAGGACATGTTCCTCTGTGGCAGATGCGGTGACTGTTCTCTGGCAGACAAGACAGTAGCCTCAGACCGTGATGTGTATCATCCCTGTGCTGTGAAGAACGTCCTAGGCTTCGAGGCCTATGCGTCGCGCGGCCGAATCATGATAATGAATGATCTGTTGGACGGGGAACTGGAGATCAATCAGGATGTCGTGGACTGGGCCTACTCATGCACAACATGCAAGAACTGTCAGGAAACCTGTACTGCTACTGCTGAGGGTATCAAGCTGCCCGATATGATTGAGGCTCTGAGAAAGGACCTTGTAGCCAACGGGTTCGTGACCCAGAAGCATGTTGAGATTGAGAACTCAATCATTAACCAAGGAAACCCATACAAGGAGGCTCGCGACAGTAGACTCGACCTATTCGGAAAGCGCGAATGGCCGCAGAAGGCAGATGTGGTCTACTTCGTTGGCTGCACAAGTGCATATCGCGAGAAGGAGATAGCGAAGACTACTGTCGACCTACTGGACAAGATTGGTGTGGGCTTCACTGTGCTACCGGACGAAAGATGCTGTGGGTCAGTACTTCTTAGGTTGGGGCACGTGAAGTCATTTCAGGATCTGACGAAGCAGAACATCGCCGCAATCACCAAGACTGGTGCCAAGAAAGTCGTGACTGCCTGTGCAGGCTGCTTCCGGACATGGAAGATAGACGTTCCGAAGGAGGGGTTCAAGTATCCCTTCCAAGTCCTCCACATAACAGAGTACTTGGACGAACTGATCCAGAATGGTAAGGCTGTCTTTGAGGCGCCATCGCCAATCAAGGTGACCTATCATGACCCTTGCCATCTGGGACGGCATGCCGAGGTATATGAGGCACCGAGGAGAGTCATCCAGTCTGTCGCCAACGTGGAACTCATCGAGATGGAGACCAACAAGCGATATGCGCACTGCTGTGGCTCGGGTGGAGGAGTCAAAGGTACGTACGGCGATCTTGCAAACGACATCGCTGAGGACAGGATTGAAGAGGCGGAGGCAACCGGAGCCGAGATATTACTGACAGCATGCCCATTCTGTCACAAGGGACTTGAGGACGGAGCCGCACAGAAACAGAGCAATATGAGGGTTCTGGACCTGCCGACATTCCTGCTACCATACTTCAAGTCTGGAGGGACCAGCAGGCGAACCAAGGAGAGCCCACTGAAACGCTCATTCATGGACTACCTCGCAGTCCATCCGAAGATATTTGACGGCCTGAAGAAGGACGCCGTCATAGACTATGGAGTCGAAGGCGAGAGATTCCATGTTCTTGTCACTGGCAAGGACACGATTCAAGTTGTCCCTGAGAGAGCCGAGAACCCCGACGTGGAAATCACGTTCTCGCCTAAGGCAGTCACAAAGCTTGTGACGTTCAGTAAGGAGGACGACTACGCTCGTCAGTTCGGTCTGTTCTTCAAGAAGGCAACGGATGACGAATGGATCAAGTTCAATCTGAGACTGAACATAGTGAAACTCGTGATGAAGGGCTACAGGAAGTTCGCTCAGAAAGCTGGTCTTATCTGAGAATCAACTCGCCCATATAGGAGCGTTCCTATCTCTAGTGGATGGCTCCGACTGCATCGCGACCGCAGGCCGCCTCAAGACAGGTCTGCAAACATCAGAATCGAAAACGCGACGCGTATGGCTCAGCAGGATTGTCTGTTGGAATGACAACATCACCAGAGGTGATGATTGGCGGTATGCGCTCGGCTGCTCTCCCGTCGCCATATACGCTGGGATCATTTGAGAGCTTCTTCCCGTACATCTTCTTGCAGGCCGCCACGATCTTACCCTTCTCGAGCGGTGTGAGCCTGTTCGCTCCGCTCTCGCACGTTTCCACCCATTCAGTCCGAGTCTGGAGGCTGACCTGAGGAACGTTCAGCAGATAGCATTCCTTCTGGATACCTCCAGAATCACTTATCATGAGCTTTGAGGCGGCGACCAGAGACATGAACTCGTCGTACCCGAGCGGGGAAACAACATGCACATGAGGCTCAAACTGCAGAGATGACTGACTCATCTTCGACTGTGTACGCGGATGCATTGGGAATATCACAGGAAAATCGAGGGTGTTGAGAGCAGAAACAACCTGAGCTAGATGAGAAACATCGTCTACACTCTCCCTACGATGGACGGTGACAACCGCGTAGTCATCAACATCAAGGCCGAGCTCTGATAGCGTGCGGTCTCTGAACCGACTGTCACTATAGCGTGGCAGATGCTGTTTGAGTATGTCATACATTGTGTCCCCGATATGGAAGATCCGTCCGAGCACACGTTCCATCTCGAGATTCTTCACCGCAGTCGCGGTCGGTGCAAAAAGGCCAGAAGACCCGTGGTCGAGTAGACGTCTGTTCATCTCCTCTTGAAACGACAAGTCATAGCGACGAAGGCCAGACTCAAGATGAAAGACAGGTATCTCGAGCTTGAAACCAACCAATCCTGCCCCAAGAGCCGAGGTTGTGTCGCCCGGCACAATCATGTAGTCCGGACGGCGCTCTGCGTAATGCTCGGACAGCCGCTTCATCATCAGATAGAGCTGATCGATGTACTCCCCAGAACCGACGCCGAGGTCCAGCGGCGCATCGAGACCGAATTCCTTCACGAAGGTCCCGGACATCTCGAAATCGTAGTGTTGACCGGTGTGAACGAACTCGAAAGGTACTCCAGCCTTCTCGAGGGCATTGAGAACAGGCGCAGACTTGATGATCTGCGGACGGGTACCAGTCACCAGAGAAACCAGCACTGTCCATCCTCCGTGCAGCCGAAGCACCCGCCTACCCTCTGCAGTGCTTATAATGGTTCTCCTGAATAGTGCTCACAGCGTGCCGCCCAGAAACGAGCTGCCCTGTCTTTTCCAGAAGATAGGCGGCAAGGATCCTTGGTTCTCAGACAGCTTCTGCGACAATCATGAGCACCGAACATAGCCTTGTTGGCACGCGAAGCTTGGAATAGGCGACCGGTCCGAGCTTCCCAAGCATACGGTCAGGCAATCGCGGCGACAGCCCGATTCCCTTCTTCTTCACTATCCTAAAGCCCGTTCTCTTCATCATAAGGAGGAGCTGATCAGTACTGAAGCTGTGCCGGTGGTGATCGGTGTGATTGACCGGAGAGGTGACGAACATTAATGATCCTGATTTCAGAACTCGCCGAGCCTCAGAGAGCACCTGCAGCGGGTCAAGAACGTGCTTCAAGACGGATTCCAGGACAACAGACCCGAAGACACCATCCTTGAAGGGGAGCAACTCACCGAGCCCTTTGACATCAACTGGCCCTCTTGGGAAAGGATCCAATGTCACCGTTCGTCCCTTCTGGTTAGCTCCACCAATATCCAAGGAAGGTTGGGGCTCATCTCCGGCAAACGTCCTCCACTCGGCCACAATTGCAGTCCAAAGGCGGCGCTGGCGATCTGTGACGTTCTGAGGATGTCCCCATTCCTCCAGAGTACTGTCGGTTCTACGTTCGCTCAACTATTGGTTGGTCCTCCAATCGTCAGGTGTCTCTCTCTGTGAGAAGACTTTATCAATACAGCGGGCGCGAGTCGTGAGAGATATGACCGAGCCAGCTGGCCAGCCCATGCAGAGGGACAGCATCAGTCTCAACTTGCTGACGGAGTCAGCTGCACGCTTCACGGTCTATGTCAGCGGGATTGTATCATCGTCAATCCTGTACAGAGCGATCAATGGCTCCTATGGCAGTCTCTGGACAGAAGCTGACTACGCATATGTAAGAATAATGACTAGCTGGCATGCTATCTTTCTGGCAGTCGTGCTTTTTGGCTTGAGCACCGCTGTGATTAAGACAGTATCACAGTATTCTCACAACAGAGATGCTGTGGGATCCATAATCCTGGCAACACTTCCGATCATCACACTGATGTTCGGTCTTGTTGCAGTCGTCACAGTTGTGTTTCCAGGCTCGTGGTTTCTGGTTGATTCCGACCCGGCCGCCCAGCTCGAAATGAGACTTCTGTGGCCGATACTCCTCGTCTCTCTGGCGCCTTCGGTTCTCATGCGGCTAATGAGCTCTGCCTTTTCGGGACTCCAGCGTATGAAGAGGAACCTTGCCGTCGAGATCGTGTACAACGGAAGCAGAATAGCCGTTCTGTTGGGGCTTTTCCTACTGAATCTGATCACCATAACAAATGTGCTGTATACATTTCTCTTGAGCACTGCCGCAGGTTGTGTTGTTGCCCTCGCGATTTTCAGAAGCGAAGCCAAACGAGAGGGACTCAGGCTCACGAGAAGATTCTGGCCCGAAATCAGCCGTCCACTCCTACATCTGGCTGCAGTGTTTGTCGTTCTAATGCTTGTGAACGAGTTCTTCACCGCTGCCACTACTGTTCTGGTTTCCATCTTCGGCTCGACTGAGGATGTTGCCAGGTTCTCAATCTCACAGAATCTCGTGATAAGCGTCAGAGCGCTTCTGTATGCGCCATTTGCTGTGCTTCTGCCAAACCTCGCCGGTCTCTACTCAAGGGGAGGCCTACCCGAAACCAAGAAGAGATTCGATGAGAGCAACCGCATTATTCTGCCCACGCTCGTATTCTCTGCAATCGTCATGATTACCTTCGGCGAAGCTATGATTGGGACAATCTTCGGACTGAAGGGGATTGCCACAACGGGGGGAGCATCGGCATACGAGTTCCTAGCCATCCTCTCCGTCAGCGTAATCGTGATACCAATTGCCGGAATCTACAGCAATATGCTCACTGCACTCGGAGAAATCAGGCTGCTCCTTGGAGTTGGCATCTTCAGTGTCGTAGTGCAATCAATCTGGATCATTCTGATGCAGCCCGTATATGGAGTGATTGTCATCGCCTTCTCATGGGTTGGTGCCCTTCCGGTCCCCTTCGTCTATCACTACTACTGTGGGAAGAAGCTGCACCTCACTATCGAGAGAACCACATTGGCCAGAGGACTGATAGTGGGTATCATTTTCATCCCGGTCTCGTACCTGGCATGGTTGACTGCTGTCGGAGTCAGTCAAGCCCTCGCCTTCTGGATCCCGATCTTTGCTTCTACAACCGTTTCATCAATCTTCAGGCTGGCCTTCATCGTGCCCCTCTGGTACGTGTTTATCGGATTAACAATGGCTGCCAGACTAATGACAATTGAAGATGTCGGGAATCTCAAGAGAGTCTTGAGGAAGATTCCGCCAGCATGGTGGGTTTCAAAGCCAATCCTGGAACTAATCACTAGATGGGCCGGACATCATGAGGAAGGTCGAGACCGCGAGAAACCACCGGCACTCGATGAGCAGGACACGGGAGGTGACATTCCTCTTGAGGATACTTCTGATCTCTGATCCCTCTAGTTATCACACCAATGAATGGGTGAATGCGCTCAGCGTCCGTGGTTTCGAGGTTTGTGTGTTCTACGTTGATGAGTGGATCCACAACAGGAACACTGTGCCAGAACACGACGGACGAGAGCTAAAGCTGGTCAAAGAGCCCCCGAAATGGAAACTTGTAGGCCACTCTATAGCTCATCTGGCTCCGAACTCACTCATTAGGGACTTGAGGCACCATACGTGGCTTCATCAGAATCTCGATGTACTAGGCTCCAGTTTGCACAGATTCGTTCACACTGAAGGATACGAGTTCATCCATGCACATGGAATGGCCACGTCCGCCCTGCTTGCTGATGCCGCCCGTGACGTACCTTTCTCAGCCTCGGCTTGGGGTTCAGACATATACATCATGCCAGAGAAGTACAGCTACATCAGGCCGCTCATGGCAGGCGCGATAAGACACGCGGCCTTCATTCAAGCAGAGAGCCACATTTCTGCAAGACGATTGGAGGAGATCGAAGCCAGTTCTAGTGAGAAGCTGTTTGTCAGTACGTGGGGGGTTGATACGAATTCATTCAAACCCGGGCAAAGGACTGATACAGTAAACCGGATCTTGGGATGCTCCGAATGTGAATACATTCTCAGCTTCCGTGCACTGGAGCCGCTCTACAGAATCGATGCAATCATAAGAGCCTTCGTCGCCGCGCAGGGCAAGCTCCCAGATGATCTCAAGCTCGTCATCGGAAGTGATGGCTCGGAGAAACCTCAGCTACAGCAACTGATACATGAGCTGCATCAGGATGAGAAGGTGGTACTGACCGGGTATGTAGATTCCGAAACGAAGAGATCGCTGCTCGCCTCGGCAAGCCTCTATGTTCAGTATCCCACTTCTGATGGCGTTTCGATCTCAATGCTGGAAGCAATGAGTTCTGGTCTTCCTCTTGTCGCATCTGATGTGGGTGAAACGCGAGTCCTGCTGACAGACCGCGTCAACGGCATTCTTGTCAATCCGAACAGCGTTTCAGCTCTGGAGGAGGCTATCGTGGAATTAATGAATCACGACGACATGCGAACGTCTATGGCCGCGAACTCCAGAGAGATCGCTGTCCGTGATCACGACAGGAACGTGTTCTTTGACCAATTCGCTGCTCGAGTCAGTGCATCACTAAAGACTAGACCTAATGTAGCCAGTGTCTGAGTGCTCGTATCACCCTGCCAACATCGGCATCTGTCATCTTCTGATGCAATGGCAGGGTCACGACGCGTTTCCCAACTTCCTCAGCCTTTGGCAGAATCGTGGATCCGTAGCCGATTCGCCTGTAGTATGAGAACCTGTGGATTGGGGTGTAGTGGATGCTAGTGCCGATTTCCTCTTCCTGAAGACGGGCCCTGAGATCGGCGCGCCTTCCATCCGGCACTAACACTGGCAGGACATGATGTGTGTGTTTGACATACTTAGGAATCGACTGCATTGTCAATGGGAGATCCTGCGCATTTTCCTTGTAGAGGGCATACACTTCCGTGCGCCTTTTGTTGAATGTATCCAGCTTCCTAAGCTGGACGAGACCAAGTGCCGCGGCCATCTCCGTCATCCGGTAGTTATAGCCAAGCTCAACCATGTCATACAGCTGATCAAAGGACTCCTGAGCGCCATCATGATGCCGACTCCAAGTTGATTTCGTCAGTCCGTGAGACCTTAGGAGCCTAGCCTTTTCTGCGTACGTGTCGGAGTTCGTCGCTATGGCGCCTCCCTCCCCGACCGAGAGGTTCTTGTTGGAGAAGAAGCTGAAAGCAGTCATGTCGGCCAGCGAGCCGACCTTCCTGTTTCTGTACTGCGCTCCTATCGCATGGGCGGCATCGTCTAGGACCAGAAGGTCGTGGTCCTTGGCAATTCTAGTAATCTCGTTCATCTCAGCCGGGAGTCCGGCTACATGAACAGGAAGAATCGCTTTGGTGCGAGGCGTGATTGCCGCCTCGATCAGTTGCGGATCGATGTTGAATGTATCTGAGTCGATATCTACAAACACGCTCTTCGCACCGGTGTACAGCACGGCGTTGGAAGAGGCGACGAACGACATAGGAGTCACGATGACCTCATCGCCTGGGCCAATCCCGAGCGACAGAAGTCCTACGTGGAGCGCGGCAGTGCCATTGCTGACAGCCACGACATGCTTTACACCCAGATACTTGGCCAGCTCGCCTTCGAACTCTGCGGTCTTCGGACCCATCGTCAACCATTCGGACCTCAGAACAGATACTACAGCCTCCACTTCGTCGTCATCATAGCTCAGATCAGACACAAGGATCTTCTTGTCATGCTCACTCATAGGAACAGCCCGTCCGTGTCGCCTTCAAGTCCGTTCTCAATCTCGCCTACTGCTTTCATGTAGTCGTCAAGTCGCCCAATATCCCGCCAAGGTTCCTCAAACTCAAAGCCTATCACGTTCATGCCTTCCTTGATGGCCTTGTTGATCAGGTCCGTCATCTGGAACAGCCCCTTGGCTGGAATCAGTTTCAGTACCTTTGGCGTGATGGCGTAGATGCCCGAGTTGATGAGGAAAGTCATTGAAGGCTTTTCGTCAATCCTCAACAGTGCATGGGTTTCCGAGGTTTCTGCTACTCCGTAGGCGATCCTCTTCTTGAATCGTTTCAACGCAACGGTCATGTCTGCTCCGTGTTCGGTGTGGAAGGCGAGAAGATCATTGAATCGGATGCTGGTCAGGAGATCCGCATTCAATACAACAAAGGAGTTTTTCATCCGGTTTTTCAGCTCACACAGTGGACCTGCCGTGCCACGCTTTTCATGCTCCTCGAAGTACTCGATTCTGACTCCGAGTGCCGAGCCCGAACCGAAGTAGCTGCGTATCATCTCGGCCTTGTAGTTGACCATGAGGTAGAACGTATCGAAACCCTGGTCTTTCATCCTGCCAATGAGCACTTCGAGTATCGGCTTCGCTCCAAGGGGGAGAAGTGGTTTGGGAACTGAGTAGGTGAGTGGGCGCAGTCTCGTGCCCTCCCCACCACAAAGAATCGACGCCTCCATGTCCCGTCGCCTACATGTATCCCTCTGAGGGCTTGTAGAAGGACAGATAATTACGATACCACTGAATCGTTTCCTTCAGTCCATCTTCTAGTGAGTACGTCGGCTTCCAATTCAGTAGTTCCCTCGCGAGGGTGGTGTCGGCGCAGAGTCGATTCACCTCGCTCTTGGTGGGGCGTATCCTTGCGGCATCGAAGACGACCTTCGCAGACGATCCACAAAGCGTCCTGATCTTCTCAGCCACGTCCGCTATGGGAGTCTCAATACCGGTTCCCAAGTTCAAAGTCCTACCAAACAGACGATCTGACTCCGAGATGATTCTGAGGATTCCTCCGATTGTGTCCTTGACAAACAGGAAGTCTCTCGTCGGTCGAGTATCACCCAAGAGAATAGCTTTCTGACTCAGTGCCTGCGTTATTATCGTGGGAATGACGGCTCGAATGGACTGCCGCGGACCGAATGTATTGAACGGTCTCACGGTCACAACAGGAGAATCGTAAGAACGGAAGAAGCTCTCGACCAACTTGTCGGCAGCGATCTTGCTGGCGGAATATGGGGACTGCGCCTTCAATGGATGAGTTTCCGGAATAGGTACAACCTCTGCCGTGCCATAGACCTCGCTCGTCGAGGTGTGAATGACGGCCTTCGTTTCAAGCTCCCGCGCGGCCTGCAGGATATTTAGGATCGAGTAGACATTATTGTCGAAGTACTCTCGCGGGTTTCGATACGAGTATGGGATAGATATGACTGAGGCGAGATGCACGACATATTCCATCCCCTCCATGGCGGCCTTGACTGCATACGGGTCCTTCATGTCGCCCATGACTATTTCCAGATTGTCGCCCGACACATCCAGGTAGCGTAGATTACCTGTCTGGCCGCTAGATGTGTACCTGACGAATGCACGGACATTCGCGCCGAGCTTCACCAGCTCTTCAGTCAGGTGACTCCCAATGAATCCACCTGCGCCAGTGACCAAGAATGACGACTCATTGATTTTCATTGGAGTGCCTCGATTGATTATACCCGTTTGCTGATGGTCATAAAGACTTCCCTTAGCGGTGTTTTTCAGATACTCTACGATTGGACGCAGCATGGCGCGGCGGCATAGTCTGTTGTTGCTTGTTCAAAGCGTCAACTGACCATCTCGTCAAGCAACGATGCAAGCTTGCCCGCAAGCTTCTGTCGGCTATATCGTTCATAGTTGGCGGGGGATGGACCAGGAATGGCGTGAGTGCTGCTCCAGAGTCTGTGAAGGTCCAGTATCACGCGAGCACCTTCCTCTGGTTTGCTACCGTCAACAGAATAGCCAAAACCATTCTGCTGAATGAACGACTTAGTGTAGTCCTTCACTCCGAAACTCAGAACTGGTCTGCCGGATGCAGCATACTCGAAGATCTTGCCCGAAGCTGACTGATAGACCATACCAGTGAACAGGAGCAGCACGTGGCATTCCGACATCAACTGAACGGCTTCACTGTGAGGGCGGTATCCGAGTACTCTAACGATGTCTTTGACGCCAAGCCTCTTGGCATCAGAGAGAAGGGCATTGCGGTTCATTCCACCCATGAAGACTATCTCTAGGTCGCGCCTCATGTCGGGACGTTCTTCCAGGGCGATTCTGAGAGACTCGAACAAGGGCCTAGCAGACATATGTCCGTATAGAGAACCCACGTACCCAAACCTAAGCAGCCTAGAAGATGGCGGTGCGGATACAGGGGGAAAATCTGCTGGATCATATCCGTTCGGAATAAGCACAGGCTTCAGGTGCCCCAGACGCAAGCTTTTCACTAGGTCGTTTCCGACATAGTCGGCCAACACTATCGCTCGGTCAACATCTGAAAGCATCGTTCGCCAGTAGATCTCATAGAACTTCTTGTGGAAAGGCGTGGGCCAGTTGATGACATTGATCGTGAAGGGGTCTCTGAGGTCAACTACAGTTGGAAGACCAGAGAACTCCGACAGGCTCCGCGCGACGCGAACCCCTGAGTATGGTGGCACCGTCGCAAGGATTGCATCAAAGTCATTGTGTGACAGTATTCTCTTTCCCACCCGAATTGCATCGGGAACCCAGTCAAACTGTGCATCGAGGAACGAGTACGCCAGAGGATACTTCCGAAGGCCGTTCTTGGCCAGTTTGTGAATCGTGTCAAACACCGGGAATCTGTAGGCTCTCCAAACATGCTGTCCCTCGGGGATGCTCTTCATGAGTGACTCATCCCTTGCATAGCTGAGGTCATTCGAAACAGAAAGGACAGAAACATTCCAGCCATACTCCCGTAGATACTTGGAGAACTGGAGGGGTCTCAAAACCCCGATGCCGCCGAGTGGGGGATAATAGTACGCAATCATCAGTAGGTTTCTCGTTGTCCGTCACCCAACCCATATCCTCGGTCGCATTGGAGTCGATTCAAACAATCCTGCAT
>Ga0316624_10000354_pt1 | contig 15137 bp, 10 predicted proteins | sample OWC_Aug_N3_C1_D5_FD_207657 | JGI IMG/M metagenome (GOLD analysis project Ga0316624, IMG submission 207657) | Wetland soil microbial communities from Old Woman Creek delta, Ohio, United States - OWC_Aug_N3_C1_D5_A | ecosystem: Environmental > Terrestrial > Soil > Wetlands | place: USA: Ohio... | reverse complement strand
GCGCCCTGACTTGAGGCGCACCGCCCGCTTCTGAAGCAAACCCGTCGCCGAGGGGCCGGAAGCCGTAGCTGCGCCGCATTTATGCGATGCCTGCCTCGGAAGGCTGTGGGTAGCGGCGCGCATGATCCACCGAGGTCCATGGCCATTTGTAATGAGTGAGAGCCACGTCGCTTCGATTGCGGCTTATGTCGCATGCAGACAAATGAACCGCGTTCCCCCAAGCCCCTCGCCCGCGCTGCGCCAGACGCCGAGCGCTCGGGCGGACTCCCCGCTCCTGGGCATCGCCTGGCGCCTGGGCTTGAGCCTTGCGGCCGTGGCCGTGGTACTCAGCGGCACCGAGTTTCTCGCCACCCGCAGCACGCGCGATGCGCTCGAGGCGGTGCGGGTGATGCAGGCCCAGCACGAACCGCTCGCGAGCCGCTCGGCCGCGGTGCTGGAGCGCCTGGTCGCCTATGACCGCGCCGTGGGCGCCTACGTGCAGGCGCGCGGCGAGGCCGACCTCAAGGACATCACCGCGGCGGGCGATGCGCTCGAAGAAGCCGTCACGGCGTACTTCGCCGGCAGGCCCGCGCCCCCCGCGACGCCGCAGACGGCGGCGCTGCGCACGCAGATCACGAACCACATCGGCAGGGGGCGCGAGCTGGCCGGCCGCGCGGCACAGCGCGCGCAGTGGGTCGATGCGCGCGAGGCGGCGCTCAACCAAGCCTACCATCTCATCGCCTCCGCCGGCGGCGCCGGCGTCGCCATCGACGGCACGCAGGTGTACGGCCGCCGCTCGCTCTCGGAGCTGGAGAGCGCCATCAACGCGGTGCGCGGTACCACGGCCGCCAAGCCCGGCGTGATCGCACGGCGCGAGGAAGACTTCCGCGCGCTGGTGGACCTGCACGCGGCCGAGCTCACAGTGTCCCCGGGGCGCGCGTGGCTCACCCAGCTGCGCCAGGACTTCGCCGCGGCCGTGCGGCTGCGCCTGCAGATCGCCGGCTACGACGAGACTTCCGGGCCCGAGTGGCACAGCCAGCTTGAGGACAGCGCGGCGCTCACCGCGGCCATCCAGGTACAGCTGCAGAAGCCGGCGCGGCTCGGCCTGGTGCGGGCGGCGCAGCACGCGGCCAAGGCCGCCGAGGCCGCCGACGCGACGCTGCGCACCAACGCCGCCGCCGTGCTCGGCCTGCTGCTGCTCGTATCCGTGCTGGTCACCGTCAGCATCTCCCTGCCGGTGCGGCGGCTGACGGCCGCCACGCGCCGCCTGGCCAGCGGGGACCGCGCCGCACGCGCCCCGCGCGGCGGCTCGCGCGAGGTCGACGAGCTCGCCAGGTCCTTCAACGCCATGGCCGACCGGCTCGAGACGGCGGAAGCGGAACTGCGCGCCCACCAGGCCGAGCTCGAGCGCCACGTGGACGAGCGCACCCGCCAGCTGCACCACCTGGCCCACCACGACCCGCTCACGCAGCTGCCGAACCGCCGCAAGCTGTCCGCGCGGCTCTCCGGGGCGCTGCAGCGTGCCGGTTCCCGCCAGCGGCTGGCGCTGCTGTTCGTGGACCTGGACAACTTCAAGTCCATCAACGACACGCTCGGCCACAGCTTCGGGGATCGCGTGCTGCAGCACATCGCGGAACGGCTGCGGGCCGCCACGGGCGCGCGCGGGCTGCTGGCGCGGCTCGGCGGCGACGAGTTCACCGTGCTGCTGGAAGACGTCAAGTCCTCGGCGCAGGTCGAGGAGCACGCCGCCTCGATCGTCGCGACCCTCGCGCAGCCGCTGAACATCGACGGCCGCGTGCTCACCACCAGCGCCAGCGTCGGGGCCAGCCTCTACCCGGACCACGCCGCCGATGCGGAAGGGTTGCTGCGCGCCGCGGACGTCGCGCTGTTTCGCGCCAAGGAGCTCGGCCGCAACCGCTTCGCGCTCTACAGCCCGGCGCTGTTCGACGCCGCCGCGCAGCGCTTCCGCCTCGAGCAGTCCCTGCGCCGCGCGGTGGAGAAGAACCAGCTGCTGCTCATGTATCAGCCGCAGGTGGCGCTGCAGAGCTTCGAGGCGACGACGGTGGAGGCGCTGCTGCGCTGGCGCAAGAGCGACGGGCGCGTGGCCACGGCGACGGAATTCATCCATGCCGCCGAGAAGACCGGCCTCATCCACGAGCTCACCGGCTGGATCCTGCACTCGGCGGCCGCGGCGGCGGCAGCCTGGCGCGCCCAGGGCTGGCACCGCGCCAGCATCGCCATCAACGTTTCCCCGCAGCAGTTCTTCGAGAGCGACTTCGTCGAGCACGTCGCGCGCACGCTCGAGTCCACGGGCCTGCCGGCGAGCGCGCTGGAGCTGGAGATCACCGAGACGGTCTTCCAGACCGGGCCGGCCACCATCGAGTCGCTGCGCCGCCTGCGCTCGCTCGGCGTCGCCGTGGCCCTCGATGACTTCGGCATCGGCTACTCCTCGCTCACTTCGCTCGAGCAGCTGCCGATCACACGCGTGAAGCTCGATCGCCTGCTGGTCGCCGGCGTCGACACCAACCCGCGCTCGGCGGCGATCGTGCGCTCGATCGTGGCCCTGTGCCACGGCCTGGGGCTACAGGTGGTTGCCGAAGGCGTGGAGCGGGCCGCGCAGCTGGACTTCCTCGACAGCTGCGGGCCGATCGGCGTGCAGGGCTACCTCTTGGCGCACCCGGTGGAGGCCGCCTCGGTGGCGAGCGAGGCGCAGGCCGCGAGTGCGCGGGCACGGCTGTCGCTCGAGGCCTCGAGCCGGCTGCCGCGGCGCGAGAGTTCCGACCCCCTGCTCTTCGTCGGCGGCGCGACGCGCCGCCGCAGCCCCTAGAGCGGCTTCGCCGCACGCCCGGCGAGGAACGCCGCGCGTGCGGCGAAGCCGATGTCGGCCTGGTCGGTGAAGAACCCGTCGATGCCGGCCTCGAGAAAGGCGCGGATTTCGCCGGCGAGGTCGCCGCGGTCGGTCGCGGCGCTGCCACGGCGGAACTGCCGCGGCAGGAACCGGTTCTCCGCGCGGAAAGTCCACGGGTGCAGCTGCAGCCCGTGCGCGTGCGCAGCGGCGACGAGGCGGGTCGGCTCACCCAGCGTGTCGTCCGGGCGGCGCGGGATGATCAGCGACTTGGCAGGCCCGATCGCCTGCGCATAGCGCGCGATGCCGGCGAGTCCCTCGCTCGTGATGAGGTCCCGGTAGGTACGCCCGTCGCCGGCGCGCACGAAGTCGTAGGGCGCTCCGCTGTCATCGAGCAGCTGCACGCGAGGGATCTCGGTCATGCCGGAGAGCTCGATCAGGTTGCCGACCTCGAAGGACTGCAGCCACACCGGCGCCGCGCGGCCGGCGTAGCCGTAGCGGGCGAGTGTCGCGACGAGCGGCTGCTCCATCGCAAGGTTCAGCGCCTTGAAGTAGCTCGGGTGCTTGGTCTCCGGGTACACGCCGAGGGGCGCCGGCGCCGGCAGTCCCAGCTGCCGGGCGCGCGCCGCCCGCTGTAGGTCGAGCCCCTGCACCAGCGTGAGGATCTCCGCCAGCGTCGGCACCTCAAGCGCGCCGTCGAAGCGGGTGTTGGCGGGGCGCACGTCGGGGATGCGCTCGCGCGCGCGCAGCGTCTTGAGCTCCGCGAGGGTGAAGTCCTCCGTGAACCAGCCCTCGACCCCGGTGCCGTCGATGGACTTGCCGGTCTTGCGGTGCGCGAACTGCGGGTGCGTGGCGACGTCGGTCGTGCCGCCGATCTCGTTCTCGTGGCGCGCCACGAGCACGCCGTCCCGGGTCATGACGAGGTCGGGCTCGATGAAGTCGGCGCCGAACTGCGCCGCGAGGAAGTAGGACAGCAGCGTGTGCTCGGGGACGTAGCCGGCGGCGCCGCGATGGCCGATGACGATGGCGACTGCGCTCATGGCGCATATACCAGCATACCGCCCGGCGTCTTGCGATAGACTTTCGCGGTGCTGCTGACGGAACGCGACATCTACCACTTCCGCGAGGGCAGCTACGTCAGGGCCTACGAGAAACTCGGCGCCCACCCCGCACCGGGCGCCGCGGGCACGCACTTTGCGGTGTGGGCCCCGAACGCGACCGCCGTCTCGGTGATCGGCGACTTCAACGGCTGGCAGGTCGGACTGCACGCGCTCGCGCCCCGCGGGGATTCCTCCGGCATCTGGGAGGGTGAGGTCGCCGGCGTCGGGCCGGGCGCGCTCTACAAGTACCACGTCGCTTCCGAGCACGGCGCCACCCAGAAGTGCGACCCGTATGCCTTTCGCACCGAGGTGCCGCCGCGCACGGCCTCGATCGTGTGGGAGCTGGGCTTTGGGTGGCAGGACGCCGAGTGGCGCGCGCGGCGCGCCGCCGTCAACGCCCTGCCCGCCCCCTGGTCGATCTACGAGGTGCACGTGGGCTCGTGGCGGCGCGTGCCCGCTGAGGGCAACCGCTCGCTCAACTACCGCGAGCTGGCGCACGCGCTCGCGGACTACGTGACCGAGCTTGGCTTCACGCACGTGGAGCTGCTGCCGGTCATGGAGCACCCGTTCTACGGCTCCTGGGGCTACCAGGTCACCGGCTTCTTCGCGCCGAGTGCGCGCTATGGCACGCCGCAGGACTTCATGTACCTCGTCGACTACCTGCACCGCCGCGGCATCGGCGTGATCCTCGACTGGGTACCCTCGCACTTCCCGAGCGACGAGCACGGGCTGGCGCGCTTCGACGGCACGCACCTGTACGAGCACGCCGACCCGCGGCAGGGATTTCACCCGGAGTGGAACAGCTCGATCTTCAACTACGGCCGCGCCGAGGTGCGCAACTTCCTCGCCAGCAGCGCGCTGTTCTGGCTCGACGTCTACCACATCGACGCGCTGCGGGTGGATGCGGTCGCCTCGATGCTCTACCTCGACTACGGGCGCCGCGCCGGGGAGTGGATCCCCAACCGCTTCGGCGGCCACGAGAACCTCGAGGCGGTGGAGTTCCTCAAGCAGCTGAACCTCGCCGTGTATCGCGACCACCCGGATACGCAGACCATCGCCGAGGAATCCACGGCCTGGCCGATGGTCTCGCGCCCCACCCACCTCGGCGGGCTCGGCTTCGGCCTGAAGTGGAACATGGGCTGGATGCACGACACGCTCGCCTACTTCCAGCAGGACCCGCTGCACCGCAAGTACCACCACAGCCGCCTCACCTTCAGCCTCTGGTACGCCTTCACCGAGAACTTCGTGCTGCCGCTGTCGCATGATGAGGTGGTGCACGGCAAGGGCGCCCTCATCGGCAAGATGCCCGGCGATGAGTGGCAGCAGTTCGCCAGCCTGCGCCTCTTGTTCGGCTACATGTGGACGCACCCGGGGAAGAAGCTGCTCTTCATGGGCGGGGAGTTCGGCCAGCGCCGCGAGTGGCAGCACGAGGAGAGCCTCGAGTGGCACGTGCTCAAGTACCCGCTGCACGCGGGTGTGCAGCGCTGGGTCGGCGACCTCAACCGCTGCTACCGCGCCACCCCGGCCCTGTATGAGCGCGACTTCACCGACTCGGGCTTCCAGTGGCTCGACTGCGACGACGCGGACATCAGCGTCATCGCCTTCCTGCGCCGCGGCGAGGCCGGCGCCGTGGCACTCATCGCCTGTAACTTCACCCCCGTGCCGCGCGCGCACTACCGCGTCGGCGTGCCGCGCGGCGGCCGCTGGCTCGAGCGGCTCAACAGCGACGCCGCTGACTATGGCGGCAGCGGCCAGGGCAACGCCGGGATGCGCGAGGCCGAAGCTGTCGCAGCGCACGGGCACGCTCAGTCGCTCGCCCTCACGCTGCCGCCGTTGGCCATCGTGATCCTGACGCCCGAGTAGCGGCGCCGGACCGCGTGCGCCGGTGCAAAATCATCTGCACAACGCAGGAGAAGCTGGCATGCGGCACGCACCCCGTGCGCTCGTGGCAACCCTCGCCGCCGTGACCGCGCTCGCGGCCTGCACCAGCGGCATACCCAAGCACCGCGGCCAGGCGCCGGAGCGCGAGCGCTACGCGGCCTACGCGGGCGAGCCGCTCGATCGGATGGTGTGGCTCGGCCACTACGACGGCTGGGAGTCGATCGGCGACAACCAGCTGGTCGTGTTCACCACCCCGAACGATGCGTACCTGCTCAAGGTGACGCCGCCGTGCACCGACCTGCCCTTCGTCGACACCATCGGGCTCACCGCCACCGGCGGCGCGGTCTACTCGCGCCTGGACTCGGTAAAGGTGAAGCGCTGGCACTGCCCGATCGCGGAAATCCGCAGGATCGACTACAAGAGGATGCGTGCCGACCTGCGCGCCGAGGCCGAGCAGGGCAAGAGCACCGGCTAAAGCGCAGCTTCAGCGGTAGCCGCGCGCCTGCAGGGTAAAGAGGTGCGCGTAGCGCCCGTTCAGGCGCATCAGCTCCTCGTGGCTGCCGCGCTCGACGATGTGGCCGCTCTCGAGCACGACGATCTGATCCGCCATGCGCACCGTGGAGAAGCGGTGCGAGATCAGGATGGTGATGCGCTCGCGCGCGAGCTGGCGGAAGTGCTCGAAGACCTCTGCTTCGGCCTGCGCGTCCATGGCCGCGGTGGGTTCATCGAGCACCAGAATGTCGGCGCGGCTCCTCATGAAGGCGCGCGCCAGTGCGATCTTCTGCCACTGGCCGCCGGAGAGCTCGCGCCCGTCCTTGAACCACTTGCCGAGCTGCGTGTGATAGCCCGCGGGCAAGGTCTCGATGAACTCGCTCGCCCGGCCCTTGGCGGCCGCCGCGCGCCAGCGCGCCTCGTCCTCGAAGAAGCGCTCATCGCCCGCGCCCACGTTCTCCCCGACCAGCATCTGGTAGCGCGCGAAATCCTGGAAGATGACCCCGATGCGCTCGCGCAGCGCGCCTTCGTCCCACTCGGCCAGGTCCTGGCCGTCGAGCAGGATCCGGCCCGAGCTCGGCGCGTACAGGCGCGTCAGGAGCTTGATGAGCGTGGTCTTGCCCGAGCCGTTCTCCCCGACGAGCGCCAGACTCGTCCCCGGCGTTAGCTGCAGCGTGATGTGCTCGAGCGCCGGCGCCTCGGCTCCGGGGTAGGTGAAGCTGACGTCCTCGAAGCGCACCCCGTCGTGCGGCTGCGGGCCGCGCACGGCGGTGCCCGCCGGCACGGCGACCTCGGTCTCGAGGTACTCGTACAGTGTTGACAGGTACAGGTTGTCCTCGTACATCCCGCCCACCGCGCTCAGCATGGCGGTGACGGTGGCCTGGCCTTGGCGAAAGAGCGCGACGTACATGGTCATCTGGCCGAGCGTGATGAGCTGGCGCACCGCCGTGAGCGCGATCCAGGCATAGGCGCCATAGAGCGCCGCGCTGCCGATGAGTCCTAAGCCAAAACCCCACAGGTCGCGGCGGACGGTGAGCGCCTTATCCTCCCGGTAGAGGCGGCGGAAGATCGCCCGGTAGCGCTCCAGGAGCCGGCTGCCCAAGCCAAAGAGCTTCACCTCCTTGGCATGGTCCTCGCGCGCCAGCACCGTCTCCAGGTAGATCTGCATGCGCGTCTCGGGCGAGCGCCAGCGAAACAGGCGAAACGCATCCCCGGAGAACTTCGCTTCCGCGGTGAAGGCCGGCAGGCCCGCGAGCAGCAGCACCGCCACCGCCCAAGGCGAGAAGTGCGCGAGCAGGCCGCCGAAGCTCACGAGCGAGATGCCGTTCTGAGCGAGGTTGAAGGTGCGCATCACGAGGCTCAGGGGGCGGGTCGAGGCCTCGCGCCGCGCGCGCGTGAGCTTGTCGTAGAACTCCGAGTCCTCGAACTGCTGCAGCTCGAGCGTGAGCGCCTTCTCCAGGATCATCACGTTGACGCGCTGCCCGAGCTGTGCCCGCAGCAGCGACTGGCACAGCTGGATGCCGCGCTGCAGGGCCGAGAGGGCCCCGACGAGCACGCCCTCCAGGGCAACCAGCTCGAGCACGTGGCGCGCGCCGCCGCCGGAGCGCGCCGCGCCGACCACGGCATCGACGATCAGGGAGCCCACGTAGGCAACCGCGGCCGGCAGGATGCCGGCGGCGAGCGTGCAGGCGGCGAGCGCGATCGTGAGCGTGTGGTTGGTGCTCCAGACCAGCTCGAGCGCGCGACGGCTGTAGCGGAACACACCGAAGAAGCCGCGCAGCGTGGTCGGATCCTGCAGCGGCTTGAAGATCGTCTGCGCGTGGCGCGGCGGGTGCACCGGGCTCGCCATCAGGCGCCGCGCCGGCGTTGCGCCGGCCGCGTGGCGCGCGTGATGAGCCTGCGGGAGACGGCGGGCGAGCGGCGCAGGGCGGCGGCGGCGAGCCATCCACCGCGACCGCATCCGCAGGGTACGATCCGTGCCGCGCTGTCCAATGCCCCTGTGCCCTTGCCGCAAACCACCCGCTGGGATCTGGGGATGATTATCAGTTATTCCAGTGCGGATCGATCGGCGCGGCGCAAGAGGTTCTCGACCCAGGTCTCGCAGAGCAGCACGGCTTCGGCGGGCTTGAAGTTTCCGGGCTCCAGGCAGTACTCGAGCCACAGGCCATCCAGGAGCGCGTTCAGGCCGATCGCGGCCAGGCGCAGGTCGACCCGCGCCTGCACGCGCTCCTGCTTCATCAGATCGCTGAGCATGCTGCGCACCAGCTGCACGTAGCCCTGGTAGGTCTCGCGGTGCACCCGCTGGATCAGGCGCGAGTGCCGGTACATGCCCCAGAACACCACCCAGACCGCCAGCACGTCCTGGTCGAGGTTCGGCGGCGAGAACTGCGCCTCGAAGAAGGCGTGCAGGCGCGCGCGCGGGTCATCCGCTGCGCGCTCGACGGCCGCCTGGAACCCCGCCACCAGCTCGCTGTTGAAGTGCCGGTAGGCCGCGGCGATGAGCTCGTCCTTGTTGGGGAAGTGATGGTTGATGAGGCCGACCGACACGCCGGCCTGGGCGCTGATCGTGCGGATCGACAGGCCCTCGTGGCCATAGCGCTTCAGGCACTCGATGGTGGCGGCGACCAGTGCCTGGCGGCGCTGCTCGGGCAGCTGGCGCACGAAGCGCGGCTTCGCCGCTGTCTTTTCGAGCACCCTCAGGGGCATGTGATCCTGCGCAGCTTGCGGTGTGGGACGCCCATCATGCCACCCGCCGCAGACGCCCGCGGCGAAAGTCGCCGATGATCTCGCGCGCCGCGTTGTGGCCCGGGGCGCCGGTAACCCCGCCGCCCGGGTGCGTGCCGGCGCCGCACATGTACAGGCCCGCGAGCGGCCCGCGGTAGGCGCCGTAGCCGAGCATGGGGCGCGCCGAGAACAGCTGATCGAGGCTCAAGACCCCGTGCATGATGTCGCCGTTGACGAGCCCGAAGGTGCGCTCAAGGTCCAGCGGGCTCATGATCTGCCGCCCGAGCACGGACGCTTTGAAGTTCGGCGCGTACTCATTGACGGTGTCGATCATGAGGTCGGCGACGCGCTCGCGGTGCGTGTCCCAGGACTGCCCGTCCGGCAGCACCGGCGCCACGTGCTGGCAGAACAGGCTCGCCACGTGCTGCCCGGGCGGGGCGAGCGAGTCATCGAGCGTCGAGGGGATGACCAGCTCCACGATCGGGCGGCGCGACCAGCCGTACTCGCGTGCATCGAAGTAGGCGCGCTCCATGTACTTGAGCGTCGGGGCGATGATGATGCCGGCGGTGTGATGGTCGCCCGCGGACTTGCCCGGCAGGCAGGTGAAGTCCGGCAGCTCCTTGAGGGCGACGTTCATGCGGAAGGTGCCCGAGCCACAGCGGTAGTGGCTCATGTGTTCGCGCAACTGTGGCGGCAGCGCCGCCGCGGCGATCAGCTTGGTGTACAGCAGGCGCGGATTGAGGTTCGAGATCACCGCGTCGGCGCGCAGCGTCTCGCCGGACTCGGTGACGACCCCGACGGCACGGTCGCCCTCGACCAGTACCTCGCGCACCGCGGTGCCGGTGCGGATCGTGACCCCGCGCGCCGTGGCGCACCGCGCCATCGCCTGCGTAATCGCGCCCATCCCGCCGATGGCATGGCCCCAGGCGCCGCGCTTGCCGTTCACCTCGCCGAACACGTGGTGCAGCAGCACGTAGGCGGAGCCGGGTGTGTAGGGACTCGCGTAGTTGCCGACGATGCCGTCGAAGCCGTACACGGCCTTGATCGGGTCGCTCTCGAACCAGTTGTCCAGGTAGTCCCCGGCGGACATCGCGAACAGCGCCAGCAGTTCCCGTCGCAGGCTCATGTCGAGCCTGCGCACGCGGCCGCCGACTTTGGCGGCGCGCAACAGTTCCGGCAGCGCCTCGCGCCAGCTGCCCTCGAGGGCATTGGGCGGGGTGGTCAGCACCAGGTCGCGCAGCACGTCGGCGATCGCTTCGAGCTTCACACCGTAGTCGTTGAGGCGCGCAGCGTCGCGGGTGGAGAACTTGGCAACTTCCGCCTGCGTGCGCTTCCCACCCGTGACGATGTAGCGCCCGTCCTCGGTAGGCAGGAAGTTGGACGCCCGGCGCTCGAGCACCTTGAGCCCATGGCCGGCGAGGTCAAGATCGCGGATCACCTTCGGGTTCAGCAGCGAGACGGTGTAGGAGGCGACCGAATTGCGAAAGCCCGGGTGGAATTCCTCGGTCACCGCGGCGCCGCCGACGACGTCGCGGCGCTCGAGCACGGTCACCTGCAGGCCCGCGGCGGCCAGGTACGCCGCGCACACGAGCCCGTTGTGACCGGCGCCGATGATCAGTGCATCGCGGCGCCGCTCGGCGCCTTCAGCCATGGCTCCACCCGCGCGGCGGCGCCTGCGGCAGCTGGCTCTCGGGGATGAGGCTGCGCATGCGGCGGGCGAAGCTGCGCAGGCACACCTCGCCCTCGCTCAAGGGGCCGGAGGAGTAGCTGCTGGAGGCCATGCCGGCCTGCACGCGGTCGATGAGCCACTTGTCCTCGGCGCTGACACGGCGGTTGATACGCCAGTTGAGGTAGCGCACGGCGCGCATCTCGCGGCTCGGGTCCGGATGCACGTAGGCAATCTCGCGGATCACGGTCTCGGTCGGCGAGACCGGAATGAACTGCATGAAGTCGATCTGGTCCGGGTAGATGTCGAAAGCGACGTTCGGCCACAGCTTGAAGTAAGTCCACAGCCGCTGGCGCTCCGGCGGCAGGTGCTCGACCTTGGGCAGGAAGTACTGGTAGGCGCGCTCGGACCAGTTGGAGGACGGCGTGTCGCGCAGCGCGCCCCACATCTTGTCGATCCACGGGCGCGCCTCGATGCCGTAGCCACGGCCGAAGAGGCGCGTCAGCCCCGGGTGCGCGACGTTGATATGCAGGCCGTCGGAGAAGTTGTCGGCGACGTTCTTCCAGTTCACCGCGCGCGGCCTGAGCGAAACGCGCCCCATGGGCACTAAGTCCTCGAAGCGGTACGGCTTCATCTCGTGCAGGTACGGGGCGGCCATGTCGCGCACGCTCGGCAATCCTGGCGCGAAGCGCACGAAGATGAAGCCGAGGAACACCTCGTGCTCGAGGCTCGAGAGCCCGTGGCGCGCCGTGTCCATCCCCTTGAAGCTTTCCTTGTTCGGCACGCCGACCAGGCGCCCGTCCAGCCCATAGGTCCAGGCGTGATAGGGGCAGGTGATGCGCTTGCCGCAGTGGCCCTTGGGACCATCGAGCAGGCGCGCGGCGCGGTGACGGCACACGTTGTGGAACGCGCGCACGCCGCCGTCCTCGGCGCGCACGACCACGACCGACTCGCCGAAGAACTCGAAGGTGTGGAAGTCCCCGCTCTGCGGGATGTCGCTCAGGTGGCACACGACCTGCCAGCTGTGGCGGAAGATCGCCTGCCGCTCGCGCTCGAAGAACTCCGGGTCGCTGTAGATCCAGGCCGGCAGGCTCAGGTTGTCCTGCCCGGCGCTCGCCGTGGCGTCGATGCGGTGCAGCTGCGCGGTCTTCATGGCACTTTCGGGACGGGTGGCCGTTGTTGAACGATCGTACAACAAGAGCCGGGAGGGTGCAATTCGCGCCCGCGGCGTCACCCAAGGCCTTCTCCCCGGCGTTTGTGATACAAAAAGCGCCCCCGGGGCAGCTCACTCCAGCGCAGCGCCGCCATGCTCAATGAACCCACCGACATCGCGCGCCTCATCCAGTCATCTGTCGCGCCGGTGTTCCTGCTCTCGGGCGTGGCCGCGATGCTGGGCGTGCTGACCAACCGCCTGGCGCGCATCGTCGACCGCGCCCGCCGGCTCGAGGAGCGGCTCGGCGCACACCCGGGCAGCGCCGACGTGCTGCACACGGACCTCTTAGTGCTGGCGCGCCGCGCCCGCTACATCAACGTCGCGATCTCCCTGTGCACGATCTCGGCGCTGCTGGTGGCGCTCGTGGTCGTGACGCTCTTCGCCAACGCCTTTATCGGGGTCGACCTCGCCTGGATGATTGCGCTGCTGTTCGTCGCCGCCATGCTGGTCTTGAGCGCCGCCTTCATCGCCTTCTTCATCGAGGTGCGCTTCGCCACGGCGGCGCTGCGCATCGGCTCACCCCACATTTAAGGCCCCGCAGCCCGGAAAGGGCCGGAAAAACAAGGCACTTGGCGGGCAGATCTGCTACCCTGCGCAGCCTTTTTGGACACGCCCGCTGACGGGCGACGGCCGCTAGGCCGCACCGCATCAGGAACACGCCCCGAAACGGGGCTGCGCAAGCCACCCATGAACCGCCCCATCCGCAACATCGCGATCATCGCGCACGTCGACCACGGCAAGACGACCCTCGTCGACTGCCTGCTGAAGCAGTCCGGCACGTTCGCGGCGCACGAGCGCCTGGGCGAGCGCATCATGGATTCCAATGACATCGAGCGCGAGCGGGGCATCACGATCCTCGCCAAGAACTGCGCGATCGAGTACGGCGGCACGCGCATCAACATCGTCGACACCCCCGGGCATGCAGACTTCGGCGGTGAGGTCGAGCGCGTGCTGTCGATGGTGGACGGCGTGCTGCTGCTGGTGGATGCCGTCGAGGGCCCGATGCCCCAGACCCGCTTCGTCACGCGCAAGGCGCTGGCGCTGGGCCTGAAGGCGATCGTGGTCGTGAACAAGATCGACCGCCCCGGCAGCCGCCCGGCCTGGGTGATCGACCAGACCTTCGACCTCTTCGACAAGCTCGGCGCGAGTGACGCGCAGCTGGACTTCCCGGTGATCTACGCCTCGGCGCTGCAGGGCTGGGCGAGCACCGACTACACCGAGCGCCGCCCGGACATGTCCGCGCTCTTCGAGGCGATCCTGACGCACGTGCCGCCGCCGGCCGCTCAGGCGGACCTGCCGCTGCAGCTGCAGATCTCGACCCTGGACTACAACTCGTACGTCGGCCGCATCGGCATCGGCCGCATCCGCCGCGGCGTGGTGCGACCCGGCGCGACCGTGGCGCTGCGCTACGGGGATGAGGACAGGGGCACGGCCAAGATCGGCCAGGTGCTCGCCTTCACGGGCCTGCAAAGGAGCCCCGTCGAGGAGGCAAGCGCCGGCGACATCGTCGCCGTCACCGGCATCGAGTCGGTGAACATCGGCCTCACCCTGTGCGATCCGGAGCATGCCGAGGGGCTGCCGCCGATCAGCGTCGATGAGCCGACGCTGGCCATGAACTTCCAGGTGAACAACTCCCCGCTCGCCGGCCGCGAGGGCAAGTTCGTGACCAGCCGCCAGATCCGCGAGCGCCTCTACCGCGAGCTGCAGAGCAACGTGGCACTGCGCGTGGAGGACACCGAGGAGCCGGACGTGCTGCGTGTCTCCGGCAGAGGCGAGTTGCACCTGACCATCCTCATCGAGAACATGCGCCGCGAGGGCTACGAGCTGGCGGTGTCGCGCCCGCAGGTGCTCACCAAGGTCGTGAACGGCGAGGTGCACGAGCCCTACGAGGCCCTTACCGTCGACATCGAGGAGGATCACCAGGGAGCGGTGATGGAGGCCCTGGGCAGCCGACGCGCGGAACTGTCCGACATGAGCATGGACGGCAACGGCCGCGCGCGCCTTGAGTACCGGGTACCGGCACGCGGCCTCATCGGCTTCCAGGGCGAGTTCATGACCCTGACGCGCGGCACCGGCCTCATCAGCCACATCTTCGACGGCTTCGCGCCGGTGAAGGGCGAGATCCCCGACCGCCACAACGGCGTGCTGGTGAGCAACGAGAATGGCGAGGCGGTCGCGTACGCCCTCTTCAACCTGCAGGAGCGCGGGCGCCTGTTCGTCAGCCCCGGCGAGAAGCTTTATGAGGGCATGATCATCGGCATCCACAGCCGCGACAACGATCTCGTGGTGAACCCGATCAAGACCAAGAAGCTCACCAACATCCGCGCCGCCGGCAAAGACGATGCGATCCTCTTGACGCCGCCGATCGAGCTTACGCTCGAGTACGCGGTGGAGTTCATCGCGGATGACGAGCTGGTCGAGGTCACCCCGACATCCATCCGCATCCGCAAGCGCTTCCTGAAGGAGACCGACCGCAAGCGCGCCTCGCGCAGCGACGCCGCGCTGACCGCGTAGCGTCCGCGCCGTCGCTGTCGTCGACTCCGGCATCGGTGGCGGTGGGCTGGGTGCAGTTGGCCGAACCGCCTCGGGAGTGTCGAGCGGCATGGGACGCAGTCGGGCGACGGCCTTGTGACCGGTCGAGGGCCGCTCAGCCGTTGATGCTGCACTCGCGCATGCTTGGTGCAGTGCAGCGCTGGCAGACCAGCTCTCCTTTTTGCGTTGGGCACGCACCGATCGCATAATCCCAGCGCAGCGTTCAGTTCGACTTCGACCGCCGAACTAACGGCCCGAAGATAAACCAAGCACCTCGCGGGAAATGACGTCCACGTAGTTTTTCCCGCTGCGGCGCGGCCAGCGAACAGCTGCAGGAGCGGGGCTCATCGCGCAAGCATCATCTCTTCGTCACGGCCCCCTCGCGCCGCGCTTTTTAAGGATGCGGCAGCGCAGGAGAAAATGCCCGGGGGGCCCTGTGCGTATCAGCGCAATGCGACCGTGCCGCTCACGTTGACGCGACCCGACATTCAAAACCATAAGGGGGAGGCAGTCATGTTGAGACCTACGAACCGGATAAACTTGGCGATTGGCGTTACATTGTGTCTTGCCGCGGCCACCGCGGCCGCGGACGAGGGCACTGACAGGCCATGGGCGCAAGCGTGCGCGGGCCTGCCGAGCCACAACCAGCTGCAGACAGCACTGGAGAGTGCGCGCGCCCAGAGCAATGGCGGCTTCAATCTGGAC
>Ga0316624_10000353_pt1 | contig 15148 bp, 14 predicted proteins | sample OWC_Aug_N3_C1_D5_FD_207657 | JGI IMG/M metagenome (GOLD analysis project Ga0316624, IMG submission 207657) | Wetland soil microbial communities from Old Woman Creek delta, Ohio, United States - OWC_Aug_N3_C1_D5_A | ecosystem: Environmental > Terrestrial > Soil > Wetlands | place: USA: Ohio... | reverse complement strand
GCGCACGTCTCGTCGGGCTCTCCTGGCTGCTCGCCCTCGCCGGGACCGCACTCGCCGCGCCCCCGCCGCTGCCGCCGGCGACGCACGCGCCGCGCATCATCGTCGCCTTCGCCAACCCCGCCCACGGCGCGCCGGCTCCGGCGGGCACCACGGGAGCCCGCTACGGCGGCGAAGGTTACCGGGTCGCGCAGAGCGCGCAGCGCGAAGCGCGGCGCGTCGCTGAGGCCTACGCGCTGCACGCCCTGACCAGCTGGCCGATCGAGGCGCTGGCGATGCACTGCGTGGTCTACGAGATCACCGACGGGCGCAGCGTGGCCGAGGTGCTCGCCGCGCTCTCGCGCGACTCGCGCGTGGTGCTGGCCCAGCCGCTGCAGGAGTTCCATACGCTTACCGCGGCGGCGCCCAGCGAGACGGACTACAACGATCCGCTCTATGACCTGCAGTCCAACCTCGCCACGCTCGGCATCGCACGCGCGCACCAGCGCGCGCAGGGGGCGGGACTGAAGGTCGCGCTCATCGACACCGCCGTCGACGTCTCGCATCCGGACCTGCGCGGCCGCATCGTGCGCAGCCATTCGTACGTGTCCGAGCCGGCCGCCTCGGCGGACGCCGCACGCCACGGCACCGCGATGGCCGGCCTCATTGCCGCCGTGGCCAACAACCACGTCGGCATCGTCGGGATCGCGCCGCTCGCGCAGGTGGAGGTTTTCGAGGCCTGCTGGCAGCTCGCGCCCGACAGCGACGCGGCGGCCTGCAATACCTTCACGCTGGCGCAGGCGCTGGCCGGGGCGCTCGCTTCCGGCGCGCCGCTCGTGAACCTGAGCATCGCCGGTCCCAAGGACCCGCTGCTCAGCGCGCTGATCGCGCAGGGGATCAGGCGCGGCGTCACCTTCGTCGGGGCCAGCGCGGGCCCCGAGAGCGGCTTTCCCACCGCGGTCGCCGGCGTCATCGCCGCCGGCGGCACCGAGCATGCACTGCCGCCGGGGGCCCTGGCGGCGCCCTCCGAGCACGTGCTGACCTTAAGGCCGCACGCCCAGTACGACTTCGCCTCGGGCACCTCGGTGGCCACCGCCGAGCTCACCGGAGTCATTGCGCTGCTGCTGTCGGCGTCCGCGACGCGTCTCACTCCCGAGGCCATCGGCGCGCTGCTGCGGGATACTGCGCGGGCGGCCGCGGCGACCGTGCCCGAGCAAACGCCGGTGGACGTGAATGCGGCGCTGGCGCGCCTGGATGCCGGGCAGCACCGCAACGCCGTCACGGCGGGCGCCGCTGCCCAGGCGCGCCTTTGAGTTGTGCCGCCTTGACCGTGCCCGTGCGGCTGCCCATGCTCTCGTGCGTATGCCCGAGGCCTCAGCCCCGCTCACCTGGAGCCTGATCGAAGAGGCGCGTGCGCGCATCGGCGCGCACGTGAAGGTCACGCCCGTGCTCACCAGCGCGGCGCTCGACGCACAGACGGGGGCGCAGTTGTACTTCAAGTGCGAGACCTTCCAGAAGTGCGGCGCCTTCAAGGCGCGTGGCGCGAGCAACGCCGTCTTTGCGCTGACCGATGCGCAGGCGCGCGCGGGCGTCGCCACGCACTCCTCGGGCAACCACGCGGCGGCGCTCGCGCGTGCGGCGCAGCTGCGCGGCATCCGCGCTTACATCGTGATGCCGGACAATACCCCGCAGGCTAAGCGCGCCGCGGTGCGCCGCTACGGCGCCGAGATCAGCTACTGCGCGCCGACGCTCGCGGCACGCGAGGCGGCAGCACGCGAGATCCTCGGCCGCACGGGCGCAGCCTTCGTGCATCCCTACGACGACCTGATGGTGATGGCCGGCCAGGGCACCGTGGCCGCCGAATTCCTCGGCCAGGTGCCGCAGCTGGAGGTGATCCTCTGCCCGGTCGGCGGCGGCGGGCTCATCAGCGGCACCGCGGTGGCCGCCCGGGCGCTCAAGCCCGGCGTCCGCGTCCTGGGCGCGGAGCCCTCCGGCGCGGATGATGCCGCGCGCTCGCTGCGCTCGGGCGTGCTGCAGCCGGCCGGCACGCCGTGCACGATCGCCGACGGCCTGCGCGGCGCGCTCGCGCCGCGCACGTTCGCCGAGATCCGCCGCGGTGTCGAGGACATCCTCACCGTGTCCGAAGAGGCGATCATCGCCGCCATGCGCGAGCTGTGGGAGGTGCTGAAGATCATCGTCGAGCCCTCCGGCGCCGTGCCGTACGCGGCGGTGCGCGCCGCGCCCGCGCGCTTCCGGGGTCGCAACGTCGGCATCGTGCTCAGCGGCGGCAACCTCGACCTCGATCAGCTCCCCTGGATGGGTCCGCCCGCGCCGACCCGCTAGACCCGCTCGAGCACCACCGCGATCCCCTGCCCGACGCCGATGCACATGGTGCACAGCGCATAGCGGGCGCGCGTCGCGGCCAGCTGCCAGGTGGCCGTGGTGGCCAGCCGCGCGCCGGACATGCCGAGCGGGTGGCCGAGTGCGATCGCCCCGCCGTTCGGGTTCACGTGCTCGGCGTCATCGGGGAGGCCGAGCTGGCGCAGCACCGCGAGCGCCTGGGCGGCGAAGGCCTCGTTGAGCTCGATCACGTCCATCTGGTCGAGCGTGAGGCGCGCGAGCGCGAGCACGCGGCGCGTGGCCGGGACCGGCCCCATGCCCATGATGCGCGGCTCCACGCCGGCCGTGGCGCCGGCGACGATGCGCGCCCGCGGGGTGAGGTTGAAGCGCAGCGCGGCTTCCGCGGAGGTCACGAGCAGCGCGCAGGCCCCATCGTTGACGCCCGAGGCGTTGCCGGCGGTCACCGTGCCGTTCTCGCGAAATGGCGTGGGCAGCGCGGCGAGCTGCTCGAGCGTGGTCTCCGGGCGCGGGTGCTCGTCGCGCGCGACGCTCACGCTCTTGCCCTTCTTCTGCGTGAGCTCCACCGGCGTGAGCTCGCTGGCGAAGAAGTTGCGTGCGTAGGCGGCCTGCGTGCGCTGCTGGCTGCGCCAGGCGAAGTGATCCTGGTCCGCGCGCCCGATGTGATACTGCGCGGCGACGTTCTCCCCGGTCTCGGGCATCGAGTCGGTGCCGTAGAGTTTCTCCAAGCGCGGATTGACGAAGCGCCAGCCGATCGTGGTGTCGTAGATCGTCGCCGCACGGCTGAAGGCGGCGTCGGCCTTGGGCATCACGAACGGTGCGCGCGACATCGACTCGACCCCGCCGGCAATCACGATCTCGGCCTCCCCGGCCCGCACGATGCGCGCGGCCATCGCGAGCGCGTCCAGCCCCGAGCCGCACAGCCGGTTGAGGGTGGCCCCGGGCACCGAGACCGGCAGGCCCGCGAGCAGCGCCGCCATGCGCGCCACGTTGCGGTTGTCCTCGCCCGCCTGGTTGGCGCACCCGAGCAGCACTTCCTCGATCGCGGCCGGCTCGAGCGAGGGGTTGCGCTTCAGCGCCGCGGCGATCGCAACGGCGGCCAGGTCATCCGCGCGCACCGCGGCGAGGGCCCCGCCGTAGCGCCCGATTGGCGTGCGCACGGCATCACAGATGAATGCGTCGGTCATGTGGGAATCATAGTCGCACGCCGTACCGGTGCGCACGCCGGTACAGTACCCTGCGCACTCCTTGGCGCTGTACCTGTCGCGCGGGCCGTTCCCTGCGCGATGCTTGCACTCCAAGTCCTCCCGGAGACAGTACTGTGCCCGACCCGCTGCCGTTCATGACCTACGCGTTCGTGATGTCGATCACCCCCGGCCCCAACAACGTGATGCTGACCGCCTCGGGGGCGACGTTCGGCTTCCGGCGCACCGTGCCGCACCTGCTGGGCGTGGTGTTCGGCTTCGTGGTGCAGCTGCTGGCGGTGTGCGCGGGCCTGAGCGCGGTCTTCAACCGCTGGCCGGCGCTGCAGACGGCGTTGAGCTGGGCCGGCGCGGCGTACCTCATGTACCTCGGCTGGCACATGCTCAACAGAACCGATGCCACCGTCGATGCCAGCCACCGCCCGGTGCGGTTTATCGAGGCGGCGATGTTCCAGTTCCTCAATCCCAAGGCCTGGGTGATGTCGGTGACCGCGGCCACGCTGTTCCTGCCGCACCAGCTCGGGGTGTTCCTGAGCGGCGCCTACATGGCGCTCGTCATGGAGGGCGTGGGCGTGCCGTGCATGACGGTGTGGGCGCTCTTTGGCAGCGCGCTGAAGAACTTCCTCGCCGCACCCAGGGCGCGCATGGTATTCAATGTCGCCATGGCGGTCGCGCTGGTCGTGACCGCGGTGATGATGGTGAGGTAGGGGCGCTTAAGGGGAGCCTGGGTGTTCGACCTGAGCCGCGAGTCGCAGGTCCCGCTGGTGGAGCAGATCTGCGAGCGCATGACGGCGCTGGTGCGCCAGGGCCAGCTGGGCCCGGGCACGCGCGTGCCCTCGATCCGCCGCCTCGCCCGGCAGATCGGCGCCAGCCCCTTCACCGTGGTCGACGCCTACGAGCGCCTGGTCGCGCGCGGACTCATCGAGTCGCGCGCCGGGCGCGGCTTCTTCGTCGCGCAGCGGCGCCCGTCGGTGCCCCTGACCGCGGTCGAGGCGCTGCCGGATGCGGGCACCGATGCCCTCGCGCTCGCGCGCCTGACGCTGTCGCAGTGCGCGGACCTGATTCCCGCAGGCTCCGGGTTCCTGCCGGAGAACTGGCTGCTTGAGGCGGTGCCCGCGAGCGAGCTCACGCGCCTCGTCAAGAACCGCCGCGCACAGCCGTGGCTGCCGTGCCCGCCGCAGGGCCTGATCGAGCTGCGCGAGCGCATCGCCGCGCGCCTGGTGCACAACGGCATCGCCGCAGGGCCGACCCACATCGTCACGACCTTCGGTGCCTCGCAGGCCTTCGACCTCATCGCGCGCATCCTCTTCTCCCCCGGGGACGCGGTGCTGGTGGAGGACCCGGGTTACTTCGTGCTGTTCGAGCAGCTGCGCGCCCATCACGTGCGGCTCATCCCGGTGCCGCGCCGCGCCGCGGGCCCGGACCTCGCGGCGCTCGAGGACGCCTGCCGCGCGCACCGCCCGCGCGCCTTCTTCATGCAGACGCTGCTGCACAACCCGACCGGCTCGAGCACGGAAGCCGCGCACTGCCATCGCATCCTCTCGCTCGCCGAGCAGTTTGGCTTCGCGATCATCGAGGACGACGTGTACGGGGACCTGCACGAGGGCCCGGCGGTGCGGCTCGCCCAGATCGACGGGCTGCGGCACGTCATCTACGTCGGCAGCTTCACCAAGCTCATCGGTCCTTCCCTGCGGGTCGGCTACGTGGCCGCCGATGGCGCGCTGGTGGCGCAGCTGGTCGAACGCAAGGTGCTCTCGGTGCTCTCAGGCTCTGCGCTGCTGGAGAGCTTCGTCGCCGAGGTGCTCGACGGCGGGCGCTACAAACGCCACCTCGAGCGCATGCGCGCCCGCCTGGCGCGCATGCGGCGCGACGCGCGCACGGCCCTGGAATCGGCCGGCATCCGTTTCGAGGGGCCGCACGGGGAGGGCATGTTCCTGTGGGGACGGGTGCCCGATGGGGTCGCGGTGGATGACCTCGTGCGCCGCGCGCGCGATCACTCGATCCTGCTCGCCCATGGCGCGCTCTTCTCCTGCGAGCAGGGCTGCCAGCAGTGGCTGCGCTTTAACGTCTGTCACAGCGACCGGCCGCCGCTGATCGAATTCCTGCGCGAGTCGCTGCGCGCGGCCTAAAATGCGTGCCACCGCATGGGTGCCACGCCGCAGATCCGGGACGCGACCGAGGAGGACCTCGAGGGCCTCGTCGCGATCTACAACGACGTCATCGCGACCTCGACTGCCATTTATTCCTCCGCGCCCGTGACGCTCGAGGAACGGCGGCGCTGGTGGCAGGCGCGCACCGCGCAGGGCTACCCGGTGCTCATCGCGCGCGATGCGGCCGGCGTGGCCGGCTTCTCCACTTTCGGGGACTTCCGCTCCTGGCCGGGTTACCGCTTCACGGTCGAGCACTCCGTGCACGTGCGCGCGGATGGCCGCGGCCGCGGGCTGGGCACGCTTTTGGTGCAGGCGCTGTTGCCGCGTGCCGCGGCGCTCGGCAAGCACGTGATGGTCGCCGGCGTCGATGCCGCCAATGCAGCCTCGATCCGCTTCCACGAGCGGCTCGGGTTCGAAAAGAGCGGCCACCTGCGCGAGGTGGGCTACAAGTTCGACCGCTGGCTCGACCTAGTTTTCCTGCAGCGCCGGATCCCGGACCGGTAAGATCGAGGCATGTCAGGGCTCTTCACGCCCGCCATCCGGGCACTGATCCTCATCAACCTCGCGGTATTCCTGCTGCAGCTGGTGAGCGGCGACCTGCTGCCCGCGCTCTTTGCACTGTGGCCGCTGCACCACCCGCTGTTCCGGCCCTGGCAGCTGGTCACCTACGCCTTCCTGCACGGCGGCTGGACGCACATCTTCCTCAACATGTTCGCCCTCTTCATGTTCGGCCGCGCACTGGAGCTGCTCTGGGGTGCGCGGCGCTTCGTGTTCTTCTTCCTCGTGTGCGTGCTCAGCGCCGCGCTCACGCAACTGGCGGTCGAGGCGCTCACCGGCGCCCAGGAACCGGTCGTCGGCGCCTCCGGGGGCGTGTTCGGCGTGCTGCTCGCGTTCGCCTGGTACTTCCCGAGGCAGAAGCTCATCGTCCTGCCCATCCCGATCCCGGTGCCCGCGTGGCTGTTCGTGACCGGCTACGCGCTGGTGGAGCTGTTCTCGGGGCTCGCCCGCACGCAGCAGGACGTCGCCCACTTCGCCCACCTGGGCGGGCTGCTGGGCGGAGTGCTGTGCATCCTCTACTGGCGCTCGCGCCGGCGCTTCGGTTCCTAGGCCGGCGCGGCTGGCGCACCGGGCCGCGGCCGGTGCCGCAGGCACCGCACCGCAGCGCGCTGACCTGACATGACGCGCCCGGGGCGGATCGGTCAGGCCCGCCGCGCGGACGCCCATGGATACGACCTGAGGAATCAAGCTTAATACGGCAATATTGCGCAAGAATCTCCCCAAAGTTGAATTCCGGGCCGCCCCCCGGTCACAATCGCGCGCCGCAAAAACTGCACGGGAACTTTCCCACCGGGACATCTCTCTAGAGCGCAACCCATGATCAAGACCGAACACCTTACCAAGCGTTACGACGCGCTCACCGCCGTCGAGGACGTCAGCTTCCAGGTCGGCCCCGGGGAGGTACTCGGGTTCCTCGGCCCCAACGGCGCCGGCAAGACGACCACCATGCGCATGCTCGCCGGCTTCATCACCCCGAGTTCCGGCAGCGCCAGCATCTGCGGTCACGACGTCGCCGGTGCCCCGCTCGCCGCCAAGGCGGCGCTCGGCTACCTGCCCGAAGGGGCGCCGAGCTACGGGGAGATGACGGTGCGCGGCTTCCTCGCCTTCGTCGCGGACCTGCGCGGGCTTGCCGGCGCGCGCCGCCGCGAGCGCCTGTCGCACGTGATCGAGCACCTGCAGCTGCAGGGCGTGCTCGAGCAGACCATCGACACCCTCTCCAAGGGCTTCCGGCGCCGCGTGGGGCTCGCGCAGGCGATCGTGCACGACCCGCCGGTGCTCATCCTGGATGAGCCCACTGATGGCCTCGACCCCAACCAGAAGCACGAGGTGCGCACGCTCATCAACCAGATGGCGCGCGACAAGATCATCGTCATCTCGACGCACATCCTGGAGGAGGTGGACGCGGTGTGCACGCGTGCCATCGTGATCGCGCGCGGCCGCATCGTCGCCGACGACACGCCCGCGGGCCTGGCGGCGCGCTCGCGCTACCACAACGCGGTGTCGCTGCAGCTGGAGGAGCCCGGACAGCTGGCTGCCGCGCGCGCCGCGCTCGCGGGGCTCCCGGCGGTCGCCGAGGTCGAGGTGAGCGAGCGCGACGCGCGCCTCACCGCCCTGCCGCGCTCCGGTGGCATGATCCTGCCGGCGGTCTCGGAACTGGCCGCGCGCGAGGGCCTGAAGCTGCAGGAACTGCACCTGGAATCGGGACGCCTCGATGAGGTGTTCCGCACGATTACCGCCTGAAGGAACCGCCGCAGCATGCGCAACGTGGGCATCATCATGCGCCGCGAGCTCGCGAGTTATTTCGCGACTCCGGTGGCGTACGTCTTTATCCTCATCTTCCTGGTGCTGGCGAGCGCCTTCACCTTCTACCTCGGCGGCTTCTATGAGCGCGGCCAGGCGGACCTGGACCCCTTCTTCACCTTCCACCCCTGGCTGTACCTGTTCCTGATCCCGGCGCTGTCGATGCGCCTGTGGGCCGAGGAGCGCAAGTCCGGCACGATCGAGCTGCTGATGACGCAGCCGGTGACGCTGTGGGATGCGGTGCTCGGCAAGTTCCTCGCCGCGTGGCTGTTTACCGCGCTCGCCCTCGCGCTCACCTTCCCCCTGTGGATCACGGTGAACTACCTGGGCAAGCCGGACAACGGCGCGATCCTCGCCGCCTACCTCGGCAGCCTGCTGCTGGCCGGCGGCTTTCTTGCCATCGGCTCGTGCATGTCGGCCCTGACCCGCAACCAGGTCGTGGCCTTCATCCTGGGGGTGGTCGCCTGCTTCGGCTTCCTGCTCGCCGGCTTCCCCATGGTGCTCGACCTGTTTCGCGGCTGGGCGCCGCTGGCGCTGGTGGATGCGATCGCCTCGCTGTCCTTCCTCACCCACTACGAGTCCATCGCCAAGGGGGTCATCGACGTGCGTGACCTGCTGTACTTCGCCATGCTGATCGGCTTCTTCCTGTTCGCCACCGCGATCGTCCTCGAGTGGCGCAAGGCGGACTAGAGAACCATGACCAAACGCTCAACACTCGGTGGCGGTGCCCTGCTCGCGCTCGCCCTGCTCTTCATCGGCGTCACCGTGCTGCTCAACCACGCGCTGCGCGGCTGGCGGCTGGACCTGACCGAGAATCGCCTCTACACCACCGCGTCCGGCACCGACCGGATCCTCACCGGCATCAAGGAGCCGATCAACCTCTACTTCTTCTACTCGGAGAAGACGGCGCAGCAGCTGCCGCAGCTGAAGACCTACGGCACGCGCGTGCGCGAGTTCCTCGAGGAACTTACCGCGCGCTCCAACGGCAAGCTGCACCTGCACGTCATCGACCCGCAGCCCTTCTCCGAGGAGGAGGACCGGGCCGCGGAGCTGGGCGTGCGCGGGGCACCGGTGGGCGCCGCCGGTCAGTTCTACTTCGGGCTCGCCGGCACCAACTCGACCGACGGCCACGCGGCGATCGAGTTCTTCGACCCGAACAAGGAGCAGTTCCTCGAGTACGACGTGGTCAAGCTGATCTACCAGCTGGCGAACCCGAAGCGGCCGGTGGTCAGCTGGCTCTCGAGCCTGCCGATGGACGCGAGCTTTGAGGCGCAGGGCGGCGGCATGCGCGAGCCGTGGGTGATCTACAGCGAGGCCAAGCAGCTCTTCGACGTGCGCGCACTGGAGCCGAACGCCACGCGCATCGACCCGGACACGAACGTGCTGGTGTTGGTACACCCGAAGAACCTCTCGCCGGCGACTGAGTTCGCGATTGACCAGTACGCGCTGCGCGGCGGGCACATCCTGGTGTTCGTCGACCCGCTCGCCGAGGCGGACAACTCCGGCGCCGACCCGCAGAACCCGATGGCGGGGATGACGGCCGACAAGTCCTCGCACTTCGCGACGCTGCTGAGCGCGTGGGGGGTGCAGTTCAACCCCGGCGTCGTGGTCGCCGACCGCGGGCACGCGATGTCCGTCACCCTGCGCCAGGGCGAGGAGCCGGTGATGCACCTGGGCGTGCTGGGGCTGGACAAGGAGAGCTTCGCCGCCGACGACGTGATCACCGCCGGGCTCTCCAACGTCAACGTCGCCACGGCCGGGGCCCTCGAGCCGGTCAAGGATGCCAAGACGCGCTTCGAGCCGCTCCTGCAGTCGAGCACGGATGCCGCGCTGCTGCCCTCGCAGCGCTTCCGCATGCTCATGGACCCGGCGGGCCTGCTCGATGGCTTCAAGCCGACCGGCCAGCGCTACACGCTCGCGGCCCGCGTGACCGGGCCCGTGCACAGCGCCTTCCCCTCCGGCCCCCCCGCGGGTGTGACGCTCGCGCCCGGGCAGCTGGACCTCAAGCAGTCAACCAAGCCCCTGAACCTGATCGTGTTCGCCGACACGGACATGCTCGCGGACTTCCTCTGGGTGCGCTCGCAGAACTTCTTCGGCCAGCGCCTGACCCAGGCGTGGGCGAGCAACGGCGACCTGGTGCAGAACGCGCTCGACAACCTCGCCGGCAGCGCCGACCTCATCAGCGTGCGCGGCCGCGCCTCCTTCACCCGCCCCTTCGAGCGGGTCGAGAAGCTGCGGCGCGCCGCGAACCAGCGCTTCCACGCCAAGGAGCAGGAACTGGAGCAGCAGCTGCACGACACCGAGGAGAAGCTCACGCAGCTTCAGGTCAAGGGCGATGGCAAGCAGAGCGCGAACGCGCTCATCGTGACTCCCGAGCAGGAGCAGGAGATCGCTCATTTCCAGCAGGAGAAGCTGCGCATCCGCAAGGAACTGCGCGCGGTGCGCGCCGGTCTCGATGCGGACATCAAGAACCTCGGCACGACGCTGAAGATCGTGGACATCATCGCCGCACCGGCGCTGTTTGCCGTGCTCGCGCTGCTGATCACCTGGCTGCGGCGCCGCCGCGCAGCCTCGCCTAAGCGGCCCAAGGAGGCCACCCCATGAGCGCACGCCGCGTCGCCTGGCTGCTGGCCGCCGGGATCGCCGTGGTCGCGTTCGCGATCTGGCTCTCCTCGCTGCGCCACCTGGAGCGCGCCACCCTCTCCGGGGATCTGGTCCTGCCGGGACTCGAGCGTGGCGTCAATGCCGTCACCGAGGTGCGCCTCAGGCGCGCGGACGGCACGGGGACGGCCCTCAAGAAGGGCGACGCCGGCTGGACGGTCGCCGAGCGCGGCTGGCCGGCGGATGTCAGCAAGGTGCGCAAGCTCCTGCTGGACCTGGGTGCCCTCGACGTAGTCGAGGAGAAGACCCGGCTGCCCGCCAACTACCCGACCCTCGGGGTCGAGGACCTCACCGCCACGAAGGCCACGGGCACGGCCGTCACGGTGCTGTCCCCGGCGCGCACCTGGGAGCTGATCGTCGGCAAGCCCTCCGGCGCCAAGTCCGGGTACGTGCGGGTCGCGAACACACCGGCCAGCTTCCTCGCCGCACCGCTTCTGACGGTGGACGCGGATCCTAAGGGCTGGCTTGCGCGCGCGCTGCTGGACCTTCCGGCCGAGCGCGTGCGCGAGATCGAGGAGCACCCGGGGCAGGGTGCGGCCTTCACCGCGGCGCGACAGAAGACCGACGATGCGCACTTCACGGTCACCCCGCTGCCCAAGGGGCGCGAGCTCAGCGGCCCGGGCGCGGCCGATTCCCTGGGGGCGGCCTTAAGCGGGCTCACCCTCGAGGACGTCGCCAAGGCCCCGGCGAGCGCGGATGCCACGGCGGTGCGCGCCACTTTTCGCACCTTCGACGGACTGGAGATCCAGGCCCTCGGACGCAAGGACGGCGCCCGTGCCCTCCTCACCCTGGAGGCACACGCCGCAGCACCCGCCGCCAGCGAGGAGGCGCAGAAGCTGCAGGCGCGCTTCTCGGGCTGGGAGTTCGAGGTGCCCGACTACAAGTACGCCGCGATCTTCACCCCCCTCACCGAGCTGCTGAAGCCGCTGCCCGAACCGGCCAAGAAGGGTGCCAAGGTGCCGGCGGCGCCCGCCAAGCCGTAGCCGCGAGGCGCCCCGGGTGAGTACCCTGCGCGGGTGTACTCGCTCGAGCCCGAACTTGCCGCCCTGCGCACTGCCGGCGGCGCTGCGGCGGCGGCGCCGCGCGCCCCGTTGTGCGTGGCGGCCGAGCTGCGCACGTCGCTGTACGGCGGCGTCGCGCTGGTCACGGCCGGGATCGGTCTGCTGCTCAAAAAGCACCTGGAGCGCATCGGGCCGCTGACGCTCGTGCTGCTGCTCGCCCTGGCGGCGGCCGCCTGCTACCTGCCGGCCGCGCGCGCGCGGCGCGCCGCGCCCGTACGCTCGGCGGCCGCCGACTACCTGCTGCTGCTCGGCGCGCTGCTCGTGAGCGCGGATGTCGGCTACGCGGAAGTGCAGTTTCACCTGCTCGGGGAGCGCTGGTCGCTGTACCTGCTGTTGCTCGGCGCGTGGCACGCCGCGACCGCGTACCGGCTGCACTCGCGGCTCGTGCTGGCGGTCGCCCTCGCGAGTCTTGCCGCGTGGTTCGGCATCCAGGCCGGCCCCGGGAGCGTGCTGGCGCACGCCTGGGACACCCCGCAGCTCGGTGCGCGGGCGCTGGCGTGCGCGGCGACCATCCTCGGGTGGCGCGCGCTCGATGCGCGTCCGAGCCGCGCCGCCTTTCGCCCCGTGTTCGAGCAGTTCGCGGCGAACCTCGCCTTCTGGGGTGCCCTGAGCTGGTGCCTCGATACGCGGTTGTGGCCGGCGGGCCTCGCCGCCCTGCTCGTGCTGGTTGCCGTGAGCCTGCGCCGGGCACTGCGCGCGCGGGCCGAGCTGTTCGCCGTGTACGCCGTCGGCTACGGCGCGCTCGGACTGATCTTCCTCATCGCGCGCTTCAGCGGCTTCGGGGTGCTGGGCGTGGCGCAGGTGCTGCTCGTGGTCCTGCTCGCCGCGGCCCTGCTGCGCTACCTGCACGCGCGGGTGCAGGACGAGGCGGCATGAGCCTGCGGCCCACTCCCGCGCAGGAGCGCTGGCTCAAGCTCGCGGGCGATCTTGGCGCGAGCCCGCGCGCGGCGGCCTTCCTCGAGCACACCGGGGGCTGGCGCACGGCCGGCCTCCTCAGCCGCTGCGCCTTCTTTGCACTCGGCCTCATCGCCGCCTACGCACTGGCGGCACTACTCGAGTTGCTGCGCGTGCGGGGCAGCTTCCTGATCGCCGGGGCGCTCGCCATCGCCGGGGGCGAATGGCTCATCCGCGCGCGCCGTAATTTCTTCGGCGGCCTGGAGGAGGCGTTCTGCAGCGCGGGCGCCCTGATGGTGGCGTACGAGCTCGGGCGCCTCGTGCAGCCGGCCCCGCGCTGGGAACCGTGGATCCTCGGCGCGGCGCTCGCTCTTGCGGGCCTGCGGCTGCTCAATCCGCTGCTGACGACGCTCGCCGTGCTCGCGTTCGCGTACGCGCTGGACGCATCGCGCCAGGCCACGGGTCTGCTGTGCTTTGGCACGGCACTCGCGGCGCTCGCAGCCGGCGCGCTGTGGCTGCGGCGGCCCGCCTACGACCGCATGCTCGACTGGCTCGTCATCACGCTGCCCTTCGCCGGTTACCTCTGGTTAGCGGCCGGCCCATACGGCGCTGCGGCGCACGACTACCGCCACGCCCCCCTCGGCGCGTGGCTGGTGCCGCTCGCCCCGCTCGCCTTTGCGCTCATGGCGAGCGCCACCGGGATCTTGCGCCGCACGCACGCACCGCTGTGGGCCGCGATGCTGTGCGTGGCCTGCACGGCCTACGAACTGCGCGCACTCAGCGGCCTCACCCTGCAGATGCGGCTGCTGCTGTGGGGGGCCGTCCTGCTCGGCGCGAGCGCGGCGCTCGAGCGCTACCTGCGCACGCCGCGCGCCGGGATCACCTCCCGCACCGCGCAGGCCGCTGCCGGATTGAGCGATCTGCTGAGCGTCGTGGCCAGCGCGGGGCTCACCCCGCACGCGGCCCCGGCAGCAGCCGATCGGCCCTTGGGCGCCGGCGGCCAGTTCGGGGGCGGCGGTGCGAGCGGCGAGTTCTAAAGGGCGCGGCGCGGCGCGCCGGTTACGGCCGCACCTGCGCCAGGAGTCCGAGCGGGCGTCCTTCCGGATCGTTGAAGTGCGCCAGCCACTCCTCGGTGCCGTCGGCATGCCGGTGGACCATGTGCGGCGCGGCGCTGAAGATGACCCCGCGCGCGGCGAGTACGTCGTGGGCCGCGCGGATGTCCTCGACGCGCAGGTAGAGGATCGACTCCGGCGCGGGCTGCTCCTGCGCCTGCAGGTACAGCCGCGTGCCGCCGCAGTCGAAAAAGGCGAGCGTACCGAACGTATAGAGGTGCCTGAGCCCGAGCGTCTTGCCGTACCACGCCTCGGCCTCCTTGATGTCGCGCACGCTGCGGGAGATCTGGGCCAGCGGTCCCAGGGCGAGGGTCGGGTTCATCGGTTTACTCCTGCGGCTCAGGGCACTGCCGGCCGGTTCGCGGAACCAGCGCTTCAGGGCCTCGCGGTTGCTAAGACCGAGCTTCGCCACCGCATTGGCGACGTGTTGCTTGACGGCATCGAGGCTGATGCCGCGGCGACGCGCGATCTCGCGATTGCTCATGCCGTGCTGGATGGCGTGCACCACACGCCACTCGGCGGGCGTCAAGAGATCTGCGTGCGGCGGCCGTCCCCGGCGGATCGTTGCGGGCATGGGGTGCATCGTACGGTCTCAGGCGCGCATTTACCCTCCCCCTGGCAGCGCGGGCTGCAACGTTGCGGCGCGGGCGGACACGGGATCCGCGCAGCCGCGCGACGGGCGTAGAATTTGTCCATCGCACCACCGACTCAAGGGGCAGGTGCCCCGAGGAGGACTAGGGAGATGAGCGCAGTAATACTCGCGATATTCGACCGCTTCAGCGACGCGCAGCGCGTGCGCACCCGGCTGGTCGGCGATGGCTTCCCGACCGATCGCGTGGAACTGACGGCCCGCGAGGAGCGGGGCCGTGCCGGCCTAGAGCCGGCGAGCTCCGCGTGCGGGCAGTTCGAGCAATACTTCAGCACGCTTCTCGGACCGGACCGCGAGCACAAGTTCGCTCAGCGGCTGGCCGGGCGCGTGGCCGAGGGGGACGTCACGACCGTGGCGGTGCATCCGCGCGGGAGCATCGAGATCTCCCGAGCGACGCAGATCCTGAGGAATGAAGGAGCCCAGGAAGTAATGACCCACGACCTGGAAAAGCAGTCCTACGAGTTCGCCGCATCCGGCCAGGAGACCCCCGTGCTCGGGCACTTCCTCCCGGCCAACCCGGATCACGTGCACTGCTTGTACTGCTGGCTGTTCCCCGAGAAGGAGCGCCACCACTAGGCGCGCGCGGCGCCGCGCGCAAACGCCGCAGCCCGCGCCCGTGCCGGGAGCGCGCGCTCCCGGCTGGGGCTTCACGCTCCTACGGCTGCTGCTCCAGCGTCATCGACGTCGTCTGTCCGTGCGCGACCTCTTTGTCAATAATCCCCACGGT
>Ga0316624_10000352_pt1 | contig 15158 bp, 11 predicted proteins | sample OWC_Aug_N3_C1_D5_FD_207657 | JGI IMG/M metagenome (GOLD analysis project Ga0316624, IMG submission 207657) | Wetland soil microbial communities from Old Woman Creek delta, Ohio, United States - OWC_Aug_N3_C1_D5_A | ecosystem: Environmental > Terrestrial > Soil > Wetlands | place: USA: Ohio... | reverse complement strand
AGCCATGGAACCGGCGATTTTAAAGGCCATTTCCGACGAGTCCACGTCATGATAGGACCCATCGATGAGCGTGCACTTGATGTCAACCATGGGATAGCCGGCGATGACGCCATTCTCCATGGCCTCTATGATACCCTTCTCGATCGGCGCTACATATTCCTTGGGAACCGAACCGCCGACGGTCTTATTCACAAACTCGAATCCCTTGCCCGGCTCCTGCGGCTCGAGATCGAGCACCGCATGTCCATATTGGCCCCGGCCACCGGTCTGGCGTATATATTTGCCTTCCGCGGTAACTTTTTTCTTGATCGTTTCGCGGTATGCCACCTGTGGCTTGCCGACGTTCGCATCTACCTTGAACTCTCGCAAAAGACGGTCGACGATGATCTCCAGATGAAGTTCTCCCATTCCCGAGATAATGACCTGCCCGGTCTCCTGATCGGTCATGACGCGGAACGACGGATCTTCCTGCATGAGCTTCTGGAGCGAAAAGCCCAGCTTTTCCTGGTCTGCCTTGGTCTTCGGCTCAATGGCCACGGAGATCACCGGCTCCGGGAAAATCATGGCTTCCAGGATAACGGGCTTATTTTCATCGCAAAGCGTATGCCCCGTAAGCGTGCTTTTAAGTCCCACAGCCGCACAGATATCTCCGGAATAGATCTGCTCGATTTCTTCGCGCTTGTTTGCGTGCATTTTGAGCAACCTGCCGACACGCTCCCTGGTCCCCTTGGTCGAATTATATACATACGACCCGGATGTAAGCGTTCCGGAATAGACCCGGATAAACGTGAGTTGCCCCACGAACGGATCGGTCATGATCTTGAATGCTATGCCCGCAAAAGGCTCGCTGTCGGAGGCAGTGCGAACGACTTCCTCACCCTTGGGGCCGATACCTGTCACCGGAGGGATGTCTAGGGGAGACGGGAGATAGTCCACAACCGCATCAAGGAGAAGCTGTACGCCTTTGTTTTTGAATGCCGACCCGCAAATTACCGGGAATATCTTCATGGCGATGGTGCCCTTGCGGATCGCGGCCATGATCTCGGCCTCCGTCGGCGTCTCTCCGTTCAGGAATTTCTCCATCACGGTGTCGTCGGCGTCGGCAATCTTCTCGATCATCTTCTCGCGGTATTCCTGCGCCTTAGGCAGCAGATCCGCCGGTATCTCTCCCACTACATACTTCGCGCCGAGGGTCTCATCATCGAAAAGGACGGCCTTCATCTTCACGAGATCAATACAACCGCGGAATTTATCCTCAGCGCCGATAGGAAGCTGGATCGGCACCGCGTTCGCACCGAGCCGGTCGACCATCGACTGCACGCTCATGTAAAAGTCCGCACCGATGCGGTCCATCTTGTTCATGAACGCGATGCGCGGAACTTGGTACTTGTCAGCCTGACGCCATACGGTCTCGGACTGGGGCTCCACTCCGCTCACCGAATCAAAGGCCGCGACTGCGCCATCAAGTACGCGCAACGAGCGCTCGACTTCGATGGTGAAGTCCACGTGGCCGGGCGTATCGATGATATTGATGCGCTTGTCGCGCCAGAAACAGGTCGTCGCCGCCGAGGTGATCGTAATCCCGCGCTCCTGCTCCTGCACCATCCAGTCCATAACGGCAGTACCGTCATGCACTTCGCCGATCTTATAGGAAACACCGGTATAGTAAAGAATGCGCTCCGTCGTCGTCGTTTTACCAGCGTCGATGTGAGCCATGATACCGATGTTACGTGTATTTTCGAGTGAATACTGCCTTGCCAAAACTGCCTCCGTCTTAGATGAACACCCTACCAGCGATAATGGGCGAATGCCTTATTGGCATCTGCCATACGGTGTATGTCTTCTTTCTTCTTCACGGCTGCGCCGGTGTTGTTCGATGCATCAAGAATTTCACCAGCTAGCTTTTCTACCATGGATTTTTCAGGCCGCTGAGACGCGTAGAGTCTGAGCCATCGGTACGCCAGCGACAACCTGCGCGGCTGCTTAACCTCAATCGGGACCTGGTACGAGGCGCCACCTACCCTGCGCGATTTTACCTCGAGCGTCGGCTTCAGATTGTCTATTGCCTTTTTAAAAATAGCGATCGGGTCGCCATTGGTCTTCTGCTGAATTCGGTCGAGCGCCTTGTAGCAAATGGCCTCAGCCGTGCTCTTCTTGCCCTTGCGCATGAGCACGTTTACGAACTTAGCAAGCATTTTGCTGTTATATTTTGGATCCGGTAATGCTTCTCTTTTTACGACAACGCTTTTTCTCGGCATAGTGTTCCGTCAAATCTGTTGCCCCGTGAGGCACCGGTTTGACCCTGCTCCTTAGCTATTATTTGGGCCTTTTTGCGCCATACTTAGAGCGACCTTGCTTACGATTTGCAACCCCAACGGTATCGAGAGTCCCCCTCACAATATGATAACGAACGCCTGGCAAATCCTTCACCCTCCCACCGCGGATGAGCACGATAGAGTGTTCTTGCAAATTGTGCCCCACCCCTGGAATGTAGGTAGTAACTTCCATGCCGTTCGTGAGCCTCACCCTGGCCACTTTTCGGAGGGCCGAGTTCGGCTTCTTCGGCGTCGTGGTATACACCCTGATGCAAACACCCCTCTTCTGAGGACAACTTCTGAGTGCAGGGCTCTTGGTCTTCGTAGCAGCCAGTGACCTGCCTTTTCTTACCAGTTGACTGATTGTAGGCACGTTAATTACTCCTTAAAAACAGAAACATAGCAAAATTTCAATAACATTGAGTCAAAACCTGGTGATTATATCGGTAAATGAACCTCTTGTCAAGATTTTTTTTGTTTCCTTTAATTAATAACTAATGGCCGAATGCAGAACAGAGTCATCGCCGCACTCGACCATATCCTTATATCTACTTCCTTCAGCGCTGGATACTTCTCGCCAGCCTATTCAGCAGTATCCTGCGAGGGCTCGGTTGCTACCTCAACATAGGTGTTACGATACTCGGTCATACCCGTTCCTGCAGGGATCAACCTACCCATGATCACGTTTTCCTTCAGGCCGACGAGGTCGTCAACAGCGCCGGTGATAGCCGCCTCGGTCAACACACGGGTGGTTTCCTGGAACGATGCCGCCGATATGAAGCTGTCTGTGGTGAGCGACGCCTTGGTGATGCCGAGAAGAATGGGCCGCGCCGTCGCCGGCTTGCCGCCCTTGGTTATCACGGTCTCGTTTTCCTTCACAAAAGCGAAGCGATCCACCTGCTCGCCGATTAGGAAGGAAGTGTCGCCTGCGTCCTCAATTCTTACCTTCCGAAGCATCTGCCGGACAATGACCTCGATATGTTTATCGTTGATACTCACGCCCTGAAGACGGTAGACCTGCTGCACTTCGTCGACAAGATACTTCTGGAGCGCGTTAGGGCCGAGCACATTCAGAATATCATGCGGATCGACGGGGCCGTCCATAAGCGGCTCGCCCGCAGTCACCCAGTCTCCCTCATGCACGTTCACATGTTTGCCCTTCGGGATGAGGTACTCTTTTTCGTTTCCCATGCCATCCTTGACGAGGATGCGGCGCATTCCCTTTACAAACCCGCCGAACTCCACCGTCCCGTCGATCTCACTGATGATCGCCTGCTCTTTGGGCTTCCTCGCCTCGAAGAGCTCGGCCACCCTCGGGAGACCGCCGGTTATGTCTTTGGTCTTCGTCGTCTCTCGCGGGATCTTTACCAGGATGTCGCCGGGGAAGACCTCATGGCCCTTGTCCACGAGAATGTGTGCACCTGCGGGCAGGAGGTACCGGGCAACGACGTTGGAGCCCGGCAGCCTCGCTGTCTTACCGTGCAGGTCCTTGATCGAAATTCTCGGTCGTAGGTTTTGGTTCGGGTAATCGATGATCACTTTGCGCGACAAGCCGGTGACCTCATCCACTTCCTCACGCATGGTAACGCCTTCGATGATGTCGCCAAAGGCGATCTTACCGCCGATTTCGGTGAGGATCGGAAGGGAATAGGGATCCCACTCCACGAGTTTCTGGCCAACCTCCACTTTATTCCCGTCCTGCACCTTGAGGCGGGCCCCGTAGATGATCGCGTATTTTTCCCTCTCACGCCCCGTCTCATCGTAGATGGCGATGTTGCCGCTGCGGGACATGACCACGTAATCGCCTTCTTTGTTCTTCACCGTATTCACGTTCAGATACTTGAGAATACCCGTATTTTTCGCCTCCAGCACCGTCTGTTCGACAACTTTGCTCGCCGTACCGCCGATGTGGAAGGTCCTCATCGTAAGCTGAGTGCCCGGCTCACCGATAGACTGGGCAGCTACGATACCGATGGCCTCGCCGATATCTACGAGCTTGCCGCGGCCCAAGTCTCTGCCATAGCACATCTTGCATACCCCGCGCAGGGACTGGCACGTGAGCACCGAGCGAATCTTAATCCGGTCAATGCCCGCCTCATCGACCCTCTTGACGAGGTCTTCGTTGATCTCCCTTTTGGTACCGACAATCACGTCCTTAGTGATCGGGTCCCTGACATCCTCGGCCGCAACGCGCCCAAGGATACGCTCTGACAACGGCTCGATGATCTCACCGCCTTCAACGAGCGACCCAACTATGATACCGTCGGTGGTGCCGCAGTCGTCCTGGGTGATGATCACGTCCTGCGAAACATCCACAAGCCTCCTCGTGAGGTAACCCGAGTTGGCGGTCTTGAGCGCTGTATCCGCGAGGCCCTTGCGCGCGCCGTGGGTCGAGATGAAGTACTGGAGCACGGTGAGACCTTCCCTAAAGTTCGCCGTGATCGGCGTTTCGATGATCTCACCAGAAGGCTTGGCCATAAGTCCGCGCATGCCGGCAAGCTGCCGGATCTGCTGGGTGCTGCCGCGCGCGCCGGAGTCGGCCATCATAAAGATATTATTAAACGACCTGGCTTCCTGTATTTCCGACTTCTTTCCGCCCCGGAGCTCAATCTCTTCCATACCGAGTTCGGCCATCATTTCGTCGGCGATCTTTTCGGTCACGTTCGCCCAGATGTCGATTTCCTTGTTGTAGCGCTCGCCGTTCGTGATGAGGCCTTCCGTATACTGATGATGGATTTCCATCACTTCTTTCTGCGCCTGATCGATAAATTTCTGTTTTTTGCTCGGTATGTGCATGTCCGAAATGCAGATGGAGATGCCGGCTCGCATGGCGAACTTGAAGCCGATCTCCTTGAGATCGTCGATCAGAACCACGGTGCGCCGCAAGCCGAGCTTGCGGTAGCATTCGTCGATCAATTTTGCGAGTTCCTTCTTGTTCATTTCCTTGTTGACAGAAGAGAAGGACATGCTTTCAGGCAGGACATCGCTGAAAAGGACCCTGCCGACCGTCGTTTCTTCGATCTTGCCATTCATGCGCACCCGGGCGCGGGCATGGATATCAACCATGCGCTGGTCATAGGCAATGCGCACCTCGTCCCTGCCCGAGAATATCTTCCCTTCTCCCTTGGCGCCGGAACGGGCCTTGGTCAGATAGTAGCAGCCGAGCACAATGTCCTGTGACGGGACCGTGATAGGCCTACCATTTGCCGGTGAGAGCACGTTGTTGACCGAGAGCATGAGCACGCGTGCCTCGAGCTGGGCCTCAACGGAGAGCGGTATATGGACCGCCATCTGGTCGCCGTCGAAGTCCGCGTTGAATGCCGCGCAGACAAGCGGATGGAGGCGGATGGCCTTGCCCTCGACAAGTACCGGGTCAAATGCCTGGATGCCGAGCCGGTGGAGCGTCGGGGCGCGGTTCAAAAGCACGGGATGTTCCTGGATCACTTCTTCGAGCACGTCCCAAACCTCGGGCCGCTCGCGTTCGATCATCTTTTTTGCGCTCTTGATGGTCGTGGCGTAGCCCTTTTCTTCGAGCTTGTTAAAGATGAACGGCTTGAACAATTCAAGTGCCATTTTCTTCGGAAGACCGCACTGGTGAAGCTTAAGGTCCGGGCCGACCACGATCACGGAACGGCCGGAGTAGTCCACACGCTTTCCGAGCAGGTTCTGACGGAACCTTCCCTGTTTGCCCTTGAGCATGTCTGAAAGGGACTTAAGCGGCCGCTTGTTCGGTCCGCGCAACACCCGTCCGCGTCTGCCGTTATCAAAGAGCGCATCCACGGCCTCCTGGAGCATCCGCTTCTCGTTCCGGATGATGACCGAAGGGGCCTTGAGCTCCTCGAGCCGGCGAAGCCGGTTGTTCCTGTTGATGACCCTCCGGTAGAGATCGTTGAGGTCCGACGTGGCAAACCGGCCGCCCTCGAGCGGTACAAGGGGCCGCAGTTCGGGCGGGATCACGGGAACCACATCGAGGATCATCCACTCGGGCTTGTTGCCGGATTTGCGGAACGCCTCTATCACCTTGAGCCGCTTCGTAAGTTTTTTCTTGGTCGCCATCGAAGTGGCGGTCTCGATCTTCTTGCGGATCTCCTCGGATTCTACCTCGAGATCGATGGCCTTGAGCATTTCCCGTATCGCTTCGGCGCCCATACCGGCCTTAAAGGCGCCGGATCCGTATTCGAGCTGTGCCTTTCGGAATTTTTCCTCCGTCAGGAGTTCCTTATGCTTGAGCGGCGTATCCCCGCCGTCTACCACGACGTAGTTCTCGAAATAAAGAACCTTCTCAAGCTGCCTGAGCGTCATGTCAAGCAGAGTGCCGATACGGCTCGGCAGTCCCTTGAGGAACCAGATATGGGCGACGGGAGAAGAAAGCTCGATATGTCCCATGCGCTCCCGGCGAACCTTGGACTGGATCACCTCCACGCCGCACTTATCACACACGATACCGCGGTGCTTCATCCGCTTGTACTTCCCGCAGAGACATTCCCAGTCCTTGATCGGGCCGAATATCTTTGCGCAGAAGAGACCGTCCCGCTCCGGCTTGAATGACCGGTAATTGATGGTCTCCGGCTTCTTCACTTCACCATAGGACCACTCCTTGATCCGCTCCGGAGAGGCTATCTTTATCCGCATTGCGTCAAAACTGATGTCCTTCGGCTTTTCGAACAAATTCATGACATCGGCTCTGGCCTTGTTTTCCGTTATCCGTTTTTCTTCCACAGTGGACCTCCAATAAAACCGTAAGGCGGGAGGCATGAGAGCGGGAGGATTACCATTCCCCTTCCCCCTTACGCCTAACCCTTCCGGGCTTTCAATCATCTATCTTGCAGACGAAATCTTTTCTAGTCCGATAACTCGCTCTTTTTCGTTCTTGCGCTCGATGAGCTCAACATCAAGGCACAGGCTCTGGAGCTCCTTGATAAGCACATAGAAAGATTCAGGCAGGCCGGGCTCGAGCGTGTTTTCACCCTTCACGATCGCCTCGTAGATCTTTGCCCTTCCAGACACGTCATCCGACTTGACCGTGAGAAATTCCTGGAGACAGTACGCCGCACCGTAGGCCTGAAGCGCCCAGACTTCCATTTCGCCGAGGCGCTGGCCGCCGAACTGGGCCTTGCCGCCCAGCGGCTGCTGCGTCACGAGAGAATAGGGGCCGATGGAACGCGCATGTAGTTTGTCATCGACTAAATGGTGAAGCTTGAGCATATACATGTAACCCACCGTCACCGGCTTATCAAAGGGCTCGCCCGTTCGTCCGTCGTGAAGTATTGACTGACCCGTCAAGGGAAGTTTGGCCTCCTTCAGTAGTGAGCGGATACGCTCCTCCGAGGCGCCGTCGAACACAGGCGTTGCCACGTGCAGACCCAGTGCCTTCGCAGCCCAGCCCAGATGCGTCTCGAGAATCTGTCCCACGTTCATACGGGACGGTACACCGAGGGGGTTCAGGACGATCTCAACGGGTGTGCCGTCGGGAAGATACGGCATGTCCTCTTCTGGCACGATCCTCGAAACCACGCCCTTGTTTCCGTGCCGACCCGCCATTTTGTCGCCAACTGAGAGCTTTCGCTTCATGGCTACATAGGCCTTTACGAGCTTGACTACACCGGGAGGCAGATCGTCTCCCCGTTTCAGCCTGCCGATTTTCTCGTCGTAAATGGCCTCAAGAATGCCGAGTTGGTTCTCGGAATTGTCTAGAATTTCCTGGAGCTTGGCCGGGTAGTCTTCCGACTCAACCTTGATCTTGGCGTAATCCTTTTCCGGCAGCTTATCGAGTGCCTCAGCCGTGATCTTCTTGCCCTTGGCCAACTCGGCCTTCCCGGTCTTGGAGTTTACGATTTTATCAGCGGCCGTCTTGCCGATCAGAAGTCTCCGGATACGCTTGTACCGGTCTTCTTTTTCAGCGCGGACCTCCTCCGAGTACTCCTTCTGGAGTCGCGCAATCTCTTCGCTCTCCTGGGTCTTAAGGCGTTCGTTCTTGTCCTCGCCTTTGCGCGAAAACACCTTGACATCGATCACCGTGCCCTCGATGCCCGGAGGCGCGTAGAGTGAGGCATCCCGCACGTCACCGGCTTTTTCTCCGAAAATCGCGCGGAGAAGCTTTTCCTCAGGGGTAAGCTGCGTCTCTCCCTTGGGCGTCACCTTGCCGATAAGGATATCACCGGGCATGACCTCCGCGCCGATACGTATGATACCGTTCTCGTCGAGGTTCCGGAGCGTTTCTTCGCCAAGGTTCGGGATGTCGCGTGTGATCTCTTCCTTGCCGAGCTTGGTGTCACGGGCCTCGATCTCGAACTCCTCGATATGGATCGAGGTGTAGCGGTCCTCCTTCACGAGCTTTTCGCTGATAATGATCGCGTCCTCGTAATTATAACCGCTCCAGGGCATGAAGGCCACGAGCACATTCTGGCCAAGTGCGAGTTCACCGAGGTCCGTGGCCGGTCCATCTGCGATCACCTGGCCTTTTTTAACTTTGTCGCCCGCGCGCACAATCGGCTTCTGGTTCATGCAGGTGTTCTGGTTCGAGCGATAGAACTTCGTGAGCGGATAGGTGTCAACGACCGTCCGGCCTTTGGTATCTTCACTTTTAATCACGATGCGAGTGGAATCCACTCCTTCGACGATACCGTCACGCTTGACCGATACGATCGCGCCGGAGTCTCGGGCCGCGACCCGTTCCATTCCGGTGCCCACGATGGGCGCCTGGGGCCTCAAGAGCGGCACAGCCTGGCGCTGCATGTTCGATCCCATGAGAGCGCGGTTCGCGTCATCGTTTTCGAGGAACGGGATAAGGGCTGCCGAAACCGAGACGATCTGCTTCGGCGAAACATCCATATACTGCACTTCCTCGGCGGAGACCAGCTTGAATTCTCCGCCAACACGCGCCGACACGCTGTCCACGGCGATCTTGCCGCGGCTGTCAATGGGCGTGTTCGCCTGGGCAACCACATAATTTTCACCGTCCACCGCCGAGAGATACTCGATCGCATCCGTCACCTTACTGGCCTTGACCTCCCGGTAGGGGGCCTCAATAAAGCCATAGTCATTGACGCGGGCATAGGTGGCCAGCGAGACGATGAGGCCGATGTTCGGACCTTCCGGCGTCTCGATCGGGCAGATCCTGCCGTAATGGGTCGTGTGTACGTCGCGCACCTCGAATCCAGCGCGTTCGCGCGTGAGGCCGCCGGGCCCGAGGGCCGACAACCTGCGCTTGTGCGTGATCTCCGCCAGCGGGTTTGTCTGGTCCATGAACTGCGAAAGCTGGCTCGACCCGAAAAACTCCTTTATGGCGGCAATCACCGGCTTGGGGTTGATGATGTCATGCGGCATGAGCGTGTCTACGTCCTGAAGGCTCATACGCTCCTTGATGGCGCGCTCCATGCGTGCAAGACCGATACGGATCTGATTTTCGAGGAGCTCACCCACGGACCGCACGCGCCGGTTGCCGAGATGATCGATATCGTCCACCTCGCCTTTGCCGGTTCGCAGATTGACGAGGTAGCGGATCACCTCGACCACATCCTGGGCGGTAAGCGTGGTTTTATCGATCGGAATATCCAATTTTAATTTTTTGTTTAGCTTCAGCCTGCCGACGTTCGAAAGATCATAACGCTTGGAGTTGAAGAACATGCCCGAGAAGAGGTTTCGCGCCATCTCGACCGTCGGCGGCTCGCCGGGACGCATCTTGCGGTAGATCTCGAGGAGCGCCTCGTCGGAGGACTGCACTTTGTCCGCGAGAAGCGTGTCGCGCATCGCCGCAATCACGTGGATACCGTCCATGTAGATCACTTCAATCTTCTCGATCTTGGTACTGGTGATCTTGGTCAGGAAAGCATCGGTAATTTTTTCGTTGGCCGGCAGAAGCACCTCACCCGTCTCAGGATCGATAACGTCGCGAAGAACGACGCGATCGATGAGCTCCTCGCGGGAAATGGGAATCTCGGTGATGCCGGCAGCCTCCATCTTCTTGATGGCCACGCGGGTGATTTTGGCGCCTTCTTTCACGATCAGTTCGCGAGTCGCCTTGTCCGTGAGCGTGATCGGCGCCTTAATACCGGCGAGCACGTCGGCAAGAATGCCGCGGGTAAAGCCGTCCTTCTTGATCTTTATGTCTTCGATAGGGTAGTACATGCGAAGCAGGTCTTCATTCGAGTACCCGAACGACTTGAGCAGAATGGTTGCGGGTATCTTTCGCCGCCGGTCTATCCTGACATATACAATGTCCTTGACGTCGAATTCGAAGTCGAGCCAGGAACCGCGGTAGGGGATAATCCTGGCCGAATAAAGGATCTTGCCGCTCGCATGGGTCTTGCCTTTGTCATGAGTAAAGAACGCGCCCGGAGACCGGTGGAGCTGGCTCACAACCACGCGCTCGGTACCGTTCACGATGAACGTTCCCGTTTCCGTCATGAGGGGAAGATCGCCGACGTACACTTCCTGCTCCTTGATATCCTTTACTCTCTTCGTCGCGGTCTGTTCGTCCTTTTCAAAGAACACGAGGCGCGTTTTGATCTTAAGCGGCGCGGCGTAGGTTGCTCCGCGCTGCAGGCACTCCCAGATGCTGTACTTCGGGTCGCCGAGGGAAAACCCAAGGTAATCGACCATCGCAGTCTCGTTGAAATCGTATATGGGGAATACGCTTTTGAACGCTGCCTGGAGCCCCGTATCTTTTCGTTTGTCCGAAGCAACATCCTTCTGGAGAAAGAAATCATAAGACCTTTTTTGTATCTCGATAAGGTCGGGAATCTCCAGGATTGTCGGGATCCTTGAATAATCCTTCCTCACACGGGTCAGTTCTCTTTTTTCTTTAGACATAGGTACTCCTTAAGAAGCATTAATTGCAAATTGTAAAGTGCAAAGTGCAAAAAGCAATAGGATAAGAAGATAAAACTCAAAGTCGGTGCTTTTCAATTTTACCATTTGCGTTTTTCATTTTGCAATTTTCAATAGTGTTGAGCCGTTCTTAAACGACGAAATAATGCACTATCCATAAACGCAAAAAGTCCTCTGCCCTCCGGACGACTGCCGGAGGGCAAGGACTCGACAAATGAAGCTGTGATTGCGATCTTACTTTACCTCGACGGTCGCGCCTGCTTCGGCAAGCTTCTTCTTCATGGTCTCCGCATCTTCTTTGGAGACACCGGTCTTCACGGGCTTGGGAGCGCCTTCTACCAGGTCCTTTGCTTCCTTGAGGCCAAGGCCCGTAAGCTCACGTACTACTTTGATCACGTTGATTTTCTGGGCGCCTGCGGCTGCGAGGATCACGTCAAAAGCGGTCTTCTCTTCCACCACGGCTGCTGCTCCGCCACCTGCGGCGGCAACGGCCACGGGCGCTGCTGCTGATACACCCCACTTCTCTTCAAGCATCTTGCTCAACTCTGCTGCTTCAAGAACGGTCAAGCCGCTTAGTTCATCAACCAATTTAGCTAAATCTGCCATGGGACTATTCCTCCAAAATATTCAGTAATTTTTTAAAATACGCTCCCGATATACGAGGGCGTTTTTACGACTTAACCCTTGTCTGCCTTCGCCTTCATCACGCGGGCGAGCTGACCGCCCGGTGCTGCGAGCACGCCAACAATCCTTGACGCCGGCGCCTGGAGAAGACCGACGATCTTCCCGCGAAGCGCGTTCAGTGAGGGCAAGCTTGCCAGCGCCTTGATATCTGCTTGCTTCAGCAGCTTCCCGTCGAGCACACCGACCTTGAGTTCAAGCTTTGCCTGTGTTTTGCTGAAGTCAAAAAGTACTTTAGCCGGCGCAACCACGTCATCATAACTCAGCGCGAGGCCCACAGGACCGACAAAGTAATCCTTAAGAGGTTCAAGGCTGGTACCTTCCGCCGCCTTGCGCGCCAGGGTGTTCTTCACCACACGGTATTCAACCTGTGCCTTGCGCAGTTTGGAGCGGAGTTCGGTAATTTGCTCCACGTTGATCCCGGAATAGCCCGTGATAACCGCGGTCTTTGCACGCGCAAACTTTTCGTGGAGCTTATCAATTGCCTCTTTTTTCTCTTCTTTATTCAACGCTGTCCTCCTTTCTTCCAAGAGTTCCCGATGACCAGCCCGGGAATCTCGAAAGAAAGCAGCGGGTAAACGCTCTTGTCTTTCTCTGACCCGGGTCTCGGCAGGCCCTTTTGGGATTAAACCGGAGAAAACATGTACTGCCCTGTTCTCCAATGCCTGCTGTCTCGGACCGCACCCCTTTATGAGGGCCGACCTTTACGTGCTACAAGTTTAAGCTCTCAAGTCCGAAACCCTAAGCGTTTAGTGTTTCTAACTTTGAGTTTCGGATTTATCGTTACCTTATTCTGCTAACTTTTCAATCTGCGCAGGATCTATTTTAACGCCCGGCCCCATGGTGGTGGAAACGGTCGCACTCCTGAGGTACTTGCCCTTGCTCGATGCTGGCTTCGCTTTCAAGACAGAACCGAGCACTGCCTTGGCATTATCCACGAGCTTATTCTCACCAAAAGATGCCTTGCCCACCGGAACATGCACGATGCCCGCCTTCTCCACACGGTATTCGACCTTGCCGGCCCGTATGTCCTTGATGGCCTTGGCAATGTCAAAGGTAACCGTGCCGGTTTTCGGGTTCGGCATCAGGCCGCGGGGACCGAGCACTTTGCCCAGTCTGCCGACGAGGCCCATGATATCCGGGGTCGCAACGACCGTATCGAAATCAGTCCAACCTTCTTTCGTGATCTTATCAGCCAGGTCTTCGGCGCCCACATAATCAGCTCCCGCGTCCCTGGCTTCCTTGTCCTTTTCGCCTTTCGCAAAAACGAGGATCTTTACTTTTTTCCCGGTTCCGTGCGGAAGCACAACCGTTCCCCGCACCATCTGGTCCGCCTGCTTGGGGTCCACGCCGAGCTTTAAGGCAAGATCAACCGTCTCGTCGAACTTGGTCCTCGCTGTTTTCTTGGCGAGACCGATGGCCTCCTCGACGCCGTACAGCTTCACCCGGTCCACGAGTGCCGCGACTGCTTTATACTTTTTCCCTGCCATGGTTCCTCCTCGCGGTGTTAGCGGCCGTTGTCGGCCTCCCGCTTTCTATTTCAGATTGCGAATTGTCGGTTTTTCATTTCGCATTCCGCAATCTACAATTCGCACTTAGTCTACAACTTCAAGCCCCATGCTCTTCGCCGAACCTTCTATCATGCGCATGGCCGATTCGACGCTTGCCGCATTAAGGTCCGGAAGCTTCGTCTGCGCGATCTCCTTGATCTGGGCGCGGGTCACCTTGCCGACCTTGTCCTTGTTCGGCACGCCAGAGCCCTTGACGATTCCCGCGGCTTTTTTGAGCAGTTCTGCCGCCGGCGGGGTCTTGGTGATAAACGTGAACGACCGGTCAGAGTAGACAGTAATGATGACGGGGATGATCGTCTCACCCAGCTTCTGGGTCTTGGCGTTGAACTGCTTGCAGAATTCCATGATGTTTACGCCGTGCTGGCCGAGCGCGGGGCCCACCGGCGGCGCCGGGTTGGCCTTTCCTGCAGGGACCTGAAGCTTGATTTTTGCCGTGATCTCTTTTGCCATTGATAAACTCCTACTTTAATTTTTGCATTTTGCATTCTGCAATCTGCATTTTACTTTTCTTTTTCCCGTTCAACCTGCAGGAACTCCAATTCCACCGGCGTTGACCGTCCGAAGATGCTCACCATCACACGGAGCCTGCCATGCGCCGGATTCACGTCTTCTACCGTGCCGATAAAACTGCTGAAGGGGCCGTCAATCACCCTGACCCGGTCGCCCTTCTGGTACGCATGCTTGGGCTGGGCCTGGGCAACAGCGCCTTCTTCGGCCTGTTTAAGGATATTTTTTACTTCCTCGTCGCTCAGCGGCGTCGGGTTCGTACTGCCTCCGACGAACCCGGTCACTTTGGGCGTATCCTTGATCGTATGCCAGGTATTATCGTCCATCTCCATCTCGACGAGAATATAGCCCGGGAAAAACTTCCGCTGCGACTTCCGTTTTTTCCCCGCCTTGATGGACAGAACCTCTTCGGTAGGGACAAGGACCTGGCCTATCTTATCTTTCAGCCCCAGTTTGGAGACTGTCTCCAGAATGCTGAGCTTGACCTTGTTCTCAAATCCCGCGTACGTATGGACCACATACCAGTTCATGGGCATAATTTTCTCTACTTAAAGGCAAGGGTCATCAGTCTTCCCAACCCCAAATCTACCAGGCCCAGAAAAAAGGCGCATATCAGCACGGTGACGATCACCACCCAGGTAGAACCTATGACCTCCTTTTTCGTCGGAAACACAACCTTCTTGAGTTCCAGTTTTACTTCCTGAAAAAACTCTGCGATCTTTTTGAACATTCGACAAACCTCTCTCTGCACAATTGAGGGATAAATGGCAGGCCAGGAGGGACTCGAACCCCCAGCAGCCGGATTTGGAGTCCGGAGCTCTACCATTAGAGCTACTGGCCTGTATCCTGTACCCTACCCCGCAGCGTCCCCGTGTTGCAGCCCGGTTTTACGCTTTGGTCTCTTTGTGCACCGTGTGTTTACGACAGAACCGGCAATACTTATCAAGGTTCAGCTTATCGGGCGTGTTCCTCTTATTCTTGGTCGTTGAATAGTTTTTTCGCTTGCACTCGCCGCAAGCAAGTAATACGATCTCGCGCATTGGTTATAGCCTCGCTCTTTATTTGATTTCGGAATTCGGATTGCGGAATTAAAAATTCGCAATCTGAAATCCTCAAAATAGTTACTCGATCACTTCTGTGATGACCCCTGCGCCCACGGTCCTGCCGCCCTCGCGGATGGCGAAGCGCAGGCCCTTGTCCATGGCGATCGGCGTGATGAGTTCTACGCTGCAGGTCATATTGTCGCCCGGCATCA
>Ga0316624_10000351_pt1 | contig 15160 bp, 9 predicted proteins | sample OWC_Aug_N3_C1_D5_FD_207657 | JGI IMG/M metagenome (GOLD analysis project Ga0316624, IMG submission 207657) | Wetland soil microbial communities from Old Woman Creek delta, Ohio, United States - OWC_Aug_N3_C1_D5_A | ecosystem: Environmental > Terrestrial > Soil > Wetlands | place: USA: Ohio... | reverse complement strand
CGGTGCCGCCATGGTCACGGAGATCACCGCGCAGGAGCTCGATGCAGAGCGTTTCATCGATGAGAAGGTCAGCCAGATCAGGAGTGAGGTTGGCAGCGGCACGGCGATCAACGCCCTTTCGGGAGGTGTCGACTCGTCGACCGTGACGATGCTGGGGCATCGGGCCCTCGGCCCGCGCCTGAAGACCGTCTTCATCGAGAACGGGCTCATGCGCGAGGGAGAGCCGGAGCAGGTCGCCTCCTTCTTCCGGAAGCTCGGTGTCGAGGTGGAGGTCGTCGACGCGCGCGCGGAGTTCTTCGGCTCGCTCAAAGGCATCACGGACCCCGAGGAGAAGCGCGAGGCCATCACCAGGACCTTCTACCGGGACGTCTTCGGACGCCTCGTCCGGGCGAGCGGCGCCACGTGCCTTCTCCAGGGCACGATTCTCACCGACGTCGACGAGACCGTCGCCGGAATCAAGAGGCAGCACAACGTCTTCGAGCAGCTCGGCATCGACCCGAAGGCGGCATTCGGCTACCGCATCATCGAGCCGCTGATCCAGCTTCGCAAGGACGGCGTCAGGAAGGTCGGCAGGGCGCTCGGGCTCGGCGTCGAAGTGTTCGACCGCATCCCGTTCCCGGGGCCGGCGCTGTCCGCGCGCGTGATAGGAGAGGCGACGCGCGAGCGTGTCGAGACGGTTCGGAAGGCCACCTCCGTCGTCGAGGGGTCGCTCAAGGGCACCGGCGCGTTCCAGTACATGGCGATCCTCCACGAGGACCGCGTCACCGGCATGCGTGACGGCAAGCGCGAGTTCGGCCAGCAGATCGAGGTGCGGTGCTGGGACAGCATCGATGCCAGGATCGCGACGCCCACGCGGCTCCCGTTCGACACGCTCGAGAAGCTCGCCGGCGAGATCATCCGCGAGGTGCCGGGCGTCGTCAGCGTCACCTACAACATCACGCCCAAGCCGCCCTCGACGATCGAAGCAGTGTGAAGCGGGTGGGCGCACCACGCTGGGGAACACGTAGACCCGGAGCTCGCCTGTGTTGACGCTGAGCCGCCGGCCGCTCACTCGGTCCTGAGCGCCACGACGGGGTCCACCCGCGTCGCGCGCCGCGCCGGGATGTAGGTGGCTGTCAAAGCCACGGCCGCCAGCAACAGCGTGACGCCGACAAAGGTCAGAGGATCGGTCGGCGTGGTGCCGAACAGCAGGTTTGCCAGCAGCCGCGTGAGCGCAAGGGCACCTGCCAGGCCGATCGCCAGCCCGGCGGCGGCCAGCACGAACCCCTCCACGAGCACGAGCTGCACGACGCACCAGGGCCGCGCGCCCAGTGCGACTCGCACACCTATCTCACGCGTCCGCTGGGCCACCGCATAGCTCAGGACGCCGTGGATTCCGACAGCGGCCAGCGCCAGCGCGAGCGCTGCGAACAGAGCGAGCAGCAGCATGGTGAACCGGCGTTCGGACAATGACCGCGAGAGTGTCTCCTCGAGGGGCTCGATTCCGAAGATCGCCAGCCCCGGGTCCAGTTCCCGGACGGCCGCGCGGATCGGAGACGCCAGCAGGACGGGATCGCGGCTCGTGCGTACGAGCAGCACGCCGGCTCCATTGGCCGAGGGCGCCTGGGCCAGAGGCACGTAGACGCCGGGCGGCGAGGCCGCGGCCAGGCCGTGAAACCGTTCGTTCGCCACGATGCCGACGATTGTCCGCGCGGCTCCCCAGAACCTGATCTGCGCCCCCAGGGGCTCCCTGCCGGAAAAGAAGAGACGCGCCGCGGCCTCGTTCACGAGCAGGACCGCCGGAGCAGAGGTGGCGTCCGACTCCTGCAACAATCGCCCGCGCACCAGAGAGAGTCCGACGGTGCGGAAGTACCCGGGTGTCACGCGCCGGACGGAGATCTCGGGCCACGTCTTCGCTTCCGCCTCCCGGCCAACCACCTCGAACGAGTTCGTGAAACCCGGGTCGAGGGGATGGTTGCCGGCGATCGCGGCGGACTCGACGCCGGGCAGCGCGCCGACGCGACGAAGAAGGGCGAGCGTGAAGGCGTGCATCTCCTTGAAGTCGGGCCAGACGGCGAAGTCAGCCGGATAACGCGCAGGCGGGAGCTGGTACTCGGCCTTGAGCACCCCCGCCGCGCGAAACCCGGGATCGATCCGGAGCAACCGCCAGAAGCTCCTGACGAGCAGGCCCGCGCCGACGACCAGGACAACCGCGAGTGCGAGCTCGGCGATCACGAGCGCCGGGCGCAACCGGCTCCGTCCGTGCCCGGCGGACAGTCGCATCCCGTTTCCGGTCTTGAGGGCCGCCTGCAAATCGACCCGGCGGGCCTGAAGCGTCGGGAGCACCCCGAACACCATCCCGACCAGCACTGACACGCCCAGCGTCGCCCCGAGCACCCTTGCGTCGATCGACACGAGCGAGAGCCGCGGGATGCCGGCGGGCGCGATCGCCAGCAGCCCCTTCAGCCCTGCGAACGCCAGCCCGACGCCGACGGCGGCGGCGCCCAGAGTCAGGATCAGGCTCTCGACGAGAAACTGGCACGCCAGGCGCCCGGCGCCGGCGCCCAGGGCGGTCCGGATGCCAACCTCGCGAAGCCTCCCGGCGCCGCGCGCCAGCAAGAGGTTGGTGACGTTGACCGACGCCACCAGCAGCACGAGGCCGACGGCGCCGAGCAATACGAAGAGCGCAGGTCGCACCGGCCCGAAGACCACCTCCCCGAGCGGCTCGACGAAGACACCGCGGCCCTCGTTCACCGGATACTGTCGCTCGAGCTCGGCGGCAATCCCGGCCATCTCGTTCTGGGCGGAGAGTGGGCTCGCGTCAGGGGCAAGCCGCCCGAGCATGAAGATCGGATGAGTCTCACGGGGGAACGACTCCGGATCAGGCTGCAACGGCATCCAGAGATCGACCCTCGTGTGCTCGCCGCGATCCGCGAAGCCACGCGAGTAGGCGGCGGCCGACAGCACCTGGAGCACTCCGAAGTCGGCCTCGTCGGGCACGACCCCGACGATGGTGAAGGGTCTCTCGTTGAGGCGCACCGTCCGGCCAACGACGGCGGGGTCGCGGTCGAGCAAGCGCCCCCACAGCGACTCGCTGATGAGGACGACGCTCGGACCATGTCGAACGTCGTCCTGCTCGTTGAACGTCCGGCCCACAATCGGCGCCACGCCGACCATTGGCAGCAGCCTGCTGGTGACGTTCAGGGCGACGAGCCGCACGGGGTCACCGCCAGGCGGCGTCAGGTTCACCTCGCCGGCCGCAAGCGCGGCGAGCTTTTCGAATCGCGTCGTCCGGGTCGAGTAATCCAGGTAGTCGGGGACCGACGCGGGCTCACGCGTCGTGCCGCTGCGCCGATCCGTTTCCCACGCCATTGCCAGGCTGTCGAGATCCGCAAACGGCGCGGGCCGCAGCAGCACGCCGTAGACGACACTGAAAATGGCGGTGTTTGCGCCGACGCCGAGGGCGAGCGTGAAGATGACCACCGACGCGAAGGCCGGAGCCTGCCGCAGCATCCGCAGCCCAACGCGCACGTCCCGGAGCACCTCTTCCAGCCAGGCGCCCCTTCGTGACCCGGGCACATGGTCCATCGCCGCCACGATCCGGCCCTCCTGTACAATGCTCGAAGATCATGCAGACATTCTCGCAGGACAGCAAGCTGATCGGTCGACTCCACACACGCTGCCTCCGTGGCTCTGCCGGCAGGCACGGGCCCTGGGCGCAAGGAGAGGTTCAATGGGATTCCTGTACTTCCTCGTCATCGGTGCTGTCGCCGGATGGCTGGCAGGCCAGCTGACCCGGGGCCACGGCTTCGGTCTCCTCGGCGACATCGTCGTCGGGATCATCGGAGCGTTGCTCGGCGGGTTTCTGTTCGGCCTGATCGGCCTGAGGTCCTTCACCCTGATCGGATCGCTGGTGACAGCCACTGTCGGCGCGATCGTCCTCCTGTACGTGGTTCGCCTGCTCAAGACCACCTGAGGAGTCGGAAGGCGGCCCGCTTCACGTCCGAGCAGCGGCGAGCCCCGGTGCCTGGGTGATCTGGACGAGCCGCGGGAGCGATGATAGCGTGTGATCAGATGACAGAGGCTTCCTCGGCGCCTCCCGCCGGCCGCATGCCCGTCCTCTTCGTGGGCCATGGCTCGCCCATGAACGCCATCCAGGACAACAGCTGGAGCCGGGGATTCCGCTCGCTGTCGACCCTCTTGCCGGACCCCACGGCCATCCTCGCGATCTCCGCCCACTGGTTCGTCCCCGGGACGTTCCTGACGGGCACCGATCCTCCCGAGATCATCCGTGACTTCGGCGGCTTCCCGAAGGCGCTCTTCGAGCTGCGCTACCCGGCGCCGGGCGACATCGCCCTGGCGAAACGCATCGTGCGGCTGCTCGGCGAGGGCCGCGCTTCTCTTCGGAGAGACTGGGGACTGGATCACGGCACGTGGGCCGTTCTCCATCACGTGCGGCCTAACGCCGATCGCCCGGTCGTGCAGCTCAGTGTCGACAGCCGGCTGCCGCCAGCCGACCACCTCGAGATCGGTCAGGCGCTCGCCCCACTCCGGGACGAGGGCGTGCTCATCATGGCCAGCGGCAACATCACCCACAACCTGCGCCACGCCATGACGCTCTACCGCTCCGGCATCATCTCCACACCTTCGTGGGCCGCTGAATTCGATACCGACGTGGCACGCGCGCTCGAGCAGCACGACGGGGCGCACCTCGCCACCATCGTCGGGACCGACATCGGGCGGATGTCGCACCCCACGCTCGATCACTACCTGCCGCTGCTCTATGCAGTTGGAGCGGCGGACGAGCGGGACGCCGTCCGCTTCCCCATCACCGGCTTCGACCTGGGATCGTTGTCGATGCGCGCGGTGCTCTTCGGCTGACCGGATCAACGCTCATCGCGCCAGCGGGTGGAGCGGAGAGACCGCGATGTTCCTAGCGAACCAGTAGACGACCACCGACGCCAGGGTCAGCCAAATCCAGCCTTGCGGAACGAGGACCGCCCGGCGAGGCCGCCCTCTCAACACACGAGCGGCGTAGGCCAGGTAGGCACAGCCGAGCGCCGGCACGAAAAGCGCCGCGGCCGGGTTCAGCGCGAACGCAGAGGCGACGTGCCCGTGGAGCAGTTGGTGGAGCGCCCGGGCCGAGCCGCACCCGGGGCAGTAGAGGCCTGTCAGGACGTGGAAGAAGCACGGCGGGTACAGGCCGGAGCGCGCCGGATCAACGGTGAACACGAAGAGCGCCGCCGCGCCGCCGAGCACGGTGGTCAGGACGAGCCTCGACCGCTCGCTCATCGTGTCCTCACCGGGCGGGCCCTTCGGGTAGGGCAGGAAGGGCGGGTGCCTTCCCTGCCCTCTCTGCGAAGGGGATGTCCGACCCGTCGTCACATCCCGTAGGGGCTCTGCGCCACCGAGCCGAGATAGGCCAGTCCCCCGAGCATGAAGAATATCAGCCAGCCAATCAGACCGAGCCCAGCCGCGACAATCGACAGGATCATGGAGGTCTTGGCGGCCTTCTGGGCGCCCTCGAGATCCCCGGCGGTCGCCTTGCTGTTGATCAGCACCGCGAACACGATGGCCGCAATACCGACCGGCGGGCAGCACAGGATCGTCGCGGCGATCGCCCCGAGCACGTAGTACACCATGTTCGGGGCCGCCGGGCCGCCGGGCTGGCCCTGCCGCACGCCTCCACCCTGCTGGCCCGCGCCTCCTGGCTGCAGCTTCTTCCCGCACCCGGAACAGAACCCGGCGTCATCGGCATTCTGCGCTCCACAGCTCGGGCAATACACGGCGAACCTCCTTTGCTCGCGGAAGTGTCAGAGAATTCCTCTTCAGATCCGAGCGGCAGAGCGTCTCGCAAAGCGCGACTTGAGCCAGCCCGGATCTTCGGTTTCACCCGTGCTGCCCGCCTGGCGAGCAACGCGGCGAGTCGAGTGGGCGCGGGATGCTCTGCCGCCCGGCCCGAGGCGACACCAGCGAATTGTAAACCTGGCGCCAAATCGTCTCGCCTTCAGGTCTCGTCTACGCCTCCGCCGCCGGAATCGACCGTGCTTCCGACATCGGAGCTGCCCGAGTCGTACGAACTCGAGGTGTCCACGCTGTCGCCAGAGTCGTAGGATGTATCCACATCCGTGTCGATGCTGGTGTCAACCGCTCCGCCGGTGTTGTCCACGCTCGCGTCCACCTCGCCGGCATCGAGCGAATCAGCCTGCACCGCTGCTGCTTCCTCGCCGCCCCGGTAGAGCCCGTCGTCCACCAGATCCGAGGGCTGCTCGACGACCTCCCATGCCTGCGTCGAGCCGGCCCAGTCCCCCGACCCGCTCGTGTCCACGCTGTCCACGCGCCCATCCCGGTCCGCGTCGAACGCCACCGTTTCCTTCGAGCCGTCCCGGTTGACATCCCCTTCCCAGCCGTCCACGGTTCGCTGCAGATCGTCGGTCCGATCCGCGACACCGTCGCCGTCGACGTCCACCTCCGCATACAGCCACCCGTCGCCGTGATCGCCCACCTGGAGGATCTCGGGTGCCGACGGCTCTCCCGTCTGGCTCTCGCCGGTGTCGGCTTCGCCGGCGGCCTCGCCGCTCGTCCCGGCGGAAGGCTCAGCGGACGGCTCGCTTGCCGTCACACTCGTCTCATCCACGCCCCCGGCGTCGGCTGCGCTGCCGGAATCCTCCGGGCCGCCAACATCATCACCGACAGGGCCCGCATCGTCGACGACGCTTGCCCCGCCAGAGAGCTCAGCGAACTCGGACTCGTCCATGTCGACCACGTCCGACGGCTCCACGACCAGCGGTTCGGGAATGTCGTCGGGCAGGTCGTCCCCATACTCCCCGTAGGTGCCGACGATGTACGGATCATCGAAGGAGGTGAAGAGCGCCTCCTCGGGTGATGGCAGATCGATGAGGCCGAGATCCGCGAGCAGCTGATCGAAGAGCCCCGGCTCCTCGTACACGACCTCCAGATCGCCCGTCGCGCTGACGCGGCCAATCGAGCGGACGCTGCCGTCCTCGTTGTAGGTGACGTAGGCATCGTTCTGGCCGTCTCCGTTCACGTCCAGCCCGCGGACGACGCCGTCGACGGTCCCGTCGTTGTCCGCGTCGACCAGGAACAGGTCGCTCCGCCCGTCACCGTCGGTGTCCAGGGCTCTCGCCGCGAGGCCCGCCGCTCCACCTTCGGGGGGTTCGCCGTTCACCAGTTGCGCGAGCCCGCCGAGACTCATGTCACCGAAGACCTGCATGGTGCCCTCCTTTTCCGATCCTCTACGGTGCTCCGGCCCCCATCTCGGCAAGTGTCATCCTGTACTTGTGCCGACACCCTCTGCACTGGATGTCCACGTAAGGTCTCTTGGGTAGCTTGTCCAGCGAGAAGGCGAACACTTTCTGACACCTGGGGCACACCCGCTTGACGACCCGCAGGTTTGCGGCCTTCACGCCTGGTGAAGGTGCGGGTGCGGCAGCAGTCTTCACACCGGGTGCAGGCGCTGGCGCGGCAGCGGCCTTCACACCGGGTGCAGGCGTTGGCGCGGCAGGCAACCGCGCCTGCATGGTCCCGGGCACCGGCAGGAGGAAGACCTGCGTGCAGGCCGGACAGACCACCTTGGCCTCATCCCCGCTCGGCGGCTTCCGGAGCGCGACGCGCAACCTCTTGCCGCACTTCGGGCAACTGCACCGAACAACACCCTCCGACGGCGGGCCGGCCTGCCCCGGCAAGGTTGGCCACGGAGGCGCAGGCCGCGGTGCGCCGGGCTTGCCCAAGCGTCTCAGGAAACCCTCGTCGTCGAAAAGCCGGCCGAGTGGTTCGCTCGCCGCCGCCTCCACCTTGTCCCTCGCCGCCCGGTACTGCGCCGACTCGCAAAAGCGTTTGAGCTCGTTCAGCCTGACACCGAGATAGGGCGCTCCGGAGCTCATCAACTGGCTGACCTTCGTGATTTTCGGCTCGCTGGCCTCCTGCTGTCTCATCCACTCGTCGAGATCGACCTCCGCCAGATCCGCCCGGTTCTTTTGATACAGAAGGAAGAGCGCACGACGGGCCACCTCGAAGTCACCTACGGCGAGAAGCCCGACGCGATCCGCCGTGAAGTCGGCGATCCTCATCCAGTTGGTGACAACCGCCTCGATGCCTGCGCTGACCAGTCTCGTCGGGCTCAGGAGTCCGAAAACACCATCGCTCATGATGCTGCTCCGGTGTTCGCCGAACATGAGGTTGCTGACCGTCAGCCAGAGAGCGTGATCCCCAATCAGGTGTCCGTACTCGTGGCCCATCACGAACAGCAGCTCACGGTCCCTCAACAGCCGCGTGAGGAACGAGCCGACATTCACGAAGGCATCCTTCCTCGAGCCGTAGGTCGCCGATGACCAACTGCGGGACGATTCCACGTAGACGTTGGGCAACCGCGGCAGCCCGAGTCTCTGGGCCGCGGTGACCGCCACCTCGTGGACTCGCGGGTACTGGCGCTCGGTCACCGGCATGCTGGTGAAGGTCGACTCATACCAGGGCTTGCCGACTTTCTTGGACACCTTCTCTGCGATGGCGTTCAGGATCGGGCTCTTGCGCATCGCCTGGTTGACGATCTGCATGGACGGGTGCTCGTACTCCGACGGCTCGAGCAGGCCCAGGCTGACGACCTTGACGAGGCCACGGCAGGTGGGACAGCTGATCGCCTTCGCCAGGACGAGGCGACCGCAGTGCGGGCAGTACTGGTGCTCGGCGCCGCAGGACGGACAAAGAAGCTGTTTGGCAGGGAGCTTGGACCGGCAGGACAGGCACGTTGGCTCCGCCGGGGTGGCCCCGACCGCTCTGCCGCACCCGGGGCAGAAGCGGGCCTCAGCAGGCAGTGGGAAACCGCACGCCGAGCAGTACACGTCCGCACCCCCTTGCGTGGGAGGAGCCAGATGCCGACGGAAAGACTACACGGCCCGACCCGGAAGTCAAGTGGCTGGAGGAGAACGAGGAGAACGACGCGCGCAGCCTGCGAGTGATTGGAGGTCCACCCTCACTCGTATCGAAGCGCCACCACCGGGTCCACCTCCGTCGCGCGGCGTGCCGGAAGATAGGCGCCCGCCAGCGCGACGGCGGCCAGCGCGGCTGCCGCGGCGACGTAGGTCGACACGTCGAAGGGACTGATCCCGAACAGCAGCGTCGAGATGAACCGGCTGAGGCCCCAGGCGCCCGCGAGGCCGATCGCGAGGCCGCTCGCCACGAGGATCGCGCCGCGGCCAAGGACGGAGCGGCGGATGCGCCCGGGCCCCGCGCCGAGGGCGACCTGGATCCCGATCTCCCGCGTCGACTGCTCGACTTGCGACGACAGCACGCCGTAGATCCCGACGGCAGCGAGGACGAGCGCCAGGCCGGCGAAAATGGCCAGCACCCCGGCGTAGAAGCGCGGCTGCGCGACCGAGTCGGACACTCGCTGGCTGAGTGTCGTGATGCCGAAGAGCGGGAGTCGCGGGTCGAGGCCCGCGACCTCGGTGCGCACGGCCGGCACGATTGAGGTCGGCCCGCCGGCTGTCCGGATCACCAGGGTCGTCGCCGAGAGCGGACCCTCGGCCATGAGGAGCTGGGCGAACTGCGTCACCGGGAAATAGACCTCCGGGCCCGCCTGCGAATCGAGCCCTTGCGGTTTGATCGACTCGACGATGCCCACGATGCGCCTGGGACCGTCGATGTCGATCTCGTGGCCCACCGGGTCGAGGTCTCCGAAGTAGCGCGTCGCCATCGCCCTGTTGATGATCGCCACGCGCTCTCCGGCTGCCTGGTCGGTGTCGTTGAAGTCGCGCCCGGCCAGCAGGCGCGTTCCGATCGCCCTGAAGAACCCAGGGCTGACAAGGCGCACGCCGGCCGCCTGCGGGGTCGTTGGGTCGGACGGAACGGGGCGCCCCGGCAGCTCGAAGCTGATACGGATCTGCGCGTTGGACATCGGCATGAGATTGGTGAGCCCCGCCGCCTCGACGCCAGGCACCTTCCTCACGCCGGCCAGCAACTGCTCGTAGAAGGCCATGCGTGACTGCGCGTTGGGGTAGCGTGCGCCCGGGAGCGTGAGCTGCAGCGTGAGCGCACCCGCCGGCTGGTAGCCCAGGTCCTGGCGGAGGAGCGTGATGAAACTGCGCGTCAGCAGCCCCGCGCCGACCAGCAACATCAGCGCGAGCGCCACCTGCGTGATGGTCAACACGCTTCGCGCCCGGTTGCGCCCTGACAATCTGAGCCCGGCCGCGTCCGGCACGCCGCTCTCCTTGAGCGACTGCGCCAGGCCCTCCCTCGCCGACGCCAGCGCCGGAACCAGCCCGGACAGCACGGTCGTCAGGAGCGAGAGCCCGGCCGCGAAGACCAGCACGCGGAGATCGAGCCTGACGTCGGCGAGGCGCTGGAAGAGAGGACCGGCGACCTGCGGCAGCAGCTTCACCACCCAGTAGGCGAGCAGCACGCCCAGCGCGCCGCCGGCGAGCGACAGCACCGAGCTCTCGGTGAGCATCTGCCAGATGACGCGGCTGCGTCCGGCACCGAGCGCCGCGCGGATCGAGAACTCACGGTGACGGACCGCCGCGCGGGACAGCAGCAGGTTGGCCACGTTGGCGCAGGCGATGAGAAGCACGAAGGCCACCGCGACCGACAGCACGAGGAGTGCCGGACGGAACGGGCCGGCCTGCACCTCCTGCAGCGTCACGAGCTGGAGGGGGACACGCGGGATTCTGCCTGGCACGGGGCTGCGGCGGATGACCGGACCGCCATCGCCTGATGAGGGGCCGCGAGCCGGACCCGCCTCAGCGCGCTGGGGCTGACCCGCCCCACCTGCCCCACTCGCCCCACCTGGCACCCCTGCCCCACCTGCCCCACCTGCCCCACCTGCCCTATCCGGCCCCTCGGGCCGCGCCTCACCGTGTCCCGGCTCCTGGTTGCGCGCGATGATGGCATTGCCTTCCGCGGCCGCCTGCTCCGGCGTGACCCCGGGCTTCAGCCGAGCGATGAACGGCACCACCATGACCCGACGCTTGTTTGGACTCCGCTCGGGCGGCCTCAGGGTGAACGGCGTCCAGTACTCGGTCTCCTTCGATGGAAACTCGAACCCCTGCGGCATGATGCCGATCACCTGGCGCCCCACCCCGTCGAGCACAATTGGCCTGCCGATGATGGCGGGATCGCGGCCGAGTCTGCCGTCCCAGAGCCGGTAGCTCAGGATCACGACTGGCGCGGCGTCCGGTTGCTCCTCCTGCTCGGTGAAGGTGCGGCCAACCATCGGTCTCACCCTGAGCAGCGGGAATATCGCCGGCGACACGCGCGCACCGCTGAGACGGACCGGATCGCCGAAGCCGGTCAGCGCCAGCGAGTCGGAGGCGTAGAGTGCGATCTGCTGAAGGGAGCGAGTCTCGCGACGCCAGTCCTCGAAGTCCTCCGTCGAGGGAAGCGTGAGCCGCGGACCTTCAAGTGACGGCGTCGCCTTCTGGGACGCGGTCACGATGCTGTCCGGATCGTCGTAGGGCGGCGGCGTCAGCAGCAGCGAGTTGACGACGCTGAAGATGGCGGTGTTTGGCCCGATGCCGAGGGCCAGCGCGACCACCGCGACCGCCGTGAAGAGCGGCCGCGAAGCGGCGAGCCGCAGCCCGTAGCGAAGATCCTGCCAGAAGGTACCCATCCAGGTGCTCCTGATCAAGTGGGCAAGAGCAGTTACCCGCACGCCCTCCCTGCCCCACCTGCCCTACCCGCCCTAGTTAGACGCTTCGGGCCCCTGGACAGCCGGGTCCGGCGACCCGTGAGGTACTCGACGCGCCGCTCGTCCCAAAGGCGTGTGGCCGTACCGGTGGCGCCAACCGCCCGGTCGCTGACATTGACACGCGGCATTGGCTCGGACACGATCTCGCCGGCGAACCCGGAGGCAGGCTTCGCCGATGGGTCTATGACGGAGGGCTCCGATGAGAGGAAGATCGAGATTCCTGCAACTGGTCCCGATCCTACTGGGGCTGGCGCTCATGCCCGGCGGTTCGCGGCTGCTGGCCCCAAGTGCTCTGGCGCAGGGCGCACCAAGCGCCATCACGCCTCCTGAGAAGTTCTTCGGCTTCCAGCTGGGCAGCGACCGCAAGATCGCCCGCTGGGACAAGATCGTCGATTACTACAGGCTCCTCGAGAAGGAAGGGGCTGGCAGGATCAAAGTGGTGGACATGGGCCCGACCACCATGGGCAACCCCTTTCTCCTCGTCATCATCTCCAGCCCGAACAACATGGCGAAGCTGGACCGGCTGCGCGAGGTGAACGCGAAGATCAGCGACCCGCGCGGCCTCACCGAGCAGGAGGTCAGGAAGCTCGTCGCCGAAGGCAGGGCTGTCATCTGCCAGTCGATGAGCCTCCACGCCACCGAGATCGGCGGCACGCAGATGGCGCCGGAGCTCGCCTACGACGTGCTCACGCGCCAGGACGAGGAGGCGCAGCGGATCCTGGACAACGTCGTCTTCCTGCTGGTGCCGTCGTTCAACCCGGACGGCGAGATCATGGTTGCCGACTGGTACCAGAAGATGCTCGGCACGGAGTACGAGGGTTCGAACCTGCCCTGGCTCTACCACAAGTACGCCGGCCACGACAACAACCGGGACGCGTTCCAGACCAACCTGGTCGAGTCGCAGTACATGGCGAAGATCATGTTCAAGGACTGGAGCGTCCCGCAGGCGTACGTCGATCACCATCACATGGGCAGCACCGGCGCCCGGATCTACGTCCCGCCGTACGCCGAGCCCATTCGTCCCCTGTCCGATCCGCTGGTCTGGAGGGAGATGAGCTGGTACGGAGCCCACATCGCCTACAAGGAAGAGGAAGCCGGTTTGTCCGGCGTCATCAACATGGCGGAGTACTCCGGATGGGGCCATTTCGGCTTCCACTGGATCACGCCCTTCCACAACATCGCGGGCATGCTCACCGAGTCGGCCAGCGCCAGACTGGCGACGCCTCTTTACGTCCACCCCGACCAGCTTCGCGGAGAGACCCGGAACCTGCCGACCTACGACGCCGAGACCGTCTTCCCTGACCCATGGCCCGGCGGCTGGTGGCATCTCCGCGACATCGTCGAGCGGCAGAAGGTGTCGGCGTGGGCCACACTCGATCTGGCCGCGCGGAACAGGGAGACGGTGCTGTGGAACGCCTACCAGAAGGCCAGGAGGCAGACCGAGCGCGGCGCGCAGGGCAGGCCCTCGCTCTATGTGATCCCGGCGAACCAACACGATCCGCTGACCGCCGTGAAGCTGGTCAACAAGCTGCTGGTCCAGGGCATCGAGATCAGTCAAGCCCCCAAGGGGCTCGTGACCGCGGGCGGCAGATCCTATGCTCCGGGGTCGTACGTGGTCTCGCTGGCGCAGCCCAAGATGGGGCTGATCCGGTACCTGCTCGGCCGGACGTTCTACCCGGACAACGAGTGGACGCGAGAGCGGGACGGCTCGCCGATGCGGCCCTACGACATGGCAACGGACACGATGTTCGAGTTCATGGGCGTCACTGTCGACCCGGTGGACGGGGCAGTGACGGGCGGGCTCCAGAAGCTGACCGGGCCCGTGCCCGCGGTCGGCAGGGTGGGCAAGGGCGCGTCCGGGTACGCGCTCGACGGCCGGCTCAACGACAGCTTCAAGGCGGTCAACCTGCTGTTCGACAAGGGCGTCACCGTGCGGCGCGTCGACGAGCCCGTCGGCGGGCTTGCGGCCGGCGACTTCGTCGTCGCGGCGGGCCCGGAAGCCACGCTCGCGGACGTGGCCAGGCAGACGGGCGTCGATTTCACGCCGCTGAAAGCCGAGATCAAGCAGGGAGCGCGCGACGTGAAGCGGTTGCGCATCGGCATGTACCAACGGTACGGCGGCGGCAACATGGACGAGGGCTGGACCCGCCTCGTCCTGGAACAGTTCTCCTTCCCCTACACGTCGCTGATGGATGCCGAGATCAAGAAAGGCGCCCTCAACGAGCGGTATGACGTCATCATCATCCCCGAGGACTCGACCTCCGCGATCACCGGCGAACGAGGCGCGGCGCCAGGCGGCGCGCCGGGTGCGCCAGGCCGCCGTGGTGGCGGAGGCGGCGGCTTTGGCGGTGCCGTGCCGCCGGAGTACCGGACTGGCATCGGCACCGAGGGGGTCGAAGCGCTGAAAGCGTTCGTGCAGACGGGCGGGACCCTGGTGACGCTCGGCGGCGCGAGCGCCTTCGCGATCGAGAAGCTCGGCCTGCCGGTCCGCAACGCAGTGGCCGACCTGAGCTCGAAGGAGTTCTTCTGCCCCGGGTCCACGCTGAAGGTGGCCGTCGACAACACCAACCCGCTCGCGTACGGCATGCCTTCCGATGCCCTCGCGATCTACATGAGCCGGAGCCCGGCTTTCGAGATCGGGGCCACCGAGCACGGCGACCAGTACGAGGTCGTCGCCCGCTACGCCGCCCGCGATCTCCTTCAGAGCGGCTGGCTCATCGGAGAGGAGCACCTGGCCAGGAAAGGAGCGATGGTCTCGGCGCGGTACGGCCAAGGCCGGGTTGTGCTGATCGGGCTCCGCGCCCAGCACCGGGCCCAGGCGCACGGCACCTACAAGTTGCTGTTCAACGCGCTGGTGAGCGGTCCGCCCTTCCAGCAGACCGCCGCGGCACCGTCGCTGCGCTGATACGAAGCAGCCTGACCCTCTATTGCTTCGGCGCCGCCGCCTTCGAGTTGTCCTGATACGGCCGCAGGTAGCACTCGAAGAACGTCCACGTGCGGTTCCACGAGTCAATCTGCTCGGGCGAATCCACCCGTTGCAGAGTCTTCGGATCCACCCGGCGGCTGAACGAGTGCCCGCCGCTCGGGCCCCAGGTCGGCGGATCCACGTAGACCTTCGTCTCGGCCAGGTCGGGCTTGCGCGACCTGAGGGCGTCCACGATCTGCTGGTCCTCGACGTAGTCCACGTCGAGGTCGTTGGTCGCCACGTGCACGAGCAGCGGCACCTGCAGCTTGTCCACGTGGTAAAGCGGCGAGCGCTGGATGTAGATGTCGCGCTTCTCGAAGGGGAGGCCGCCGATTCGCTTCTGGGTCGCGAACTCCGACTGGTACTCCGGCCCCTTGTACGACAGCCTGAACACGAGATTCGTCACCGGGACGATGGCCGCACCTGCGACGAACGGGTGTTTTTCGCGGAAGACCGAGAGGAGCGTGATGTAGCCGCCGTGGCTCCATCCCATGATGCCGATGCGCGCGGGGTCC
>Ga0316624_10000350_pt1 | contig 15163 bp, 13 predicted proteins | sample OWC_Aug_N3_C1_D5_FD_207657 | JGI IMG/M metagenome (GOLD analysis project Ga0316624, IMG submission 207657) | Wetland soil microbial communities from Old Woman Creek delta, Ohio, United States - OWC_Aug_N3_C1_D5_A | ecosystem: Environmental > Terrestrial > Soil > Wetlands | place: USA: Ohio... | reverse complement strand
TACGTGGTCGAATGCTCGGCCGCCACCAGCGCGGTCAACGACGCCGTGCGCATGGTCAACCGCGGCGGCCGCGTCTGTCTCGCCGCCTTCGCGCACGAGGAGGTGCCGGTCGACGTCGCGCACATCGTGCGCAACAACATCTACCTCTACGGCATCCGCGGCGAGGGCAAGAGCGCCACCCACCGCGCCGAGGCCTTCATGGCGCAGAAGCGCTTCGACGCCACCAAGATCCACACGCACACATTTCCGCTCGACGATCTGCCGACCGCGATCCGCTACGCCAAGGATCGGGTCGAGGACGCCATCAAGGTGGTGGTGAAGGCGAAAATGGACGCCGCACACAAGGTCGCGGCCGAATAGCGAAAGAGCAGCGATGCTCCTCTGCGACGACTATCTGACGCCGGCTTCGCTCGCTGAGGCCTTCGCCGCGATGGCGCAAAACCGCGGCCGCTACCGCGTGGTCGCCGGCTGCACCGACACGTTTCCCTGGGCGCGCGAGGGCAGGGCAGGCGACGTCGAAATCCCGGCGCTGATCGACGTCTCGAAAATCCCCGAGCTCAACGCATTGCGCGTCGATGACAAACGTGTGCGGCTCGGCGCGGCGACCCCGATCCAGCGCTTCCTCGACGATGCCGCGCTCGCCCGCGCATTGCCGGCCATGCCGCGCTGCGCGGTTTGGTTCGCCGACGACCAGATCCGTGCTCAGGCCACCATCGGCGGCAATATCGTCAATGCCTCCCCCGCCGCCGATGCCACGCCGTGCCTGCTCGCGCACGAGGCCGTGGTCGAGCTGGCCTCCGCGCGCGGCAAACGCACGATGCCGTTGCAGGACTTCGTCACCGGCCCCAACGAGACGGCGCTGCTGGACGGCGAGCTGCTGGTGGCGATCGAGTGCGACGCGCTGCCCGCCTACGGCGGCAGCTTCGAGAAGGTCGGCCACCGCCGCTCGCTTGTGATCTCGCTCGTTTGCCTCGCCGCGCTGGTGAAGCTCGGCCGTGACGGCCGCCATATCGAGGACGCGCGGCTCGCCATCGCCGGCATCGGCCCGCGCCCGCTGCGCCTGACCGAAGCCGAGACCTTCCTCAAGGGCGCGGCGCTCACCGCCGCCAAGCTCGAACAGGCGGCCGAGATGCCGGTCGCGCTGGTCGCCTCGCGCACGCGGCAGGAATATCGCCGCGACGTGGTGCGTGGCTTCATGCTGCGCGGGCTGATCAACGCCGCGCGCCGGGCCGGCGCGGGCGAAGACGCGCTCGCGCCCGAGCTGGAGGCGGCCTATGCCTGACCTCCGCTTCGAGGCTACCGTCAACGGCCGCAAGGTTTCCCGCCCCGCCAAGCCGCATCAGCGGCTGCTCGATTTCCTGCGCGACGACCTCAATCTCACCGGCAACAAGGAAGGCTGTGGCGCCGGCGAATGCGGCACTTGCTCGGTGTTCGTCGACGGCGTGTTGATGAAATCCTGCCTGCTGCCGGTGGCCAAGGTGCAAGGCGCGGTGATCGAAAGCGTCGAGGCGCTGGCCAAGACCGGTGAATTGAGCATGCTGCAGAAGGCCTTCCACAAGGCCGGCGCCAGCCAGTGCGGCTATTGCATCCCCGGCATGGTGATGGCGGCGACCGCCGCGCTGCGCGCCAATCCTTTTGCCGATAGGGAAGAGATCAAAGAGCGGCTCGGCGGCAATATCTGCCGCTGCACCGGCTACCAGAAGATTTTCGACGCCGTCGAGCTGGCGCGCGACGTACAGAACGGCCGCCTGCCGGCGAGCGCGCTGCTGGAGGTCGACACCGAGGAAGGCGTGATCGGCAAATCCGTCCGCCGCATCGATACGCCGAGCAAGGTCGCCGGCCGCCTGAAATATGCCGGCGACATGCTCATGCCCGGCATGCTGCATGTGCAGGTGCTGCGCTCGCCGCACGCGCACGCCCGCATCGTCTCGCTCGACACCTCCGCCGCCGAAACGATGGACGGCGTCGAAGGCGTCATCACCTCGGCCGACGTGCCGGGTCAGGACGGCTTCGGCGTGTTCGTCAACGACCAGCCGGTGATGGCGCGCGGCAAGGTGCGCTATGTCGGCGAGGCGGTGGCGGCGGTGGCGGCCGTCGATCTGCTCACCGCCAAACGGGCCGTCGCCGCCATCAAGGTTGTCTACGAGCCGCTAGCGGCGGTGTTCGACGCGGACGAGGCGATGCGCCCAGGCGCGCCGGTACTGCACAATTATGCGCCCGACAACGTCACCAAGCACATCCCGATCCGCGTCGGCGACGTTGAGAAAGGCTTTGCCTCCTCCGACCTGGTGGTGGAGGAAACTTATTCCACGCAAGCCATCGAGCATGCCTATCTGGAACCGGAGGCGGGCCTGGCTTACGTCGATCACGACGACGTCGTGACCATCGTCTCGCCCGACCAGAACATCACCCATCACCGCCACATGCTGGCGCGCATCATTGCCAAGCCGATCTCGAAGGTCCGCTTCATTATGAGCCCGGTGGGCGGCGGCTTCGGCGGCAAGGAGGACATGATCTACCAGGGCATGCTGGCGCTGCTCGCCATGAAGACGCGCGCGCCGGTGCGGCTGGTGTTCACGCGCGAGGAATCGATCATCTCCACCGCCAAGCGCCATCCCTCGCGCACCACGCTGCGCATGGGGCTGACGCGCGATGGCCGCATCCTGGCCTCGCACATGACCATGATCTGCGATGGCGGCGCCTACGGGCTCTCGACCGAAGGCGTCATGCGCAAGGCCGCGATCCTCGGCGCCGGGCCTTACGCCATCCCCAATGTGCGCGTCGACACCTACGGCATCTACACCAACAACACGCCGTCGGGCGCCTTCCGCTCCTTCGGGGCGCTGCAAACCCAGTTCGCCACCGAGAGCCATCTCGACATCTGCGCCGAGCGGCTTGGCCTCGACCCGTTCGAGATCAGACGCATCAACGCCATGCGCGACGGCGCGGTCACGCACACCAAGCAGAAGCTCGGCAGTGTCAGCCTCACGCGCACGCTCGACGCCGCCGAGAAGGCATCCGGCTGGGAGCGCGGCGCCCCGGTGTCGCGCGGATCGACCCGCAAAGACCTTGACCGCGCCGATATCCGCCCACCCGTTTCACTCGGCGCGCGCTTTGCGAGCGTCGATAAACAGGAAGCGGCAGAGTGATGATGTTTTCAGCCGCGCCACGCCCTCTTTTCACCTCTCCCCGCATGCGGGGAGAGGTCGCCCGCCAAAGCCCGAAGGGCGAAGGCGGGCGGGTGAGGGGGCGTTGCGGCAAGTCTGAGCATTCCCAATTGCCCCTCACCCGGCTCGCCCGCCTACGCGCTACGCGCTTCGGCGCGCTCGCCACCCTCTCCCCGCAAGCGGGGAGAGGGAAGGGAGGCTCCTAATGGCCCGCCGCCGCGGACGAGGCATGGCCGCTTGCTGGTACGGGATCGCCCGCACCGCGGTGGTCGATCGCGCCGCCGCCTGGGCCGAGATCGACGACGGCGGCAGCGCCAAGATCGTCACCGGCGTCACCGAGATCGGCGAAGGCATCCTCACCGTGCTCGCGCAGATCGCGGCGCAGGAAATGGGCGTGAAGCCCGAGCACGTGGTGATCGGTGACAACGACACCGCGCGCGCGCCGGAAGCCTCGCACGCCGGCGCCAGCCGGCAGACCTACATGATCGGCAATGCCGTGGCGCTTGCCAGCCGCGAGGCGCGCAAACGGCTGGTCGACGTCATGGCCGAGGTCTGGGACGTCGAGCCGGAGCAAATCCAAACCGGCAACGGCGAGATCTGGGCCGAAAACACCAACCACCGCATTTCCATGGGTGAGGCGGTTCACACCGCCAAGAGCCGCGGCGTGGTGCCGGTCGGCTCCGCCACCTTCGGCACCGACACCACCGGGCTCGATCCGGTCGACGGTTCCGGCCGGCCCTGGCAGGCCTATGTGTTCGGCTGCCAGGTGGCCGAGGTCGAGGTCGACACCATAACGGGAGAAGTGCAGGTGCTCGGCATCTGGGCCGCCCACGACGTCGGCCGCGCGGTCAACCCGCAAGGCGTCGAGGGCCAGATCGAGGGCGGCATCGTGCAGGCGCTCGGCCAGGGCCTGATGGAGGACTACAAGCTCGATCAGGGCCACACCTCCACATCGGGCTTCGCCAAATACATCCTGCCGACCTCGCTCGACGTGCCGCGCGTCAACTCGATCATCGTCGAGGACCCCGATCCGATCGGTCCGCTCGGGGTCAAGGCGATCGGCGAGCCGGCCATGGTGCCGACCATTCCGGCGATCATGAACGCGATCTACGACGCCGTCGGCGTGCGCATCACCGCGCTGCCGGCGACACCGGAAAAAGTGCTGATGGCGATCCGCGAGAAGGAACGGCAAGCGGTGCAAGCTGCCGAATGAAAAACTGATAATCCAAGCCAAAGTGAGGGAGGATAGGATGAAAAAAATTTGCACCGGGCTGCTTGCCGTGGCCGCATTGGCCATCGCCGGTCTGCCGGCGATGGCGCAGGATTACCCGACGCGCACCATCAAGATGGTCGTGCCGTTCCCGCCCGGCGGTCCGAGCGACGTGGTGGCGCGCATCGTGGCCGACGGCATGGGCCGCGCGCTCGGCGGCTCCATCATCATCGAGAACGTCAGCGGCGCCGGCGGCACCATCGGCACCGCGCGCGTCGCGGAAGCTGCGCCCGACGGCTACACGCTGCTCGCCGCCGGCATGGGCTCGCACGTCGCGGCGCCGGCGCTGTTCCCCAAGATGAAATACGACTCGACCAAAGATTTTGTGCCGATCGGGCTCGCCGCCAACTCGGCGGTCGCCATCGTCGGCAAGAAGGACCTGCCGGCCAACGATCTCAAGGAATTCATCGCCTGGGTGAAAAAGGGCGGCGACAACGCAAAGCAGGGCCATGGCGGCATCGGCTCGGCCTCGCACATGGCCTGCCTGCTGTTCGATACGCAGGCCGGACTGCACCCGAGCCCCATCGCCTATCGTGGCACCGGCCCCGCGCTCAACGATCTGATCGGCGGCCATATCGATTACTTCTGCGAGCAGGTGCTCAGCGTCGCGCCGGCGGTGAAGGGCGGCACCATCAAGGCCTTTGCGGTGTCGGGCGACACGCGCTCGACCGCGCTGCCGGACGTGCCGTCCGCCAAGGAAGCCGGCCTGCCTGATTACCAGCTCAGCATCTGGAGCGCGGTGTTCGCGCCCAAGGGCACGCCGCAACCGATTGCCGACAAGCTGAGCGCCGCCTTGGACAAGGCTTTGGACGATCCGGCGGTCGCCAAGCGGCTGACCGATCTGGGCGGCACGGTGCCGGCCAAGGCCGAGCGCGGGCCGGCGCATCTCGAAAGCGTGCTCAAGGCCGACATCGCGCGCTGGGACCCGATCTTGCGGCAGGCGATGGCCGAGTCGAAAAAGGCCAAGTGAGAATTACTCGAAAAATGGGCGACAGGAGACTCTCATGATCGACAATATGTACGGAAAAATGCGCGTCGGCGTCGTGCACTTCAAAGCCTTCCCCGGGCTCGAGAGCGGCGAAGGCCCGCTCGCCGAGACGCTGGAAAAAATCTGCGCCGACGATTTCTGGACGGCGGTGGAAGTCGGCTGGATGAAGGACTTCCGGGTGCGCAATACCTGCCGGCAGCTGCTCGATCAGAGCCATCTGTCGGTCGCCTACGCCACCCAGCCGCGCATCCTCGGCAACAGGCTCAATCTCAATTCCTTCGACGCCAAGGAACGTGGCGCGGCCATCAACGCGGTGAAGAACTGCATCGACGAGGCCTATGACCTCGGCGCCGAGGTGGTGCGCATCATCGCCGGCAAGGACCCCGGTGATGCCAAGCGCGAAGAGGCCAAGAAGCTGCTGGTCGACTCGCTTCATCAGATCCTGGACTACGGCAAGGAAGAAGGGTCGATGAAGTTCACGCTCAAGATCTTCGACCGCGACATCGACAAGATGAACCTGATCGGCCACTTCGCCGACGCCCTCGACATCGCCAAGGCGATCCGGCCGGACTACGCTAATTTCGGCCTGCTCGCCGATCTCTCTCATTTTCCGTTGCTCGACGAGAAGGCGGAAGAGGCGATCCCGCTGATCAAGGACTATCTGTGGTCGGCGCATCTCGGCAATTGCGTGTTCCGCGACCGCAAGCACCCGGCCTATGGCGACATCCAGCCGCGCTTCGGCATTCCGGGCGGCGAGATTGACACGCAGGAAGTCGTCGATTTCTTCCACGTGCTGAAGGACAACGGCTTCTTCGACCAGGGCGAGCGCCCGATCGTCAGCGCCGAGGTCCGGCCCGTGCTGGCAGGCGAGACATCCGAGATCATCCTGGCCAACGCCAAGCGCGTCATGCGCGACGCCTGGGCCCTGGCCGCGGCGGCCTGGGCGAGCGGCGAGCAGAGCGAGCGCCGGCAGACGCAGCTGCGCGGCCCGCGCATGCAGGCGGCCGAGTAACCGGAGAGCGATGCTCAGTCCCGCGCAAGAAGACGACGCCGTCCGGCACATGCGAACGCGCGCCCGCGCGGTTCGCGAGGCCGGCGGCGTCGAGCAGGCGGTGGCCGAGGGTGCGCTTCCGAAGCTGGTTGAGATCACGCTGTCGGAAGCGCTGGTGCTCGGCCTCTTGAAGCAGGGGGTCGCCAAATATTTCGCCATCTTCGGCCACGGCTCGACCGACCTCGGCAATGTGCTGCGCATCTACGAGGAAGAGGGGGTCACCCGCACCGTCAATTGCCGCAACGAGGTGGAGATGGCGCATGCCGCCACCGCGCTGCGCTGGCAATACGGCGAATTGGCCGCAGTGGTGACCTCAATCGGCCCCGGCGCCATGCAGGCCTTCGCCGGCTCGCTGGCGGCGGCCTCGAACGGCGTCGGCGTCTATCACATCTACGGCGACGAGACGACCTACGGCGAAGGCTACAACATGCAGCAGGTGCCGAAGGAGGAGCAGGGCCTGTTCGGCCGTCTGACCGCGGTGCTCGGCCAATCCTACGTGCTGCATACGCCGGAGGCGTTGCGCGACGCGCTGCGGCGCGGGGCTTTGTGCGTGAACCATCCTTACCGCGCCGGTCCCTTCTATCTGCTGCTGCCGCTCAACACCCAGCCGGCCAAGCTGACCGTCAATCTCAGCGCGCTGCCGGCGCGGCCCGCGCTGCCGAAGCTCGCGCCCGCCGATGATAGAGCCATCGACGAAGCGGCGGCGATGATCGCCAAATCGCCCAAGGTCGCGATCAAAGCCGGCGGCGGCACGCGCGGCCACGACGCGGCGGTGCGCCGTCTCGCGGAAGCCTCAGGCGCCGCGGTGGTGCTGTCCCCCGGCTCGACCGGCGTGCTGCCCGACGCCCACGCCCAGAACATGCATGTCGGCGGCTCGAAGGGCTCGCTCAGCGGCAATTTTGCGATGGCCGAGGCCGAGCTGTTGATCGTGATCGGCTCGCGCGCCGTCTGCCAGGCCGATTGCTCCGGCATCGGCTACAAGCGCGCGCAGGCCGTCATCAACATCAACGGCGATCTCGCCGACGCGACGCACTACAACAAGACGATTGCGCTGATTGGCGATATCGGCGCGGTGGCCGAGCGGCTGGCGGCGAAATTGGAAAGACTCAGCGCGGCAAAGAATAAGGGCGAATGGCTCAAGGCCTGCGCGGTCAAAAAGAAGGAATGGGCCGACTATAAGGCCAAGCGCTACGCCTGCGCAGCCCTGCGCGACGACGCCTGGCAGAAGCCGGTGCTGGCGCAGCCCGCCGCCATCAAGATCGTCGCCGACTTCGCCAAGAAGATCGGCGCCGCCAAGTTCTTCGATGCTGGTGACGTGCAGGCCAACGGCTTCCAGATCGTCGAGGACGACAAGACCGGCGACACCTTCACCGAGGCCGGCGCCTCCTATATGGGCTTTGCGCCGAGCGCGCTGTTGGGCGCGGCGCTGGCGGACAATCCGCGCTACGGCATCGCCTTCTGCGGCGACGGCTCGTTCATAATGAACCCGCAAATCCTGGTCGACGCGGTCGAGCACAAAGTGCGCGGCATGATCGTGATCCTCGACAACCGCCGCATGGCCGCCATCTCCGGGCTGCAGCTTGCGCAATACAGCCAAGACTTCCGCACCAATGATGGCGTGGCGGTCGACTATGTGCAGCTTGCTTCCGCCGTCGCCGGCGTGCTCGCCCTGTCCGGCGGCGACGACGCCGACGCCTTGCGCGCGGCGCTGAAGAGCGCGCACGCCCATGATGGCCTCTCGGTCGTGCACGTGCCGGTCTATTGCGGCCCGCACGAGCTCGGCGGGCTCGGCGCCTGGGGCGAATGGAATGTCGGCAACTGGGTGGCCGACGTGCAAAGCGTCTGGATCAGGCAGGATTTGTGACACCCGTTTCCCGGGCGCAGTGCAGCGTGAGCGGAGCGAACGGTGCGCTGCAGACCCGGGACCCAGCTTTCTAGATGAGCTGGGCTCCGGATCTGCGGTGCATCACTTCGCCTACGGCTCGTGCTGCACCGCGTCCGGGGCACGTGCGACTGCTCAATCTATCGCGACTGCCTTGCCGCTGCGCGCCGACGCCGCAATCGCTTCCGTCGCCGCCACCACATTGACGATCAGCTCCGGCGCGATCACGAACTTGACCCCGCGCGCCGCCGCGTCGGCGAAGGCTTCCAGCTCGGCGCGTTCCTTGTCGACCGCCTCGTAGCTCTTGCGCTCGGTCAGCCCGTTGAGGTCGAAGACATTGAGCTCGGTATCGCCGCGCATCTCCAGCGCGCCCGCCGCGCCGAAAACATGGATGCGGTAGAGCGCGCTGGCCGCATGCAGCGTGGCGAGCGTGCCGGTCGCGCCGCCGGCAAAGCGCAGCAAGCACGCGGTGGTGTCGTCGACGTCGATTGTGTGCTGCAGCCGCTCGCTGAAGGCGAACGCGGTCGCCACCGGGCCGAACAAGTTCACCATGCTGTCGAGCACGTGCACGCCGCGCGCGGTCATGCCGCCGCCCGGGCTTTCGACCTGGTTGGAGCGCCAGTTGCCGGGCTCGGTCTGATAGCTCGGCGGCCCCGAGAAATTGCCCTCGACATGGCGCAGCGCGCCGATCGCGCCGGCCGCGATCCGCCGCGTCATCTCGACATAGGCCGGCGCATAGCGGCGGTTGAAGCCGACATGCAGCGTGATGCCGGCCGCCCGGCAGGCTGCAATCGCGCGCTCGGCGTCGGCGCGCGTCAGCGTGAACGGCTTTTCCACGAACACGTGCTTGCCGGCCCGCGCGGCGGCGGCAATCTCGGCGGCGTGCTGCGAATGCGGCGTCGCCAGCACCACCGCATCGACCGCGGGATCGGCGAGCACATCGGCGTAGCGGTCGGTGAGGGTGAGGCCGAAACGGTCGGCGAGCCCTCGCTGACCGGCCGGGTCGCGCGTTACCGCCGCGACAAAGCGGATCTTGGCGCTTCGCCCTTGCACCGACTCGATCAGCCGCCGGCCCCAGTGCCCGGCGCCGAAAATCGCCGCTCGCAGCATGTTTTCCTCACGTTTCGCCCGCGGGAACCCAATATGACGCGGGCGCGGCCGTCAACGGGCGGGAACCGTTCCGGTCAGATGGCCGTTTTAGTATGCGAGCGGCCGAACGGCCGCAGGTTTTGGAGCATTTTATGGAAAAGCCGCATCAGCACGCGGAGAAGGAGCGTGCGCGCATCGAGCGCAAGGAAGACGACGTCGTCATCACGTCCGACGAGAGCTTCCCGGCGAGCGATCCGCCGAGCTGGACGCCGGTCAGCGGCGTCGGTTCGCACGAGAGCAAGAAGAAAAAGAGGTAGCGGCGCGATTCAGCCGCTCGTCCCCGCGGAAGCGGGGACCCAGTGCTGGATTCCCGCTTGCGCGGGAATGAGCGGAATGTGGCGCGTCATTCTCCTAGAACTTCATATTCAACAGCCGCTCAGCGTTGCCGCAGAAAATCTTGCGCGCGACCTCCGGCGCCAGTCCCAATTGCTCGATCGCCTTGAGCGTCGGCCCGATCGGCCCGAGCGGCGTGTCGGTGGCGAACACCACGCGCTCGGCGCCGAAGAATTCCAGCCCGCAGCGCAGCGCGTGCGCGCCGCCGCCGAACATGGCGGTGTCGGCGTGGAAGTCGTGCAGGTAATCCATGTGCGGCCGCTTCAATGACGGCAGCACCTGCGAATAGTCCTCGTCCGAGGTGCGCTGGCCGAGCACCTTGAGGCCGGGCCCGACGCGCCCGTCGTAATAGGGGATCATGCCGCCGAGATGGTGGGTGATGATCTTCAGCTTGGGATAGCGGTCGAGCAGGCCGTTGAACACCATGCGCACCATGGCAACCGAGGTTTCATAGGGCCAGTGAAAGCACCACCACATCTCGAAGCGCGATTTTTTCTCGGCCGGATAGTCGGCCATCGCCGCCGTGCCGACCGGGTGCAGCCAGATTGGCAGATCGAGCTCGGCCATGGTCGCGAAGATCGGCTCGAATTTCGGTTGGTCGAGCGGTTCGCCACCGACATTTGTGTAGATAAGAACGCCGCGCGCGCCGAGGTCCTTGACGGCGCGGCGCGCTTCGGCGACCGAGCCTTCCACGTCGGTAAGGCACAGGGCGGCGGCGAAGGCCGGAAAGCGCTGCGGGTGCTTGCGGCAGAGCTCGGCCATTGCGTCATTGGCGATGCGCGCGAGCTCAAGGCCGACGTCGGGCTTGGCGATGTCCTCGATGGCCGGATTCGGCAGCGAGATGATCTGCCGGTAGTCGCCGAACTCGTCCATCTCCTTGAAGCGCGCGTCGAGATCGAACAGCTTGGTGACGCCGCGCAGCCGCTTGCCGATATTCTGTAAATTCGGCGCCACCCGGGTCATCTCCTGAAAGAAGCGGTCAGGATAAATGTGGCAATAGATGTCGATCTTGGGGGTCATGATTTCTTTCCCGGTTTCTCCGCCGCGCCCGAGATCAGCAGCCGCCGTTGCAGCGGCAGGACCTGCCAGCCCAGCAGCTCCGCGATCAGGCCCCACAGCCCTTTCGGCGCCCACAGCATGATGATGATGGCGACCGCGCCCATCATCAGCAAGTAAAGGCTGCCCAGGTCGGACAGCGTCTGCCGCATGACGAAGAAGATGACGGTGCCGATGATCGGCCCCTCGATGCGGCCAATACCGCCGATCACGGTGATGAAGATGACGAAGGCGGTCCAGTCGTTCACGCTGAAGGCGGTGTCGGGCGAGATGCGCAGCTTCATGAGGAAGATCAGCCCGCCCATCATGCCGGTGCCGAAGGCGGTCAGCACGTAGACGATGAACTTCAGCCGCGTGACGTCGATGCCGTTGCTCTGCGCCGCCAGCTCGTTGTCGCGGATGGCGGTGAGCGCCAGGCCGTGGCGCGAGCGCAGCAGCGCCACGATCACCCCCAGGATCAGCACGGTCAGCGCCAAGGCCAGCCAATAGGTCTCGAACTCGCGCAGCTGGCGGCTCGGCGCCATGGCGATGACGATGGCCGCCGGCAGGCTGATGCCGGAGCCGCCGCCCAGCACCGAGATCTGCGAGGCGATCAGCCGGAACACCTCCGCCACCACCCAGGTGCCGATGGCGAAATAGGCCCCGCGCAGGCGGAAGATCAGCATGGCCACCGGCACCGCGACCAGCGCGGCGGCCGGCCCCGCGAGCAGGATGGCGAGGATCGGATGCACGCCGGCCAGCATGGCGAGCGCGAACAGCAGATAGCCGCCGAAGCCGACAAAGGCCTGCTGGCCGACCGAAACCAGCCCGGCATAGCCGGCGAGCAGGTTCCACAGGCTTGCCAGCGCAATGTAAGTAAAGATCTCGGCCAGCAGCCGTAGCGTCTCGCGCGCGCCCCAGAACGGCGCCAGCGCCAGCACGACCAGCGCGACGGCGATTAGCGCGACGCCGATGCGGCTCGATGTGGTGGCGTGCTCGACCCGCATCATCCCGACACCTTCGGAAACAGGCCCTGCGGCCGCAGCGCCAGGATGGCGAGGAACACGATATGGCCGGCAAGCAATTGCCAGCCCGGATTGATCTGCGCGCCGATCGCCTGCGACACGCCGAGGATGATGCCACCGGCCAGCGTCCCCCACATGCTGCCCAGGCCGCCGATGATCACCGCCTCGAAGCCGAAGATCAGCCGCGCCGGCCCGATCGACGGGTCGAAATTGGCGCGCACCGCCAGGAACACCCCGGCAATGGCGATGACGGCGAGCGACAGCGCCATCGCCATGGCGAAGACGTGGCGGGTGTCGAGCCCCATCAGCTGCGCCACCGGCTGGTCGTCGGAGGTGGCGCGGAAGGCGCGGCCGAGCGCGGTGCGATAGAACAGGCCCTGCAGGCCGGCGATCACTCCCACCGCCACCACGAACTGGATGAGCGGCAGCACGCCGACCCAGACGCCGTTCATCATCTGGAAGGTCTGGATTTCGATTGCGCCCGCTTGCAGCTTGCGGCTGTCGGCAGTGAACAGCTCCAGCAGTCCGTTCTGCAGGATGATCGACAGGCCGAAAGTGACCAGCAGCGGCGGCAGGATGTCCTCGCCGAGCGTGAAATTGAGCAAGCCCCGCTGCAGCGCGTAGCCGATCAGCGCCATGATCGGCACGACCAGGATCAGCGAGACGAGAGGGTCGATGCCGAGCGATTGCGTGACCATCAGCGCGACGTAGGCGGCGAGCACGATCAGGTCGCCATGCGCGATGTTGACCAGCCGCATCACCCCGAAGATCAGCGACAGGCCGGCGGCGAACATGGCGTAGAGCCCGCCGATCAATACGCCCTGCAGGATGACGTTGATCCACTCGGTCATGGTGTGTGTCCCCGATGCGGTGCAGCACGAAGTGGTGCACCGCTGATCCGGGACCTTTCCAAATTCGGAAATTGAAACGGTCCCGGGTCTGCAGCGCAACACTTCGCTGCGCTTCGTGTTGCACTGCGCCCGGGACACGAGATCGCGTTAGTGCAAATCACCATCCTCACACCCCGAAATACGCCGCCGAGATGCTCTCGCGCGTCAGCTCCGCGGCCTTGCCCTGCAAGGCGACGCGGCCCTCCTGCAGGCAATAGACTTGGCTGGCCGCGCGCAGCGCCTGCACGATATCCTGCTCGACGATGACGAGCGACAATCCCTCCGCAACGATCTCGGGCAGCCGCGCGTAGATGTCGCGCACGATGATGGGCGCGAGGCCGAGGCTGATCTCGTCGCACAGCAGCAGCCGCGGGTTGGCCATCAGCGCGCGCGCGATCGCTGCCATCTGCTGCTGGCCGCCGGACAGCGCCGGCGCGGGCAAGTGCCGCCGCTCGGCCAGCACGGGAAACAGCGCGTAGACGCGTTTCAGCGTCCATGGTCCGGGCCGCCGCGCCTGGCCGCCGATCAACAGATTTTCTTCGACCGTCAGCGAGGGGAACAGCCGGCGGCCCTCCGGCACCAGCGCGACCCCGCGCCGGACCATGGCGAAGGCCGGCTGCGCCGCCGTCGCGTCGCCGCCCAATGCGATCACGCCGCGGCGCGGCGCCATCAGCCCGGCGATGGTCTTGAGCAGCGTGCTCTTGCCGGCGCCGTTGGCGCCGATCACCGCCACCACCTGACCGGCGTCCACTTTCAGCGACACGCCGAACAGCGCCTGGAAGTCGCCGTAGAAGGCGTCAATGTCGCGTACGTCGAGCAGGGGCTCAGGCATCCGCCTCGATCCCCATGTAAATCTCCGCAACCTGCGGGCTTTTGACCACGCTGCGCGGGTCGCCGCCCGCAATGAAGCGGCCGCCGTGCAGCACCAGCAAGCGGTCGACCGTCGCCAGCAGCGCGTGCACCACGTGCTCGATCCACACGATCGACACGCCGCCGGCGCGCACCTCCTTGATCAGCGTAACCAGCGCCGCGCACTCGTGCTCGGTCAGCCCGCCCGCCACCTCGTCGAGCAGCAGCACGCGCGGGCGCGTGGCGAGCGCGCGCGCCAGCTCAAGTCTCTTTCTATCGAGCAGCGTCAAGCCGCCGGCGCGCTTGTTGGCCTTGTCGGCGAGCCCGCAGCGGCCGAGCAATTCGGCGCAGCGCTCGTAGACCAAGGCCTCGCGCTCGCCGGCGCCGAAGGCGCCCGCCACCACGACGTTTTCGAACACCGTCATGCCGGCGAAGGGCTGCGGGATCTGGAACGAGCGCGCCAGCCCCTTACGGCAGCGGCGCTCGGGCGCAAGCCGCGTGATGTCCTCGCCGTCGAAGATCACGCGGCCGGCGTCGGGCGCCAGCGTGCCGGCGGCGATGCCGAACAGCGTCGTCTTGCCGGCGCCGTTCGGCCCGATGATGCCGAGCGCCTCGCCGTCGGCGAGCGCCATGTCGATGCCGTCGGCCACCACCACGGCGCCGAAGCGCTTGGAGATGCTTTCGAGGGCGAGGATGGGTGCCATCGATTTGAGCTTACCGAAGAACCGATGCCCCGCCAAAGCGGGGCATCGCGCATTCGCCAGCGGTGCGGCTGCAGGCGGCCATGGTCATGCCAGCGGATCGGCCGCCAGGCCGAGGCGGAATTTGCCGTGGTTCTCGTACGCGGTATCGCTCATCACCTGATGGATGCCGGTGGTGTTGAGGTCGCGCAGCAGCCGGCCGATGACGTTCGGATGATGCAGGCCGGTGTTGCCGGCGAAGTGATACGCCATGGTGGCGACGCCGATCGCGACCTCGGTGGCATGCACGCAGATCGCGCGCACGTCGGCGATGTCGGCGCCGTCCGGCAGATGGCCGCCGGCCACCTTGTCGTAGAGCGCGTCGTAGCGTTCGTGCATGAGCGCCCGGGCCGCGCGCAGCTTGAGATCAGCCTCGGCGATCTGGCGGTGCACGACCTGCCGCTCGTCCAGCTTCGAGGAACGGAAGGTGCCGCGCGTGGCGGTGGCGATCTTGATCAGCTCATCGAGCGCTCGCCGTCCCGCGCCGACCGCGACGCTGCCGTGCTCCTTGGCGACATAGGCGAAGGGCGGAAACAGATATGACGGACCGCCGCGCACGGGCTTGGGCTGCAGCAGGTCCCAGACGAAGGTCAGATCGCGCGGCACCAGATAGTTCTCGACCGAGAAATCGACCGAGCCGGTCCCGCGCAAGCCGACCACGCCGCCCCAGTTGTCGTAGAGCGTGACGTCCTTGGCCGGGAAGGCCGCGAAGATCACCAGGGGCTTGTCGCCGCCCTCGATGATCGTCCCGCCGAGCACCCACTCGGCATGGCGGATGCCGCTG
>Ga0316624_10000349_pt1 | contig 15194 bp, 10 predicted proteins | sample OWC_Aug_N3_C1_D5_FD_207657 | JGI IMG/M metagenome (GOLD analysis project Ga0316624, IMG submission 207657) | Wetland soil microbial communities from Old Woman Creek delta, Ohio, United States - OWC_Aug_N3_C1_D5_A | ecosystem: Environmental > Terrestrial > Soil > Wetlands | place: USA: Ohio... | reverse complement strand
ATTACACATCCATCCTTGTGCACCACCGCGTGGAGCCTTTGTTCAGGATAGCGACCCCCTATTCAGGGGTCCCCGGTAAGGGAAGCGCCTTCCGCACGATCTTCGAGCTGGCAGCGGCGCTTGACGCTAAGGCATGCGTTGTTGTCGATTCGGACCTCAGGAGCATTACGCCCGAGTGGATCGAGCTTCTCGTGAAACCGGTGCTTGAAGGAGGATTCGATTACGTCGCGCCTCTGTACCACCGGCATAAATACGATGGCACCATCACGAACAGCATCGTTTACCCGCTTACCAGGGCGCTTTACGGCAAGCGTGTGCGCCAGCCCATAGGCGGCGACTTCGGTTTTTCAGGAGGGCTCGCAAAATTCTACCTCGAGAAGGATGTGTGGGAAACGGATGTTGCCCGGTTCGGCATCGATATCTGGATGACCACGACAGCCCTGGCGAACCAGTTCAAGGTCACCCAGTCCTTTCTCGGCGCCAAGATCCATGATGCCAAGGACCCCGGTGCCGACCTGAGCGCCATGCTCTACCAGGTGGTCGGCGCAACGTTCGAACTCATGGAGACCTATAGTGATGTCTGGAAACCGGTCCGCGGGTCCGAGCCTGTGACAGCCTTCGGATTTGAATACACGGTCGGCCTCGAACCGGTCAAGGTGAACACGGGGCGGATGTTGAACGTATTCCGGGAGGGTCTCAAAAACCTCCGCGAGCTATGGATCGATGTTCTCGGCGCCGGTGATTTCAGGGAGTTGGAAAGAACCGGTACGCTCGCGGACAGGGAATTCAGATTCCCTCTCGCACTCTGGACGCGGGTGATCTATGATTACGCCATAGCCTATCATAAGAAGAAACTGCCGGTCGAGCATTTGATAAAGTCGCTGACGCCGCTCTACCTCGGAAAGACCGCGTCGTTCATCCTCGAGGCGGAGCAGATGGGTCAGTATGAGGCGGAGGCCGAGATCGAAAAACTCTGCAACGAATTTGAAAACAACAAAGAGTACCTTGTAAACAACTGGAAATAATCTTCGGGAGGTGTCCTATGATGGAATTTCTGAGCCTGATACTCGAACCCTTGCAGGAAGTATATCTGAAGTTCAAGACGTTCCTGCCGAACCTGCTGGCAATGCTTGTCATCCTCCTCGTTGGGATCCTGCTGGCAAGGTTACTCCGCGCCATCCTCGTAAGGTTTCTGAAAGCGATAAACTTTGACAGCTGGTCCGACAGGATGGGCATGACGACTCTCCTGCGCAAGGGCGACCTGTGGGCCAAACCCTCCCTTGCGCTCGGGGCGATCGTTTTCTGGATCCTGATCATCGTCGTGCTGATGGCCGGCATGAGCGCCTTGAAGATCTCCGCCATCGACCAGCTGGTAGCACAGTTTTTCTTGTATCTTCCCCGTGCCTTCTCGGCGGCCCTGATCCTGATTGTCGGCTATGTGCTTGCCGGGTTCATTAGCCGGGCCGTGCTGATCGCTGCGGTGAACAGCGGGTATCATTACGCAAAGCTCCTTGCCGAGGCAATACGCCTTCTCCTGACGGTCCTGATCATGGCCATGGTCCTTGAACAGCTCCAGGTCGCGCCCGGCATCGTGCTTGCCGCCTTCTCGATCATCTTCGGAGGGATCGTCGCGGCCCTGGCCATATCGTTCGGCGTGGGAGGCATCGATGCTGCGAAACGGATGATCGAACGGGAGACCGTGGAAAAACGTGAGAAAGATGCGAAGGATGATATCCAGCACATGTGACCGGAGGAAGGCCCATGACCGATTTTTATCAGACAGGAATCATCACCACGCTCCACCGGCTCGGCAAGCCGTCGCTTGAACGGATCGAAGGGGAACTGCTGCAATTCTCGCGGACCCGTCCCATCGCGCTGGTCCTCCCCGCCCTCTATTCCGAGTTTGAGGGGCCGGCCATGCCGAAGATCGTTGAGGAGCTTTCGAAGGTGAAGTATCTTTGCGAGATCGTGCTTGTGCTGGATAAGGCATCGGACAAGGAATTCCGGAATGTGAGGCAGTTCATGTCGCCGATCCCCGGAAATGTCAGGATCATTCACAATGACGGGAAGCGGATCATAGAGATTTACGATACGTTCAAACGGAACGGACTGGAGGTTGGCGAGCGCGGAAAGGGGAGGTCTGCCTGGCTGGCCTACGGATATGTGCTTGCGAACGGCAAGTGCGACGTGATTGCTCTCCATGATTGCGACATCGTGAGCTATAGCAGGGAGCTTCTCGCGAGGCTGTGTTATCCCGTGGTCAACCCGAGCCTGGACTATGTCTTTTGCAAGGGATACTACAGCAGGGTGACGAACAAGATGCACGGCCGCGTCACCCGTCTCCTGGTGACGCCGCTCGTCCGCTCGCTCCAGATCCTGGCAGGTGAACACCTGTTCCTCAAGTTCATCGACAGCTTCCGTTACCCTCTCGCAGGCGAGTTCGCAATGAGCATTGATATGGCGAGGGTCAATCGGATACCCTGGGACTGGGGGTTGGAGGTGGGCTCCCTCGCCGAGGTGTACCGCAACTACTCGCCGCGGCGGGTGTGCCAGGTGGACATCGCCGAGACGTATGAGCATAAGCATCAGGCGCTTTCGCCGGATGACGCGGAAAAGGGGTTGATGAAGATGACCGTGGACATCTGCAAGTCCATCTTCCGGATGCTCGCATCGGAGGGGGTCGTCTTCTCCGACGGTTTTTTTAAGACCCTGTCCGTGGCTTATCTGCGTCTTGCCGAAGATACGACCATGAAGTACGAGGCCGACGCGGCCATCAACGGCCTGGAGTTCGATCGGCACGAAGAGGCAAAGGCAGTGGAGGCATTCACGCGCGCTATCTCCCTGGCCGCCCAGACCTTTATGCAGAACCCCATGGGAACGCCGCTCATCCCGAATTGGAACCGGGTAACCTCGGCCATTCCGGGCATCCTCGACATGCTGAAAAAAGCGGTGGACGAGGACAATCGATGAAGCGTCACGCCAGCTTGACGGGAATCCGATTATTTAGTCGCGAAATAAGAAATTAGGGCATTGTTCCCCTGCTTGACGAGACCTGTTTGCTGACGTACAATACCGCTCAGTGCGAAGGTGAAGGAATTACCGCCGTTCCCGCAAAACTTCATGTTTAAATCTTTTTTTCAAAAAATAGCGAAGTTCCGCCTCGCTACCATGGCGGGTGAATGCCGGGAGGAGTTTGTCCGGGAAGCGTCCTTTGTCAATCTTGCCCGTGCCCGCGTGTTTGCAGTCATCCTCGTTGTCCTGCAGGTCCCGCTCCTGTACCTCGATTATCAGAACAGGCTGAATGGTCTGTGGCTTGCCGTTCCCGGCTACCGCTACCTGTGCGCGATGCACCTTCTTATCGGCGGGACCTTTTTTTTCTATACGCTCATCGCCTTCATCCGGAAGCCGAAAACCGCGCAGCAGATAACCGCATGGCATGTCTTCCTGGCGTCGCTGTTTGCCGCGCTCGGCCTGCTGGTCTCCGCAGGCGTTTCGGTCGTGGACCAGATGATACACGGCCAGATCACGGTATATATCATCGCATCGTTCTGGGTCGCCGCCGGCCTTTACCTGGGGAACGTTCTGAGCTTTATTTTATATCTTTGCGCCTACGCGCTCTTTATCGCGGGACTGTACGTTTTCCAGCGTGATCCACGCGTGTTCCTGGGAAATTACATCAACGGGACGCTGCTGTCCATTCTGGCATGGGCCCTGTCCCGAGTGGTGTACGCCGCCAACGTACGGGACTTCGTGAACAACAGGATCATTCACCGGCAGACCATGCAGGTCAAGGAACTGGAAGAAAAAAGACACTGTCTGGAAAAGGAGGAACTGCAGGAAGCGGTGGACAAGGCCACGGCGTCGCTCCTTGAGAGCGAGTTGAAGTTCCGCACCCTCGCTGAAACCACGACCGCGACGATAGTCATCCATCGGGGCGGGAAGCTGATCTATGTGAATCCCAGCGGCGAAAAGGGCACCGGCTATACGCGCGATGAACTTCTTGCCATGGATTTCTGGGAACTCATTCATCCCGAGCATCGCGACCTGGTGAGGGAACGGGGACCGGCGCGTTTATCCGGGGAAAAACCTCCTCCGGAATACGAATGCAAGATCGTGACGAAACAGGGTGACGTGCGCTGGGTAACCATTGCTGCAGGCGTCATTGAGTATGAAGGGAAACCCGCCTTGATCGCGACGCTCTTCGACATCACTGACCTCAAACAGGCGGAAGCGGAAAAAATGAAGCTCTACGAGGAGCGGATCGCTGAAGAGAAGAGGCACCTGGAGGAAAAAGACAAGATCATGATGGACCTTCATGACGGTATCGGCGGCATCACGACGAACATCAGTATCCTCTCGGCGCTGGCGCAGAAGACGACGGACCTCGAAAAAATTAAACAGACGTTTACAACCATATCGCGCCTTTCGCGGGAGGGAGTGTCCGAGATACGAAGTTTTATGCAGAGCCTCGATGCCAAGGGATTGAACTGGAGCACGCTGGCCGCGGAGCTGAGAAGGCAGGGCAGCAGCATGGTAGAGCCGCATAATATGTCCTTTACGCTTGAGGCTTCAGTGGACGATATCGAAGGTCAGCCCGGCAGCCTGCTCTGGGTGAACCTCTTCAGAATTTATAAGGAGGCGCTCACGAATGTCATCAAGCATTCCCAGGCCGGCGCTGTCGTCGTCACGCTGAGTGTGGGTGAAAACAACCTTCAGCTCACCGTGCGGGACGACGGAATCGGGTGGGATGAAATCAGAAAAAACGGGAGAGGCCTGTCGAACATGAAGAAGCGCGCAGAGGAGATGGGAGGCAACATCGCACTGTCCGTAGAGAAAGGTGTTCGCGTGAGGCTGGAAATCCCTCTCTCCGTGAGGTCCTCTCTGCGGGGGGACGCGATGCCGAAATGATGATGTCCTGTTTTACAAGAGAGATACGTCGCTTTTATGATGCGAGTGAAAAGCCGGTGGAAAAAGGACGGCGATCATCCCACCCGTTCGTCCTCTTTGCAACCGCCCTTTCGCGTTGACAGAGAATTCCTGCTGTGATATCCTTTTCCGGATCGATGGAAAGAACGAGTCCCGAAACGAACGCGCGGTATCAGGAAGAGGATGTGTTTTTGCTGATGGAGCGGGAAGATGCCGGTCACCGGCACAGCCGAATCAGCGCATCTATTAGAGAAGAGAGGAACGCATGAAAAATATCGTTACTACCTTGATCACTCTGTCGGTGAGTATTTCCCTGGCTGCGCTGCCCGCCTGCAGCACCGTTAATCCTTACAGCGGCGAAAAACAGACATCCAAGGCTACCGAGGGTGCTGCCATTGGCGGCATTGCCGGCGCAATTCTGGGCGCGGCGACGGCCAGCAGGGGGGACCGCGCGCAAAGGGCGCTGCTCGGCGCCGGCATCGGCGCCATAGCGGGCGGCGGTACGGGCTATTACATGGATGTGCAAGAGGCTAAATTACGCCAGAAACTGGAAGGGACCGGCGTACGGGTGACGCGTAACGGCAACAACATCGACCTTGTGATGCCGGGAGATGTCACCTTTGAGACCAATAGCGCCAGCCTTAATTCCAGCTTCTTTGAAGTGCTGGATTCCGTGGCGCTGGTGTTGAATGAATACAAATCCACGCTGGTCACCGTGGCTGGGTACACCGACAGCACCGGCTCGGCTGAATATAACCAGAAGCTTTCGGAACGACGCGCTTCCACCGTGGCCCTTTATCTCCAGGGCAGGGGCGTGGCCCAAGAGCGTCTGGCGGCTATCGGTCATGGTGAAAACAGGCCCGTTGCCGGGAACAATACCGCGGAAGGCCGGGCTCGGAACCGCCGTGTCGAGATCACGCTGGACCCCATCACCAAATAAGCTCTGGGGATTTCGGCGCTGTGGCGACCGCGCCCTTTTGGATAAAACAATGCAAGGCTTTTGCGATGCGAAGGACGGCCGACGGTTCAAAGTCCGAGATGTGTGCGGCCATGGCCGAATCCTGGGTCGCATCCACCTGGGCATAATAAGGGGCCGCCGTGTTTCGGCGACCCCGAGAGCTATTCCTTTTCTTATCTAATCCTCGTTGTGTCTTCTCTTGTCGTGACCTCTTCCTTCACGCCCCTGTCTGGCTCCGCCACGTTCTCCTCGTTCGCCTCTTTCACCCCTGTGGTCCCAGTGGCGGTCCCTTTCCCAGGTCCGCCAGTTTTGCCGGACCGTGCCGTAGGGCAAACGCTCATGCTCGGATGAAATGCGGCGGTGCGCAGGCGGCACGTTGATCAGGGCGCGAGGCACGTATCTGGGGCCTACAGTACGCCACGGCCCGTTATAACCATTCGCGATATACCACCCTCCCCGGTAGGGGCGATACCAGTACCCGTGATAGAAGAAAATATCCACATCGACATCAGGTGGATAATACACGTAGGTGCCGGGTATCACGATGAGGGCCGGCGGAGCCGGAATGACAAGCCCTGGCAGGGGAATGTTGACATTGACGTTCACCTCGGCATTGCCCGTTCTAGGGGCAACAAGGATGAATGCCAGAAAAACCATGAAGCTGCTGAATGCGCTTAATAATATTTTTTTCATCGCGCGATCTCCTTTCATACTCACCCTTCTGACACCAGAAAAGAACATTCGTTGAATCGCGAAAAGGGCCGGATGTACAAGCACATATCTTACCTTGAGTATTGCATGTATAGGCTTTACTTTCAAGGGCGTGATAACGCGAATCTGTTGCAGTTTTCAATGGAAAAGAACAATCTAACTTAGGTATGAAAGGAAAAGGTGTCGAAATTCTTTGCATTAGGGTCCTATTAAAAGCGAAGAGACTGTCAGTCAGGAAATCTTGCAAAAACGACCATCCCGTGGAATTTCAAGTAGCTACTCTTCTTTTTATTTCATGGTCATATCCTCTCGATAGTGTCGCTTGCTCTTACATTTGACGGCTGCCCTGCGGTAGAACAGCATCAACCGGCTGAATTGTAATAGATTAGTGCGATGGCATTAAACTTGCTCAACATGTTGTGAATTAATAAAATTTCGAATTTCGTTTATTCAGAAAGGAGGAGAAGGGAATTATATAGTTCAAATTATTGAAAGGAGATGACAGATGAAAAGAATTGCTCTAGCAGTGGGTATGATCATTGGGTTATTGGCGATTGGTCTCTATGCTATTGAAGCCGGGGCAACAACAATCGATATCCTCGATGTCGGCCAAACCGGGACAGCGACCCCCGATGGTGTTATTTTCCTGGGCGATCCCAACCCGACTTCACCTTCGACCGGGACGGGCGTGTTCGAGCCGTTCGTGCGGATACAAGAGCCTAGCAAACATCGTGACGGACTGGAGAATGGTTTTAACACGGACGCAAATCACCCCGAAATTAACTTCGATACCAAGGACGGTAGCAGTTGGACCCGCTCGGTCCAGTTCGGCGAGTTAGGGGTAATCGACGGGTATTACGTGCTCCAACTCGACGCCAACCAGACGAGTAAAAGCACAGCCGCGGATAATCAGATACTCATCACTCAAATGGAGATCTTTATCGGTGACGGGCTGTCAAATCCCGAGGCCTCCAACACAGGCATCAGCGGCACCGGCTATAGCGGGACACTTTTCGACGGGATATCGAACGGTGATAACTTGTTAGGCCAGTTTCCTGTCTGGAGCCTGAACGATGCAACTCACGACTGGGATGTATTGCTGCAGGCAAGCATCTGCGACAGCAATGGCCAATGCGGCAGCGGCCATGGCGACCTGGATGTCTTCATCCCGCAGAGCCTGCTCGGGATCCATGACCCCACCGACAACTTCGTGCTGTACACGGAATATGCCGGTGCAAACGATGGCTTCGAAGAGTGGCGCTTTAATTCAGCATCGTCCGTGCCCGAGCCCGGGATGGTTGCCCTCTTATTGGCCGGTCTTCCTGCTCTGGGTCTGTTCCGGAGGCTCCGTTTGCGTTAGGAGAGCGCCGGTAAGCTTATCCGTGCACCAGAAGCGGCGGCTCGTCCGAGCCGTCGCTTTGTTTTGGGGAGACAGCGGCGGACCTGAATCAGGCCGGCCCGGATTGCCAGGCAAAGTGTCGCGCCGTAGTGCATGACCTCGCCGCAATAGTGCAGGGAACCTTTGGAAAAAGGGGGAGAAAAATAAATTAATCTCAATTACGAATATTCAACAGGTTTGACTGCCTGTCATTGCTTGTTGAAATTTAGATTTTATTATCTCGGTGTTCGTGGCACTCTTTCTTTGTTTTGACTTGTCCCATCATTTGATAGATTTGTCACGCTCAGAAGGAAAGAAATTGTAATTCCCCTTGACATGCCCTCCCTTTTGTTGTAAATTCTTTCCGTTTTGCATTTCCCGGAATCACGGCCCGTAATCAGTCCGGGTCGTCGGACTTTGAAAATCGAGATTACTTCGCGGAGACGATCCCGGCAGATGGCGAAATTATCGCTGTGCCCGGAGTGACAATCCGGCTCTGCGTCATGCTGGTTTTAAAAAAATGGACGTTGCAAGTATATTTTCAATAGGCATTCTCTGTTTTGTTTTCGGCGCAGTCGCTTCACAGCTTCCGCTCTCGAAAGTACGAAACTTCAGCTATCTCTTTCCCTTGATCGGCGCGCTCCTCTTTCTTTCCGCGGGAGGGCGCCTTCTCCTTGGCCCTGTCTTTACCGGCACGATAATCCCGGTTTCATCTATCTTCAGCTTCGCCTTCACGGGTGACGCGCTCTCGGGGTTTTTCGTCGTCCTCATATCGCTCATCACCATTGCTGTTTCGCTCTACTCCATCGGCTTCACCCGGGGGATCAAGAACGCCGGCTCCATGGGTTTTTTTTATAACGTCCTTATCCTGAGCATGTACGGCGTGGTCCTTTCCGCCAACATCTTCATCTTCCTCGTGTCCTGGGAGACCATGGCCGTGTCCTCGTACTTCCTCGTGGTCCACGAACGGAACGAGGAGACGGCCAGGGCGGGCCTCTTTACCGTGGCGATGACCCACCTGGGAACGGCCTTCATCATCGGTCTCTTCCTCGTGCTCTCGCACTACACGGGCAGCATGGAGTTCGCATCCATGCGACAGGCCGCTGCAAACCTGCCGCAGGGCATCCGGACCCTGGTCTTCATTTTTGCCGTCATCGGTTTCGGCACCAAGGCGGGCATCATCCCGCTCCATACCTGGATACCCCGGGCCTATCCTGTCGCACCTTCGAACATTACGCCCCTCATGTCGGCTGTGATGATCAAGACCGCGGTGTACGGCTTCCTGCGGATCGTCCTGGACGTGCTCGGTCCCGGGCCCGAGTGGTGGGGGATGGCGGTCATCGCGATCGGGGCCGTCTCGGCGGTCCTGGGCATCCTCTATGCGATCATGGAGAACGACCTCAAAGTCTTTCTCGCCTATTCGAGCGTGGAGAACGTCGGGATCATGCTTCTGGGCATCGGCGCGTCCATGGTGTTCCGGAGCAGCGGCTTGCTCGTTCTCTCCGGCTTTGCCCTTGCGGCGGCGCTCTACCATGCCATAAACCACGCTCTCTTCAAAGGCCTTCTGTTCCTGGGGGCGGGCTCGGTCGTCAGCGCTACACGGACAAGAAACATGGAGAAGCTTGGCGGGCTCCTCAAGCTCATGCCCTACACCGGTTTCTTTTTTCTCCTGGGGGCCCTTGCCATCACGGCCCTTCCGCCCCTGAACGGATTCGTGAGCGAATGGCTTACGTACCAATCTCTTCTTCTCGGTTTCAAGTCGACCTCCGTTGTTGCGAAGATAGTGTTGCCGCTGGGCGGAGCGGCCCTGGCGCTCACCGGGGCGATCGTGGCCGCCGGGTTCGTTAAAACCTTCGGAACGACCTTCCTCGGCAAGGCGCGGAGCGAACACGCGGCTTCGGTCAAAGAGTCCTCGTTCTGGATGGTCCTTGGCATGGCGTTTCTCGCGCTTCTTTGTATCGTCTTCGGCGTCTTCCCGCAGATCCCGATCGCGCTCCTTGGGCCGGCCGTCTTTACCATCACGGGATCATACCTTGAGCTTCACCAGCAGGGCATCCTGATGACGCCCGGGACCGCCGCCTCGCTCTCAACTACTGCGCTCGCTGCGGCCATGGTGCTGATATTCGTCGCTGCAATCGTTTTCGTGAGACTCTATGGCGGCAGGAGAAAGACCGTGTACGCCGACTCCTGGGACTGCGGCATACCGGGGCTCACGCCCCGCATGCAGTATACGGCCACGGCATTCACCAAGCCGCTTCGCATCATCTATAAGAGGATCTATCTTCCGAGCAGGGACCTCAAGGTCTCGTATCTGATCAAACCGTTCTTCGTGAAATCCATACGCTATGGCGGCGAGATCACGCCGTTCTTCGAGCGGTACGTGTACGAGCCGGTCACGCGCTCCATTCACGCGCTTGCCGAAAGGGTGAAGCTGCTCCAGTCAGGGAGCCTGCAGCTCTATCTTGGCTATATTCTGATAACGTTGATCGTGCTGCTGATCTTTGGAACATAGGATGACGACAGAGGCACCACTTTTTCTCCGTGCCTCCGTGTCTCCGTGGTGGATTTTGATTTTATCGATCGCATTATGGAATACTTCCAGTTTCTCATAATAATCTTCTTTTCGCCCCTGGTGAACGGGGTGATCAAGAAGCTCAAGGCATACATGCAGGGCCGCAAGGGTCCCGGCGTGCTGCAGACCTACTACGACCTCATGCGTCTCTTCAAGAAAGACATGGTGGTCTCCAATGTAACCTCGTGGATATTCAAGGCCACGCCCTATATCGTATTCGTCGCAACCATCACCGCTGCCTTGATCGTTCCCGTGGTTACCGTGAGGTCTGCCTACGGCATGATGGGGGACGTGATCGCCCTTATTTATATTTTCGCCCTTGCCCGCTTCTTCATGGCCCTTGCCGGACTTGATGCCGGCACGGCCTTCGGAGGCGAGGGGAGCAGCAGAGAAATGACCGTGGCGATCCTTGTCGAGCCCATGATGATGCTCGCGCTCTTTACTGCCGCCATAGCCGCCGGGTCCACGAATATCTCGTCCATTGCCAGCATGCGGGTTGGGATGTACTCTCCGTCGCACCTGCTTGCGCTCGCCGCGTTCATGGTGGCGATCGTTGCAGAGACTGGCAGAGTGCCGGTCGACAACCCCGACACCCATCTCGAGCTCACCATGATCCACGAGGGCATGATTCTGGAATATTCCGGACGTTATCTGGCGCTCATGGAATGGGCGCATTATGTCAAGCAGATGGTCTTGTTCACCCTGGCGGTCGATATATTTTTACCTTTTGGGATCGCCCGTGCTTCCGATACCTCGGGGCTTGCTCTCTCACTCGGAGTTTATGTTGCCAAGATGTTCGGCATGGCCTTCCTGATGGCCGTGGTGGAGTCCACGCGCGCTAAGGTCAGGTTCTTCCAGCTTCCGTCGATTCTCGGCGGGGCCTTTGTGCTCGCGTCCTTGTCGCTGGTTACATACATCATGATGGGAAAGTGAGCGACCTGTTTCGCATGTCGACTTGAATACTAAAATTTTGATGCAGATTTTCGAGGAGTAAAACGGCTTGAAAACATGGATTGAAGCTTTTTCGATCATTGACTTTATTTCCGTCGGCATTCTTCTGACGGCCGTGACTTTGAACGCCTTCAAGAGCATTGAGTCTTACGTGAAGGCATATACGATCAATTCCTGGCTCCTGTCGAGCCTGATCGCCGTGGTGGCGGTCCTCGTGGGAGAAACGCACCTCTATGTCGCCGCGCTGCTCACGCTTGCGACCAAAGGCATTCTCATTCCGCTCTTCCTGCGCAGGATCGTGCGCCAGATGCGGGTGACCCACGAAGTGGTGCCGTACATCAGCAACTCCCTGTCGCTGGCCATCTCGGGAATTCTCGTGGCCGTGGTGTACGCGTCGCTCAAGGAAGGGATCTTTGTTACGGGTTTTTCCCGGAACGTGCTCCAGATCTCCATTGCCGTGATCCTCATCAGCCTTTTTATCATGATCACGAGGAAGAAGGCGCTGACGCTGGTGATGGGTCTCTTGTTCATGGAGAACGGGCTCTTTCTGGCAGGGTTTTCGCTGACCTTCGGCATGCCGACCATCATTGAGCTCGGCGTGCTGTTCGACATGCTCATGGGCGTTATCATCTTGGGGATCTTCGCTGTCCAGATCAAGCGGGCCTTTGCCTCGGCTGACCTGGACAAGCTGACGGTGTTAAAAGGATGAATTCATTGCGGATTGCGGATTGCGGATTGCGGAATTTTAGAAGGATGCGGGGAATTATATGATAGTCATTCTGATCATACCGATTGTTACCGCCATCCTATGCTATGTGCTGAAAAATGCGCGGTTGACCGGTTACGTTAGCCTTGCCGGAACAATCGCCCTGGCCGTCTCTGCCTGGCCGATGATCACATCATCGATATCCGCGCCAATATCCGCAATGGACGGCGCGTTCTCCATGGACGCGCTCTCGGGCTATATCATGGGGCTCGTGATTTTTCTGAGCCTTGCCTCGGCCATCTATTCCATCAGCTACCTTGAACACGAGCTCGAGACCGGACTCACCGACCTCCGCGGAGTGCGGCGCTACTATGGCCTGCTGCATCTCTTCATCTTCACCATGCTCATCGTGACCATGGCGAACAACCTGGCGATCATGTGGATCGGGATCGAGGCAACGACCATCGTGTCGGCGCTCCTCATCGGGCTCGGGTTCCATAAGCGGCCGCTGGCTGTCGAGGCCGCCTGGAAATACATCATCCTCTGCACCGTGGGCATTACCTTCGCGCTCCTGGGGACCTTTATCACCTATTATGCTTCCACGGCGGTCATGGGGACCGAGGGGGCGCTCAACTGGACGGTGCTTAAGACCGTGGCCCCGCGGCTCAATCCGGAGACCATGAAGCTCGCCTTCATCTTTGTGCTCGTGGGCTACGGCACCAAGGCAGGCCTGGCGCCGGTGCATAACTGGCTTCCTGATGCTCACAGCCAGGCGCCGAGCCCCATCAGCGCGCTGCTCTCCGGCATCCTCCTGAATACGGCTTTCTACGGGATCATGCGTTTTGTATCAATCGTCGGGCCGTCGACGGGAGAGGCGTTCACCGGGAACCTGTTGATCATCTTCGGGCTCATCTCAATCGGCATCTCCGCCATTTTCATCCTTGTCCAGGAGAACTACAAGCGGCTCCTTGCGTACAGCAGCATCGAGCACATGGGCATCATTTCCCTCGGCGTCGGCATCGGCGGGCCGGTCGGCATCTACGGCGCGCTTCTCCATATAATGAACCACGCGCTGTCGAAGCCGCTCATGTTCTTCGCGTCGGGCAAAATCCAGTCCCGCTTCGGATCCCAGAACATCGCCAGTGTAAAAGGCGTGCTCACGTCCATGCCGCTCCTCGGGTCCTTGACCCTCATCGGCGCCTTGTCGCTCTCGGGCACGCCGCCGTTTAACATCTTCGTGAGCGAATTCACAGTGCTCAAGGCGGGCGTGGACAAGGGATTGTGGACCGTCGTCGCTCTTTTTCTTCTTTTCGTGGTCATCGTGTTCTACGGGGTCCTGTCCGGATTCGGGAAGATGTTGTTTGGAAAACCCGGGGATGCGGTTGGAAGCGGGACAGGCCATCACCACGTCCCTGCCCTGAGTCTCGGCCGCGTTCTCGGCAACGGCATTATGATCATTATGGCCCTTTCGGTCATTATCATGGGTCTCAGGGTGCCCGGCTTTATCGATGAGACGATCAGGACCTGCGTCCAGGTCCTTGGAGCGAAATAATGGAGCATGTTTTTTCAAAAGCAATAACGAAACGGGAACGAGGCAACGAGGTCGTCATAGAGGTCGGGAAAGAAGACTTCAAGGACGTATGCGTGTATCTTAACTCCACCCGGCATGCGCTCCTGCGCCTCATGTTCGCTGCTGACGAACGGGAGAAGGACGGCGTCTTCAGGATATACACCGTCTTCTCCATTCCCGGTAAGGACCTGTTTTACTTCATCGTTCTTTCGCTGAAAGACGAGACCTCCTTTCCGTCCCTCACGAGCGCCATACCCGCGGCCCACTGGTATGAACGCGAGATCAACGATATGTTCGGCCTCATTCCACGGGGGCATCCTGACCCTCGCAGACTGGTCTTTCATGAAGCTTTTCCATCCGGTTCTCATCCGCTCAGAAAAGACTGGAATATGACGGAAGCGGACAAAAAGGAGTGGGGAGAGGGAACAGTGGTAAAGGTCCCGCATCCGTTCATGGAAGTAGCGGGCGAGGGGATCATCGAGATTCCCGTTGGCCCGGTGCATGCGGGCATCATCGAACCGGGTCATTTCAGGTTCAGCGCCGTGGGCGAGACCATCTTCTTCCTGGAACCCCGGTTGTCCTATACCCACAAGGGGACTGAGAAACATTTCGAGACACTGGGATTTGCCGAAGGGGTGAAGCTTGCCGAGCGCGTTTCGGGCACCTCGTCCTTCTCGCACGGGGCGGCTTATTGCATGGCAGTCGAGCGGATGACGGGGGTCGGGATCTCGGAAAAGGCCGCTGCTGTGCGGACACTCCTGCTCGAACTCGAGCGGCTGTATAACCATATCGGAGACATCGGGAACATGTGCGCCGGAACTGCGCTTGGCGTGGGATACATGAACGGCGCGGTCATCAAGGAGCAGCTCATGCAGCTCAATGAGCGTCTCACGGGGAGCCGTTATTTACGCGGTGTGAACGTTGTGGGCGGCGTTACCAAAGACGTCTTCGGCCAGGCCGATGACATCCTGAAGACTGTTGACAGTGCCACGAAAGATTATAAGGACCTCATGCATCTGCTCCTGGGATCGGTATCGCACATCGAACGGCTCCAGAACACCGGCAGGCTGTCCAAAGACATCGCCGCGAAGCTCGGCGTCACGGGTGTGGCTGCCCGGGCCTCGGGCCTGCCCGACGATATGAGGAAGTCCCATCCTCACCTGCTGTACGACCGGCTGATCTTCGAAGCGCATACGCTCGAAAAAGGGGACGTGTTGGCACGCATGATGCTCCGGGGCGAGGAAATAGAATGTTCCATCTCGATCATCCAGGCGCTCATCGAGAGCGGGTATCAGGGCGAACTGGCAGTGCCGGTGAAACAGGCACCGGCTTATGCCTCAGCACTCGGCTATGTGGAGTCGCCGCGCGGGTCCCTGTTCTACTGGGTCATGGCAAACAAGGATGGAAGACCGCTCAGAGTGA
>Ga0316624_10000348_pt1 | contig 15196 bp, 13 predicted proteins | sample OWC_Aug_N3_C1_D5_FD_207657 | JGI IMG/M metagenome (GOLD analysis project Ga0316624, IMG submission 207657) | Wetland soil microbial communities from Old Woman Creek delta, Ohio, United States - OWC_Aug_N3_C1_D5_A | ecosystem: Environmental > Terrestrial > Soil > Wetlands | place: USA: Ohio... | reverse complement strand
TCTAGCGCTACGCGTCAGCGCGCCACGCACTCCCAGGAAGCGGCATCCAGTGGGTCGCCGCTGCCGCGGTAACGCGTCACCTGCGGCTCTGCGCACACGAGTCGCGTGCGCAACAGATGCTCCGCGTCATCGGTTTTTATGGCGATGAGCCTGGCAGGCGCGTCGCCATGTTCAACCCAGTGCACGAGCGCGACGAGCACGTCGTGATCCGGCTGCAGCGGTACCGATCGGGTCTGCGTCGAGCGCAGGATCTCCGCGGCGCCCGGACCACCCGCACAGTGCGCCATGCCCGGCAGCATGAACAGGCGAAAGAACTGGTCGACCGACTTCTGTCCGAGGCGCGCGACGACGGCGGCGTAGTAGTCGGTCGAGGATTCTGCCGGCACCATTTGGTCCGCCCAGCCGTGGTACACGAGTAGTTTGCCGCCGCGCTTGCGGAACTCGCTGAGGTCCGGGCTGTCCGGATCGAGGATCGGGCCGAGCTTGCGCCGGGCGCTGGCCGGATCGGTATCGAAGTTGAGCGAGACGGGATTCCATTGCGGATCCTCGAACACCATGTAGCGGTAGACACCGAGCCAGCTGCCGCTGCGCGTGGGGTCAGGCTGCACCAGGTCCCACAGGCCCTCCCAGCGGCTTTCGCTGCCGGGGGTGAGACCGTGATTCAGTGGCATGCCCGAGGAAGTATGCGGACCGGCGTACATCTTGCGCACGGCCTCGACCTGGACCGGGCTCAGGCAGTTCTCATCCGCCGGACACTGCAGCACCGCAGGATCAAACTGGCACAGCCGTGGATCGCCGATCAGCCCGTCCGGGCCGCCACACTGCTTCACGCTGGCGGCGTAGAGCGCCAGCATCTGCGGCTCTGAGATGGCAGCCCCGGGATGGTCGGTCAGCGCGCGGTAGTTCCACGCCTCGAGGGTCATCTCCGCAGGCCAGCTGTACACCGGCGCACCGGCGAGGATGCCGTTGTAGTCGTTAGGGAAACGCTGCGCGGCCATCAGGCCCTTCACGCCCCCCTGCGAGCAGCCGAAGTAGTAGGCGAAGCGCTGCGGCTTGCCGTAGAAGCGCTGCACGAGCTGCTTGGCCGCCTGTGTGGCCAGGTGGTGCGCGCGGTAGCCGAAGTCCTCGATGCGCTCCGGATGGCCCAGTGCCCACGCGCTGTCAGTGGCCTTGTAGCCGTGGTGCCCGTTGTCGGTAGCAACCGCGGCGAAGCCGCGATTGACTCCGAGGGCCAGGTCCGGCCGGTTGATCGCGCCGAGCGAATTGCCGGCGCCGACGCCCAGCAGGCGGCCGTTCCAGTGCCTGCCCGTCGGCAGCCACACTTCGAAGCGGATATCCGATCCGGGTGTCGAGGCGGCCTCGCCCTCGAGGCGGCAGAACGGGACCGCGACGTTCTCCTTGACCGAGTTGCCTTCCCAGGACGCGACGAAGGGCGGGGTCACGAGCGCTGCGCGCCGGATGCGGCCCCCCGGGATTGCAGCGCCGCTCAACTTCTCGCAGGCGCGCGCCTCGCCAGCGGCGGATGCAGGCGTCGCGGCCGGCGCGGCGGATGCCCACGTTGCCCCCGCGCTCGCAAGGAGGATCAGCGCCGGGTAGCGCAGGGCATGCAGCGGGGCTCGCACGGCCCAACTAGATAAGGAGCGCCGATAGGCTGTCAAACGGCCGGTGCCGCCCGCGGCCGGCCCCCGCGCGGTGTCCGGCCGCGGCGCGAACGGGCGCGCGGCGGCCGCGACACCGGATTTACTGTCGGGCGGCGGGTAATCCTAAGTTTATGAAATAATGGAATTTATTCATATTTTGCCGCTTACCGTGCGGCACTCTCCCCAAGCCCGTAAAATTCGCCGTTCGCCCCATGCCACGCCACTACTACATCAAGACCTTCGGCTGCCAGATGAATGAGTACGACTCCGCCCGCATGGCGGACGTGCTCTCAGCCGGCGAGCTCACCGCGACCGACGACCCGGCCCAGGCGGACGTGCTGCTCATGAATACCTGCTCGGTGCGCGAGAAGGCGCAGGAGAAGGTGTTCTCGCTGCTCGGGGAGTGGCGGCGCCTGAAGGCGGCGCGGCCCGAGGTGATCATCGGCGTCGGCGGCTGCGTCGCGAGCCAGGAAGGGGATGCGATCACGGCGCGCGCGCCGTTCGTGGACCTGGTGTTCGGACCGCAGACCCTGCACCGCCTGCCTGAGATGATCGGGGAGCTCAGGCGTACCGGGCGCGCCGTCGTCGACGTCAGTTTCCCGGAGATCGAGAAGTTTGATCAGCTGCCGGCGCCGCGCGCGGAAGGCGCACGCGCTTTCGTCTCGGTCATGGAGGGCTGCAGCAAGTACTGCAGCTTCTGCATCGTCCCCTACACGCGCGGCGAGGAAGTCAGCCGCGGCTTCGACTCGGTGCTCGAAGAGGTGCGCACGCTCGCCCGCCAGGGGGTCGCCGAGGTGACGCTCCTCGGGCAGAACGTCAACGCCTACCGCGGGCCGATGGACGATGGCGAGCCCGTCGACCTCGCCACGCTCATCCACCACGTCGCGCGCGTCCCGGGGATCGAGCGCATCCGCTTCACCACCTCGCATCCCCTGGAGTTCGATGACAGCCTCATCGAGGCGTTCGCGCACGTGCCGGCGCTCGCCAACCACCTGCACCTGCCGGTGCAGTCCGGCTCCGACCGCATACTCGCGCTCATGAAGCGCGGCTACACGGCGCTCGAGTTCAAGGACAAGGTGCGCCGCCTGCGCGCCGCGCGCCCCGACATCTCGATCTCCTCCGACTTCATCGTGGGCTTCCCCGGGGAGAGCGAGCGTGACTTCGAGGCGACGCTGGCGCTGGTGCGCGACGTCGGCTTCGACCAGTCCTTCAGCTTCATCTACAGCCGCCGCCCGGGCACGCCGGCCGCATCGCTTCCCGATGAGGTGAGCCCGCAGGCCAAGCAGGAGCGCCTCGTGCGCCTGCAGGCGCAGCTGGAGGCCCAGGCGCGCGCCGTCAGCGAGGCCATGGTGGGCAGCGTGCAGCGCGTGCTGATCGAGCGCGCGGCGAAGAAGGACGCGCGCGAGCTCGCCGGCCGCACCGCCAACAACCGCTGGGTCAACTTCGCAGGTCCCGCGTACCTCATCGGCCGCTTCGCCGAGGTGGTGATCACCGAGGCCCTGGCGCACAGCCTGCGCGGCCGCCTGGTGCAGGTCGCGCACCCGCAGCCCGCCGCCGCGCTCGCGGCGCTGAGCGGCTGATGCCCGTGGCCGCACCGGCGCTGCAACCCCCGCGGGAATTCGACCTCGTCCCTTCCGACAACGCTCGCCTGGCGAACCTGTGCGGGCCGCTCGATGAGAACCTGCGCCTGCTCGAGTCGCGGCTCGACGTGCGCATCCAGCGCCGCGGCGACACCTTCCGCGTCAGCGGTGAGCAGGCGGCCCAGGCCGAGGAGGTGCTGCGCGAGCTCTACGAGCTCGCCCGCACCGAGGACGTGACCCCCGAGCGCGTGCACCTGGCGCTGCGCGAGCGCGTGGCGGGGGCGGCGCCGAGCGAGGCCGACCAGCAGGGCGTGCGCCTGCCGCGCGGCGGCATCCGCGCGCGCGGCGCGCACCAGCGCGACTACCTGCAGCACATCCGCACCCGTGACCTCACCTTCGGCATCGGACCTGCCGGCACCGGCAAGACCTACCTTGCGGTGGCGTGCGCGGTCGAGGCGCTGCAGGCCGATCGCGTGCGCCGCCTGGTGCTGGTGCGCCCGGCGGTCGAGGCCGGCGAGCGCTTAGGCTTCCTTCCCGGGGACCTGACGCAGAAGGTCGACCCGTACCTGCGCCCGATGTACGACGCGCTCTACGAGATGATGGGCTTTGACCGCGTGGCGCGCTTCATCGAGCGCAACGTCATCGAGGTGGCGCCGCTCGCCTTCATGCGCGGCCGCAGCTTGAATGACGCCTTCATCATCCTGGACGAAGCGCAGAACACGACCGTCGAGCAGATGAAGATGTTCCTGACGCGCATCGGTTTTGGCTCCAAGGCCGTGGTGACGGGGGATGTCACCCAGACCGATCTGCCGCCGGGACGGCAGTCGGGCCTGAGCCACGTCGTCGCCGTGCTGCGCGCCGTGGAGGGCGTGGCCTTCACCTTCTTCGACGCTCAGGACGTGGTGCGCCACCCGCTGGTGCAGCGCATCGTGCAGGCCTACGAGTCCCGCGGCGGCGCGCCGTGACGCGCGCGCGGCACAGGCGCGTGGGCGCGGCGGGCCTTAAGCTGCAGCTGCGTCGCACCGTGCGCGCCTGGTCGCCGAGCCGCCGCGAGCTCGCCCGCTGGGCGCTGAGCGCGCTGGGCCGGCGCGCCGCGGGGCGCGAGCTCGGCGTGGCGGTGGTCGGGGCCGCCGAGAGCCGGCGCCTCAACGCCCGCTACCGCGGCCGTGACTACGCCACCAACGTGCTTTCCTTCCCCGCGCCGGCGCCGCCGCGCGGCGCGGCCGTGCGTCCGCTCGGGGACCTGGTGATCTGCGCGCGGGTGCTGCGGGATGAAGCGCGGCGGCAGGCCAAGACGCTGCGCGCGCACTGGGCGCACCTGGTGGTGCACGGGGCACTGCACCTGATCGGCTACGATCACGAGCGCGCGCGCGATGCTAAGCGCATGGAGCGGCGCGAGGTCACGGTGCTGCGTCGGCTAGGGTTCGCCAACCCGTACCGCGGTTCATAGGCACGCCATGGCGAAGGACCTCAACACGACCGGACGGTGGCTCAAGCGCCTGACGCAGGGGCTCGCCGAGCCGCAGGACCGCCAGGAGCTGCTCGCGGTGCTGCGCGAGGCCGGCGAGCGCGGGCTCATCGACGCGGATGCCCTCACCATGCTCGAGGGCGTGCTCGAGGTCGGGGACCTCAAGGTGCGCGACATCATGGTGCCGCGCGCGCAGATGGTGTTCGTGCGGCGCAGCGACCCGGTCGCGCGCATCCTGCCGGTGGTGGTCGAGTCCGGGCACTCGCGCGTGCCGGTGATGGACGAGGACCGCGACGACATCGTCGGGATCCTGCTCGCCAAGGACCTGCTGCGCTTGTCGACCGCACAGCTGCGCGAGCGCTTCGACATCCGCGAGTTCATGCGCCCGGCGGTGTTCGTGCCCGAGTCCAAGCGCCTGAACGTGCTGCTCAAGGAGTTCCGCCGCAACCGCAACCACATGGCGATCGTGGTGGATGAGTACGGCGGGGTGGCGGGCCTGTGCACCATCGAGGACGTCATCGAGCAGATCGTCGGCGACATCGACGATGAGTTCGACGTCGAGGACGACCAGAACATCCGCCGCGACGCCGAGCGGCAGTTCACCGTGCGCGGCGTCACCCGCATCGAGGAATTCAACGAGTACTTCGGCGCGCAGCTTTCGGAGGAGGAGGGGGTCGACACCATCGCTGGCCTCGTCATGAAGCAGCTCGGGCGCCTGCCGCGCCGCGGCGAGAGCGCGAGCCTCGACGGCTTCGAGTTCCGCGTGCTGCGGGCCGACCGCCGGCGCATCGATGCCTTGCGCGTGCTCGCCCCGCGCGACGTGCTGCCTCCGGAAGAGCGCGCCCCAGGGCACGAGAGCTGAAGCGCATGGACCACCCGAGCCGCACCGCCAGCCTCGCGCCGGCGGCCATGCGCTACCGCGTGCCGCGGATTGCCGCGCCGCGCGTGCGCGTGCTCGTGGCGGCGCTCGCCGGCGCTGCGCTCGCGGCGGCGTTCGCGCCGCTTGACCTGTGGCCGCTCGCGATCCTGTGTCCCGCGCTGCTCATGTGGCTGTGGCAGGACGCGAGCCCGCGCGAGGCGGCGCGCCTGGGCTTCGCCTTCAGCACCGCGACCTTCATCGCAGGCACCTACTGGCTCTACGTCAGCATCCACATCATGGGGCAGGCACCGATCTGGCTCGCCGTCATCCTGATGCTGGCTCTGGCGGGGATCATGGGGCTCTACCACGCCGCGCTCGGCTACGGCATCGCGCGCTGGCTGCCGCCCGCGGGCGCGCTGCGCTGGCTCGTGGCGCTGCCGGCGGCGTGGCTGCTCATCGAGTGGTGGCGCGGCTGGTTCCTCTCGGGCTTCTCGTGGCTGTCGCTCGGCTACTCGCAGACTGACACCTGGCTTGCAGGCTTTGCGCCCGTCACGGGCGTCTACGGCATCAGCGCGCTGTTGCTCGCGGGCGCAGGGGCGCTGGTGACGCTCGCGCTCGGCACGCGCCGCGAGCGGCTGATCGCGCTCGCCGTGCTCCTCGTGCCGTGGGCGGCGGGGGCGGCGCTCTACCGGCACGACTGGACGCACCCTGCCGGCGCTGCCGTGTCGGTGGCCGTGGTGCAGGGGGCGATCCCGCAGGACGAAAAGTGGCTGGCGAGCAACCACGACACCACGCTCAACCTCTACCAGTCCCTCACCGAGAAGGTGCTCGGCACGCGCCTGATCCTGTGGCCGGAGTCCGCGCCCGCCGACGTCGCCAACGACCTCGTCCCCTACATCACCAACCTCTACCGCGAGACCCACGCCCACGGCTCGGCGCTCGTCATGGGCGTGCTGCGCGCCGAAGGCGGCGAGGCCGACACGCGCTACTACAACTCGGTGCTCGCGCTCGCCGATACGGTCAGCTGGTACGACAAGAGCCACCTGGTGCCGTTCGCGGAGTTCTTCCCGGTGCCGCACGCCGTGCGCACGTGGCTGCGCCTGATGAGCCTGCCGTACTCGGACTTCACCCGCGGCGCGCATGAGCAGCCGCCGCTGCCGGCCGCGGGCCTCGAGCTCGGCACCACGATATGCTATGAGGACGCCTACGGCAGCTCGATGCTCCGCGTGCTGCCCAAGGCCGATGCGCTCGTGAACGTGACCAACGACGCCTGGTTCGGGCACTCGAGCGCGCGCCACCAGCACCTGCAGATCTCGCGCCTGCGGGCGCTCGAGGCGGGACGCTACCTGGTGCGGGCCGCCAACGACGGCATCTCCGGGGTCATCGGGCCGCACGGCGAAGTCATCGCCCGCGCTCCGGAATTCGTGCCCTATGCGCTGGTCTCCCAGATCCTCCCCATGCAGGGCCTGACGCCGTACGCCCGCGTGGGTAACTGGCTCGTGGTGACGCTGGCGGCGCTGGCGCTGGCGTACGGCCTGTGGGTGCGGAATGATAGGCGCCGGGGGCCTTGAAGCCGCGGCGCGCCGGCTGCTCATGACTTAATTGGAAGCACTGCATGTATCCGAAGATCGACCCGAACCCGTCCGCACCGCTGCCGCGCATCCTGGCGGTCACCGCGCTTGCCATCGCCCTGGGAGCCTGCTCGCGCGATCTGCCGGCCCAGGCGACGCACGCCGCCGCCGCGCAGCCGGCCACGGCTGCGCCGGAGAGCGCGCCCGCGGCCCCGGCGCCGGAAGTCCCGGTGGTGCGTGCGCTGCCGGACTTCACGCAGCTGGTCGATCGCTACGGGCCGGCGGTGGTCAACGTCGAGGTCATCGAGAAGCCCCAGGTCGTGCAGGGCGGCCCGCAGGGGCTCTCGCCCGATGACCCGTTCTACGACTTCTTCCGCCGCTTCGGCATCCCGGCCCCGGACCAGCGCGGACCGCGCGCCCCGGTGCGCGGCGCGGGCTCGGGCTTCGTCGTGAGCCCCGATGGCTATATCCTCACCAACACCCACGTGGTCGCCAACGCCGATGAGGTCACGGTGCGCCTCACCGACCGGCGCGAGTTCTCCGCCAAGGTGATCGGCGCGGACGAGCGCACCGATGTTGCGGTGATCAAGATCAACGCCTCGAACCTGCCGAGCGTGAAGCTCGGGGATCCCTCGCGCCTGAAGCCCGGCCAGTGGGTGCTCGCCATCGGCTCGCCGTTCGGCTTCGAGAACAGCGCCACCGCCGGCATCATCAGCGCCACCGCGCGCTCGATCCCGGGGGAGAACTCGGTGCCCTTCATCCAGACTGACGTCGCGGTAAACCCCGGCAACTCCGGCGGCCCGCTCTTTAACATGGCCGGCGAGGTGATCGGCATCAACTCGCAGATCTTCAGCCGCACCGGCGGCTTCATGGGCGTCTCGTTCGCGATCCCGATCGATGTCGCGCGCAACGTCGAGGAGCAGCTGATCAAGACCGGGCGCGTGGTGCGCGGGCGCATCGGCGTCACCATCCAGGACGTCAACGCGCAGCTGGCCGAGTCCTTCGGCCTCGACCGCCCGCACGGGGCGCTGGTGTCCGCCGTCGACAAGGACGGGCCGGCGGCCAAGGCGGGCGTTGCGGCCGGGGACGTGATCCTCGCCGTCGGCGGCCACCCGATCGAGCGCTACGGGGAGCTCTCCGGCGCGATCGCTGCCATGAAGCCGGGCGCGGATGCCACGCTCGTGCTGTGGCGCAACGGCAAGGAGCAGAACGTCAGCGTCAGGATCGAGGAACTGAAGGAGCAGGCGCTGACGGTCGCGAACCGCGGCGGCAACGGCACGGGTCCGAAGCAGAAGGGCGCCGACCGCGGCAGCGCGCTCGGGCTCACGGTGCGTCCGCTGGAGCCGCAGGAGAAGGCGCGCGCCGGCACCACCGGCAGCCTGCTGGTGGAGGAGGTCGCAGGTCCCGCGCAGGACGCGCAGGTGGAGCCCGGCGACATCGTGCTCGGGATCAACGGCAAGCGCGTGGCCACGGTGAAGGAACTGCAGGATGCGGCCAAGGCCTCCGGCAAGACGGTGGCGCTGCTCATCCAGCGCCAGGACGCGCAGATCTTCGTGCCGCTGAAGCTGCCCTAGCTTTTAGAACGATGCAAGAGAGCTACGAACCCGCGGCGGTCGAGCGCGCCGCGCAGCAGTATTGGGACGCAGAGCGCGCCTTCGCCGCCCGCGAGGATGCTACGCGCAGGAAGTTCTACTGCCTGTCGATGTTCCCCTATCCGTCCGGCCGGCTGCACATGGGCCACGTGCGCAACTACACGATCGGGGACGTGCTGTCGCGCTACATGCGCATGCAGGGCTTCAACGTGCTGCAGCCGATGGGCTGGGATGCCTTCGGGCTGCCGGCCGAGAACGCCGCCATCAGCAACAACGTGCCGCCGGCGCAGTGGACACGCCAGAACATCGCCTACATGCGTGGGCAGATGAGGTCGCTCGGCTTCGCGATCGACTGGGACCGCGAGCTCGCCACCTGCGACCCGAGCTACTACCACTGGAACCAGTGGCTGTTCCTGCGCATGCTCGAGCGCGGCATCGCGTATCGCCGCACCGGGGTGGTGAACTGGGATCCGGTCGACCAGACCGTCCTCGCGAACGAGCAGGTGATCGACGGGCGCGGCTGGCGCACCGGTGCGCCGGTGCAAAAGCGCGAGATCCCGATGTATTACCTGAACATCACGCGCTACGCGGACGAGTTGCTCGGGGCGCTTGACACGCTCGAGGGCTGGCCCGAGCGCGTGCGCGTGATGCAGGCGAACTGGATCGGGCGCAGCGAGGGCTGCGAGATCGCCTTCGCGTACGCGCCCGACACGGCCGCGGCGCTCAAGGCGGACGGGCAGCTGAAGGTCTTCACCACGCGGGCCGACACGCTCTTCGGCACCACGTTCCTCGCGGTGGCCGCCGAGCACCCGATCGCGCTCGCCGCCGCCGCGCGGGACGCGCAGCTCGCGGCCTTCGTGCAAGAGTGCCGCCGCGGCAGCGTCATGGAGGCCGACGTCGCCACGCAGGAGAAGAAGGGCATGCCCACGGGGCTGCACGTGCTGCATCCGCTCACGGGCGAGCCGCTGGCCGTGTGGGTCGCCAACTACGTCCTCATGGGCTACGGCGAGGGCGCGGTCATGGGCGTGCCGGCGCACGATGAGCGCGACTTCGAGTTCGCTCTGAAGAACGGCCTGGCCATCGTGACGGTCGTGCGCTCGCCCACCGGTGCGTACGATGAGGTGCGTGCGCCCTGGATCGCCGCCTATGCCGAGCACGGCGAGACGGTGAACTCGGGGGAGTTCTCCGGGCTCACCTTCCAGGCCGCGGTCGATGCGATCGCCACGGCGCTGCAGAAGAAGGGCTTGGGCCGCAAGCGCGTGCAGTACCGCCTGCGCGACTGGGGCATCTCGCGCCAGCGCTACTGGGGCTGCCCGATCCCGATCATCCACTGTGCCACCTGCGGCGAGGTGCCGGTGCCGGATAAGGACCTGCCGGTCGTGCTGCCGGAGGACCTGGTGCCGGATGGCAGCGGCAACCCGCTGGCGAAGTCACCCGCCTTCTACGAGTGCCAGTGCCCCAGGTGCGGCGCTGCCGCGCGGCGCGAGACCGACACCATGGACACCTTCGTGGACTCGTCCTGGTACTTCCTGCGCTACGCGTGCGCCGATGACGCCGAGGCCATGGTGGATGAGCGCGTCGACTACTGGCTGCCGGCGGACCAGTACATCGGCGGCATCGAGCACGCGATCCTGCACCTGCTGTACGCGCGCTTCTGGACCAAGGTGATGCGCGACTTCGGGCAGCTTAAGTTCGGTGAGCCCTTCACCAACCTGCTCACCCAGGGGATGGTGCTGAACCACATCTACTCGCACCAGGCGCCCGGGGAGCGCAAGCGCTACTTCAACCCGGCGGACGTGGACGTGCGTCGCGGGCCCGACGGGGCCGAGGTGTTCGAGGTCGACGGCCCGCAAGGCGGCAAGCTGACCGTGGTGCACGAGGGCTTAGGGAAGATGTCCAAGTCCGAGGGCAACGGCGTGGACCCGGAGGGCCTGGTGGCGCGCTACGGGGCCGACACGGCGCGGCTCTTTATGATGTTCGCCTCCCCGCCCGAGCAGACGCTCGAGTGGTCGGACGAGGGCGTGGCCGGTGCCGCGCGCTTCATCCGCCGCCTCTGGAACGCGGTGTACGAGCACGCCGCCCAGGGCGCCACGGCGCCCCTGCAGCCTGGCGCGCTCACGCCCGCGCAGCGCGAGCTGCGCCGCATCGCGCACCAGGGTCTCGCCAAGGCCACCGATGACATCGGCCGGCGCCGCAACTTCAACACCGCGATTGCCTCGGTCATGGAGCTGCTGAATGCGGTGCAGCGCTTCAGCGATGCGAGCGCGCAGGGCCGTGCGGTGCGCCAGGAGTGCCTCCAGATCGCGGTCCTGGTGCTCGCGCCGATCATCCCGCACGCAGCCCATGCGCTGTGGCAGGGGCTCGGGCGCACGACGGCGCTCATCGATGAGCGCTGGCCGGCGCCGGACCCGGCGGCCCTCGCCCAGGACACCCACGACATCGTCGTGCAGGTCAACGGCAAGCTGCGCGGACAGGTCACGGTGCCGGTCAACTCGGACGAGGCCACGGTGCGTGCGGCGGCGCTCGCGGATGAGCGCGTGAAGAAGTTCATCGCCGACAAGGCCGTGCGGCGCGTGATCGTCGTGCCCGGCAAGCTCGTGAACGTGGTCATCTGATGGTGCGCGCGCGCGTGCCGCTGTGCGCTGTGGCCGTGCTGCTGCTTGCGGCGTGCGGCTTTCATCTGCAGGGGCGCACGCCGCTGCCGGCGCGGGTGAAGACCCCGTATCTTGAGGCGCCCGACCGGCAGTCGGATTTCGTGCAGAGCCTGCGCCATGCGCTGCTGTCGAACGGCGCGCAGCTGGTGCCCGAGAAGGGCAAGGCGTCCGCCGTCATCAGCATCCTGCAGGACCAGCTGACGCGGCGCGTCGTCTCGGTGTCGGCGGCCAACCAGCCCAACCAGTACGAAGTGACCTACACCGTGCGCGTGTCGGTCACTGCGGGGGAGAACGAACTGCTGCCCGCGCAGGAGGTCAGCGCGACCCGCACCTACAGCTTCAGCGAGCCGCTGCTGCTCGCCAAGGGCCACGAGGAGGACGTGCTGCGCGAGGACATGGCACGCGACCTGGCCGACCGCGTGATGCGGCTCCTCTCGCAGCTCTAGGGCCGCGCCATGAGCGGCCGCCCGGCAGCCGGGGTCCTGCTGCTTGCGGGCACGGCCGGCGCCGAGCTCACGCAGCTGCTCGGGCGCTTCGGTCTTGAGCTCGTGGTGCTGCCGGCGGGGGAGCCGATCCCGGGGTCCTACTGGGGCGAGAGCGAGGCGGGCCTCAAGGGCAACCGGCTCCTCGCGCGTCCCGACACCCCGCTGCACTCGATCCTCCACGAGGCGAGCCATTTCATCTGCATGACCCCCGAGCGGCGGGCCGGGCTGGACCGCGACGCCGGCGGGGACGACGCGGAGGAGTCGGCGGTGTGCTACCTGCAGATCCTGCTCGCAGGAGAGCTGCCCGGGGTCGGCCGGGAGCGGCTGATGGCGGACATGGATGCCTGGGGCTACAGCTTCAGGCTCGGCCGCACGCGCACGTGGTTCGAGGAGGACGCCGCGGATGCGCGCGCGTGGCTGCGCGAACACCACATCACCGATGCGTGCGGTGCCGCGACGGGGTCCCTGCGCGCCTGAATAAATTGCTCCCCGGCTAACAACAACCAAATAAAGCCATACAGCCGAGGACAAGTCAGGGATCCGGGGGGCGATGGGCGCTTGTTCAGTCGCATGGGCGCGGCCGTGCTGCCCCCGGGCACGAAGGTCATTGCGTACACGCCCAGCACGGCTCCGTGAGGAGCCGATCGCGCGCAGCCCGTCCGCATCCCCCGGGATCCGCGGCGCGTTCGACCCGCCGCGTGCGCTCGCGTTGTCGACGCGCACGAGCTCTACCGCCGCGCAGGCTTTAAGGGCACTGGCCGGGACGCGGGCAACTCAGGCGCGTCGATATGGTTAATAATGAGCGGCCGGCACCGGAACACGACGCGGATCGAAGTTCACCTTGAAGCTCACTTCCGACTCCCTCGCGACGCAGCTCGCGCAAAAGCTGCTGCCGGCGTACCTGGTCTCCGGGGACGAGCCGCTGCTCGCCGGGGAGGCGGCCGATGCCATCCGCGAGCGCTCCCGCGCGGCGGGCTTCACCGAGCGCGAGGTGCACTTCATCGAGCGCGCCGGCGACTGGGAGGACGTGCGCGCCTCGGCCGCGAACCTCTCGCTCTTTGGAGCGCGCCGGGTGGTGGAGATCCGCCTGGCGAGCGGCAAGCCGGGGGTCGCCGGCAACGCGGCGCTCCTGTCGCTGCTCGGGGCGCGCGATCCTGACACGCTGTTCCTGATCCTCGCGCCGCGCCTGGACCGCGACGCGCAGGGCGCCGACTGGGTACGCGCGGTGGAGGCGCACGGCGCCTGGGTGCAGGTCTGGCCGGTCGATGCGACGCGGCTGGCGGGCTGGCTCAAGGGCCGGGCGCGCCGGCTGGGGCTGGAGGTCGACGAGGAGGCGCTGGAGCTGCTCGCGGCGCGGACCGAGGGGAACCTGCTCGCCGCGCACCAGGAGCTCACCAAGCTGGCGTTGCTCGCGCGCGACTCGCGCGTCGGGGCGGCGGCCGTGCTCGCGAGCGTCGCCGACAGCGCGCGCTTCGACGTCTTCCAGCTCGGCGAGGCGGTGCTCGCTGGGGAAACCACGCGCGCGCTGCGCATGCTCGCGGGCCTGCGCGCGGAAGGCACCGAGCCGACGCTGGCGCTGTGGGCACTGACCAAGGCGGTGCGCGACACCTGGAACGCGCACTGCGGCGGCGGCGCGCGGGCGCCGGCCTGGCAGCGGCAGGCGGCCGCGCTCGCGAGCGCGCAGCGGCGTGCGCCGCGGCTGTCCTTCGGTGCGCTGGCCGTGCGCGCCGCCCGTGCCGATCGCATGATCAAGGGGCGCCTCGGCGGGAACGCCTGGGACGAGATGGCGCTGCTCGCGGCAGAACTGTGTGCGCAGCCGACCCTGCGGCTGCCCGCCGCGGCGCACTGAGCAAATCGATGCAGCCCATCGGCATCTTCGGCGGCACGTTCGACCCGATCCACTGCGGGCACCTGCGCACGGCGTTTGAGCTGTGGCAGGAGCTGCGCCTCGCCGAGGTGCGCCTGCTGCCGGCCGGGCACCCGCCGCACCGCGACCAGCTGTACGCGAGCGGTGAGATGCGCCTGAAGATGGTGCGCGCCGCGGTCGCCGACCAGCCGCACTTCGTGGTCGATGACCGCGAGGTGCGCCGCACCGGACCCTCCTACTCGGTCGACACGCTCACCGAGCTGCGGCAGGAATTCCCGCAGCGCTCGCTGTGCCTGCTTCTGGGCATGGACGCGTTCCTCGGGCTGCCCCAGTGGCATCGCTGGCGCGACCTGCTCAAGCTTGCGCACATCGTCGTCGCGCACCGGCCCGGCTGGCGCGCACCGACCAGCGGCCCGCTCGGCGAGGTGATGGTCGATCACGGCACGGGCACGATCCGCGAGCTGCACCAGAGGCTGGCCGGCTGCATCTACGTGCACGCGGGCACGCAGCTGGAGATCTCCTCCACCGAGCTGCGCGCGCTGCTGGTCGCCGGCCGCGACCCGCGCTACCTCGTGACCGAGGAGGTGAGGCAGATCATCTTTCAGACGAGGTGCTATGCTGCGGCTCAGGCGCCCAACGCCCGCTGATACAGTTACGTTCAGGAGAACCCGCTTAAACACATGACCACCCGCAAACGCCTGCGCCCCGCGCCGGAGCGCGACTCGCCGCTGAAAGAAGCCGTTACGAGTGCGCTCGAGGACATGAAAGCCGTGAATGTCAGGGTGCTGGATGTGCGGGGCCTGACCGATATCGCCGACACGATGATCATCGCGAGCGGCAACTCCGACCGTCATGTGCGCTCGATCGCCGAGCGCGTCGCGCAGAAGGCCAAGGCCGCAGGCTTCCGCCCGCTGGGCACCGAGGGCGCCCGCGACGGCGAATGGGTGCTCGTCGACCTGCAGGACATCCTCGTCCACGTCATGCTGCCGCGCGTGCGCGAGTTCTACGGGCTCGAGCGGCTGTGGGAGGGCGGGCCGGCCGTCCCCCTCGCCCTCGCCCCGGCCCCTGAGCGCGCGCCGGCGCGTCGGCGGCGCATCGCGCGGTAGTCCTGCGGTGCGCGTGCGCGTGATCGCAGTGGGCACGCGCATGCCCGCGTGGGTGCGCAGCGCCTGCGTGGAGTACCTCGAGCGGATCCCGCCCACCTCCGCCGTCACGCTCACCCAGATCGAGCCCGGCGTGCGCAGCGCCGGCGGCAGCGCCGCGCGAGCGATCGCCGCCGAGGGTGAGCGCATGCTCGCCGCGCTGCGCCCGGGCGAGCACGTCGTGGCGCTCGATGAGCGCGGCAAGGAACTTTCCACGCGCGAGCTGGCCGCGTGGCTCAAGGTGCGCCGGCAGGAGGGGGCGGACCTGGCGTTCCTCGTCGGCGGCGCGGACGGGCTGGCGCCCGCCGTGCTTGAGCGCAGCAATTTCCGCTGGTCGC